>Ga0302314_10018009_pt1 | contig 11803 bp, 8 predicted proteins | sample III_Palsa_N2_3_FD_200533 | JGI IMG/M metagenome (GOLD analysis project Ga0302314, IMG submission 200533) | Peat permafrost microbial communities from Stordalen Mire near Abisko, Sweden - III_Palsa_N2_3 | ecosystem: Environmental > Terrestrial > Soil > Palsa > Peat permafrost | place: Sweden...
GGCCGGTAAGCATCAGGCCCCAGGTCCCGGCGTTGACGAACAGGCTGTCGGAGCGGCCGACGTGCGCCGCCCAGTCGGCCGAGCCGATCTTCTCGGCGATCAGGGCGTCGCGCGTCGCCTCGTCGGGCGTGCGCAGCAGCGCCTCGGCCAAGCACATCAGCGCCAGCCCCTCCGGCGTCGAGAGCCCGAACTGCTGCAGGAAGCTCTCGACGACGCCCTGGCGCTTGGCCAGCCGCCGCGCGTCGCGCACCAGCTCCACCGCATCCAGCCGCACCGCCTCGTCGTCGGCCGTCAGCGGCTCCCCGGCGATCAGCCGCGCCACGGCCGCGGCCTCGTCCTCGTACTTGGCGGCGTCGAGCCGGTCCCAATCGAGGGGCGTGGCGAGGGTCGGGGCGGCGTCGGGCATGGCGCCGAGCTAGGACGACGGGAGCCCATACGCAAGGCCGGCCGGCGCGGCGGCGTTTGCGCAGAAAAACTTGCGTGCCCGAGCGTCCTGGCGGGCGTATTCAGCCGCCGTGTGTTCCAGCGCCGCCGCGCGCTCGCCCCCAGATCCAGAGGTCTCCTCCATGCGCTACCGTCAGCTTGGCCGCTCCGGCCTCTTCGTCTCGGAAATCTGCCTGGGCGCCATGACCTTCGGCGGCAACACCGGCGGCATCTGGTCGATGATCGGCGACCTCGACCAGCAGGCGGTCAATGCGGTGATGAGCAAGGCGCTGGAGAGCGGCGTCAACTTCATCGACACGGCCGACGTCTATTCGTTCGGCGTCTCCGAGAAGCTGGTCGGCCAGTCGCTGAAGGATCTCGGCGTCAAGCGCTCCGACGTGGTCATCGCCACCAAGACCTTCGGCGAGATGGGCCCGGGCCCGAACGACCGCGGCGCCTCTCGCGGCCACATCATGGACAGCGTCAAGGCCAGCCTGGAGCGGCTGCAGCTCGACCACATCGACCTCTACCAGATCCACGGCAACGACGCCGTCACCCCGCTCGACGAGACGCTGCGCGCCCTCGACGACCTCGTCAGCCAGGGCCTCGTCCGCTACATCGGCTGCTCGAACTGGGCGGCGTGGAAGATCGCCAAGGCGCTGGGGATCAGCGACCACAAGGACCGCGCCCGCTTCGAGACCGTGCAGGCCTACTACTCGATCGCCGGTCGCGACCTGGAGCGCGAGATCGTGCCGATGATGGCCAGCGAAGGCGTCGGCCTGATGGTCTGGTCGCCACTGGCCGGCGGCCTGCTCTCGGGCAAGTACGACAAGGACAGCGCCGGCCCGCAGGGCGCGCGCCGCACCAGCTTCGACTTCCCGCCGGTGAACAAGGACCGGGCCTGGCCGGTGATCGATGTGATGCGCGAAGTGGGCGCCGCCCACGGCGTCTCCGTGGCCCGCGTCGCCCTGGCCTATGTGCTGGCCAAGCCCTTCGTCACCACCGTAATCATCGGCGCGCGCACCACCGAACAGCTCGAGGACAACCTCGCAGCGGTCGACCTGATGCTGACGGCGGACGAGATGAAGGCGCTGGATGAGGTCTCGGCGCTGCCGTCGGAATATCCGGGCTGGATGTTCGCCCGCCAGGGCGGCAACCGCGTGCCGAAGCCGTTCGTGAAGGCGTAGGGCTGACACGGATGACGACAAGCCGATCGCATTCGCCGATCTGAATGACATACCGTGCATCCCGGTCGCCGATCTTCCGATCCCGATTCCGCTCGGCAGGCACAGCTACCATTTGAAGCGAGCGAACCAAGCGAGGGTAGTGTCTCAGTTCGCGAAATCGTAGCCGTGGACAAGTATGGCGCGGGATGGGGGCCGCGACTATCTTCGGGGCCATGTTTGGCAAGATAGCAGGAACGGTCGCGACCCTCGGCATTGCCGCTGGGTGGCTGTGGACCGGGTACGGCTGGGGCGCTCATAACCACAATCTCGGGCTAGCGGTGGGGAGCGCTTTCGCTGGCGGCGGTGTCGCATCGTCGCTTCTTATCTCAATCTGGAGGCGGAATGCCCAAGGGTCCTAGAGGCGAGAAGCGCCTCGGCGACGTGATCGGCGCAGCCATCATGGTCGCAGGAGGGCGACAGCCTAAAACAACGCATGTTTTTAGGTAACCTTGGCTGTCGCGAGTCAAACTCAACCGCAGGATATTAAGTTCCGAAAAGGTTGCCGCCAAGATTGTGGCCGGGTGCGCGCCAATATAAGTGGGCGAATACGTGGCCTGCCGTGCAGTCGCGCTGCATGTGTTTAAGGGTATTTAACCAGGCCGAAGCCAAAGGTCTCGCCTTGGCGCGCTGAAAAGGGGGAGGTTCCTTGAATATTCTTGGCATCTGCTTCGACGGCGCGGCGCACGGGGCGGCCACCCATCACGACCTGGGCCTGGTCGTGCTGTCGTTCGTCATCGCGAGCTTCGCCTCGTTCGCGGCGTTGCAGATGACCGAGCGCCTGCAACGCGCCGAGGGTCGGACGCGGACCTTTTGGCGCGCCGGCGCCGCCGCCGTCTTGGGCGGCGGTATCTGGTCGATGCATTTCATCGCCATGCTGGCGTGCCGAACGCCTTTCACCGTCGCCTACCTGCCAGGGATCACCCTGCTGTCGGGCCTCGTCGCCATGCTTGTGGTGTGGTTTGGGCTGAGGCTGTTCGACGGCGAAGTCACTGTCCCACGGCTGGTGATCTCGGGCGTCATCATCGGCGCCGGCGTCGCGGCCATGCACTACATCGGCATGATGGGCATGAGCTTCGCCGGACGCGTCGTCTATCGGCCGACGCTGTTTCTGGCCTCGATCGGCGTCGCCTTCGGCGCCGCGGTCATGGCGCTCTGGCTCGCTTACAAGCTGAAGTTCCATTGGCAGCGGGCGTTGGCCGCCGCCGTGATGGGCCTGGCCATCTGCGGCATGCATTACGTCGCAATGTCTGGAACGGCGTTCGTGATCGACCCGACAAGGACCATCTTACCGGCCGCCGTCAGCGCCACCGTCTTGGTGATGGCGGTCGTGAACGGCGTTACTCTGGTGGTGCTGAGCGGCCTGCTGTGTGTCTATCTCGATCGCCGGCTGGAGGCGCGTTCGGAGGAAGAGTCGACGCGTCTGCGCGGCCTCAACGAGACCTTGGAGTCGCGATCCGACGAACTTGAGCGCGCGAACCGCGAAGCGGAAGCCGCCAACCACGCCAAGAGCGCCTTCCTGGCGACCATGAGCCATGAGATCAGGACACCGCTGAATGGCGTCCTCGGCATGGCTCAGGCAATGGAAGCCGACGAACTGACGCCCGTCCAGCGGACCCGCCTCGACGTGATCCAACAGTCGGGCCAAGCGCTGCTGGCCATTCTCAACGACGTCCTGGATCTCTCCAAGATCGAAGCCGGCAAGCTCGACCTGGAAGAGATCGAATTCGACATTTCGGACGTGGTCTTTGGCGCGCACGCGGCGTTCACGGCGCTGGCGCACAAGAAGGGCCTGTCCTTCGCCCTGGACGTCGATCCCCTTGCGCGAGGCGGATATCGCGGCGACCCCACGCGGGTGCGCCAGATCCTCTACAACCTGATCTCCAACGCGCTGAAGTTCACCGAGACCGGCGAGGTCCGCGTCCAGGTGACCTGCGAGGGGGATGGCGTGAAGCTCCAGGTGCGCGACACCGGGATCGGCATGACGCCGGAACAGGCGCGCGGCCTGTTCGAAAAGTTCGTCCAGGCGGACGCCTCCATGACGCGGCGCTTCGGCGGCACTGGCCTGGGGCTGGCGATCTGCCACCAGCTTGCCACCTTGATGGGCGGCTCGATCGAGGTGGAGAGCGCGCAGGGCGTCGGTTCGACCTTCACTGTCAAGCTTCCGCTGCGGCGCCTGGAGAGGGCCGTCGCGCCGCGTGTCGCGGTGACCGAGCCGGAGCAGGCCAACATCAACGTCGATATCCGAGTGCTGGCCGCGGAGGACAATCCGATCAACCAGCTCGTGCTGAAGACCCTGCTCGCCCAGGCCGGGATCGACCCGATCATGGTCGGGAACGGCGCCGAGGCCTTGGCGGCCTGGGAAGGCGGCGAGTGGGACGTGATCCTCATGGACATGCAGATGCCGGTGATGGACGGGCTGGCGGCGACCCGCGCCATTCGAGCGCGAGAGATCGGCGGTGGCCGAGCGCGGACGCCGATCATCGCGCTCACCGCCAACGCCATGACCCATCACACGAGCCAGTATCGGCAGTCGGGGCTCGACGACCATGTGCCCAAGCCCATCCAAGCCGAGCGACTATTCCGGACGATCGAGCGTGTGCTGCAAGGGGACGGAGAGTATGTCGCCGCGGCCATTTCCAGCGGTGAAGCCTCCCAGGCGAACTGACGATTTCGAAATCAATTTTGGATAGGCTTGGTCGCGCTTTCAACTTACGATCTCTATTCGAAATGAAGCGCTACTTATGCCTGCGACGCCTGCCGCATCGCTCCCCTGAGGGGGCGCTCGCGACGGTGATCCAGGTGGTTTTCGCGCCATGAGCTTCGAGCGGATAGACACCCGCCCTCTGTCCGCGGACGGACGGATAACCAGCGTCATTTGCCCGGTTCGCGATGAGATGGGCTTGCTCCCCCACTTTCTCGACCACCACCGGCGATTGGGCGTTCGCCGATTCATCTTGATCGACAATGCCTCGGTCGATGGAACGACCGAATACATCTTAAGCCAGCCGGATTGCATCGTCTATTTCACCGACGAGTCCTATTACGAGTCCGCCTACGCCCGAAATTGGATCAATCGAATACTTTCCGAAAACGACTACGCGGGCTGGCTGATCTATCTGGACGCCGATGAACACCTGGTCTACCGCGGCTCGGACGACGTGCCCGTGCAGGTTTTCCTCAGACGGCTCGAGGCCGAGGGCGCCGACACCGCGTTTGCCGTCATGGTGGACATGTATCCCGACGACGACTTCGCCGGCGTGAAGATCGGCCCCCACGACAACCTGCACGCCAGGCTGCCCTGGTTCGACGCCGACTACGTCATGCGGCCCTGGCCCACGCGGCCCTGGGACTCGAAACCGGACGCCTTCCGGCTGCAGGTGCTCGGCGGCCCGCGCTGTCGGCTGTTGTCGGACCTTGACCGAGAGCGCCAGCGCGGCGCGCTCCGATACACCCTGGCGGCCCAGGTGGACCGGTTTGTCGACCTCGTGCCCCTGGGACTGATGCCGGCGCTCGCCCGCATCTGGCCTCGAGAGATGCCGGAGCAACAGAAGAAGCCGGTGAACTTTGTCCGCCCCGGCTTCGCCTATGCGAACAGCCACGCCAGCTCCAATTCCCACGAAGCCGGCGAACTGGTCGCGCTCCTGCACTTCAAGTTCTGCCACGAACTGCAACAGCGGCTTCGCTATGCCGCCGTCGAGGGAAATCACCACCTGCGCGGCCTCGCGCACCGTCAACTGGATTTCGCCTTGCAGCGGTGGGGCCAGCGCGCCCTCATCTACCCCGGAAGCCGCCGGTATCGCTCGCCGCGCGATCTCGAAGCGTTGGGCCTGATCGGCCCGCGCCCCGCGGCGCTGTGGAAAGCGGACGCCCGCGAATTCGTGACACATGGGGCGGCGCCGGAGGAGACGGACGCCGAAACACGCGTCCGCAGGCCGGAGCCCGTCAGCTGAGCCCTTCGGCTACGCGCCGGGAAACAGCTTCCACTGCCCTTCCGAGACGACCTCGACGGCGCCGCCCGCCACCTTGATCGCCGTCTCGTCGTCGATCGCATAGGCGGGATGTCCGATCCCGGACGCCCAGCGTTCCGCGTCGGCCATGGTGTTTTCCGGCAGGGATGGGTGATCCAGGTGCGGAAAGATCGAGAAATCCACCAGCCCCAGCGTCTCGTCGCCGCCGGCGGGCGGCTTCCAGCCGGTGAAGTCCTCGCCGATGCGGGGGGTCATCACCATGCTGCCGGCGCTGAGCCCCACCCAGACCATGTCCGGCAGCGACGCCAGCAGGTCCGCCAGCCCGGACTGCCGCATCCAATGGGCGAGGTAGAGGGCGTCGCCGCCCGCGACCAGCAACGCGTCGGCCGCCCGCACCTGCGGAACCCAGCGCTCCGCGTCGAGGCTGGGCAGGGCGGTGAGTTCCAGCACGCCCAGCGACTTCCATCCCAACTCGCACATCGGGTTGTCGGACTTCCCGGCGATGAACTCCCACGCCCGCCAGCCGGGACCGACCTTGGGGTGCCCGTACATCGCGGTGGGAATGCACAGCGCGCCGCACTCGGCGATCGGCTTGCCGAGCAGGTCGAGCAAGGCGGCGTGGATGCTCGGGTTCCTCACGCCGGCGGATGTGAGAAGAAGTTTCATGACGCCCCTCCTGGCCGCTAGCCGATCCACCTCATGGCTCAGCATGTCCGCTTATCGCGTCGGCGCCAACGGCTTGGTTCCACCCAGCCGGGACATCCGGCACGTTCGCTCCAACCGGAGATCCATTCCGTTTTTCTTGCCCCGACTATGCCCGCCGCACGCTGCCGCTGCCCGGCACGCCCTGGAGAACATCTTGGCCGCGCACGCGGCTCCGCGAACTTGCGGGTTGCTTGACGCGCCGCCATCCACCCGGAAAGATCGCATCCGCGTGAGCCTCTCGTCGATGCGGTTCCGCGGGTCTCAAACTCGGTTCGGAGCGGTCATGTCGGTTGGCGCGCGGCTTGGAGCCTTGCTGCTCAGTTCCTCGATTTCACTGAACCTGGCGTGCGTGGCCGCGGCTCATGCGGATACGCCGGCCCCGATCGATCTCGCCAAGGCGAGAGCCTATTTCGCCGAAGACAAGGCGGTGTCCGACAAGGATGGCGGACGGCTGTGGGGCGTTAGACTCTATGGGGCGACGTTCTTCGTCGATCCCGAATCGCGCTTTGTCGTGGCCAACGAGCCCGATCCGGACGGTGTGCTGCACGCCGACGGCGACCTCTTTGTCGGAACCTTGCCGCAAAGCGTGATCGTGTCGAATGCGCCGGTGGAGTGGGAAGGCAAGCGCTGGACCATGCTCATGTGGCCCTACATCCCGGACGACACCAACGTGCGCCGGATCATGTTCGCGCACGAGTCGTTCCACCGCATCCAGCCCGCGCTCCACCTTGCCGCGCCGGATACGCCGAGCCTGCATCTGGACACCGTGGAGGGCCGCGTCTGGATGCAGCTCGAATGGCGCGCGCTTGCCGCGGCCCTGGCCGAGGCGGGCGCGGCGCAAACTGAGGCGATCCGCGATGCGCTGCTCTTCCGCGCCCATCGGCGCGCACTGTTTCCCGGCTCGCGCGAGACCGAAGACGGCCTCGAGATCGCCGAAGGCGTCCCGGAGTTCACGGGCTCTGTCATCGGCGAGCCGGATCTCGCCTCGGCTCGGTGGCGCGCGATCGCGCGGCTCACGGACCCCGACCAGACCGGCACGTTCGTCCGCTTCTTCGCCTACCTCTCCGGTCCGCCTTACGGGATGCTGCTCGACCAGCGTCTGCCAGGATGGCGCTCGAAGCTCACGGCCCGCTCCGATCTCGGCGATCTGCTCGCCTCGACCCTGCCCGGCCTTGCCCCGGCCTCCGCCGAAGCCCGCGCGACGGTCTATGGCGCCGCGGCTTTGCGCCTCTCCGAAGCCGATCGCGCGGCGAAGGCGGATGCGGAGAAGGCGCGGTGGCGCGCGCTTCTGGTCGACGGGCCGACCCTGCTGTTGCCCGCCGCGGGGAATTTCGCCTTCAGCTTCAACCCGAGCACGCTTGTGTCGCTGGGCTCGGACGGAACCGTCTATCCGACCTTTCACGTCGTCTCCGGCTGGGGGACGCTCGACGTGAAGGCAGGCGCCCTCGTGCCGACCGATTTCACCCGCGCCACGGTGGCGGCGCCCGGGGACACCAAGGGCCCACACATCGAGGGGCCCGGCTGGACGCTGGATCTGGCCCCCGGCTGGTCGATCGTGCCGGCGGCGAAAGCGGGGAGCTACACGCTGCGAAAGCAATGAGCGCCCCGCGCAAGCAAAACGCCCCGGCCGTCTGACCGGGGCGCTCTCATCAACCCAGTGGGCCGAACTCAGTACCCGTTGATCCGCGCGTAGCGGTCGCGGTGGTAGGCTTGGCCGCCGAAGGTGGCTTCGGCCGCGCGGGCGCGTTTCAGGTAGAAGCCGGCGTCGTGGGCGTCGGTCATGCCGATGCCGCCGTGCATCTGGACCATCTCGTTGGACACCAGGTGCAGGGTGTCGCCCACCTTGGCCTTGGCCAGGGAGACCAGTTCCGGCACGTCCGGGCTGTCGTTGTCGATGGCGGTGAGCGCCGCCTCGACGCAGGAGCGGGCCAGCTCGAGGTCGGTGAACATCTTGGCCGCGCGGTGCTGCAGCGCCTGGAAGGAGCCGATCACCTGGCCGAACTGCACCCGGGTCTTCAGGTAGTCGAGGGTGGTCTCGAAGGCCTGGATGGCCGAGCCGAGCATTTCGGCGGCGAGGCCGGCTCTGGCGCGGTCGAGCACCTTTTCCAGCAGGTCCCAGCCCTTGTCGGCTTCGCCGAGCACGCCGTCCGCGCCCACTTCGACGCCCTCGAAGGTGACGATCGCCGCGCCGCGGCTATCGGCCAGCTTCAGCGCCGAGCGCGAGACGCCCTTGGCGTCGCCCGGCACCAGGAACAGGGTGATCCCGTCCTTGTCGCCCGGCTTGCCCGAGGTGCGGGCCGAGACGATCAGCAGGGCGGCGGCCATGCCTTCGAGCACGAAGGTCTTCTTGCCCGAGAGCGTGTAGCCGGCGCCCGACTTGGTGGCGGCGAGGGCGACCTTTTCCGGCGCGTGGTGCGGGCCTTCCTCGATGGCGAGGGTGGCGACCGCTTCGCCCGAGGCGATCTTCGGCAGCCAGGCTTCCTTCTGCGCGGCCGTGCCGCCGAGGATCAGGGCGCTGGCCGAGGCGAGCGCGGTGGCCAGCAACGGCGAGGCGGTGAGCGTGCGGCCGAGCTCTTCGAGCACCAGGCCGAGGCTCAGGTAGCCAAAGTCGGAGCCGCCGTATTCCTCGGGGATGATGACGCCGGTCCAGCCCATCTCCGCCATCTCGTTGAAGGCGGCCGGGTCGTAGCCCAGCGGGGCGCCGCTATCGCGCATCTTGCGGAACGCCGACACCGGAGACTTCTCCTGCGTCCAGGTCTTCGCCGCGTCGCGCAGCATGCTCTGTTCTTCGGTCAAAACGGCCATGTTGTTGTTTCCTCTAGTCTCGATCGTTCAATTGCTGGATGGGCCGAGCGGGTCGGGCAGGCCCAGGATCCGCTTGGAAATGATGTTGTTCTGAATCTCGAACGAGCCGCCGAAAATGGTGGTGGCCTTGCCGCCGAGCCAGCCGCGCACGGCGGAGAGCTCCTTGGGCGTGAAGCTGTCGCCTTCCCAGCCGAGACCCTGCGTGCCCATGACCTCGATCATCAGCTCGGCGCGGTCGGTCCCGACCTTGGTGCCGGCGTTCTTCAGGATGGACGTGGCGGCGCTTGGCCCTTGGTTGGACTTCGCCTCGGCCATCATCCGGAACGCGGTGAGCTGGAACGCCTTGGCGTCCATCTCGTGGGCGATAACGCGGCTGCGCACTTCGCTGTCGGCGATCTGGCCCTTCTCGTCGACGCCGATGTAGGTCTTGGCCATCGCCGCGGGCGAGCCACCGACGCCGAAGACGCCGTCGCCGCCACCCCCGCCACTGCCGCCGCCGCCGATGCCGTTGCGCTCATGCTGCAGCAGCCGTTTGGCGATGGTCCAGCCGCCGTTCAGCGGGCCGACCAAGTTTTCCTTCGGCACCTTCACGTCGGTGAAGAAGGTTTCGCAGAACGGCGAGGCGCCGGCGATGAGCCGGATCGGGCGCACTTCGACTCCCGGATCGTGCATGTCGATCAGCAGGAACGAGATGCCCTCGTGCTTCTTGGTGGTGTCGGTGCGCACCAGGCAGAAGCACATGTCGGCCCACTGGCCGCCCGAGGTCCAAACCTTCTGGCCGTTGACCAGGAAGTGGTCGCCCTTGTCCTCGGCCTTGGTCTGCAAGGAGGCGAGGTCGGAGCCGGCGCCCGGCTCGGAGAAGCCCTGGCACCAGCGCACTTCCTGCTTGGCGATGGCGCGGATGTGCTTCTGCTTCTGCGCCTCGGTGCCGTATTCGAGCAGGGTCGGGCCGAACATCATCGTGCCCATGCCGCCGATCGGATTGAACGCGCCGATGCGGCCCATCTCCTGCTGCAGCACCCGCGCCTCGGCCGGGGTCAGGCCGCCGCCGCCGTAGGCCTTGGGCCAGGTCGGAACGCCCCAGCCCTTCTCGCCCATGGCGTCGATCCAGGTCTTCATGTCGGCGCCGTCGGGATTCTCGTCCTCGACGTAGCTGACGTTCTTGCCCTTCAGGGACTTGGGGAAGTTGGCTTCCAGCCAGGTCCGGGCTTCCGCGCGGAAGGCTTCCGGATCGCCGCCGAAGTCAGCCATATTGATAACTCTCCTCGTGTTGCAGCGCCCCTTGGACGCCGCCATCTGATCGGTGTTTAGGTCGAATGGGTGGTGTCGGGAAGACCCAGGATGCGTTTTGAGATGATGTTGTTCTGAACTTCCTGCGAGCCTCCGGCGATGGTGCCGGACTTACTGCGCAGCATCACCCGCATCGCATTGATCTCGTTCTCGGTGAATTCATCGCCGGACCAGCCGACGCCCTGCTGGCCCATGATCTCCACCGCCAGCTCGGCCTTCTCCTTGCGCAGCATGCTGCCGGCGTTCTTCATGATCGAGCTAGCCGTGGTCGGGCCGCGATTGGACTTCGACTCCAGCGCGATCCGCTCGCCGGTGAGGGCATGGGCGCGGGCGTCCATCAAATGCGAGGTCAGCCGGGCGCGGATGTCGCCGTCGGCGAGGCGGCCGTCGTCGCCCAGGCCGACGTAGCTCCGCGCCAGCTCCTGGATCGGCGGGCCGCCGAGCACGCCGGGCCCCGCCTGCCCGGCCCTGGCGGGCGAGCCGATGCTCGAGCGTTCATGCTGCAACAGCCGCTTGGCGATCGACCAGCCGCCGTTCAGCGGCCCGACCAGGTTCTCCTTCGGGACCTTCACGTCGGTGAAGAAGGTCTCGCAGAAGGGCGAGGTGTCGTTGAGCAGCCGGATCGGCCGTGGCTCGACGCCCGGCGTTTTCATGTCGATCAGCAGGAATGAGATGCCTTCGTGCTTCTTGGCCTTGGGGTCGGTGCGAACCAGGCAGAAGCACCAGTCGGCGTACTGCGCGCCGGAGGTCCAGATCTTCTGGCCGTTGACCAGGAAGTGGTCGCCCTTGTCCTCGGCCCTGGTCTGAAGACTGGCCAGGTCCGAGCCCGCGCCCGGCTCGGAGAAACCCTGGCACCAGCGCAGCTCGCCCTTCACGATCGGCGGGATGTGGCGCTTCAGCTGCTCATCATTGCCGTATTCGAGCAAGGTCGGGCCGAACATGGCGACGCCCATGCCGCCGATCGGGTTGGCCGCGCCGATCCGCTCCATCTCGTCCCGCAGCACCCGCGCCTCGGCCGGTGCCAGGCCGCCGCCGCCGAGATCCGTCGGCCATGTGGGAACGCCCCAGCCCTTTTCGCCCATCCGCCGGCGCCACAGCTCCTGGTCGGCGGTGGGCGTCTGGACAGCCTCGGGATCGGCCGGTTTGTCGGCGTCGCGGCGCAAGGACGGCGGGAAGTTCGCCTCCAGCCAGCTGCGCGCCTCGGCGCGGAACGGCTCCAGCTCGCCTCCGAAATCAGCCATGTCTCGCTCCTTCTCCTCCCCCCTCGGGGGAGGGGGACCGCATAGCGGTGGAGGGGGCTCGCCGCCGCCTCGGCGGAGAGGATTGGCCAGCGGACGTCCTGAGAGCCGAGCGCCCTGCCACCGGCCCCCACCCCCCCATCGGGGT
>Ga0302314_10018013_pt1 | contig 11802 bp, 13 predicted proteins | sample III_Palsa_N2_3_FD_200533 | JGI IMG/M metagenome (GOLD analysis project Ga0302314, IMG submission 200533) | Peat permafrost microbial communities from Stordalen Mire near Abisko, Sweden - III_Palsa_N2_3 | ecosystem: Environmental > Terrestrial > Soil > Palsa > Peat permafrost | place: Sweden...
AGGATGAGCTGGCCATGCACACGAAGGCCGCCCTGCGCAACGGGCTGACGGCCGACGAGATCCGTGAGGTGCTGCTCCAGGTCGGCCTGTACGCGGGCGTCCCGGTGGCGAACCGCGCCTTCGTCATAGCGAACCGCGCGATCAACGAGTACCGCGCCGAGGAGCAAGCCTAGAAGCCGGACGTTGTGGCTGGCCCCAGTCGCGCCCGTTCCGGGTTTGGGGCCACGGCACGAGACAGTTTGTCCGACATGCGAACATCTGTACCCTAGGCGGCATAGGCGGGCGCGGCGCATATATCGTCGGGTTAACTGGCTGAAGGAGTGAGACCACCGTGACAGTGTCAGAACAGGGACTCATCGTCCCGGACTCCGGCGAGCTGGCCTTGCCCGAGTACATGAAGCCCCAGCCCGGCAATCACCCGCCGCTCGACTCGCCGGGTTACAAGTCGACCGCGCTGCGGCACCCGAAGCAGCCGCTGGTGCTCCTCCCGCACCGGCTCACCGAGGTGACCGGGCCGCTGCTCGGCGACGAGCTGATCACCATGCAGGACGCGGACCTCACGACCCAGCACGCGGGGGAGCCCCAGGGCCAGCGGATCATCGTCTTCGGCCAGGTGCGCGACTCCGACGGCCGCCCGGTGCCGGACACGCTGGTCGAGATCTGGCAGACCAACGCGGCTGGCCGCTACCGGCACAGCCGCGAGCACCACCCCGCCCCGCTCGACCCCAACTTCACCGGCGTCGGCCGCGCGATCACCGACCAGGGCGGCCGCTACCGGTTCATCACCATCCAGCCGGGCTCGTACCCGTGGGGCAACCACTACAACGCCTGGCGGCCCGCGCACATCCACTACAGCCTCTTCGGCCGCGCGTTCACCCAGCGTCTGGTCACCCAGATGTACTTCCCAGGCGACCCGCTGCTCGCCTACGACCCGATCTACAACTCGGTGCCGGACGAGAAGTCGAAGCTCCGGATGGTGGCCGAGTTCTCCATCGAGGACACGCAGCCCGAGTGGGCCCTGGCGTACCGGTTCGACATCGTGCTGCGCGGCCGCGACCAGTCCGTCTTTGAGGAGCCCCACGCATGAGCGAGCTTGCGAGCGAATCAGTCAGTACGGTGCGTCCGCGAATGCGGACTCCGAGCGCCAGCGAGGTGGCCTCATGAGCGAGCTGCTTACCCCGTCGCAGACCGTCGGGCCCTACTTCTCGATGCGGCTGCCGTGGCCGGAAGGGCCCTATGTCGTCCCGGCCGACACGCCCGGCGCGATCACGATCCTCGGCCGGCTGTACGACGGCGCGGGCGCCGCGATCCCCGACGGCCTCATCGAGACCTGGCAGGCGGACCCGAACGGCCGGTTCGCGCACCCCGACGACCACCGCGGCCCGATCGTCGACGGCGACCTGGCGTTCCGCGGCTTCGGGCGGTGCAAGACCAACCACGACGGCTCATTCAAGATCGTGACGCTCAAGCCCGGCCCGCTGCCGTTCGGCGACGGCCGGACCGAGGCCCCGCACATCGACGTGTCGGTGTTCGCCCGTGGCATGCTCGACCGGTCGGTGACCAGGATCTACTTCCCCGAGGAGGAGGCCGCGAACGCCGCCGACCCGGTGCTCGAGGTCGTCCCGGCCCACCGCCGGTCGACGCTGATCGCGATCCCCGGCGGCGACGGCCTGCTCCGGTTCGACATCTACATGCAGGGCGACCGGGAAACGGTCTTCTTCGACCTATAAGCGCCCAGCCCAGCTGGCCCGCGCCTCCACACACCCACCCACCCACAACATGTCGAATGCGCAATCGACCACGCTTTAGCCTGGTGGATTGCGCATTCGACACGTTGCCGCAGCTGCCGGACGAAGGGAACCCATGGCCGCGGTGAAGCTCGCCTCGTCGATTGAGGGACCGGAAGACGCGCCGGTGCTCGTGCTCGGGAACCCCATCGGCACCAACCGGGACGTGTGGTCGCACCAGCTGCCGGTGCTTTCGCGCTATTTTCGCGTGCTGCGGTACAACCCCCGGGGCCACGGCGCCCCGGGGGACCAGTCGCCCGCGCCCGACGGCCCGTACACGATCGCCGACCTCGGCGGCGACGTGCTCGCGCTCGCCGACGCCCACGGCATCGAGCGGTTCGCCTACGCGGGCGTCTCGCTCGGCGGGATGACCGGCATCTGGCTGGCGGCGACGGCGCCGGAGCGGGTCACCTCCCTCGCCGTCTGCTGCGCCGCCCTGACCGCGCTGCCGAGCCCGCAGGCGTGGCACGACCGCGCCGCCCTGGTCCGCGCCGAGGGGATGGCGCCGCTGGCCGACCAGGTGGTGCCGCGCTGGTTCACCCCGGCGTTCTTGGCCCGCGAGCCCGCCGCCGTGCAGACCGTGACCGACATGCTGACGGCGACCGCGCCCGAGGGCTACGCCGGCTGCGGCGAGGCCATCGCGGCGCTCGACCTGCGCCCGCTGCTCCCGTCGGTGCAGGCGCCGACGCTGGTGCTGTCGGGGGCGGAGGACGTCGCCGCGCCGCCGTCGGTCGGCGCCGCCACCGCCCGGGCCATCCCCGGCGCCCGGCTCACCGTCATCTCCGACGCCGCGCACTTCGCCCACTACGAGCGGCCCGGACCGGTCACCGACGCCCTGCTCGCCCACTTCACCAGCACTCCGCTCTATGCGGAAGGGCCGGGATCGCGTACTAATTAAGTACTCACTAGGTAAGCGGTTCACCGGACCCGGCTGCTGCACCAGATCGCGGAGTGTGACATGAGCGGTAGCGGTATCGTCGTGATCATCATTGTGGCCGTGGTGGTGATCGCCGTCATCTTCTACGCCCTCGCTCATCGCAGCCCGGTGCAGCTCACCCGGCAGTTGCGCAGCACCAGCTTCAGCAGGCGACGCTCGGACCGGATCAAGGCGGCCGCCGCCGCCGACGTCGAGGAGATCGGGCAGGACGACAAGTACTTCCGCCGTCGCCGTCGCCGGGACGTCGACAGCGAACTGTGAGGGTCTGTGCCAGGCTTGAGGCATGCCCGAGAACTCAGCTCGCCCCGCACCGCCCAGCGTCGCACCCGAGGAATACGCCGCCGCCGCCCGGCGGATCGCGGGCTACGTGCGCCGAACCCCGCTGCTGACCACGCGGATCGACGGCCGTGAGGTCAGCCTGAAGCTTGAGCACCTGCAGGCGGCGGGCGTCTTCAAGATCCGCGGCGCGCTCAACGCGCTGCTGACCCGGCGCGAAGGCGGCCGGCCGTTCACGTCGGTGGTCACCGCGTCCGGCGGTAACCACGGGCTCGGTGTCGCGACCGCCGCCCGCTGGCTGGACATCCCGGCGACCGTCTACGTCCCGGCCACCGTGCCGGACATCAAGGCGTCCAGGATCGTCGCGGCCGGGGCGGAGGTAGTGAAGACCGGCCGCGTGTACGCCGACGCCGAGCGCGCCGCCCGGGAGTTCGCGGCCGGCCAGGGCCGCTTCTACGTGCACGCGTACGACGACCCGGCCGTGGTCGCGGGCCAGGGCACGCTGGCGGCCGAGATCGTGGCGGATCTCCCCGAGTGCGACGTGGTGGCCGTCCCGGTCGGCGGCGGCGGCCTGCTGGCGGGCGTCAGCGGCGCGCTGGCCGCGATTGACCGGCCGGCCCGCCGCCGGGTCGTCGGCGTCGAGCCGGAAGGCTGCCCGACCCTGCACGCGGCCGTCGAGGCGGGCGAGCCAGTCGACGTCGGCGCGGACTCGGTGGCCGCCTCCGCCCTCGGCGCCAGTCGCATCGGCGGCCTGGCGCTAGACGCCTACCGGGCCAACCCGGTTGGCCTCGCGCTCGTCAGCGACAAGGAGATCATCGCCGCCCGCGACCGGCTCTGGGAGGACTTCCGGCTGGCAGTCGAGCCGGCCGCCGCCACCGTCGTCGCGGCCTGGCTGGCGGGCCAGGTGCCGGGCGCCCACCCGTGCCTCGTCCTGTCCGGTGCCAACGCCACCTGGACCCCCGCCTAGGACCTGGACGCCTGGCTAGGACCCGGTGGCCGGCGGCGCGAGTCCGACGAGCTTGGAGAGGAATCGGTCGGCTTGCTCGGGGAAGGGCGGCCAGGGCAGGTCAGGCTCATTGATCCGCAGCGACAGCATGCCGATGACGGCCGTCCGAAGATCGAGTGCGACGGTGGCGGCGTCCCCGGGCGAGGCAACCCCGGCGTCCATGCAGCGCTGCACCGCGGCCGTGGTGCGCGTGAACAGGATCTCCTTGAAAGGCATGCCGACCTTGCTCTCATGCATCACCTTGTAGAGGCCGGGATGCTCCTGCACCCAGGCCGCCTGCGCCAGGATCCGTGCGCGCAGGCCGAGAGCGGGGTCCTGATGGGCGGCCTCGGCCTCATCCGCAGCCTGGACCATCTCCGCATGGCAGCGTTGCATGGTCGCCGCGACGAGCGCGTCACGATCCGGGAAGTACAGGTAAACCGAGGTGGGCGATATCGACACCGTCCGTGCGACCGCGCGCAGCGACAAGGCCTCGTCGTCGGCTAGGTCGCCGAGCATCTGGGCGGCGGCGGAGATGATCTCCTCCCGCAGTCGCTCCCCCTGCCCGCGCGCGTTGGGGCGGCGCGGGCCAGCAGCGAGACCCGCCGAGGTGGTGTCGTCCATCGCCCGATCATTCTAGCTTCGCGTACTTGTGGCGCGACCGACTCTAGCGATACGCTCGTTCATGCAAGGACAGTTGTCCACATAACTTAAGGGATCACAATGCCGCTAACGCTCCACGAGGCTCAGACGGTCATCATCGGCGCCCACGAGCGCGCCGCCGCGATAGGCGCCCTGGTCACGGTCGCGGTCGTCGACGAAGGCGGACACCCGCAGGCCCTCGGCCGCATGAACGGCGCCGCGCCGCTCTCAGCCCGGATCGCCGAGACCAAAGCCGCCAGCGTCGCCCTCTTCCGCCGCGACGGCGCCGCACTGCGCCAGATGCAGGAGAACTCGCCTGGATTCTTCGCCCAGCTCGACCGGGTCGTGCGGGTGCCCATCCTGGCGGGCGCCGGCGCGGCGCTCATCCTGCGCGGGGACACCGTTCTCGGTGCGCTGGCGGTCAGCGGCGGAATGGCGCCCGGGCAAGACGACGAATGCGCAGAGGCCGCGCTTGCTGTCCTCGCTCCCTAGGCCCGGGCATCGCTGTCAGGCACGCTGGCGGCGAGGCCGACGTCGCACACGATCGGGGCAGCCGCGGCGGTAGTCTCCGGCTGGCTGACGATGCCGTGAGCGTGCAGGATCGCGCCGACCTTGGCCGCGATCCAGGCGTCGCCCGCCGCGGTCGGGTGCAGACGGCCGTCGGCGTGCTGGTACTTCCACTGCCCGGTGAGCGGGTCCATGATGATCGCGTTCGGGTCGGCTGCCCTGGCCGCCGCCACGATCGCGCTGTCGGTCCGGTAGAACCCGGCCGGGACCGGGCGGTCCGGGCCGGTGAAGACGGTGACCAGCCCGATCGTGGCGCGCGGGGCCTCGGCTCGGATCAGCTCGATGGTCTTGCGGACCCGCTCGCGCTCGAGGCCGGCCGGCACCCGGACGTCGTCGTAGCCGGCCTGGACGATGACCAGCGAGGCGGACAGGCCGGGCAGACGCTCGGTGCTGAGCTGCCGTGCCATCGGCCCGGCCCCGTAGGTCCCGCTCTGTTCGTAGCCGGCCCCGGAAACCCCGTAGATGACCGCGTCCCAGCGCAGGTGCCTGGCCAGGTCGGCGGCCCAGGAGAGGGCGGAATTATCGGGCCCGACCCCGGCCGTGAACGACGCGCCGACGACGGCCATCGTCGGAACGCGACCGTGCGCGCGCTCGAGTCGCTGCTCGCAGGCGGTGAACTGATCGCGGACCGCCACCATCCGGATCCGAACCGCGCTGGCCCGGTCTCCCGCCTGACGCGAATGTCCCGGCGCCCCGGCGGTTGCCCTGGGGGCGGTTGCCCTGGGGGCGGCCGGCCCGGGCCCCGCCTGCGCGGCCGCCCCGTGTGCGCAGGACGTGACCGCCATCGCCGCCGCGGCGACGCAGCAACTGAGCAGGCTCACCTGCAGCCAGGAAAACCGCGAGCATCTCCGCTCAGTCACACTCCAGTGTCGGCGAGCTTGCCCATTCACGCAACTTCGGGCGGGCAGTCGCGACCGCGGTGCGCGTTATGTCAGATGCCGTTCGGCGGCGGTTTGCACCGCGTTGGTGAGGGCGGTCAGCCGGGGGGAGTCGAGGCGCCAGCGCTGCCAGTACAACGGCACGTCGATCACGTCCGGCGTCAGCAGCGCGAGCCGGCCGGCCGCCAGGTCGGGGTCGGCCTGCGGCTGCGGGAGCATGCCCCAGCCGAGGCCGACCAGCACCGCCTGGTAGAAGTCGGCCGAGGCCGGCACCTGGTGGACGACCGGCGGCGGCTCGCCGACGCCGTGGCGGCGCAGCAGCCGGTACTGCAGATCGTCCTTGGCGCCGAAGATGACGACCGGCATCGCGGCCCAGTCGGGGGAGTCGCCGCGCCGCCACCGGTCCGCGAACCAGGGCGCGGCGGCGGGCAGGTAGCGCAGCGCCCCCAGCCGCCGGGCGCTGCAGCCCTGCACCGGGGCCGGGTCGCTGGTGACCGCGGCCAGCACCTCCCCGCTGCGCAGCAGCTCGGCCGAGTGCATCTCGTCCTCCACGTGCAACCGGATCGCGATGCCGTCCCACCGCGCGATCTCCGCCAGCACCTCGTGGAACCAGACCGTCAGCGAGTCGGCGTTGACGGCCACCGGCAGCTCGACCGCGGACGCCTCGGCCAGCGCGTGGCTCGCCTCGTCGTAGAGCAGCCGGGTCTGCCGTCCGAGCCGCACCAGCCATTCGCCGTGCGGGGTCGGCCGGCACGGCGTCCCCCGGCTGATCAGCACCTGGCCGGTCGCGCCCTCGAGCGCGCGGATGCGCTGGCTGACCGCGCTCGGGGTGATGTGCAGCCGGCGGGCGGCCGCGTCGAAGCTCCCGTGGTCGGCGATGGCCACCAGCGCCTCGAGCTGGCCGGGGTTGAGGTCCACCAGGCAAGTGAAGCACAGCTAAAGGATCATTAGAAGCTTTCGTTTGCCTTCACAATCAGCTCCGCCTAGCGTCGGATCATGCTCAACGCCTCCGTCACCGGGCTGCTGACCGGACTGTCACTGATCGTCGCGATCGGCGCGCAGAACGCCTTCGTGCTGCGCCAGGGGCTGCGCCGGGCGCACGTGGGCGCGATTGTGACCGTCTGCATCCTGTCCGACATCGCGCTCACCCTGGCCGGGGTGACCGGGGTCGGCGCGATCGTGCACCACGCCGACTGGGCGCTGCAGGCGGTGCGCTGGTTCGGGGTCGCGTTCCTGACCTGGTACGGCCTGTCCTCGGCGTGGCGGGCGCGTCGCCCCTCGGCGTTGTCGACAGCACCCGAGGGAACCAGCCAAGGCGCCCAGCTCGGCCTCGCGTCCACGCTCCGCCGCATCATGGCGCTGACCTGGCTGAACCCGCACGTCTACCTGGACACGGTGGTCCTGCTCGGCTCGATCGCGAACTCCCGCGGCCCGGTCGACCGCTGGTGGTTCGCGGTCGGGGCGCTGGCCGCCAGCATCCTGTGGTTCGTCGGCCTCGGGTTCGGCGCCCGCTTCGCCGCCCCGCTGCTCACCACCCAGCGCGCCTGGCAGGTCCTTGACCTGCTGATCGCCGCGACGATGCTGGTGATCGCGACGAAACTGGCCCTCTAGGGAATCCGGACAGGAAACGAGCCTGAAACCTGGGAAAACGAGCCTGAAACGCAGGGTGCGTAGCATCCGCAGGCATGACTGATTACCTGATCGCGGCGATCCTCTTCGTCGCCATCGTCACCACCATGATCTACCTGTGGAAGCGCGAGCACCCCTAGTCTCCTGACCACCGTGATGTAGCCCGTCAGCGCCGGCGGGGTATCGGTTGCTTGTGACGACACCAGGCAAATCGTCGGCGACTGCCACCGCGGACAACCCGGACGCGGTCGAGGAGCACGGCGAGCGGCTGCTGGTGATCTACGCCGCGCTTATGCTCGCGATGCTGCTGGCGGCGCTAGACCAGACGATCGTGTCCACCGCGCTGCCGACCATCGTCAACGACCTTGGCGGCCTCTCGCACCTGTCCTGGGTGGTCACCGCGTACATCCTCGCCTCCACCGCCACCACCCAGGTGTGGGGGAAGCTGGGCGACCAGTACGGGCGCAAGTACCTGTTCCTCAGCGCGATCGTGATCTTCCTGATCGGCTCCGCGCTGTGCGGCCAGGCGCGGAGCATGGGGGAGCTGATCGCGTTCCGCGCCCTGCAGGGCGTCGGCGGCGGCGGGCTGCTGGTGCTCACCCAGGCGATCATCGGCGACATCGTCCCGGCCCGGGAGCGCGGCAAGTACCAGGGTGCGTTCGGGGCCGTCTTCGGCGTCGCCAGCGTGATCGGACCGCTGCTGGGCGGGTTCTTCGTCGACAACCTGAGCTGGCGCTGGGTGTTCTACGTCAACCTGCCGATCGGCGCGATCGCGCTGGTGGTGATCGCGATCGTGCTCCCGAAGGTCTCCAATAAGCAGCACCACACGATCGACTACCTGGGCGCCACCCTGCTGGCCGCGTTCGCGACCGCCGTGGTGCTGGCGACCTCCTGGGGCGGCACCACCTACGCCTGGTCCTCGCCGGTGATCATCGGCCTGTTCGCCGCCTCGGCGGTGCTGCTGCTGGCCTGGTACCTGTCGGCCCGGCGCGCGCCCGAGGCGGTCCTGCCGCTGCGGCTGTTCCGCAACCCGGTCTTCGTCATCGCCGCCGCGATCGGCCTCGCGGCCGGCTTCGCGCTGTTCGGCGCGCTCTCCTACCTGCCGCTGTTCCTGCAGGTGGTGCGTGGCGTCTCACCGACCATCTCCGGCGTCTACCTGCTCCCGATGGTGCTCGGGCTGCTGATCACCTCGATCGGCAGCGGGCAGCTCATCGCCAGGACCGGGCGCTACAAGGTGTTCCCGATTATCGGGACCGCGCTGATGGCTATCGCGCTCGGACTGCTGGCGACGCTCGACCAGACCACCCCGACGCCGCTGATGTACCTCTACTTCTTCCTCCTCGGCGCCAGCCTCGGCCTGATCATCCAGGTCCTCGTCATCGCCGTCCAGAACACGGCCTCCTACCAGGATCTGGGCGCGGCCACGTCCGGGGTGACGTTCTTCCGCACGATCGGCGGCGCCTTCGGCGTGTCGGTCTTCGGCGCGATTTTCACCAACCAGCTCGGCAGCAAGCTCACGGCCGCCCTGCACGGAAGAAGCCTGCCGGGCGGGTTCAGCGCCTCGTCCCTCGAGGCGGACAGCACCGCGCTCAAGCGGCTGCCGGCCGACCTCCAGCACATCATCCTGCAGGCCTACAGCGACGCCCTGCACCCGGTCTTCCTCACCGCGGTGCCGATCGCCGTGATCGCGTTCGTGCTCTCCTGGTTCATGCGCGAGGTGCCGCTGCGCACGGTCTCGGGCGAGCAGGCGCGCGGCTCGTCCGGCGCGCCCGACCTCGGCGAGGCGCTCGGCGCGGCGCCCACCCAGCGCACCTCGGCCGAGGAGGTCGAGCGGGTCATGTCCCGGCTGAGCGCGGTCGAGCTGCGCCGCTTCGGCTACGCCAAGCTCGCCCGGGCGGCCGGACTCGACCTGTCCGGCGGTTCCTGCTGGCTGCTGACCAAGCTGGCCCGCCAGGGCGCGACGCCGGGCCCCGACCTGGCGAAGCAGGCGGGGGTGACGATGGAAGAGGGCCATCCGGCGGCGCAGCTGCTGGTCGACCGCGGCCTCATCACCAGGAGCGCCGACGGCGTACTGGCGATCACCCCGGCCGGCCGGGTGACTGCCGACAAGGTCTGCGACGCCCAGCGCCAGTGGATGGAAAACCAGCTCGGCGGCTGGTCGGCCGAGCAGCACGCCGAGCTCGACCAGGTCCTGGCCAAGTTCTCGCACGCTCTGCTCGGCGACGACGCCGACCGCCGTCTCATCGATCGCTAGCTCCTGATCACAGGAACCACGCGACCGTTCGGGATAATGGATTTGATTTTGCATGCAACCTCGCAGCGCCAGACGGTTGTCTGTGCGGGCGAGGAGGTGGGCCGTGAGCGCGGAGTCGGACGAGGAGTTCCGGGAGTTCATGCGCGGGCGGTGGCCCGCTATGGTGCGGCTGGCCTACGGGCTGACCGGGGACCTGGGACACGCGGAGGACGTCGCGCAGGCGGCCTTCGCCCGGGCCTACGCGTCGTGGTCGCGGGTGGCGCGGACGGGCAACCCTGAAGCCTACGTCCGGCGGATCGTGATCAACGAGAACAACAGCCGGTTCCGCAGGCGCCGGGTGGCGGAGCGCCTGGTCGACGCGGTGCCAGAGCCATCCGGGCAGCGGGCGGCCGACACCGCCGACGCCCTCGGCGACAGCGCGGCGCTGCTGAATGCGCTGCGCAGGCTCGGCCCGCGCCAGCGCGCGGTGGTCGTGCTGCGCTTCTGGATGGACATGTCCGAGGCCGAGACGGCCGCCGCGCTCGGCTGCTCGGTCGGCACCGTCAAGAGCCAGGCGTCCCGGGCGCTGGCCGCCTTGCGCGACAGCGCCGAACTCATGGAGGGGGAACTCCAGTGAGCGACCTGCACGAGGACCTGAGCGCGGCATTCGCCGCGGTTGCGCCGGGCGCCGCCCCGCTGGAGGCAGCCATGCTGACCGGCCGGAAGATCAAGAACCGGAGGCGGGCCGGCCTGCTCGCCGGGGCCGCCGCGGTCGTCGTCGCCGCTGTCGCCGGCGTCCCCGCGCTCACCCGCCAGGAGGCGCTGCCGGCGCCCACCACGAGCCACATCCGGGTCACTGTGAACCCGCCCGGGCCCCATTCGCCGGCCGGCCTGGTCGCCTCCGGCCTGATCGGCAGTAATCCCTGGAATGTCACCGTCATGTCGCCGAGCTCGAACGACTGCGCGTTCGAGGGCAACGGCATGTCGATTGTGGCGTGCCCCGGAGATCAGGGGCAGCCAACCGCCGCCGCTCCGATCAGCTTCGGAGGCGAGGGCAGTGACGGCAGCCCGGTCCCGGTCAACATCAGTTTCGGCGAGGTGTGGAAGGACGTCGTGTCGGCCCGGGTCGAGCTGTCCGACGGCACGATCCTCACCCTGCACCCGGCCGAGGTCGACGGGTCGCGATTCGTGGCGTTCGCCAGTCCCGTCTCGGTGTCGGTCGACAGCGTGACCGCGTACTCGCGCAGCGGGGCGATCGCGACCGCCATTCCCTTCGAACCGCCCGGCGGGCTCCTCCCCACTTTCGAGGCCTGGCTCCGTCCCGGCCAGGCCCTGCCCGCTCGGCTGACCGGGACGTTCGGGTCCGGAACGGTCCAAGGGAAGCCGTGGCGAGCGACCGTGTACCTCGGCCCGTGGGGAACCTGCCTCACCGTCGGCCACGACGTCGACTGTTTCGGCTCGCAGCGGAGGCCCGCGACCGGCTGGGCCGGCGGCTCGGACTCCTGGGTCGTGGGGACGGCCGCCGATTCGGTGTCCTACCTGGTGATCACGCTCAAAGACGGCAGCACCGTGCGGGCGGAGGCGACCGCGGTCGGCCGGCAGAAGTTCTGGGGCGTACCGCTCAGCTCGTCCCAGCAGGCCGACTCCCGCTGGACCGCCTACGACGCCGCCGGCCAGGCGGTCGCGTCGGGCTCGGTCCCGACCGGCTAGAGCGGGTCCAGGTCGGCGTCGGCCAGCACCCGGCCGGCGCTGCCAGGGTCGGTCAGCAGGGCGGTGAGCAGATGCCGCCGCGTCCACTGCCCGGCCTGCCAGGCGAGGGCGCAGCCGAGGCCGGCCGGCGAGGCGGCGTGCAGCTCGCCGTCGAGGTA
>Ga0302314_10018014_pt1 | contig 11802 bp, 7 predicted proteins | sample III_Palsa_N2_3_FD_200533 | JGI IMG/M metagenome (GOLD analysis project Ga0302314, IMG submission 200533) | Peat permafrost microbial communities from Stordalen Mire near Abisko, Sweden - III_Palsa_N2_3 | ecosystem: Environmental > Terrestrial > Soil > Palsa > Peat permafrost | place: Sweden...
GCCCCACACTCTTGCGCGTATCAGGGGGAAACGCTCAGGCCCGCGGCGGCAGCGGAGGACGGCGGCGGTCGGGGCGGGGGGTGGAGGTGGGCGGTTCGGCGGCGGCGGGGTGCTTCTCCAGCAGTTGGAGGGCGAGGCGGACGGCCGCCTCCAACTGCGTGTTGCGGCCCTCGGCCCAGTCCAGGGGCCCGCGGACGACCGCCACGTCCGGTTCGACGCCGTGGTTCTCGATCGAGAAGCCCAAGCCGCCGGGGAACCAAACCGCGTTCTTCGGCACGGTGATCCGGGTGCCGTCGACGAGCGTGTGCCGGCCGGTCATGCCGACCACTCCGCCCCACGTGCGTTGGCCGACGACCGGGCCGAGGCCGAGCGCGCGGAAGGCCGCGACGATGACGTCCCCGTCCGAGCTCGTCGCCTCGTCCGCGACCGCGACGACCGGGCCGCGCACGGCGTCCCTCGGGTAGCGCGCCGGGCGGCGGTCGCGGGTGAAGTCCCAGGCCAGGACCTTCCTGCTGAGCTTGTCCAGCACCAACTGGGAGACGTTGCCGCCGCCGTTGCCGCGCACGTCCAGGATCAGCGCCGGGTAGTTGAACTCGCGGCGCAGGTCCCGGTTGAACTGGGCCCAGCCGGAGCCGCTGAGGTCGGGGATGTGCAGGTAGCCGCAGCGTCCGTCACTCAATTGGCGGACTTGCGCACGCCGATTCAGCACCGTGTCCTGGTAGCGGACCGGCATCTCGTCACTCAAGGGGGTGATCGCGATCCGGCGCAGCCTGCCGTCGGCACCCGAACGCAGTACGAGTTCGATCGTGGTGCCGCCGGTCCCGGCGAGCAGCGGCAGCGGGCCGCGCAGCGGATCTGGGACGCGGCCGGCGATCTCGACGATCTCGTCCCCCGGCTTGACGCCGTGCGCGGCCAGCGGGGCACGCGCTCTGGGGTCCGAGGACTCACCCGCGAGGACGCGGTCGATCACCCATCTGCCGGATTCGTCACGGTGCACGTCCATCGCGAGCAGCCCCAGCGGACGCTCCGGTCGGGTCGGCCCCTCGGCCAGTCGCGCGGGGACGACGTACGCGTGCGAGGTGCCGAGCTCGCCGAGCAGTTCCAGCAGCACGTCGCCGAAGTCGTCCGGGCTGGCCACGCGGTCGATCAGCGGAGCGTACTGCTTCGTGAGCGCGTCCCAGTCGAGACCGCACATGTTCGGGTCCCAGTACTGGTCCCGCACGACCCGCGAGGCCTCGCGGTACGCCTGCCGCCATTCGGCCGCCGGGTGCACGGTGTGCGTGATCCGGCGCAGGTCGACGGCGAAGTCGCGCTCCGGGTCCGCGATGCTCAGCAAGCGAAGGTCGCCGTCCGCGAGCAGCACGATGGTGCTGCCGTCGCCGGACACCGCGAAACCCTCGACGTCCTCGGCGAGCACCTCGGACTCACCCCGGTCGAGGTTGTAGTACTCGAGCGAGGGCTGCCCGGACAGGTCGTCGGGGTTCGCGAAGGTCTGGCCGAGCGCGCCGGAGATCGGCCAGCGCAGCCAGACGACGCCGCCGGTCACCGGGGCCGGGTCGGAGTACTTCGAGGCGATGACCGGGAAGGGGACGAGGCGTTCGGCCAGGTCCTGCGGGTCCACGTGCATGCTGCCGTCGGCCGGCGGCTCGTAGGACGCGGTGCCGTCCGGCGTGCGTCCCTCGACTGGAGTAGAGAACGGCGCGAGGACGTCGACCGCAAGGGGGACGAGGTACGGCCGACAGCCCAGCGGGAAGGACATGTCACCCGTATGGACGTCATGCACCGGATCGAAGCCGCGCCAGGACAGGAAGACGAGGTACCTACCGTCGCGTGTGAAGCAGGGCCCTTCGTCCTCGAAACGGCCGGTGGTCACGTCGTAAATGCGATCAGTATGACCGCAGTCGACCAGCCGGATCCGCCGCAGCGACTTGTTCGCGACCGCCTGCGACCAGGCCAGCCACGCCGAATCGGGCGAGAACGCGAGGCCGCTGATCGGTCCGTAGCTCGACCGCACCACCTCGTGCACGGCCCCGCTGTCGGCCGCGACGAGCAGCAGCCGGCCGTCGCTGGTGGCCACCGCGAGCCGGGTGCCGTCCGGCGCGGCCTGGAGCGCGACGACGCGCCCGATCTTCCCGGTGGCCAGTTCGCGCGGGACCGGCACGCCGAGGTCGGCGAAATTGTGCGCGCCGCCGGGCAGCGGGGCGACCACGAGCTCGTCGTCGCCCTCCGCGTCGCTGACCCAGGCGACGTGTTCGGCGCCGAGCATCACCGGCATACGCACACGTACGTCGGGCGAGTCGGCCAGCACCCGGGCCGGGCCGTCGTGGTGGGTGAGCCAGTAGAGGCTGCCGCGCACGAGCACCGCGCTGGCGCGTCCGTCCTCGTCGCAGGCGAAGCCGTTGAGGTTGTACGACGCGGGGATCTGATAGGGCCGACGGCCGGTGCGGGCGCCGCCGAGCGGGACTTCCAGCTTACGCGGCGCGGGGGTGTCTAGACCGTCGAGCAGCCAGAGGTCGCCGGCGTGCTGGTAGACGACGCGGCGTCCGTCGGTCGAGGCGTTGCGCACGTAGAACGATGCGTGATCGGTATGCCGACGCAGGTCGCCGCCGTCGATCCGGCAGGAGTAGACGTTGCCGATCCCCTCGTGGTCGCTCAGGAATGCCACGCGCACGTCCGGGCCCTCGCCGACCAGCATCGGCGCGGCCAAGTGGCCCCCGATGCCCTCGAGCAGCCGCGCGCCGTCAAGCCACAGTCGGCCGGTCGCCCCGCCGCGATACCGCTTCCAGCCCGCCGGCTCGTGCGGCGCGGCGCCGGTCAGCAGCAGCGTGTGCCGCGCGGTGATCGCCGCGTCGGAGATCGGGCCCCAGGGCAGCCGGGTGCCGATCGCGCCGTCGAGCGGCAGCGAATAAGCCCACGTGTACCGGCTGAACGGCTGGTGGAAGGAGGACAGCGCGAGCACGTCGCCGTTCGGCATCCAGCCGAGCACCCGGGTGTCCTGACTGCCGGACCAGCTCAGCCGCAGCGCCGGGCCGCCGGAGACGGGGGCCGTCCAGACCTCGGGCGTCGGCGACAGCCAGCTGGTCCACGCGAGGGTGCTCGCGTCCGGGGAGAGGCGCGGGTTGCCCACCCGCATCCGATCGGTGGTCACCCGCCAGGCCCGGCCGACCGATCCGTCCTCGCGCAGCGGGGCGAGCCAGACGTCGTCCTCGGCGGTGAAGGCCAGCAGCGAGCCGCGCACGTGGGGATAGCGCAGGTACCCGGGGACGTCGTCGGCCATAACCTCCATGCTTGGGCCGCCGACGATCACCAGCAACCCGCCGCGCCTATCTGAGTAGTGCTCAGACCTTCCGGCCGACCGCCACATACCCCGAGTAGCGGGCCGCGTCGCCGCCGCCGATCGGGTCCGGCTCCCCGATGCTGAGCTCGGGCCGCCACCTGAAGAGGTCCACCAGGCCCGGCGCTTCGAGCTCGTATCCGTCCAGCAGTTCGCCGACCTCCTGCCGGCTTCGGAACGTGAGCCGGTGGCTGGCCCGCTCGTACACGCCCTCGGCCCGGCGGGCCCGCTATACGACCGATTGTTAAGACCGGTTTCGAAGACCGGCTAGGAGACGACCGGCAGCTCGGGCGATGGCCGCGCGCTGCCGCTGGCTGTCGGCGCTCCGGCTCCAGTACGTGTTGCGGACCAGGTCGAGGTTCTTGCCGGTGTCCAGCTTACGAGCGATTCCATTCCTGGTTGGCCGCTCCGGTGCAACTCCAGATCTGCGTCTGCGTCCCGGGGAGGATCGAGTAGTCGGTGTCGTCGAGGCACTTGCCGGACTGCGGGTTGTAGAGCGCGCCGTCCGACTCCGCGACCCAGACCTGCGCGCCGGTTCCGTTGCAGGTGTACAGGTCCACGAGCGTGCCGTTCGCGGTAGCGCCGCCGCTCACGTCCAGGCACTTGCCGTCGGCGTGGATCGTGCCGTCGGGCTCCTCGGTCCATTGCTGACCGTCAGTGCCGTTGCACGTGTAGACGTCCACCTTCGTGCCGTCGGCGTTGCTATCGGAAGCGAGGTCCAGGCACAGGCCCGCGTAGCCGACGATCGACGTCGTCGGCACGCCGTCGGATGAGGGTTCGACGGTCCAGGTGAACGACGTCGTCGCCTGGGCGCCGTTCGCGTCCTCGGCCGTCACGTCCACGGTGTACGTCCCGGCCGTCGTCGGCGTGCCGCTGATCAGCCCGGACGACGAGATCGAGACTCCGACGGGCAGTCCGATCGCGGTGAACGCCGGCGTCTGGCCGGAGGTCGTGTCGGCCGCCGCGAGCTGCACGGAGACGGCGGTCGCGGCCAGGCCCTCCTGCGGACCCGGGTTGGTGACCGTGACCGGTTGGCCGAGTTGGGCGGACGTGACCGAGAGCGTTCCGCTGAGCGGCAGATCGGCGGTGGAGTCCGCGTCTCCGACCTCGATGCCGTAGTCACCCGTGCTGGTGGCCCAACCGTTCGTGCTCGAATTCCAGTACTGGAGGTTCTGCTGCGTCAGTTGGAAGGTGACGGTCTTGCTCTGTCCCGGTTGCAGGCTCACCCGCTGGAAGCCTTCGAGTTGGCGCGGCGGCTGTCCGGAGGCGGCCGGATCCGAGATATAGAGCTGTGCCACGTCGGCCCCGGAGCGTGAACCGGTATTGGTGACGGTTGCGGTCACCGTCGCCGCTCCACCCTGCGGCAGACTGCTGACGTGCAGGTTGCTGTACGCGAAGCTGGTGTAGGACAGGCCGTAGCCGAAGGGGTAGAGCGGCGTCAGGCCCTTGCTGTCGTACCAGCGGTAGCCGACGTCGATGCCCTCGGAATACTGCACCTGTCCGAGCACGCCGGGCCACTGCGCAGCGGTGCTCGCCGGGACCTGCGCGAGCGAGGTCGGGAAGGTCACGGTCAGGTGGCCGGAGGGGTCGGTGCTCCCGAACAGCACGTTCGCGATGGCGCTGCCGTCCTCCTGCCCGGGATACCAGGCCTCGAGCACGCCCTTCACGGATGAGAGCCAGGGCATTGTGACGCCGGAACCTGTGTTCAGCACGACGATCGTGTTCGGATTCGCGGCTGCTACTGCCGAGATCAGGTTGTCGTCCGCGGAGCCGAGGTCGATGCTCGCCAGATCGCTGCCTTCGGACTCGTCGTCGGACACGAACACGACGGCGACGTTCGCCGCAGCGGCAGCCGACGCGGCCGAGCTGTCCAAGGATCCGTCGTCATAGGTGACGGTAGTTCCGGCAGGCGCGGCGGCCTCGATCCCCTGGAGTGGAGTGATCGTGCCGCTCGACGTGACGCTCGCGCTGCCGCCGCCGGCGGTCTGCGGGCTGCTGGAGGCGTCGGCGCCGATGACCGCGATCGAGCTGTCCGAGTTGCCGAGCGGCAGCACGTCGCCCGAGTTCTTGAGCAGGACCGTGCCCTCCTCGGCGAGCGACGCGGCTTCGGCCTGGTCAGCGGGGTCCGTCACGGTCGCTGTCGGCGAGCCGGAGGTGGGCTTGTCGAACAGGCCGAAGGCGAACATCTCGGTGAGGATCTGCGAGACCAGCGTGTTGATCGTGCTCTGACTCACCGAGCCTGCGGCTACAGCGAGTTGGAGAGCGGTGCCGTAGTAACCGTCGTAGCCCGGCATGTCCATGGCCAGGCCGGCGTTCGCGGACGCGACGGTCGAGTGCGTGCCGAACCAGTCCGAGCCGACGAAGCCCTCGAAGCCGAACTGCTGGCGCAGCACGGTGCCGAGCGTGTATGGGTTCTGACAGGCCGCAGTGCCGTTGATCACGCTGTACGCGCACATCACGGACGCGGCGTCGCCCTGCTGCACGGCCGCCTGGAACGCGGGCAGGTAGATCTCCTGCATCGTCTGGGTGCTGATGATCGCGTCGTCGAGCGCCGTGTCGCGGTTGGTCTCCTGGTTGTACACGGCGAAGTGCTTTACTTGCGCCATCACGCCGGTCGACTGCACGCCTTGGATGTCGGCCGCGCCGAGTCGGCCGTTCAGATACGGGTCCTCGCCGATGGTCTCGAAGGCGCGGCCCCAGCGTGGATCGCGCACGATGTTAATGGTCGGGCCGAGGTCGATCGTCGTTCCCTTACCCGCCTGCTCGGCGCCGATCAGCTGCCCGTACTGCTGTTCGGCGGCGGTGTCCCAGCTGGCGGCGACGTTCACCGGCGCGGGCAATTGCGTCACCCCGGTCATCGAGTCGCCGACACCGGCCGGGCCATCCTGCAGGTTCACCGCCGGGATGCACAGCGAGCCGATCGCGGGGGTGTAGCCGGTATAGCTCGAGCCGAGGGCGCCGGTCATCAGCGTCGTCTCCTGGGCGAGCGTCATCTGCGACAGCAGCTCACTGACACGGTCCGGGATCGGAGCACTGGAGCCGACCCAGGGGCAGGAGACCGCGTCGGCGGCGGACGCGGCGTGCGCTCCGGCTGCGGGGCCGGCGCCGGCGCCGGCGAAAAGGGTCACCAACACTACGAAAACTGCACGCCGACCGCGCACGGCCCCTCCCCGATTCAGCATCGCATGGCATTCGCATTTGCATGCCCTGATTCGGATGGAACCGCGATGTCCGACTTATGTCAAACGTCTGATAGGGCGCGGAGGTGCGCATACGCGCCGGTATGCCGGAGAGTGAGCGTTCACAAGCCCGATATAGCGTCACACGGTTCTGCAATTTGGCACAGCAACTCGCCTGAGGTCGCGACGGCTTCGCCCCGCCACGACCTCAGGCTCGTCACCTCAACTCGTCAACCCGCCGCCGTCAGCTGGTGATATCCCATTCCTGACACGTGTTGTCGAGTTGTGCCCATTGCCGCACGACCGTGCCGTTGGCGGTGCCGCAGTTCTCCGCGTCGAGCACCATGCCGTTGCCGACGTTGCTGATCGTGTAGCCGCTGCCGTACGCGGTGACGTTCCACTCCTGGCAGAGGTTGCTCAGCGAAGCCCACAGGTCGGCCCCGGTGCCGTTGCCGTTACCGCAGTCGACCGAATCGAGCACCTTGCCGCTGGCCTCGTTGGTGATCGTGTAGCGGCCGTTGCCGAGGCTGGTGAACGCCCAGCCCTGGCACGTGTTACCGAGCGCGGCCCACGTGTCGACCTCGGCGCCGTTCGCGGTGCTGCAGTCGTAGTCGTCCAGCACCTTGCCGTTGTTGACATTCGTGAGCGCATACTCGGTGCCGCTGGCCGGGAAGGTCTGCGACACGGCCGTGTAGCCGACCGAGACGACGTTGGCCTGCACCGCGTTGTCGGCCGCGTCACTCGGCTCGCCGCTGGTGATCACGCCCTCGAAGAACGAGCCGTCTGACTCGTTGCTGTTGTCGCCGCCGGTGCCGAGGACGATCGCACCCTCGAGGTGCATCGGGGTGTAGCCGCTGGTCGTCGGCAGCGCGCCGGAGTACCAGGTGGTCAGGCTGCCGGACTGCGCGTTGCCGCCCTTGATCGCGTACGTCGTGGTGTTATTGCTCTTCACCAGCGCGGTCACGAAGGCGCTCGAGTCGCCGGTGTTCGCGGAGTTGACGCCGTTGCCGCCGAAGAACAGGCCGTTCTCCAGGTCGGCCTCGACCCAGGGTCCTGAGCCGCTGCAGGTGAACCAGCACTCGGTGCCGAAGTTGATGGACTCCATGTGGCCGTTGCCGGTGTCGTCGTTGCTGGTCTCGGCGTTGCCGTAGTCGAAGCAGCAGTTCCCGTCAACGTGCGTGCCGCTGGTGACCATGTACGCGCCCTGAGCCGTGGAACCGGTCGGGATGTCAGTGGTCGAATCGTCCCGGTAGCCGACGCCCGCCTGCACGGAAAGGCCGTACACCGAGTGGCCGCCCGCGACGACCGGCAGCGCGGTGGCGATCGCCGCGTGGTCCGCCGAACCGTTGCCGCCGGCGCCCTCGACGGTCAGGTTGTTGCCGTGTCCCGACTGGTCGAAGACCTCGGTGATGAAGCAGGTGGTGGAGGCGCAGAAGCTGTTCTGGGTCGCGGCGTTCGCGTAACCGCCGGTCGCCAAGGGGTAGATGTCCGTGGTGGTCGAGTCGGACAGGCGCTCCACCTGGTAGAGCGGTCCGTCGTAGGACTCGTAGAGCGCGCGCACGGTGCTGTGCGCGGCCACGCACGCGGTGCCGTAAGAGGCGTAGATGTCACAGGGCAGTTCGGTGGCCGCCTGAGCGGCGCCGGTGCTCGCGATCAGTGCGCCGCAGGCCAGCGCGAGCGCCGAGAGCAGCGCCAGCGGCCCCCTGCGCGGATGACGCAGTCGAATCCGGTGGGTCATGGTGGACGACTCTGTCCTTCCAGTGGATATGACGTTGTCGTGCCCGGTCAGCGCGGGCACGGAAGTTGTTAACGCTAACAACTTTCCTGGCTGTTCACCCCACCGGGCACTCCAGCGGGGTTTGGTACGTCACTATGACGGCGAACCGAGATTGCGTCAACATTTCGTGGGCGAGTCAGTGCTCGAGCAGGCGCTCCGGGCCCAGCGGCACCTCGTGCAGCACCAGCCTGCTGCGCACCTCGCGGACCCCGAACTCGGCCTTGAGCAGGTCGAGCACGTACTCGAACTCGCGCGAATCGGTGCAGGCCATCCGCAGCTGATAGTCGTACTCGCCGGTCACCCGCATGGCGCCGACGACCTGCGGCACCCGGTGCAACTGCTCCTCGAAGGCCTTGCGGTCCATCCCCTCGCGCAGCCGGATGTCGCTGACCATGTGCATGCCGCGGCCGAACGCCTCAAGGTTCAGCTCGGCCCGGTACCCGTGGATGACCCCCGAGGTGCGCAGCCGGCGGACCCGCTCGGCGACCGTGTTGGCCGACAGCCGCACGCGGCGCCCGAGCTCCTGGTACGTCGCCCGGCCGTCGTCGAGCAGCAGCGCGAGCAGTTCCCGGTCTATCCGATCGATGCGGTCCACCCGCCCATCTTATATTTCCTCGTCAATCCTCGTGATTTGCCGAGCTTTTCCCGGCACTTCGACTGGATGGCCCGCGAACTCCGAGCCAAAATCGACACAATCGGCGGCAGTGTCGAAGACATGGAAATCCTGCTGTTCAGAGCCGTCCTAGCCCCCTGCGTCGTGCTTCTCGTCTCCCTCGCCGCACGCCGGATCGGACCGCGCGCCGGCGGACGCCTGCTCGGCGCGCCGACGACAACCGGTCCGTTCCTGCTGCTCGTCGCCCTGAGCGACGGCCCGAAGGCCGCGGCGGGGTCCGTGCCCGGCTGCGTCGCCGGACAGACCGCCGTCGCAGGCTTCTGCCTCGGCTACGGCAGGCTGGCCCCGCGGCTGCGTCCGGCCTGGACCCTCGCGGCGGCGCTGGCCTGCGCCGCCGCGGCCGGACTCGCCGCAGCTGGCCTTGGCGCGGCCTCCCACGCCGGGATCTGGTCGGCGGCGGCGCTCGACGTGACGCTCGTCGTCGCAGGCCTGCTCACCTGGCACGCACCGGCAGCGACCGATCAGCCCTCGGACACCCCGCGCCGCTGGGAGATCCCCGCCCGGATGGCGATCTCGGGCGTGACGGTACTCCTCGCGGTGACCGTCGCGCAGGCCGCGGGCCCGTTCGTCGGCGGCGTGCTCTCCTCGCTGCCGATCCTGCTGACGGTCATGGCGCCCTCGATCCGCCGCTCGGCCGGGGCGCCCGCCGCCGCCCAGTTCGCCCGCGGCGCGCTCGCCTCCGGGCCCGCCACCATCGCCTTCCTGCTGGTGCTCGACGCGGCCCTGGAACCGCTCGGCGCCCTCACCACGTTCCCCCTCGCCCTCGCCGCCCTGGCGCTGACCGACCAACTCGCCCGCTTCTCGCTGCCCCGGCCCGGGCCGCGCCTCGCGGTGAGGTCCGGCCGCTCCGGCATCCGCGCAGGCCTGCAGTAGGCTGGCGAGCCATGGAACTGCTGCCTGCACTGGTCCGGACCGACGACCCGGCGGCGGGAGGCGCAGTCACCATCGCGGGACGCACGCTGCGCCGCGAGGAACTGCTCGCCGCGGCGGGAGCGGTGGCCGCGCGGATCGCCGGCGCGCCGGCCGTCGCGGTCTACGCCTCGCCCTCGTTGGAGACGGCCGTCTCGGTGCTCGGCGGGCTGCTCGCCGGGGTGCCGATCGTGCCGATCGCCCCGGACAGCGGACGCCACGAGCTGGCCCACGTGCTGGCGGACAGCGGCGCCGAACTGGTGCTCGCGGGAGGCGACGAGCCCGGCGTGGAGCTGGAGGCCTGGACCAACTGCGGGGTGCCGATCGCCTCGGTCTCAGCGTCCGTACACGGCGAGCCGCCGACGGGCCCGACCCCCGGCCTGGACGGGACCGCGCTGGTGCTCTACACCTCGGGGACGACCGGCGTGCCCAAGGGCGTGCCGGTGACCGGCCGGGCCATCGCCGCCGACCTGGACGCGCTGGCCGAGGCCTGGGCCTGGACGCCCGAGGACACGCTCGTACACGGGCTGCCGCTGTTCCACGTGCACGGCCTGGTCCTCGGCCTGCTCGGCGCGCTGCGGGTCGGCTCAAGGCTCGTACACACCGGCAAGCCGATGCCGGAGAAGTACGCGAAGGCCGCCGGAATGGGCGGCAGCCTGTACTTCGGCGTGCCGACGGTGTGGTCGCGAATCTGCGCGGACCCCGCGTCGGCCAAGGCTCTGTCCGGTGCGCGGCTGCTGGTCTCTGGCTCCGCCGCGTTGCCCGCGCCCGTCTTCGCGCAACTGGAGGCTCTCACGGGCCTGCGACCGGCCGAGCGCTACGGCATGACCGAGACGCTGATCACGGTCGCCGCGCGGGCCGACGACGAGAACCGGCGGCCGGGCGTCGTCGGCCGGCCGATCCACGGCGTGCAGACGCGGCTGGTCGGCGAGTCGGGCGAGCCGGTGCCGTACGACGGCGCGACGGTCGGCGAGCTGCAGGTGCGCGGCGAGACCGTGTTCGACGGCTACCTGCGCAAGCCCGAAGCCACGGCCGCGTCGTTCACCGAGGACGGCTGGTTCCGCACCGGAGACATGGCGGTCGTCGAGCCGGACGGTTCGCACCGCATCGTCGGCCGCGCGTCCACCGACCTGATCAAGTCGGGCGGTTACCGGATCGGCGCGGGCGAGGTGGAGAACGCGCTGCTCGCGCATCCGTCCGTGCGCGAGGCCGCGGTCGTCGGCGTGCAGGATGAGGACCTCGGCCAGCGGATCGTCGCGTACGTGGTCCCCGACGCGTCAGGCAGCGTCTCGGAGAAGGAACTGATCGACTCGGTCGCGCGGGACCTGTCCGTGCACAAGCGCCCGCGCGCGATCGTGTTCCTGGAGGAGCTGCCGCGCAACGCCATGGGCAAGGTGCGCAAGGACAAGCTGGGCAAGGACAAGCCCGGTAAGTGACCCCTTTGCGTCAGTGCTTGTACTTGTCCACGCAGAGCACGAACGACGGCGCCGAGGGCCAGTAGTACGAGTTGTCGTAGCTGCCGAACTGCGAGCAGCCCTTGGTGTCGGTCGTGCCGTTGAGTCGGCCGATCACGATCCAGGTGGCCTGCGAATTCGAGCAGTCCACCTCGTAGGTCGCCGCGGAGTCGAGGCAGTTGTCCACGTTGGCACGGCGCGGGCTGTAGTCGCCGATCAGCGAGTTCATGCAGTACAGCGTGTACCCGCCGGCGGCGTCGCCGTTCTCGAACTCGTTGTCGTTGCCGTTGACCGTGTAGCACTGCGACATGTCGTTATCGATGTTGCCGGTCTCGTTCTGGTACGCATAGATGATCTTGTAGTCGGCGTTCGAACAACCGGCCGCGCTCACGGAGAAGTCGGTGCCGGACCCGTTCGTGTTCACGCACTCGCCGACGTAGAACTCGGACGTGTACACGCTCGTGGCCGAGGAGCCG
>Ga0302314_10018016_pt1 | contig 11802 bp, 8 predicted proteins | sample III_Palsa_N2_3_FD_200533 | JGI IMG/M metagenome (GOLD analysis project Ga0302314, IMG submission 200533) | Peat permafrost microbial communities from Stordalen Mire near Abisko, Sweden - III_Palsa_N2_3 | ecosystem: Environmental > Terrestrial > Soil > Palsa > Peat permafrost | place: Sweden...
TGACCGCCGCGTTCACTTCGGCCAGTTCATGACAAGATTGTAGGCGTTGACGCTGCCGAGCCCGGTCGCCAGGTCATAGCCGGTCGTGGCCCTGTAGGCGGGCCGGTAGATGGTATCGGAGGTCGCCAGCACGCCATAAGTGCCGGATGGGCGATAGCAATCGATCGCGCCCCGGCAATCGGCGAACGTGTCGCCCGACACGATGTCGTGGAAGACGCAGGTGGCGCCGATGGACTTGCCCTGGTTCGCGGAGCATGTCGGGCTGCCCGACTTCCCATACTCGGCCTTTGCCAAGGTATAGTAGGTGGGCAGCGGGTTGCCCTGAGGCTTCCCGGCATGCTGATCGACCAGCGCCTGGATCGCCGCCATGATCGGCGTCGCATAGGACGTACCGCCGGCATTGCCGGCCCAGGTCACCGGATTGCCCGAACATGGGCCGCCGAAGTTGTTCGGGTCGGTGAAACAGGTCGCGTAATTGTGGCGCCAGGCGCTGCCGTCGGAGGCGAACAACGATACATCCGGTATGTCGCGCACACCGTCCGGCGGCATGCCCAGCGTCCCCACCTGAAACGCCGGCTTGGGATAGCCCTTGCAGGTTCCGCTGACGGAGTTGGGGGTCGAGGGCGACGGCGCCCCCGAGTAGCAGCCGCTCGGCCCGCCCTCCCCGCCCCCAAGTTCGAGAAAGCTGGCGCCGGTACGCGAGTTGCAGAAACCGTTCACGCCATAGGGGATCGTCGAGCCGGTGGCGTAGTAGCTGGCGATCATCTCGTTCGCGCAGGTATCGTCCCACGGCATCTCCGGTACATAAGACTTCGCCGTCGACCACGGCGCACCGCTGTTCGCCGCCCAATAAGCGGCATTGGTGCCATCGAATGTGTCACGGAAATCGGTCCCGCCGACCGCGACGTTATAGGGGGTCGTGGCCCAGCCGTTGACGCCGATTCCATCGGTTGTGCCTTTCGCGGTGCTGTCGGCGCAGTCGGTCGCACCACCGTCGCCGGTGGCGACGAAGACGGAAATCCCCTCGATCGCGGCCTGCTTGTACAGCGTGTTGAACGAGGCATTGGCGGCCGCACCATTGTCCACCTCGCAGAAGCCATAACTGACGCTGATCACCGGCGGCGGCGTGCTGCTATTGACCAGATTCTGGATCGCCAGTTGGACGCCGTCGGTCGCCGCCGTGTTGTTGCAGGAGGCGAGCATGATCGTCGCCGACGGCGCCGCGGCGCTGGCCCATTCGACATCGAGCGTCGCCTCGACGTCATCGGAGTTGACGCTGGGATTGCCGCAGGCACTACCGTTCTTCGGGGTCGGGTGGACGACCTCCAACTTGCCCGCTGTGTATTGGGTGAGCCTGAACACGCTGCGGAATGTCGTCCAGTCGGAAGTCGCGTAGAGGTTGGTGTCCTCGACCGTCGCGATGACCTCGCCCTGGCCGGAAAAGCCAGCGGCAAACAGCGCGTTCAACCCATAGATCGTCGCCAGGTCGCCCGGCGCGATGTCATAGCATGCCTGGCCGAAGCATGGCCCGGTATCGGCGGGCCGCTTGCCGTCCGCCTCGACCCGGCGCCGCATCATCTTGTTATGGGGACGGAAGTCGTGCAGCGACACGATGCCCTCGACCGCCGGGGCGAGCGCGGCCGGAATCTGGGGATCGCGCATATTGGCGATGTGGCTCGCGCCATCCACCTCGAGCCGGTGGATTTCGGTGTTGAAGGCGCGCGAAACCTGGCCGGCGGTGCCCGAGAAATCGATCAGCATCCGGCTGGGATAGACAAAATTCACCGTCATGCCCTTCGCCCGCAGCCAGCCGGAAATCCGGTCGATGTCGGACTGGGCGACGCCGAAGCGCCGGCCATATTCGGCGGCGGTCAGCCAATGGCGATAATTGGGCGAGCCCGGCTCGGTCAGGCTATCGGCGTAGGCCTCGACCGAATGTTCCTGCGCCGGCGAGCGTTTGAGCTGCAGCATCACATGATCGAGCGGCAGGCTGTCGGGCACCGCCTGGCGATCGTTGGCGGCGATCCTCGCCTCGGGCCGGGTATTGCCCGCGAGCGTCACCATCTGCCGCTCATCCACCGCCGCCTTGAGCAGAGGCCGGCCGGGTATGCTTTCGTCGGCCGCCATGGCCACGCCGCTCAGCAGCAGGACGCAGGCGGCAAGGAAAAGTCCATGAAGTCGTGAAGTCATGTCATTACCTCAGAAACCTGAAACGCCGCCGGCGCAAGGCTGTTCCACCTTCGACCGGACGCGACGTGTCGGGCGTTATTCCGTCTTATGTCATGTTTCTTGTGACATGAATTAGAGCGGACAATAAAAAATCCAGGGCGGCCGGTCTGCCGGCAGCGGAAATCGCCGCTTCAGTTCGCTGTCAGCACGCGAATGTCGCCTCTGCGCGCCAGCGTCTCGACGACGACGCCCGTGCCGCCGCGGGTCAGCGCGACATCGACCGACTTGTCACCGATCTTGAGGCCGCGCAGCGTGATCCCGTTCAGGAAATCGGGCAGCAGCGGCCGATCGAACGAAACCTCCGACCGCGCCGGATCGAAGCTCAGCCCCAGGCAGGACTGGATCAGCGACAGCGGCGCGGCCGCCGCCCAGGCCTGAGGCGAGCAGGCAACGGGATAGAAAGTCGGGCCGCTGCCCGGATGCCGCGAGAATCCGCAGAACAGCTCAGGCTGGCGGCGCAGGTCGATATAGATCGAAGCCGCGAACAGCCCCTCGAAGATGCGCGCCGCCTCCTTGCGAAAGCCGTAGCGCGACAGGCCGGCGGCGATCACCGCATTGTCATGCGGCCAGACCGAGCCGTTATGATAGCTCATCGGGTTATAGCGCGCCTCGCTCGTCGGTATGGTGCGGATGCCCCAGCCGCAGAATGAGGCGCCGTTCATCAGCGTGGCGGCGACGGCCGCCGCGCGCTCAGGCAGGGCGATGCCGGTCAGCAGCGCGTGGCCGGCGTTGGACGAGCGCACCCGGCAGGGCTTCTTGTCGCCGTCGAGCGCCAGCACATAGGTGCCGAGCTCCGCGTCGAAGAAGTGCTCGTCGAACTGCATGCGCAGGATATCGGCCTTGGCCTCGAGTTCGAACTCGCGGCGGGCATGGCCCAGAAGCCGCGCCATTTCCGCCGCCGCGCGCCAGGCGCCATAGACATAGGCCTGCACCTCGACGATGGCGATCGGCCCCTTGGCCAACCTGCCGTCGGCGTGGAAGACCGAATCGAGGCTGTCCTTCCAGCCCTGGTTGATCAGCCCCTCAGAGGTGCGCCGGCCATATTCCACGAACCCGTCGCCATCGCGGTCGCCCTCATGGTCGATCCAGCCCAGCGCCGCCTCGATATTGGGCCAAAGCTTCTTGATCGTCGCGAGGTCGCCGGTGCGCTCCAGATAGGCGCCGGCCAGGACGATGAAGAGCGGGGTGGAGTCGATGCTGCCGTAATAGCGGCGGAACGGCACCTCGCCCAGCTCCGCCATCTCGCCATAGCGCACCTCATGCAGGATCTTGCCGGGCTCGGCATCGGCGGCGGCATCGAACTCCGTCGCCTGGTTCACCGCCAGGTGATTCAGCACACCGCAGGCGATGGTCGGGTCGAGCCACAGCGTCTCCAGCGAAGTGATCAGCGCGTCGCGTCCGAACACGGTGCTGAACCAGGGGATGCCGGCATAGGGATACGGCCCCTGGGGCGTGTCGGTGACCAGCATATAGAGGTCCGACACGCTGCGCCGGACGCCTTCGTTGAAGATTTCGTTGGACGTGGCGACCGAGGCCGCGCGCGACGCCGACTTGCGCAGCGCCCGGCGCGAATCGATCAGCGCATCGAAGAACCCGATATCGACCGGCCGCTTCGCCTCGCCGGGGTCGCATTGCAGTTCCATGAAGATGCGCCGCGTCTGGCCCGGCTCGACAGTCAGTTCAAAAACAGCCTGGCCGCCGTTCAGCCGGGTCGGCGCAGGATCGAACCGCAGCCTCAACCACCGTTCCCGCTGGTCGAGCCCCATATAGCCGAGCGTGACGGAATCGCCGTCGACCCGCGGCTTCTGGTGTTCCCCGCGCCGCTTGCGGACGGTGCCGCGCACCTCGAACAGGTCGGCGAAATCGGCGGCGAAACCCAGTTCGATGCGCACGCGGCGCGCTGCGTCATTGAAATTGCGGATCGCCATCCGCTCATAGCAGCCGCCATTCCACAGGAAGCGCGAGCGCCTTATATGGATCAGGTCATGCGCCAGGGCCGGCTGATCCGAGGCCTCGGCCAAGTCGGGATTGGTCAGGTCGCAGGTCAGTATCGCGTTATTGTCGCGCACGGTGGAGCTGAGCAGGATCGGCCGCAGCCCGTCGATGGACAGGAACAGGTGCGAGAGATAGCGCGTGTCGCGGTGATAGATACCGTCGGTGCTGCCCGGCGCACCGATCGCGTCGCCGTTATGGTCGAACACCGCGAAGGTATCGCCATGCTTCAGCGTGCGCGGGCGAAGCTCATGCAGCGAACCGGTCGCCGGGATGACAAACTGGCCCTCGAGCTGGTTATCGGCGGCGGCCTTATCGTCAGAAAGCGTCGTATCCATCGGCTACTCCTTAGGTCTTGCCTCGGTCTTCGGGCGACCCGGGTTGGTTTCCGGCATGGCGAACCAGACCACCGCCGTCGCGGCCAGTCCGACCGCCGCCAGGAACACGAAGGTGGCGGCGTCGCCGTAATGGTCCGCGACCCAGCCGGCGACCGTCGTGCTGGACATGCCGCCGATGCCGATGGTGAAGCCGACGAAGCCCAGCGCCAAGTTGAAATGCCCGGACCGGCCGGCGATGTCGGCGGTCACCAGCGGCACCATGATCAGAAAGGCGGCGCTGGCGATACCATTCAGGATTTGCACCGCCACGACCAGTGTCGGATCGGTGACAAGCGCGAACAGTAGCGCACGGATCGGCAGGGTTGAGAAGCCCAGCAGCAAGACCAGCCGCCGGCCGTGCGTCTCGGCCAGCGAGCCCATCCAGGGCGACAGGGTCGCGACCACCAGCTGGGGCAGCACGATGCAGGCGGCGATCACCAGGCTGGCATCGGCGCCGACGCGTTTGGTCAGCGCACCGGCGACGATCGGCAGCATCGCCGAATCCGACAGGGTGAACAGTGCAGCGCAGGCCGCGAAGATCAGCAGCCGGCGGTCGGCCAGCACCTGCACGATCTGACGCAACTTCTCGCGGGGCTTGCGATCTTTCTCCGCCTGCGCGCGCACCGGCAATTCGACATGGCCCAGCTGCCGCAAAGCATAGATGGCGGGAAGCGTCAGCGCGGCGGTCATGAAGAAGACGGAGCGCTCCGAAATGTAATAGCCGCAGGCGCCCATCAATGCGGCGCCGATACCGTTGCCGATCGAGGCGAAACGGGCATTGCGCCCCAGCCGCCGGCCGAGCCCGGCCTGCCCGGCGATGGCGAGGCTGAGCGCGGCGAGGGCGGGGCCCAGCGTGCAGCTGGAAAAGCCGTGCAGTATCTCGGCGGAATAGATCGACAGCGACACCGGCCACAACGCGAACAGCAGCGCGCTGGCGGCGAAGGTCGCAATGCTGAAGGCGGCCACGCGGCCTTTGCTGCGGATCGCGTCGACCAGCGCGCCCGCCGGCAGCTGGCTTGCCATCGCCGTCAGCGTACCGAGGCTGAGCGCCAGCCCGATCGCCGTCTGGGTCCAGCCCTGACTGGTCAGATAGACAGCGACGAAGGGTCCGAAGCCGGTCTGGATATTGGCAACCCACAGATTGAGCAGGTCCAGCCCGAAGCCGGCGCGGCGTTCCTGCGCACCTGCCTTCGCATCGGACCGCGCCTTCCCCCCAGGCTTGCCCGCCGAAGCGGCGGGCGCGGGCTCAGTTAGGGTGCTTTTCAGCATCTGGCTGAGCCGCCGTGTCCAACGGCGTAGCGGAAGGCGGCGGCGTGGCCGGAGGGGCCGGACCCGTCGGGCTGGCGGTACCGGCCTGATCGGCCGGCGCGGTGACGGCGCCAGGAACGGCGGGGGCCGAAGCGCCGACAAGCGCCGGCTCGACGACTTCGGCGGGCTGGGTCGGATCCTTATATTCGGGCGCCGCCTGGATCTGGCTGCGGTCGAGATCGAGGACGATCTGCGCGGCTGGATCTGTCGGGTGGAACTTCATCAGCTGCCAGTCGACCGCGATCTTGCGGCTGCCGACACCCAGGAAGCCGCCGAAGTCGATAATCGCGGCACGCGGACGGCCCTGATCGTCGACCAGGATATCGATGATCGATCCGAACACCTCCTTGGCGTCGGGACCATGCACTTTCTTGCCGAGCACCGAAAAAGCCTGGCTGGGGGTCATCGCCTCGACATTCTTCGGCGCGGCGGCGCTGGCGTCGGCCGGGGGTTTCTGCGATTCGGGAGATGCGGCATCCTTCGCGGCGACAGGCGGGACGTCGCTCTGATCCATGACCGGCGGCTGCGGCGCCTTGTCCGGCGGCGTGGCCACATCGGGCGCGCTGGGGGCCGCGGCGCCTTCGGGCAGCGGATCGGCCGGCGCGCCAACGGCACCAAGCACAAGCGCGACGGCGACGCCCACCAGCAATGAGGACCGGCCACGCATCATGACCGTCCGGTGTTCATCTGCCGGGCATACATGCCGCTATACACCCCCTTGCGGCGCAGAAGTTCCGTCGGCGACCCATCCTCGACGATCCGCCCATGCTCCAGCACGACGATCCGGTCGAACGAATTCAGCGTCGACAGGCGGTGGGCGATGGCGATCACGGTGCGGCCCTGGACCAGCCGGGCGAGCGCCGCCTGGATCGACTGCTCGGCGTCGGTGTCCAGCGCCGAAGTCGCCTCATCCAGCAGGATGATCGGCGCCTGGCGCAGGAAGGCGCGGGCTATTGCCAGGCGCTGGCGCTGGCCGCCCGAGAGTTTGGCCCCACGCTCGCCCACCACGGTGTCGTACCCGTCGGGAAGCGCGGCGATGAACTCGCTGCAATTGGCGATCTCGGCGGCCTGAATGATCTCCGCGTCGGTCGCCTCGGGCCGGCCGTAGCGCAGATTCTCGCGGATCGACCGGTGCAGCAGGGCGATGTCCTGCTGCACCACGGCGATCGACTGCCTGAGGCTTTCCTGGGTGACCAGGGCGATATCCTGCTGGTCGATCAGCACATGGCCGTATTCGGGATCGTAGAATCGCTGCATCAGGGCGAAGATCGTCGACTTGCCGGCGCCCGACCGGCCGACGATGCCGATCTTCTGCCCCGCCGGGATATGCAGCGTGAAGTCCTGCAGCACCCGCGCGCCGTTGGGATAGCTGAAGCAGACATTCACCAGCGCGGCCGAGCCGCCCAGATTCATCAGCGGCTTGGCGTCGGGCGCATCCAGCATCTCATGCGGCAGGCCCAGCTCCTGCACCGCCTCGCCCAGCTTGGCGAATTGCTGCACGACTTCGACCAGCGCCATCGCCAGGTCGCGCGAGGCATGCAACACCGTGAAGGCGAGTGTCGTGGTCAATACGACGTCGCCGGTCGTCACCTGCCCCGCGCGCCAGAGCGTTACGGACCAGATCAGGACGCCCGCCGTGACCGCAAGCACCGACAATGCATGGAACAATCTCAACCGTTCGAGGGAACGCAGGCTGGCGCGCTGGGCCGACATTTCATGTTCGATCTCACGGGTGAGACGAGCGTGTTCGCGCCGCGCGGTGCCGAAGGTGCGGACCAGTCCGATATTGCCGACGATATCCGACAGATAGCCGTTTACCGCCGCTGCACGCCCGGCGAAATCCTCATGCAACGGACTGCCATGAACTGCCATACGCCGGATCGCATAGGCGAGGATAATCACGATGACGGTCAGCACTGCCGTGATCTGCCAGTTGACGGTGGCCAAAAGCAGTATGGAGCTGAGGACCGCCGCCAGAGGCGGGATGGTTGTCCAGGTCAACGAGCTTTCGATCGTCCATGTTGCATTGGCAGCCGTGGTGATCCGTCCGGCGAGCGCTCCGGGAAACCGGTCCGCGAAATATGTGGTGCCATGTCCGGACAAGTGGCTGAACAGGTCCAGCCGGACATCGCCACCGACCGCGACGAACACGTTGGTCGAAACCCAGCCCGCCAATCGCCAGAGCAGATTGTCGCCCGCCGCCAGCCCGAAAAGCAGCCCCACCGCTATCCATATATTGCCGCTCCGCGATTCGAGCGTGTCGACCAGGTTCTTGACCGCATATTGCGAGCCGATGGCGCAGCCGACCGCCGCCAGCACCGCCGATATGACGATGATATGGCCGGGCAGCCGGCGCTGGATGTAATGGAGGAGGAACGGGACCGGACCCCGAGACGCATAGGTTGGCAGTGACATGACTGGTCGCTCCAATCGCCTTTGCGCGCCCGCCCGCTTGGGCGATCGGCGCGGCGCCGATGCCCGGTTGCGGCGGTTCAGACCGCGATCAGTCTGGGCCGCCGGTCGGCGATCAGTTCCTGGTAGATGTCGACATAATCTTCGGCCATCCGCCGGGCGCTGAACCGCGTTTCGAAGGTCCGCCGGACCCGGTTCCGATCCAGGGCGGACAGCTTTCCGACCGCGGCCACCGCCTCGGCTTCGCTCCTAACGATGAAACCGGTGACACCCTCGTCAACGACTTCGGGCACCGATCCGTTCCGCATGGCGATCACCGGCGTGCCGCAGGCCATGGCCTCGATCATCGCCAGGCCGAAGGGCTCGCACCAGGCGATCGGGAACAGCAGCCCGGCGGCGTTGCCGAGGAATTCGCTTTTCCGATCGTCATTGATTTCGCCGATATACTCGACATGCGGCAGCTCGAAGAGGTGGCGGATTTCCTTCTCGAAATAGGCCTTGTCGGCATTGTCGATCTTGGCCGCGATCTTGATCTTCCAGCCCGCCTCACCGGCGATGCGGATCGCCGCATCGGGGCCTTTCTCGGGCGAGATGCGGCCGATGAAGGCGAGATAGCCTTTGTCGCCCGGGCCCTGGTCCAGCAGCTTGGCCGGCAGCCCGTGATAGATGGTGCCGATAAAATTCGCCTCCGGCAGCGGCGCGCGCTGGGAATCTGAGATCGACACCACCGGCACATGCGGAAACATGGAATAAAGCGGCGGCAGCACCGGCAGGTCGAGCCGGCCGTGGAGCGTCGTGACGAACGGCGTGTTCATCCGGTCCAGGATGGGATAGCTGAGATAATCGATATGGAGATGGATCACGTCGAACTCGTGCGCCCGACGGGCGATCTTTTCGACCATCATGATATGGGGCGCCAGATAGTCCTTGGCGTCCGCATCGAGACGCATTGCCTGCGGCCAACAGGGCTCGAGCTTGGCGCTGGTCACGCTGTCGCCGCTGGCGAACAGCGTCACGTCGTGCCCCATCCCGACGAGTTCCTCGGTCAGGAAGGAGACGATGCGTTCGGTGCCGCCATAAAGCTTGGGCGGAACGGCTTCCATGAGCGACGACACCTGGGCAATTCTCATATGGCTCCCCGGAGCTTAGGCGGTTGACGGCCTCTAGTTGACAACCGGCCGGCCCCTGCGGTTCCAAATCACAGTCGGTTTTTTCGCAATGCAGCGTGAAACGCGTCGAATTGAAGCAGAAAACCCTGTTAGTCACCGCTGCGCGGCGTGAAACGTGCAATCAGATCATAGCTTTCGCCCGGGAAGATCTGTCGTACATGGGTGACGTGCTGGTCGCCGCGCCAAGTCTTTCTTTCCAGCGACAGGCAGGCGGTGGCGTTGGGGACCGCCAGCAGGTTGGCGGTTTCGGGGTCCGCATTGATCGCGGCGATGCGATGCTCCGCTTCCGTCCAGGGCACATGGTCCAGCAGCCAGGTGCCGGGCGGCGTCACCGAGAAATCGGCCTCATCGGCGCCGGGGACGGCGGCGAGGCTGATCAGCCGGTGTTCCAGCGCGAACGGCCGGCCGTCGGCCAGATGCAGGCAGCGCACCGCCAGCAGGTCGCCCGGGCCGGCCAGCTGTATCTCGTCCGGCTGCCCACGTGCCGGCTTGCGGCGCCGGCGGGACAGCAGGGTGAGGCCATAGGCCGCGCCGCGCGCGGTGATGTCAGCCTGGATGTCGGGCACGTCGAGTACGACCGAATGGATCCTGGGCTGGGCGACGAACGACCCCGCGCGCCTGCGCCGTACGACCAGGCCGGCATCGACCAGGCTGGCGATCGCCTTGCTCACCGTCATGCGCGCACAGCCGAACTGGGCTGTCAGCTCATGCTCATAGGGAATCCGATGGCCCGGACGCCAGGCGCCCGTGAGTATCTGTTCCTCGATCACGGCGCGAATCCGCTCATGCAGGGTCACGCTCTCGGCCTTCGGCGCGATGGTCATGACGCCAGCAGCCGTTCCAAGGTCCGGCCATAGCGGGCCGCAATCTCGGCCCGTCGGTGATGCACGCCATCGGACACCAGCTTGCGGCCGCCGCGCCAGACACTGGAGATGAGGCCATGCGCGCCGGCGAAAATGAAGCTGTCGATGATGTCGTCCTCGCCCCGCGCCACCAGTGCCGGATGGCCGGGGTCGAGCGAGACGATGTCAGCCGGCGCGCCGACAGCGAGGCCACCGGAGACACCGAGCGCCTGTGCGCCACCGGCCAAGGCTGCGTCGAACAGCGCGCGGCCGGTCGAGCTGCCGGCACGGCCGGCCATGACGTTACGCTTCCGCCGCTTCAGCCGCTGACCGTATTCGAGCAGCCGCAACTCCTCGCCCAGGCTGATCAGCACATTCGAGTCCGACCCGACGCCGAAGGCGCCTTTGAATATCGTCGCGGGGAACAGGCCGTCGCCGAGATTGGCCTCGGTGATCGGGCACAGGCCGGCGACAGCGCCGCTGTGCGCCAGGCCGAGCGTCTCAGCCCTTGTCATGTGCGTGGCGTGGACCAAGCACCAGCGCCGATCGACTGGAGCATTGGCGAGCAGCCATTCGACGGGGCGGGCGCCGGACCAGGCCAGGCAATCGTCGACCTCCCTGGTCTGCTCGGCGATATGGATATGAACCGGGCCGCCTTCGGCCAGCGGCAGGATCGCGGCGAGTTCGTCCGGCGTTACCGCGCGCAGGCTGTGCGGCGCGATGCCGACAACCGCCCCGTCCAGGCCGGCGACGGCGCGGCGGCTGGCGGCGATCAGCTCGTCATAGCTGTCGGGATCGTTGAGAAAACGCGCCTGTGCCGCCCCCACTGCCGCTCCACCGAAGCCGCCATGGGCGTAGAAGACCGGCAGCAGCGTGAGGCCGATGCCCGACTGCTCCGCCGCGGCGGCGATGCGTGCCGCCATCTCGCCGATGTTGCCATAGGCGCGGCCGCCCTGGTCATGGTGCAGATAGTGGAACTCGCCGACCCGGGTGAAGCCCGCCTCGACCATCTCGACATAGGCCTGGGCGGCGATGGCCTCCAACTCGTCCGGCGTGATGCGGTCGACGAAGCGGTACATCAGCGTACGCCAGGTCCAGAAACTGTCCTCGCCCTGCCCGCGCCGCTCGGTCAGCCCGGCCATGCCGCGCTGGAAGGCGTGGCTGTGCAGATTGGCGATGCCGGGCAGGCCGATGCCGGCCCGCTCATCATACGGCAAGGGCGCGACATCGCGCTCGACTGCGGCGATGCGGCCGCCGTCCAGCGTCAGCCGGACGTTGCTCACCCAGCCGTCCTGCAACAATGCGGTGGTAAAATGCAGACGCAAGCGAGCCCCCAGTGCAGTCACGCAACATTCGGTTTCGCCGCGCACCGTCTATCAAAAGCTTCGGATGGCCCCACCGTCAGTCGCAATTATGTCTAGACTTCGCCCATCGATATGTCTAGACATATCTCATTCCAACTGCCGGCACGAG
>Ga0302314_10018017_pt1 | contig 11801 bp, 10 predicted proteins | sample III_Palsa_N2_3_FD_200533 | JGI IMG/M metagenome (GOLD analysis project Ga0302314, IMG submission 200533) | Peat permafrost microbial communities from Stordalen Mire near Abisko, Sweden - III_Palsa_N2_3 | ecosystem: Environmental > Terrestrial > Soil > Palsa > Peat permafrost | place: Sweden...
CGCGCGCGGGACCGGTCTGCTCGAACGCAAGCTGGTTGCCGACCACGAGCAGCTGCCGCTGCTGGTACTTGATAACCGTTGTGACTCGGGGCCGGAGGGCCAGGCAGCGCTTGACGCGGCCGTCCGTGCGACCGCGTCGCTGACCCTCGCGATGGCGCGCTCCGGTGGCTGCAACCTGTTACTGCCGGGTACCCGTCACCCGGCGCCCGTTTCCGGAGATCTCGTCGGATGGTCCTCTGTGCACGCCAGGATGGCGCTTGTCAAAGGGGCTGACCCCGACAGTGCGACACCGATGCCGCGTAGCCGTAAGGGCGGGTTGATCCGGGTCGCCGCGCAGCAGCCGGCAACTCGCCCGGCCAGTCGTGGCCGCGAGCTACTTGTTGTGCCGGGACCTGCCGGACCGCGCAACGCTTCAGTCATCGGGGGACCCCCCAGGTCACGCCCCCGTGCCCCAAGCCGGGGGCGTGATGGAGCGCTTTCGACCCTGCTGCTGTTCTGCCTGTTGGCGTCTGTTGCAATCGCGCGCTGGTCGACGATGCTGCACGGGGTTGCGACCGCGCGGTGGATCGGGCTGGTGGCGCTCGCCACGGTCGTCGCCGCTGGGCGGTTGCTTCCGCGCCGGTTCGCCTTGCCACTGACGGTGGCGGGGGTGATTGCCGCGATCCCGGTTGCGGGGTTCCCGCTGCGGTGGGTCACGCATGCGCGGTTCGCGGCTTTCTGGAACAACGTGCAGGACGCGATCAACGAGTTGCACACAATCCTTGTGCCCTACACCGGGTCCGAGCAGTCGATCCGCTCAACGCTCGTGCTGATCGCCGGGTTGTTGTTGGTCTGTGGCGCGGCCTTGTTCGCGTGCACGCGCCGGCGCTGGTCGGTCCTTGCCGCCAGCGCGCCGCTACTGCTCGTGGCGGCCGTGCCCTCGGCGCTTTACCGACCGCATTCGCAGCTGCTGAGCGGGGCGATCCTGCTGCTTGTGCTGGCACTGTTCACCGCACCTGCGCCGAGGCGGCTGTGGAGACGCCCGACGACGGCCTTGTTACTAGGCGTCAGTCTGCTCGTCGCCCTGGCGCTGACGCCCGTGCTCGATCCGGGCGCCCCGGTTGTCAACTTCACGAACTTCGCGTCGCACGTCGAGGGTGAGGTGCCCGGCGCCGAGCAGTTCGACTGGGACCAGAACTATGGACCGGTTCCCTACCCCCAGACCGGGGTGACGGTGCTGACCGTGCAGGCGCGGATCCCGGCGTTCTGGAAGACCGAGGACCTCGATTCATTTGCAGGGTTCGGCTGGGTGCAGGGCCCGATCGTCGGGCAAAGCACGACGGCTGGGATTTCCCGCAGCGCGTTGAAGCGCTACACGCAGGAGCTGAACGTGACGATCGGCGGGATGTCCACTAGTCAAGTTGTCGCTGCTGGGATTGCCGGGCGTCCCAGTTTGCCGGGGGCTACCGACCTCGGGGACCCGGGAAGCTGGACGGTGCTGACGCCTTTGAGTCCCGGCAACCAGTACCACGTGCGGGTTTACACGCCTGATCCAAGCCCGGCGGAACTGGCGCGCGCCGGCACCGAATACTCGACCGCGATTCAGCAGTTCGCACTCGACCCGGTGGCTGGTCTGCCTGAGTATGCGGCCGCGGAGCGGCTTGCGCACCAGCTGCAGGTCGGCGCGCGGACGCCATACGCCTACGCCGAGAAGATCATCGCCTACCTGCGTAGTCATGAGACCTACAGCCTCAACCCGCCGCTCGCCGACAACTATCCGCTGATGCAATTCCTGTTCGTTGACCACCTCGGCTACTGCCAGCAGTTCGCGGGGGCGATGGCGTTGCTGCTGCGGATCGGTGGCGTCCCGGCGCGGGTCGCCGCCGGCTTCGCGACTGGTTCCTATGACCGCGCGACGCACTCCTACACCGTCACCGACAACCAGGCGCATGCCTGGGTTGAAATCTGGTTTCCGGGGTACGGCTGGGTCCAGTTCAACCCGACGCCCGGGGCCGGCGACAGCAGCGGCCCGAGAGGGGCTCAGGGTGGCGCGGCAGCGCGGCTGCGAGCGGCGAACCAGCGTTCGGCGCTGCTGCAAAGCCGCCTACACGGGGTGCGCTCACCGATTGCTGACCGTGCCCGAGCGCACCACGGATCCGCTGACATCCCGTGGCTCGCGATCGTCGTGGCTTTGTTGATCGCGGTGCTGGCGGGCGGGTTGTTCTCCGTGCGCCGGCGTGGGCCTGCGACGACGGTAGATCTGGTCGAGGAACTTGAGCTGGCGTTCGCTCGCCTCGGTGAACCGCTGCGGTCGGGGATCACGCTGACCGAGTTGCAGGTGCGGGTGCGCGGTGCGCCGACGTTGGTCGGTTACATCGGAGCATTGCGTGACGCGCGCTATTCATCCTCGGGGGTGCCACCGGCGAACGTGGTGGTGAGCGGGCGCCGGGCGCTACGCCGCTGGCTTACCCGTGGCGAAGGGATCCGCGCGCGGCTGTTGGCGCTGCTCGCGGTACCGCCGTGGCGCCCCCTAAACTGAGGTGCCGATGGAAGATGTCTACGAGCTGTTTTGCCGTGGCATGGACCTGCTGGATGGAGGACACCACCATCAGGCGCTGATCCCGCTGGGCCGGGTGCGCGAGCTCAGCCCGGAACACACGTCGGTTCGCGAAGCACTCGGGCGGGCGCTGTTTCACACGCAGCGCTACGGCGAGGCTGCCGGGGAGTTTCAGGCCGTGGTCGACCGCGCCCCGACCAACGACTACGCGTTGTTCTGCCTTGGACGCTGCCTACAGCAACTCGGGCGCCACGAGGAGGCTTGCCGGTCGCTCGCACTCGCCTCGTGTATGCGGCCTGCCCGGCGTGACTACCGAAAGTACCTCGATCAGGCCCGGGCGCGGAGAGATTTCGCTCGGTCGTAGCAATCGTGTGGTAGGTTCGCGCTGTGATGCGGGGGCTTTGGAAATTTGCGCCGCTGGTTGTGCTGGTAACTGCTGGAGTTGCACTTGGGGTCAGCGGTGGCGCCGGTGCGACCGGCGCCCGCGAGCCATATGTGAACTCCTCGCTGCATTCCACGGACAAGGACGTCCACTTCAAGGCGGGTGTTGTGAAGGTCTCCCGTGCGACCGTGCAACACGACCTCATCGGGATTGCGGACAAGACGGGTGGCACCAAGAAAAAGCCGGTCGTCGAGGGAGTGTTTGAGTTCAAGTCGGCGAGTGGCCCGCTGGCGCATGTGCACAAGGGCAGTGTCGTGCTGCTGCAGGGATCGAATGTCCTGATGGTGGAGTCCGTCGCACACAAGGGCGGCAAGCTGTTGCTGACAACAATTCCAGCCGAGCTGACTCAGCTTGTGTCCTCCGGAAAGTTCACCTTCAACGGCGCGCCGAACTGGAAGGGAGCGTCTGCCGAGCCGGTTGTTACCGGCGTCCCCAGCACACGTAAGGGCGCGCTTGTGTTTCACGCGCCGGGCTACCCGTACGTTGCCCGTCGGGGCGGTGCAGATCGTCCGGACGCCGGCACCTTCACGATCCAGGGCGGCTCGGGGCCGTTCGGCTACTCGCTGAATTTCACGCCCGACGGCGCAAACCGTGAGAAACTGTCGGGGACGATCTGCGTTGGCGTCGGTTCGATCTGCGGCAACGGCCCTGCCAACGGGGTCGACGCGGAGCTCAACCTGTCGGGCTTTGTTGACTTCTCAGACCTCTCCGGTGGCGTTGACGTGTCCACCGGCAGCGTCACCGGCAGCGATTTTCACATCAAGTCGCTGGCGACCGGTATGAAGCTGACCTACAAGGTGGTCCGCGCTGACGGAGCCAACGAGAACCTAGACCCGCCAGTGCTCCACATACCGCTTGGCGTCGACATGACGATCCCGGGCGACATCCCGCTCTACGTCAAGCTCCAGCTCGGCGTGCTCGTCAAATTCGGCCTGACATCGAAGAACTCGGTGATCTACGGCGGCGTTTCGCTGGACACCTCGGGTAGCAGCGACAACGTCAAGCTGGCCGGAAAGAGCGCAGATGGCAGCGAGAGCGGCGACTCGGCCAACGGAGATTTTCTCGACGCCAGCGACGGCGGAACGCCACCGTCGGTCAACCTTGGACCGGCGGGCATCGTCGTCGCGGTCCAGTTCCCGAAGATCGGCTTCGGTCTCGGCTGGACCTCGCTCAACGGGCTCGCTTATGTCGACGTGATCACCTCCCTCGGTGAGACAGCCCCGGGGGCGATCGATGAGCTCATGCCCTGCACGCACTACGTCGTCGACTATTCGATCGGCACCGGGTTCGAGGCCCAGCTTGGCGGCGGCAAGCTCGGCTTGGCGTTCGCGACGCCGCGCACGGTTCTGTATCCGGGGAAGAACGCGACAAACCCCACGACTACGGACTGCGCGTCGAGCTAGCGGTCGTCGGCTGCGGTGTGGGACCTCCACACCCGCTAAGGCGGTGGTGCTACATTCACCGCACAGCTTCTGTAAGGCCAGGGAGAACCTGGCGGGCCGTGCAAGAAGTGGGCGCTCGCCCGCTTTTTTTATGACCTTTTGTCCTTTGGAGAACGAATGAGCATCACACAAACCGAGATTCAGGAACGGCTGCAAAGCGCCGCACCGGACGTCGAGGTGCTGCTCGCTGAGGTCGCTCCGAAGGACACGTTGCGTGTCTTTATCGATCACCCGGATGGCGTCACGATCGAGCTCTGCGAGCGCGTGACAAAGCTACTCGGCGAGTACAGCGAACGCTACGCGATTGAGGTTTCCTCACCCGGTCCCGAGCGTCCGCTCAGCAAGCCCGCGCACTACACGCAGTTCCTCGGTCGCCAAGCCAAAGTGCGTCTGCGTGAAGCCCGCGGTGGCCACAAGAGCCTGACCGGTGAGCTCGTCGGTGCCTCTGATCAAGAGGTCACGATCGCTGCCCCGGAGGGGGTCGTCGCGATCCCGTATTCCCAGATTGTCCGCTCCAACCTCGTACCTGGAGACTGAGCCCCATGTCGAAAGAAATTGTCGAGGCCGTCCGCGGTCTCGCCGCCGAAAAGAACATCTCGCTTGACAAGTTGATGGAGGCGCTCGAAGACGCGCTTCTCTCCGCGTACAAAAAGACGCCCGGATCCGCGCCGTACGCAAAGGTCGAGATGGACCGTGAGACCGGCGACTTTCTCGTCTGGGAGCTGAAGATTCCGCCGGAACTTGAGGAGCAGTTACTGGTCGAGGCGACGACCGATACCGAGCCGACCGTTGACCCCGAGACCGGCGAGATGCGCGAGCCCGCCGAGCCTGAGATCGACCTCGAGAAGCTGAAGCTCTACGAGGATCAAATCGAGACCGTCGACGTCACGCCGAAGGACTTCGGCCGGATCGCCGCGCAGACCGCCAAGCAGGTGATCCTCCAGCGGATCCGCGAGGCCGAGCGCGACATGATGTATGAGGAGTACCGCGATCGCGTTGGCGAGCTGATCACCGGCATCGTCCAGCAGAGCGACTCCCGTTACACGCTGGTCCAGTTGCGTGAGCGCGTTGAGGCACTGCTGCCCAAGTCCGAGCAGGTCGACGGCGAGCGCTACGACCACTCACAGCGGATCAAGGCCGTGATCAAGGATGTCTCGAACTCGACCAAGGGCCCGTCGATCATCGTCTCCCGCCGCGATCCTGAACTGATCAAGTCGTTGTTTGAGCTTGAGGTCCCAGAGATCGCCGACGGCCTGGTGGAGATCACCGGCGTCGCGCGTGAGCCTGGCTACCGCTCAAAGATCGCCGTCGTCTCGCATGTCGACGGGGTTGACCCGGTCGGCGCCTGCGTCGGTCCGCGAGGCTCGCGGGTGCGCATGGTCGTGTCGGAGCTCCGCGGCGAGAAGATCGACATCATTCCTTACAACGACGAGCCTGCCCGGTTCGTCGCCAAGGCGCTGTCGCCGGCGCGTGTACGGGAGGTGCTCGTCGACGACGACGCCAAGCAGGCGACAGTGATCGTTCCTGACGACCAGCTCTCGCTGGCGATCGGGCGCGAGGGCCAGAACGCACGGCTTGCCGCGCGCCTGACCGGTTGGCGCATCGACATCCGCTCCGAGACCGAGTTTGCTGCTGAAGAGGCAGAGAACGGCTATGAGGAGGAAGAGGTTTCGGGTCGCTGTGCGGCGATCCTCACCAACGGTCGCCGGTGCCCAAACGCCGCCCTGCCTGGTTCACGCTACTGCGGCCTTGAGTCGCATCAGGCGCTGGCCGGGACTGGCACCGATCAGCTCTCCTGAGCCGATCAAATACCCGCTTCTACACTGAGGTTCGATGACGACTCCGCCTGACGACTCTGCCGGCAAGCCGGCCGAGCAGCCCAAACAGCGCCCGACACGTGACTCACTACAAGGTGAGCGCGCGCCCGGCAACGCCAGTGGTGGGCGTCGGCGTGTCGTAATCGACTCCCAGGCCTCGCGCCGGGCCGGTGGACCGGGTGGTCCCGGCGGCCCCGGTGGGCCGCCTCCAGCCGGTGGACAGCCACCCCGCCGTCAGCGCCGTGGCCGGCGCCGCCGTGGCGTCTATGACGAAGAGGCTGAGTCGCGCCCTTCGCAGTCAAATGTCGCCGTCTCGAACGTGATCCGGGTCAACTCGGGTTCGACGGTCAAGGACGTCGCGGAGTACCTGGACGTCCGTGTGCCCGAGATCATCGTCAAGCTGATGGCGCTCGGCGAGATGGGCACCCAGACCCAGACTTTGTCCGACGAGACGATCCTTGTGTTGGCGGAGGAGCTCGGCAAAGAGGTTGAGATCGTCCACGCGGATGAGGAGACGATCGCCGAGCCGGTCTTCCACGATGCCGACGCCGATCTCGTTGAGCGCCCCCCGGTTGTGACGATCATGGGCCACGTCGACCACGGCAAGACCTCGTTGCTTGATGCGATCCGTGAGACCCAGGTCGCTGCCGGCGAGGCCGGCGGAATCACGCAGCACATCGGCGCCTACCAGGTGCACCACGGCCAGCATGCCGTCACCTTCATCGACACCCCGGGCCATGAGGCGTTCACCGCGATGCGCGCCCGTGGCGCGAAGGTCACCGACCTTGCGGTGATCGTTGTTGCCGCCGATGACGGCGTCAAGCCGCAGACCGCTGAGGCCGTTGACCATGCCAAGGAAGCCGGCGTGCCGATGATCGTCGCGATCAACAAGATTGATAAGGAAGGCGCCGACCCGACCCGCGTCCGTGGCGAGATGGGCCAGCTTGGCCTGCAACCCGTCGAGTGGGGTGGCGACACAGACTTCGTCGACGTGTCCGCCAAGAGCCGCGTGGGTCTTGACGAGTTGCTCGACACGATCGTCGCCCAGGCTGAGCTGATGGAGCTGCGCGCAAACCCCGACGCCCCCGCGTCCGGGACCGTTATCGAATCAAAGCTCGACGCCGGCCGCGGGCCGGTCGTCACGGTGCTGATCGTTCGCGGCACTCTTGAGATCGGCGACGCCGTTGTCGCCGGCGCCAACTGGGGCCGGATCCGCGCGATGCATGACTTCCTCGGCAACCGTGTGAACCAAGCGTTCCCGGGGCAGCCAGTTGAGATCCTCGGTTTTGACCGCGTACCGGAAGCGGGCGAGTGGATGCGCGTCGTCGACCACGAGCGTCGCGCCAAGCAGCTCGCCTCCGAGCGTGCCAACCGCCTGAAGACCGAACAGCTGGGTCGTCAGCGCAGCAAGCGCGTCACGCTCGAGAACATCTTCGGTCGTGACCTGCAGGAACTCAACCTTGTGTTGAAGTCCGACGTGGCCGGCTCGCTTGAGGCGATCGAGGACGAGATCGCGAAGCTGCCGCAGGATGAGATTTCGGTCAACGTGATCCGTCGCGCGGTCGGTGCCGTTACCGAATCCGACGTGATGCTGGCCGCTGCCTCCGACGCCGTGATCCTCGCGTTCAACGTCCGCCCGGTCGGCGACGCCCGTGCGATCGCCGAGCGTGAAGGGGTCGAGATCCGTTCCTACGCGGTGATCTACCGCGCGATCGAGGAGCTGCGCTCGGCGATGCAGGGGATGCTCGTTCCGGACGAGGTCGAGGACTCCGTTGGCAGCGCCGAGATCCGTCAGATCTTCCGCGCCTCGAAGGTCGGCACGATCGCCGGCTCGCACGTCACCGAGGGCAAAATCACGCGTGGCGGCAAGGTCCGGCTGGTCCGTGACGGCACCGTTATCTACACCGGTCAAATTGAGTCTTTGCGTCGCATCAACGAGGATGCGCGTGAGGTCGCCGCCGGCTTCGATTGCGGCATCGTGCTGAAGGACTACGCCGACGTCAAGGAAGGCGACATCCTCGAGGCATACGCGACCCGACAGGTCGAGCGCGAGCTCGGCTGAGGCATTCGGCCGGAGTAAGTCAATGGCTGGGTCCAGAATGCGGCGCGTCAATGAGGGGATGCGCGGCATCCTGAGCGACGTGATCTCGAAGGAGCTGCTGGACCCGCGGATCGGTTTTGTGACGGTTACCTCCGTCAGAACGAGTCCTGACTTGCGTCACGCGCGGGTATACGTCAGTGTGCTCGGTGACCCGGAGGAGCGCGGGGCGACGATGGCGGGGCTGCAGTCGTCCAGCGGCTTCCTGCAATCACGTGTCGGGAGCGCGCTCCGGCTCAAACACACTCCGACACTCACATTCGACTACGACGACTCGATCGACCACGGCATGCGAATCACCGAACTGCTGGACAAGAACACGGATGCCTAGTGCGCTACAGACCGGGCGCGAGGCGGTCCTGGACGCCCTGCGCGAGGCGTCGAAGTTCATCGTCGTCACCCACGAGCACCCTGACGGCGACGCGCTCGGATCGTTAGTCGCGACCCAGCTGATCTTGACCGCGCTCGGCAAGGACAGCGTGATGTTCGTCGCTGAGCCTGAGTTCCCGCTTCCTTACGAGTACCGCTTCCTTCCACTCGACGGCCTTGTGTCAGGCGCCCCGGCGGACCTCCACGCGCGCACCCTGGTGTTCCTCGACTGCGGCAACGTCGACCGTAATCCGGCCGCGGAGGCGCTGCGCTACGACGGCGCGCCGACCCTGAACATCGATCACCACCATGACAACACGCGATTCGGCACCGCCAACTTTGTCGACGCTGTTGCCTCGTGCACTGCGGAAATCGTCTGGGACCTGGCCAGCTCGCTCGACGTCTTGCTGACGCGTGAGATGGCAGAGGCGTTGTACGTCGGCCTGATCACCGACACCGGTCGCTTCATGTACGCCAGCACAAGCGCACGTGCCCATTTGATGGCCGCCGAGTTGATCGAGGCGGGCGTCGACGTGCACGCGGTCTACCAGCGTGTGTATGAGGGCGTGCCGTTCGCCAAGATCGAGTTGCTTGCGCGTGGGCTTGCGCGGGTCGAGCGCTTTGACGACGGACGCCTGACCGTCGCCCAGCTCAGCGCCGAGGACTTCAGCGCGGTAGACGCCGAGGAGAGCTACACCGAGGGTGTGATTGACCACCTACGAGCTGTCCGTGGGACCGCGATGGCCGCGCTCGTGCGCGACCGTTTGAACGACGAGGGGGATCCGGCCGAGGCTGGTGACGGTGCCCGCCTGCGAAAGGTGTCGTTGCGGGCCAGTGACAACCGGGTCGACGTCTCGGCGATCGCACGTGCCGAGGGCGGCGGCGGGCACCACGCTGCGGCCGGCTTCACCACCTCGCTTGAGTGGCCTGAGCTGATTGAGTTCCTGAGGCGTGAGCTAGCGCTGCAGTTGCCTGCCTAGTGGGGGCTGAGTTGCTTGACGGCGTGATCCTCGCCGACAAACCGGCCGGTGTCACCTCACATGACGTTGTTGCCTCGGTGCGGCGTGCGCTGGGTGGCCGTAAGGCGGCGAAGGTCGGCCATGCCGGCACGCTTGATCCGTTTGCCACCGGTTTGCTGCTGGTGCTGGTTGGCCGCGCGACCCGGGTTCAGCGGTTCATGATGGAGCTGCCGAAGACGTATGAAGCCGTTGCACGGTTCGGGGCGGTTTCGACCACGCTTGACCCGGAAGGCGAGATCACCGAAACCGGCGTGGTGCCTGAGGGGAATCTGCTGCTGCCAACCGGTCTGATTCGGCAACGCCCACCCGCCTACTCGGCGGTCAAGGTGGGCGGGCAACGGGCCTATGCGTTGGCACGAGCCGGAGTCGAGGTCGAACTGGCCGAGCGTGAGGTGTCCATCTACCGCTTCGATCAGGTGGCCCGGGCCGGTGCTGAGCGCTCGTTCGTGATCGAGTGCTCGTCCGGGACCTACGTCCGCTCGCTGATCAGTGCGCTCGGCGATGCCTATTGCACCGCTCTGCGGCGCACAAGGATCGGGTCCTTCGATGTGGGCGATGCGGATCTCGAGCGGATCGTGCCCTTAGACGATGCCCTCTCCTTCATCCCGTCAGTTTTGCTTGATCAGGATGCCGCGCGGCGGGCGGGGTACGGGCAGGCGGTCGCTGGGAGCGCTGCCGGTGTCGTACGTCTTGTCGACGGAGCGGGCGTGATCGCTCTGGCGGAGCCGGTGCCGGGCGACGACCTACTGAAGCCGATCGTCGGCTTCCGCGGATGAGTCTCTACGCTTGCGGCGCATGAAGGTGACAAGCCTCAAGGACGCGGCGCCTCGTGCCCGGCGGGTTGCGGTCGGCGAGTTCGACGGCGTGCACCGCGGCCACCGCGAGGTGATCGCCGGCAACGACACGGTCTTGACGTTTGAGCCGCACCCGCAGGTCGTGGTTCGCCCTGACCACGCGCCGAAGCTGCTGACCAGCCTTGCGTTGAAGACGTCACTGATCGAGGGTTTGGGGGTCAGCGAGCTCGTGGTGATCCCGTTCGATCTTGATTTTGCGGCACAGTCGCCGGAGGAGTTCATCGACTCCGTACTGGTGCGCAAGCTGGGAGCCACGCACGTGTCTGTCGGCGAGAACTTCCACTTCGGCCACCGCGCCAGCGGCAACGCCGAGATGCTCGCCGCTGACACCCGTTTTGAGACCCGGGTGGTGCCGCTGGTCGGCGCAGACGGTCAAACTATTTCCTCCACACAGATTCGCACGCTGGTGGCGGCCGGTGAGGTCGAGCACGCGGCCGAGCTGCTCGCCGGACCGTTCCGGTTGCAGGGCGAGGTGATCAGCGGCGACCACCGCGGCCGCGAGCTTGGCTTCCCGACAGCCAACATCGCTCCTGACGCGGCGTTCGTGCTTCCTGCCTACGGGGTCTATGCCTGTCGGGTCGGTCCCTACGCCGCGGCCGTCTCGATCGGCGTACGGCCAACCTTTGGCGATGGGTTGCGCCCGCTGGTTGAGGCATATCTGCTCGACTTCGACGGCGACCTGTACGGGCAAACGCTGACGCTCGAGTTTCTCGCTCGGCTCCGCGATGAGCTGGCCTTTGACTCGGTTGAGGCGCTGGTGGCGCAGATTGACGCCGACGTTGCCCAGACGCGGGAGATCTGCGGCGTCTAGACGGTCCGGAACGGGTCAATAGGTCTGCTAGCCTGCTCGTCCGCATGCCTTTGACTCAGGAAAAGAAGGTCGAGCTCACCACGAAGTTCGGCGACTCGCCCCAGGACACCGGTAAGACCGAGGTTCAGGTCGCGATGTTGACCGCACGGATCAACGAGCTGACCGACCACCTGCGGACCCACAAGAAGGACCACCACTCGCGTCGTGGTCTGCTGATGCTTGTTGGCCGCCGCCGCCGCTTCCTCAACTACCTGCAGCGCACGGATCTCGAGCGCTACCGGACGTTGGTTAGCGAACTCGGCCTCCGTAAGTAGCTCCACGCGGCTGCCGCATACGAATTTTCGCCCCCTAGGGGGGTGGAAACAGCTCGCTCACGCCTCTATTAGGCATGAGTACGGATCAAAGTGGTCGCC
>Ga0302314_10018021_pt1 | contig 11799 bp, 10 predicted proteins | sample III_Palsa_N2_3_FD_200533 | JGI IMG/M metagenome (GOLD analysis project Ga0302314, IMG submission 200533) | Peat permafrost microbial communities from Stordalen Mire near Abisko, Sweden - III_Palsa_N2_3 | ecosystem: Environmental > Terrestrial > Soil > Palsa > Peat permafrost | place: Sweden...
GGACTCCACTGCAAAGGACCCACCCGTGACCCGTGCCCGCATAGCCCTCATCGCCTCGATCGGGGCCGCGGTCGTACTGACCGCCTCCGCGTGCGCGCCGCAGGCCGGCAGCAGCACCTCGACCGCCAGCGGCACCTCGTCGACCAGCGGCAGCGCCTCCGCCGCGGCCGCCGCCTGCTCGACCACCAGTCCGAACCTCTACAAGTCGGGCCAGCTGACGGTCGCCACCGACTCCCCGGCCTACTCGCCGTGGTTCGACAACAACGACCCGGCCGACGGCAAGGGCTTCGAGAGCGCGGTGGCCTACGCCGTGGCCGCCAAGCTGGGCTTCAGCAAGAGCCAGGTCAAGTGGGTGGTCGAGCCCTTCGACAACTCCTACGCCCCGGGCGCGAAGAACTTCGACTTCGACATCAACGAGATCTCGGTCACCCCGCAGCGGGCCAAGGCCGTCGACTTCTCCACCGGCTACTACACCGCCGACCAGGGCGTACTGGTGCTGAACAACTCCAAGTACGCCAAGGCGACCTCGCTGGCGGCGCTCAAGGGCGCGAAGATCGGCGTCCAGGTGGCGACCACCAGCTACCAGGCGGTCGAGGACGAGATCAAGCCGACGCACACCCCCAGCGTCTACAACACCACCAACGACGAGGTGAACGCGCTCCAGGACGGGCAGATCGACGCCATCGTCACCGACATGCCGACCGTGTTCTACCTGGCCAGCGCGGAGCTGAGCCACGGCAAGATCCTCGGCGAGTTCAGCTACGACAACGGCACCCCGGAGCAGTTCGGGCTGCTGCTGAAGAAGGGCAGCGGGCTGACCAGCTGCGTCGACCAGGCCATCGCCGGGCTCAAGTCGGACGGCACGCTGGCGCAGATCACCACCCAGTGGCTGTCGGCCTCCGCCGACGTCCCGCACCTGCAGCAGTAGGCCGCAATGGCAGACGAGACCACGGCCGCGCTGAAACAGCAGGCCACCGAAGGGGACCAGGGCCACCAGCCGAGCGCCCGGCAGCTGGAGCGGGAGCGGTTCCGCCGCTCCCGCAAGCGGCGGGACACCTGGATCGCCGCGCTGTGCACGGCGGCCTTCCTGGTGGTCGTGTGCGTGGCCGTGGTCGCCTCGCCGGGCTGGGTCCGGGTGCACACCCTGTTCCTGAACGGCGCGGAGTTCCGCAAGACCTTCCCGTCGATCCTGCACGGCTTCTGGCTGAACATCCAGATGTTCCTGATCGCCGAAGTGGTGATCCTGGTGCTCGGGCTGCTGATCGCCCTGGTCCGGGTGACCCGGGCACCGGGCCTGCAACCGCTGCGGCTGGCCGCGACCGTCTACGTCGACGTGTTCCGGGGCGTGCCCACGTTGCTGCTGGTCTTCCTGATCGGCTACGGGCTGCCGGCCCTCCAGCTCCAGGGCACGCCCTCGCAGCCGTGGGTGCTCGGCGTGATCGCGCTGACGCTCTCCTACACCGCCTATGTGGCCGAGGTGTTCCGGGCCGGGCTGAACTCGGTGCACCCGGCGCAGCGCAACGCCGCCCGGGCGCTGGGGCTGAGCGAACCGCAGACGCTGCGGCACGTGATCCTGCCGCAGGCGGTGCGCAACGTGGTGCCGCCGCTGCTGAACGACTTCATCGCACTGCAGAAGGACACCGCGATGGTGGCCGTCCTCGGTCCGCTGGAGGCGCTGCGGGAGGCCCAGATCAACGCTGACTACGACTTCAACTACACCCCCTATCTGGGCGCGGCGCTGCTCTTCATCGCGGTCACCATCCCGTTGACCCGGTATGCCGACCGTTTGCAGCGGCGGACCGCGCAGCGCCAGCGGGCGGAGGCGGCACGATGAGCGAGGCACTGCTGCGGATCAGGGGTCTGCGCAAGCACTACGGCGACCGCCTGGTCCTGCGTTCGATCGACCTGGACGTCGCCGAGCACCAGGTGGTCTGCCTGATCGGCGGGTCCGGTTCGGGCAAGTCGACGCTGCTCCGCTGCGTGGACCTGCTGGACCAGGTCGACGACGGCACGGTCCACCTGGGCGGGGTCGAGCTGACCGATCCACGGCTGGACGCCAACACCGCCCGGCGACGGATCGGCGTGGTGTTCCAGGCGTACAACCTGTTCCCGCACCTGAGCGTGCTGGACAACATCACCCTGGCCCCGACCCGGGTGCACGGCGTCCCGCGCAAGCAGGCCGAGGACTCCGCCCGGGAGCTGCTGGCCCGGCTGGGCCTGGCCGACAAGGCCCAGGACTACCCGGACCGGCTCTCCGGCGGGCAGCAGCAGCGCGCCGCGATCGCCCGCGCCCTGGCCACCGAGCCTGAGCTGCTGCTCTTCGACGAGATCACCTCGGCGCTGGACCCGGAGCTGGTCGGCGAGGTGCTGGACGTGGTCGCCGACCTCAAGCAGCGCGGGCTGACCATCCTGATGGCCACCCACGAGATGGGCTTCGCCCGGCATGCCGCCGACCAGGTGTGCTTCCTGGAGGACGGCGTGATCCGCGAGCAGGGCAGCGCGGAGCAGGTCCTGAACAACCCCCGGCACGCCTCCACCCAAAGGTTCCTGTCCCGGGTGCTCGACCGGTAGCCGGATGGCTGGAAGTACTCACCGGTAACGCTCTCACCTGCGGGTTCTCTCCGGGCGAGGTGGCTCAAGATGCCTGTCGGGCGTGCGCGACACATACTCGACTGGTGCCGGATCCACTGCCGGAGAGGAGTGCCATGTCGGGCCTGTGGCTCAGGGAAGACGAAGCGCTGGCGCACATCGCCGGTGTCTGCTTCAAGACCGGTCCGCCCCGGCGCACCGGGGTGGAGCTGGAGTGGCTGGTGCGGGACCGCCGGGACCCGCTGGCGCCGGTGCCGATCGAACGGCTGCGGGCCGCGCTGGCCCAGCTCGGGACGTCGGACGTGCTGCCGAACGGGGGCCGGGTCACCCTGGAGCCCGGCGGGCAGGTCGAACTCAGCTCGCGCCCGGCCGACAGCCCGGCGCAGTGCCTGCGGGAGACCGCCGCCGACCTGGCCGAGCTGCGCGGGGCCCTGGCCACCGCCGGACTGCTGCTGGAGGGCTGCGGACTGGAGCCCTACCGGGATCCGGCCCGGGTGCTCGACCTGCCGCGCTACCAGGCCATGGAGGCGTACTTCGACGGCGGTGGCGGCTGGGGCCGGATGATGATGCGGGCCACCGCCTCGGTCCAGGTCAACATCGACGCCGGGGACGACAGCGCTCCGTGGACCCCCGCCACCGCGAACGGCGACGGCGTCAGCGGCTACCGGTTCCGTTGGTCGCTGGCCCACCGGCTGGGCCCGGTACTGGTCGCCGCCTTCGCCAACTCCCCGCTGTGGCAGGGGCGTCCGACCGGTTGGCGGTCCGCCCGGCAGGCCGTCTGGGCGCACATGGACCCCGGCCGCACCCGCCCCCCGGACCGTTCGCCCGGGCATCCGCCGAACCGCTCCCCGGACGGCTGTTCCCCCGACGGCCGCTCCCCGGGTGGCCGCTCCCTGGACGGTCATTCGCCGGACGGTCATTCCGCCGACCGCGACCCGCGCGCCGCCTGGGCCGGCTACGCGCTCGACGCCCGGCTGCTGTGCCTGCGCCGCCCCGAACCGGTGCCCTGGACCGCGCCGCCGGACACCCCCCTGCGGGCCTGGCTGCGGGACCCCGGCTCCGAGCGTCCGCCCACGCTGGAGGACGCCGAGTACCACCTGACCACGCTGTTCCCGCCGGTCCGGCCGCGCGGGTGGCTGGAGCTGCGGATGATCGACGCCCAGCGCGAGGACGCCTGGACGGTGCCGCTGCTGCTGGTCACCGCGCTGCTGGACGATCCGGTCGCGGCCCGCGCCGCCTACCGCGCGACCGAGCCGCTGACCGGCGGTGCGGAGCTGCCGCCGTGGTCGGCCTGGCTGCACGCGGCCCGGCACGGCCCGGCCGACCCGGTCCTCGGGGCGGCCGCCCGGGCCTGCTTCAGCGCCGCCGCGGCAGCGCTGGTCCGCAACGGCACCCCCGAACCGATGCGGCAGGCACTGACCGACTTCGCCGACCGCTACCCGGCGCGCGGGCGCTGTCCGGCCGACGACCTGTTGGACTCCCCGCGCCCCGGGCGCGGGGTGCAACTCCCGGAAGGAGCATCGCGATGAGCGAGCGTCCCCTGCTCACGCAGGCCCCGGCCAGCACCGCCCCGGCCGGCACCACTTCGGCCGGCACCGCTGACGGCGCCTCGTCCGAAGCGGCGGTCCGGGCCCGCGCTCTGGCGGCGTTGGAGGCCGCCCGGGCCAGGACCCTGGCGCTGACCGACTGCCTGGACACCGCCGAACTACTGGCCCAGCACTCGCCGTTGATGTCGCCGCTGGTCTGGGACCTCGCCCACATCGGCAACCAGGAGGAGATCTGGCTGGTCCGCGCGGCCGGTCAACGTCCTCCGCTGCGGCCCGAACTCGACCCGGTGTACGACGCGTTCCAGCATCCCAGGTCCGAACGCCCGCAACTCCGGCTGCTGAACCCGGAGGAGGCGCGCGGCTACGACGCCGAAGTGCGCCGCCAAGCGCTGGACGTGCTGGCCGAGGCGCATTGGGACCAGGGGCCGCTGTACACGGGCGGGTTCGTCTTCGGCATGGTCGCCCAGCACGAGCAGCAGCACGACGAGACCATGCTGGCCACCCACCAGCTGCGGCAGGGCCCGCCGGTCCTGGACGCCGCCGCTCCCCCGGCGGCGGCCGACGCCGCCGGGCTCGCGCCCGACGTCCTGGTGCCGACGGGCCCGTTCACCATGGGCACCAGCAGCGAGCCCTGGGCGCTGGACAACGAGCGTCCGGCCCACACCGTCGAACTGGCCGCCTTCCGGCTGGACAGCACGCCGGTCAGCAACGCCGCCTATCAGCGCTTCATCGAGGACGGCGGCTACCAACAGCCGCGCTGGTGGACCGAGGAGGGCTGGCAGTACCGCCAACAGGCGGGCCTGGAGGCTCCGTTGTTCTGGCACCGGGACGATGACGGGAGTTGGCTGCGCCGCCGCTTCGGCCACACCGAACCGCTGCCGCCGGACCAACCAGTGCTGCACGTCTGCTGGTTCGAGGCCGACGCCTATGCCCGCTGGGCCGGTCGGCGGCTGCCCACCGAGGCCGAATGGGAGAAGGCCGCCCGCTACGACAGCGCCAACGGCCGTACCCTGCGCAATCCCTGGGGCGACGCCGATCCCGGTCCGCAGCACGCCAACCTGGGCCAGCGGCACCTGGAACCGGCCCCGGTCGGCAGCTACCCGGATGGCGCGGCTCCCTGCGGCGCGCGCCAACTCATGGGCGACGTATGGGAATGGACCGCGACTGACTTCGACGGTTACCCCGGCTTCGCCGCCTTTCCCTACCGCGAGTACTCCGAGGTGTTCTTCGGCGGCGGCTACAAGGTGCTGCGCGGCGGCTCGTTCGGCACCGCGCCGGTCGCCTGCCGGTCCACCTTCCGCAACTGGGACCTCCCGATCCGCCGTCAGATCTTCTCCGGCTTCCGTACCGCCCGGACTGCGACCCAGGCCGCGCCCCTCCCTGGAGAGGTGAACTGATGTGCCGTCACTTTGCCTATCTCGGACCGGACGTGCCACTGGCTGAGCTGCTGCTGGACCCGCCGCACGGCCTGTACCGGCAGTCCTGGGCCCCGCGCCGACAAACCCACGGGACCGTCAACGCGGACGGTTTTGGCATCGGCTGGTACCCGCCGGGCACCACCGAACGCGACGACGACGAGTACGCCCCTGCCCGGTACCGGCGCGCCGTGCCCATCTGGACCGACCCCAACCTGCCCGACCTGGCCCGAACGCTGCACAGCGGCGCGGTACTTGCCGCCGTCCGCGACGCCACACCCGGCAACGGACCGGACGAGGCGGCCAACGCACCCTTCAGCGGCGGCCGTTGGCTGTTCAGCCACAACGGTTCGGTGCCGGACTGGCAGCGGCTGACCGAGGACAGCGGCACCTCGTTGCCCGCGCCGATGCTGCTCGGGCTCCAGGCGCACAGCGACTCGGCGCTGCTCTGGGCGCTGGTGCACGACCGGCTCGCGGCCGGGGAGCCGCCCGGCGGCGCGCTCGCCGCGATCACCCGGCTGACCGCCGCGGTACGCCCGCAGGCGCGGCTCAACCTGCTGCTCACCGACGGCCGCAGCATCGCCGCCATCCGCTGGGGCGACAGCCTCTGGTACCGCGCCGCGCCCGGCCGGATGGTCGTCGCCTCCGAGCCCTGGGACGACCCCGAACCCTGGGACGACCGGATCGGAGACGGCTGGCAGGAGGTCCCCGAGCACACCCTGCTGCTGGCCACCCCGACCCGGGTCCGTACCGCCGCCCTGTCCCCCGTCGCCGCCCGGCCCGTCGCCGAGCGGGCGGAGCGGATGGCTTTCCCCTAACCGGCCCGACCAGCTGAAAGGTCCGAGCAGCGAAGCGTCCATCCGGCGTCGACCGAAGCGAGGCACTCATGACCGGCACCCGCACCTACGGCTACACCGACACCCTGCCCACTGAGCACTACGCCAGGGCACTGCGCGGCGACATCCGTGACGGTCTGACCCGCACGCCCAAGACCACCGCGCCCAAATGGTTCTACGACGCCAGGGGCAGTGAGCTGTTCGAGCAGATCACCCAGCTGCCGGAGTACCCCGTGTGGCGCGCGGAACTCGGACTGCTGCGGCTGCACGCCCACGACATCGCCGCGCGCACCCGGGCCCACACCCTCATCGAACTCGGGTCCGGGAGTTCGACCAAGTCCAAGCTGATCATCGAAGCCCTGGGGCCGGACGGCCTGCACTACATCCCGGTGGACGTCAGCGCGGACGCCCTGCACCAAGCCGCCGCGCAACTCGTCCAGGACTACCCGGGGATCGTCCTGCACGCCCTCCGCGCCGACTTCACCACTCCGCTCGCCCTGCCGGAGCTGCCCGACAACGACCCCCGACTCATCGCCTTCCTCGGCGGCACGCTGGGGAACTTCCGCCGCCCCGACCGCGGCCCCTTCCTCCGCAGCCTCCGCGCCGTCCTGCGCCCCGGCGACTTCCTGCTGATCGGCGCCGACCTGGTCAAGTCGGAACCGGAGATGATCGCCGCGTACGACGACGCCCAGGGCGTCACCGCCGAATTCGACAAGAACGTCCTGCACGTTTTGAACCGGGAGCTGGACGCCGACTTCGACCCGGACTCCTTCGACCACACGTCGGTGTGGAACAGCGCCGATCAGCACATCGAGATGCGGCTGCGCAGTCGAGTCGAGCAGCGGGTCAAGATCCGAGGGCTCGACCTGGCCGTGCACTTCGATCACGGCGAGGAGTGGATCACCGAATCCAGCGCCAAGTTCACCACGGACGGCCTGCGGGCCGAACTGGCCGCGGTCGGCCTGCGTACCGACCGGCTCTGGGCCGACTCCGACGCTGGATTCGCGCTCATCCTTGCCACAGCTCGTCCGAGTGGCGGGATCGGCTGAGGCTGGGCCGGCGGCGGCGGTCGTGCCGCCGAGGGCCACTGGCCGTTCCAGCCGCCAGCGACCGGGTCGTCGTCGCCGGTGCCGAGGATCTGCGAACCGGCCGTGGCGGCATCGGTGCTGGAGGCCGCGTAGAAGAGCCCTGACGTCGGCCGGGGCTCAGCGGTCGCTGTCCGACATCCGGTTCATGACCGCGGCGGCTCTCACCAGAAGCTCCTGGTCCTCCGGCGTGAGCAGCTCGCGAATCGCTCCGACCAGCCAGGTCTCCCGGGCGGCCGGGATCGTCGCCGAGAGCGCCTGCCCCTTGGCCGTCGCGCTGATCAGCGTCTTCCGACCGTCGTTCGGATCCTGGTCGAAGGAGACCAGGCCGTCAGCCCGCAGCGCCGCGACCGTCTCGGCCATCGACTGCCGACGGACGTGTTCGGCGTGCGCCAACGCGCTGGTCGTCGTGGTCCCCTCGCGGACGATCCGCCCCAGCGTCATGATCTGCGACCAGGTCCACGGCATCTCGCTCGGCGCGGATTCGGCCCGCAGCCGAGCCCGCAGCCGGGTCATCGCCTGCATCAACTCGGTGGCTGCCGCCGACTCGGGTGGCTCTGATCCGCTGACCATGGGTGCAGCTTAGTGGGTAGGCAGGCCGCCTGCTATATTTGTCAGGCGGCCTGCTTACTTTGCAGACGACTCATCCGCACCCGAGCTCCAGGGAGGCATCCACTCATGGACGCGACCGAACCCATGGACGCGCCCGCGACCACGGATGCGCCCGAGACCACGGATGCCACCGGCAACGCCGTCCGCCCGACTCGTGCGCCCGTACCGAACGGCGACCGGCCGTTCGGGCCGCGCTTCGTCACCCCGATGTTCATGGGCTCCGCGCTCAACCCCATCAACAGCTCGGTGCTCGCGACCGCGCTGGTGTCGATCGCGAGCGCCATGGGCGTGTCGGTGGGGCGGACCTCGATCCTGATCTCGATCCTGTACCTGACCAGCGCGATAGCCCAGCCCACGGCCGGTCGGCTCGCGGAGGAGTTCGGCCCGCGGCGGGTGTTCCTGGTCGGCATCGCCATCGTGCTGTCCGGCGGAATCCTCGGCGGCGTCGCGCAGAACCTGCCCACCCTGGTCGCCGCCCGCGTCCTGATCGGGCTCGGCACGTCCGCCGGCTATCCGTCGGCGATGCTGCTGATTCGCCGCCGGGCCACCGCCATCGGTTTGCAGTCCCCGCCACGCGTCGTGCTCGGCGGCCTGTCCATCTCCAGCGCCGCCACCATCGCGATCGGGCCCACCCTGGGCGGGCTGCTGGTGGGCTGGTTCGACTGGCGGGCCGCGTTCCTCATCAACATCCCCGTCGCCTGCACCGCCTTCGCCATGGCGCTGCTGTGGATCGCCAAGGACCCGGACCGGATCGGCGGACGCTCCGCGCGCGAGGTGCTCGCGCGCATCGATCTGCTCGGCGTGATCGGCTTCGGCGGCGCGATGACGGCGCTGCTGGTCTTCCTGCTCTCGCTCCCCCACCCGGACTGGATCTCGCTCGGCTGCGCGATCGTGGTCGCGATCGCCCTCGTCCGGTGGGAGCTGCGGGCCGCCAACCCGTTCTTCGATGTGCGGCTGCTGGCCGCCAACCTGCCGCTGACCCGGACCTACCTGCGGTACGGACTCACCCTGCTCGGGTTCTACGTGATCCTTTACGGACTCACCCAGTGGATCGAGGCCGCCCACGGCCTGTCCGCCTACGAAGCCGGACTGGTGCTGATGCCCATGGGCCTGCTGTCGGCCGTGGTCGCCCGCGTCGTCTCGCGCCGATCGGACATCCGCAAGCCGCTGATCGTCTCCGCGGTCTTCCTGCTGGCGGGGGCCGTCGCCACGCTGTTCCTCAACAGCCACAGCCCGGTCATCGCGATCGTCGCCGTCACCGCGCTCTTCGGCCTGATGTCCGGATCGAGCAACGTCACCAACCAGACGGCCCTGTACAAGCAGGCCCCCGCCGAGAAGCTGGGCACCGCCTCCGGGCTGCTGCGCACGTTCGGCTACATCGGCTCGATCGCCTCGGCGACCATCACCGGCATCGCCTTCCGCACCCACGTGGACGACGCCGGGCTGCGGCACGTCTCCTACTGCCTGATCGGCATCGCCGTGGTCGTGCTGCTGATGGCGGTCTTCGACCGGCAGCTGTCCGACCCGGGGTCCGCCCCCGTGTCCGGGACGGCGGCGGCCGACGGCCGCTGACCCGATCCGGGCCGCGCGGGCAGCGATCACCGGTCCGGGCGCGGCAGGCGTACGGCGGTCGCCGCCAGAGTGGTGCAGCCCATGGTGAAACATCCGCCCAGGGAGTCGATGGCGCTCCCCACCGCGTCCAGCACCTCGGCCGGCTGATCGGGACGGAGTCGGGTGAGGCAGCCGGTGGTGGGCAGGAGGTTGAGCCACTGGTCCAGGCCCGGCGGGCGGCGGGTTCAGGACGGGCGCGGGCGCAGCGCGCGGAGCTCCCGGATCAGGGCGCGGACCGCGATCGTGGTGGCCAGTTCGGGCGTGGTGACGTAACCGACGGTGCGGGTGGGCCGGGCGGGGCACAGATCGATGGTCTCGACCGTGAGCGGTGCTCCCGTCAGCGAGAGCGCGTGCATGATGGCCATGCCAAGCCCGCTGCTCACAATCGAGAGCACTGCTCCATCATTCTCGGCCTGCACCGTCGCACCCGGGATCCAGTCCTGCTCAGCCCACCAGGTCCGGGTACTCCTTCCTGTCCATGCTGCGCGGTGGGAACACCGGCAAGATGATCGTGAGGCACGGCTGAGGGCGCTACCGGCCGGCCACCGCCGCCAGTGCTCCGGTCAGCAACTCGGCACGCTGGCGCTGCTGTTCGGCGTCGATCCCGGCCCGGGTCGGGATCTCGACGTTCATCACCAGGTAGAGCCAGGCCCGGTAGAGGCGTATCCGGGCGCGGGCGGCCTCGGTCAGCGGCTCGGTCCAACCCGCGGTTTCCGCGTAGCCGGTGAGGACCGGGTGCTCGGGTTGCGTCTCCAGGGCGCCGAAGAGGTCGCTGGAGACGAAGTCCACCAGCGGATCGCCGTACAGGCAGCGCTCGCCGTCGACCAGGCCGGACAACCGCAGGACCGACGAACTCCCCTGCCGCGCCAGGATGTTGCCGTCCCACAGGTCGAAGTGGACCAGGCGCGGCGAGCGCACCTCGTCCAGGACCGGCGCAGCCCGGTCGAGCACCCGGAGGATCTCGTCGGCGGGCACCGGCAGGACGCTGCCCAGCCGGTCCGCGTCTTCGAGCAGGTCGGCGACGATCCCGAGGAACACCGCCCGCCATGACCCGCCCCGCCGCCGCCCCTCGCCGGGGTAGCCGAACTCGGGCCCCTCCAGCGTGTGCAGCCGAGCGAGCGCCGCCCCCAGGTCGCGCCGCACCCGCGCCAACTCCTGCGGCGGCGCGGTCTGCTGGAGCTCGTAGAGCACCGTCCCGGGCAGGAACGTCATCACCATCCAGTCGCCGCCCCCCGACTGGTCCGGATCGATCTCGTAGTGCAGCACCTCGGGGACCGGAACGCCCGGCGCTTCGCGACGCACCCGCTGGAAGTAGTGCGACTCCACGGCCAGCAGCCCGGTCTCGTACGACAGCAGCCGGACGCCCGGTGGCGGCGCGGCCTTGAAGACGACGGTCCGCCCGCCGTCCAGGTCCACCCGCCACACGGCCGCGAACCCGCCGCCGCGCAACTCCGTTGCCGCCAGGACCCGCTGGGGCGTTCCCAGGGCCCGGCACACCAGGTCGGCGACTTCGCCGGGGCTCATCTCGCGCTGGGTCTCGCTGCGCACGCACTCCTCCACACAGGGCTGGCCGGGACCGGGGCGCGGACAGTCTGCCAGGCCCGGACCGCGCATGTCAGCGCTCCCGCTGCAACCGCTCCCACTGCCGCTCAGCGGCCAGCAGCGCCCGTCCGTCCGAGCCAGGCACCTTGCGCCGCAGCGCGAGCAGCGCCGGACCCAGTTCGGCGGCGGCGGCCGGATCGGCGATCCGGGCCCAGCAGGCGTGCGCGTTGTCCACGGCGGCGCGGACCCGCGGGTCGTCCGGCTCCTGGAACGCGAGCCGGTCCTCGGCGGCATCGCGCCACAGTTCGGCGGCGGCGGTCAGGTCCCCGCTCTGGTGCGCCAGATGCGCCCGGGCCTCGCGAGCGGCCACGGCCGGGGCCGAACCGGAACCGCCGACCCGGGCTGCCTGCTCCTCGGCCTCGCGCGCCAGCCGACACGCGGCCTGCAGATCCCCGGCCCGGCAGGCTTCGGCGCTCGCCGCCAGCAGCGCGTCCACCGACTGCGGCCGCCCGGACGACGCGGACGACAGGGCTTGAGGCGCTGACGGCGACGGCGACAGTGA
>Ga0302314_10018022_pt1 | contig 11799 bp, 9 predicted proteins | sample III_Palsa_N2_3_FD_200533 | JGI IMG/M metagenome (GOLD analysis project Ga0302314, IMG submission 200533) | Peat permafrost microbial communities from Stordalen Mire near Abisko, Sweden - III_Palsa_N2_3 | ecosystem: Environmental > Terrestrial > Soil > Palsa > Peat permafrost | place: Sweden...
AAGGGCATGAAAGGCATGATGGGCGGTGGCGGGCCGCGCTGAGCCGCCAATATCGCCGGCGCATTCCCTGCCGCCCGCTTTCGGTTCAATGCGAGTCGCCAGCAGGGTTCAGCTCGACAAGCTAGGATCGCGGCCTCATTCAAACGAACCTTCGTTGGAGTCCGCCATGCTTCGTCGCCTCGCCCCGTTGCTCGCCGCAACCGCCCTGCTCGGCCTGACGGCCACTGCCAACGCCGCCCTCAAGCCCGGCGACGCCGCGCCGATGTTCACCACCGACGCCGCCGTCGGCGGCAAGCAGATGCCGCTGGTGCTGTCGGACGCGCTCAAGAAGGGCCCGGTGGTGCTGTACTTCTTCCCGAAGGCGTTCACCACCGGCTGCACGGTGGAGGCGCACCTGTTCGCCGACGCCACCGAGAAGTTCGCCGCGCTGGGCGCGACCGTCGTCGGCATCTCGCACGACGACATCGCCACGCAGATCAAGTTCTCCAAGGAGGAGTGCCGCGACAAGTTCGCCGTGGCCGCCGATCCCGAGTCGACCATCATCAAGTCGTACGACGCCAAGATGGCGATGCTGCCGATGTCGGGCCGCATCTCGTACGTGATCTCGCCGGACGACAAGATCCTCTACGAGTACTCGAGCATGGATCCCGCCGACCACGTGAAGAACACGATGAAGGCCGTGGAAGACTGGCGCACGGCGCACAAGCAATAGGCACGAAGACGAACGGGGCCCGCGGGCCCCGTTTTCTCTTGCGAATCGGCGGATCAGTTCAGCAGCGCGCTCGCGAACTCGCGCGCGCTGAAGGTCTGCAGGTCTTCCAGCTTCTCGCCCACGCCGATGAAGTAGACCGGGATGACCTTCTTGCCCGACTGCGCCGCGCGGTCGCGCGACCACAGCGCGATCGCCGCGAGCACCCCGCCCTTGGCGGTGCCGTCGAGCTTGGTGACGATCAGGCCCGTGAGGTCGAGCGCGGCGTCGAACGACTTCACCTGCTCCAGCGCGTTCTGCCCGGTGTTGCCGTCGATCACCAGCAGCACCTCGTGCGGCGCGGTGCCGTCGGCCTTGGTGATGGTGCGCTTGATCTTCTTGAGCTCTTCCATCAGGTGCATCTGCGTCGGCAGGCGGCCGGCGGTGTCGGCGATCACCACGTCGCAGCCGCGCGCCTTGCCGGCCTTGACCGAGTCGAAGGTCACCGACGCCGGATCGCCGCCCTCCTGGCTCACGATCTCCACCTGGTTGCGGTCTGCCCAGACCTCGAGCTGCTCGCGTGCGGCGGCGCGGAACGTGTCGGCCGCGGCCAGCAGCACCTTGCACTTCGCCTCGGCGAGATGGCGCGTCAGCTTGCCGATGCTCGTGGTCTTGCCCGCGCCGTTGACGCCCGCCACCATGATCACGGTCGGCTGGTGCTCGCCCACCACCAGCGCGCGCTCCAGCGGCGCGAGCAGGTCGACGATCGCGTCGGCCAGCAACGCCTTCACCTGCGCCGGCTCGGTGGAGCCCGCGGACTTCACGCGCTGCTTCAGGTCCTTCAGCAGATGCTCGGTCGCACGCACGCCGGCGTCGGCCATCAGCAGCGCCGATTCCAGCTCCTCATACAGCTCGTCGTCGATGCGCGCGCCGGTGAATACCTGCGCGATGCCCGAGCCGGTGCGCGCCAGCCCCTTGCGCAGGCGCTGGAACCAGGCCTCGCGCGGCGCCTCGGGTGCCGGCGCGGGCACGGGCGCCGAGACGGGCGCCGCCGGCGCCCCCGGTTCGGGCGTGCCGGTGAAGACGCGCTTGAGGAAGTCCAGCGGCGCGGCGGCCAGCTCAGGCGCGGCAACGGGTTCGGCGGCAGGCGCCGGAACGCTGACGCTCACCGGCGGCTGCACGGGAACAGGCTCGACCGTCGGCGCGACGTCCGGCATGCGCTGCGTCTCCCACGGGGAGCCGGCGTCGGTTTTCTTGCGGAAGAAGCTGAACATGGGGAAAACGGTTTCTCGAAGCGGGCCGGCGAACGCACAATGGTCGGGGCAGACGGGCCCGATGCAAGCCCGAACCGACATTTTCACCATTGTGCCGGCAACCTCTTCCCAGACAGCCGAAAAGTTGCATATAATGGCAGGCTTGGCGCTTTAGCTCAGCCGGTTAGAGCGACGGAATCATAATCCGCAGGTCCGGGGTTCGAATCCCTGAAGCGCCACCAAACCCCGAAGGGCTCGCAAGTCGATGACTTGCGAGCCCTTTGTCTTTCTGGGGTGCGGGTACGCGCCATGCCGCATCGATCGTGCAGTCGCCGTCAGCGCGACCTCCACCCATCGTCAGGGGCACGCCATGAAGCCACCCATCGTCCATCAGCCAGTGCAGCCGCCGCGCGTTGACGTCATCCCTTCTTCGGACGACCACGACGACGCCGTCCGGCCGCCGGACGAAGTCGCCGCGGACGACGTGCGCTACGAATCGACGACGCGATCCAGGCCGGGCCTCGTCGGCGACTTCGGCGCGCTCGTCGGCCGCCGCCTCCCCGATTTCGACATCGGCCCCGAGCACGAACGCCGTCGGCACTGACGAGCACTGGGCTGGGAACGCCGGATGCTGCACGACGGTCGATGAGCCGGGCAGTCCGCCTCGCTCCGCGTCTTCCTACGCCCGTGGCATCAAGGACTACTACGGCGGCAACCTGATCTGAGACGAGCGCCGGTCGCGGCGGTCGGCACGGCGCCTGGCCTATTGCGCCGGCACCGCATTCGCATGCGCGATGTCCGCGAACAGCTTCGCCGACGGCCGCGGCGTGCGCTTGAAGCCGTTCTCGTAGTCGACGGCCACCAGGCCGAAGCGGGCGTCGAAACCGTCGGCCCATTCGAAGTTGTCGAACAGCGACCAGTGGATGTAGGAGCGCACGTCGGCGCCGCCGCGCTCGCGCGCCAGCCAGGCCTCGCGCACGTGCTCGCGCAGGAACTTCTGCCGCGCCACGTCGTTGTCGGCGCGATCGGCGGTGCCGTTCTCCAGCACGTAGATCGGCTTGCCGTAGCGCTGGCCGGCCTTCGTCAGGATCAGGTAGAAGCCGTGCGGATAGCTGGCCCAGCCCAGGTCGTTGAAAGGCTCGTCGCGCGCATCCGGGTCGTGCAGCAGGATCTGCGGCGCATCGGGGTGGAACAGGTCGGCCTTGATGTAGGTGCGGCTGTAGTAGTTGATGCCGACATAGTCCTCGGTGCCCTTCAGGTCGGCGATGGGCACGTCGATGTCGGTGTTGGCCAGCTTCATGCGGCCCGTCTGGATGGCGTCGAGGAAGTCCCAATTCCAGGCCTGGTCGATCGCCTGCGCCGTGAGGCGATCCAGCGGCGCCCAGTTGCGCAGCGGCTCGAAGGACAGCGTGTTCTCGGTGATGCCGACGTTGGCGTCGGCGTGGCGCTCGGCGGCGACGCGGTGCAGCGTGCGGTAGGCGATCGCGTGCGCGCGCAGCAGGGCCTGCAGCACGGGCGCGGCGCCCTCGACGCGCTTGCGCCGTTCGAGCGGCGGATAGGTGCCTTCCATGTAGCCGCTGTACAGATAGACCATCGGCTCGTTGAGCGTGCACCACTGCGACACGTCGGGGATGAAGTTGGCGGCCACCGCGTCCACGTAGGCCTGCCACGACGCCATCGCGTCCGCGCGTTCCCAGCCCTTCCTGCCGGCGCCGTCGGGCTGGAAGAACCAGGCGGGCGACACGTAGTGGAACAGCGTGACGAACGGCGTGATGCCGCGCGCCTTCATCTCGCCGATCAACGTCCTGTAGTACGCGACGCCCGCCGGGTCGGGCGCGCTCATGCCCGCGCGCGGGAACAGCCGCGCCCATTCGATCGAGAAGCGGAACGCGTTGAGGCCCATGGACTGCGCCATGTCGAGGTCGGCCGCGTGCATCGTCTCGAAGCCGGCCTTGTCGCGCCGCACGGTCGCCGACCACTTGCCGAGGTCGTGGATGTTGCCCGGCAACGCCTCGCCCAGCGTCGGCCCGGTGCCGAAGCGGCCGTTGCGGAAGGCGTCCTCCTCGAACGCGGTCCAGTCGCTGGGCTGCTGGCTTTCGGCCTGCTGGCCGGCGATCGCCACGCCCCAGTAGAAGCGATCGGGGAAGTGCCGCGGTCGGGATTGCGAATCGCTGGCGTCGGGCGTGACCAGCAGCGGGCTGCGGCTCGCGCCGACGCGGGTGCCGATGAAGCCCAGCGCGGCAAGAACGGCCAACAGGAAGATCAGCAGGACGGCTTTGCGCATGGAGCCCGTGGCGGGACGTGGAGATCGATGCGCCTACTGTCGCGCAATCGAGCGCGACCGTCCATGCGACAGACCCGAAGTGCGGCGTCTCGCGCGGCTCAGGCCGCCTCCGCGACCCGGCCGTTCACGGCATACACCGAGCGCACGCGCGCATTGAACAGCAAGGGCAGCACCAGCACGTAGAGCGCGGCCGACAACGCCCACACCGCGCCCGGCCACGCGGCGCGCGTGGCCGCGAAGCCCGCGGTCGCCACGAGCGGACCGGCGACGCCGATCAGGCTGGCGATGCTCGCGAGCGTGCCCTGCAGCTCGCCCTGGCGCGACTCGTCGACCTGCGCCGACAGCGTCGCCTGCAGCGCGGGCACGCTCATGCCGCCGATGGCGAACAGCGGCACCAGCGCGAACGGCATCCAGCCGCGCGTGGCCACGGCCATCAGCAACATGGCGGAGCCGTCGACGCCCAGGGCCGCCAGCAGCGCGGCGCGTTCGCCCAGCCGCGCCACCAATGGGCCGGTCAGGGCGGCCTGGACCACGGCATGGCAGACGCCGAAGCCGGCCAGCGACAGGCCCGCCACCATCATCGACCAGCCGAAACGTTCCTGCCCGTACAGGATCCACAGCGTCGCGGGCGCCTGCGACGCCAGCACGATGACGGCGAACACGCCCGCCAGCGGCAGCAACGCGGGCGTTCCGTCGAGCCTGTGCAGCGCGGCGAACGCGTTGAGATTGGGGCGCTCGCGCGGCGCATCCGCGCGCGGCGGCCGCGACTCGGGCAGCACGAAGACCGCCATGCCGAAGTTGACCGCGTTGACGATCGCCGCGGCGACGAACGGCGCGCGCAGGTGCCACTCGCCCAGCAGGCCGCCCAGCACCGGTCCGGCGATGAAGCCCAGGCCCATCACCGCGCCCATCTGGCCGTAGCGGTTGGCGCGGTCGTCCTGCGGCGTGACGTCGGTGACGTACGCGGTCGCGACGGCCGCGCTCGCGCCCGTGATGCCGGCCACCACGCGGCCGACGTACAGCCAGCCCAGCGTCGGCGCGCCCGCCATCAGCAGGTAGTCGACCGCGGCGCCGGCGAGCGACACCAACAGCACCGGACGCCGCCCGAAGCGGTCGCTCAGGGCGCCGAGGACGGGCGCGCACAGGAACTGCATCAGCGCGTAGACGGCCAGCATCGTGCCGTAGTGCATGCTGGTGGGGCCGTCGGCGCCGGCGAAGTGGTGCAGCAGTCCCGGCAGGATCGGCATCACCAGGCCCAGGCCCATCGCATCCAGCAGGACGGTGGCGTAGATGACGAACAGCGGCTTCTTCATGCGGCCTCGGGTGACGATGTGGGCGCGAGTGTGTCACACCGCTCCGCCGCGACCGCGCCGCGCCGCGCCGGGGCCCCACGGCACGATTCCTGCCGAGCAGCCCCGCCGGGCCGCCGGCCTGGATAACATCGGGACATCCCGCCCGGACGCGCATGACCGAACCGACCTCGCCGATCGCCGACACCCGTTCGTTGCTGCGGACGACCGACTGGTCGCGGACGCCGCTCGGCCCGATCGAGGGCTGGCCGAAGTCGCTGCGCGGCTACGCCGAGATGGTGATGGCGATGCCCTCGCCGGCGATCATCTTCTGGGGCCCGGAGCAGACGCAGATCTACAACGAGGGCTACGCGGTGATCATGGGCCCGCGCCACCCACGCTACTTCGGCGCGCCGTACCGCGAGAGCTGGCCCGACACCTACCCGCTGATCCATCCGTGGATGCGCCACGTGCTGGAGACCGGCGGCACCTGGACGGTCGAACGCGCGCTGATCCCGGTCACGCGCCACGGCTTCGACGAGGAGACCTACTTCACGTTCACGTTCAGCCCGCTGCGCGACGACGACGGCAACATCGCCGGCATCCTGCAGCCGGTGTTCGAGGTCGGCGAAGCGGTGCTGGCCGAGCGCCGGGCCGAGACGCTGCGGCGGCTGGTGTCGGAGCGGCAGTCCGCGGCCTCGCCGATCGCCCAGGCGCTGGAGGCCCTGGCCGGCAACCCGGCCGACCTGCCCTTCGCGCGCGTCTGGCTGTGGAACGCCGAGGCGGCGCGCCTGGACGCGGCGGGCGAGGTCGGCGCGCCACTGGACGACGGCGACGTCGCGCGGCTCGAGGCGGCCGCGCTGGCCGCGTGGACGGAATCGGCCGCGCGCTTCGTCGACGACCTGGCCGCCGTGGCGGCCGGCGTCGCGCGCGGCGCGCTGGTGCTGCCGCTCGAAGGCGCGCCCGGCGCGGCGACGCGCGGCGCGATCGCGCTGGGCGCCAGCCGGCGCCTGCACTTCGACGACAGATACCGCAAGTTCTTCGACCTGGTCGCGCGCCAGCTCGCCGCGAGCCTGCAGCGCGCCGAGATCGTGCGCGCCGCCGAACGCCAGCGCAGGTACCTCAGCGAGCAGTTCGCGCAGGCCCCGGCCGGCATCGCGGTGGTGACCGGCCCGCAGCACGTGTTCGAGATGGTCAACCCGACCTACGACCAGTTCACGGGCCTGCGCGACGTGATCGGCAAGCCGCTGCTCGAGGCCCTGCCCGAGTTGCGCGACCAGGTCTTTCCCGCGATGCTCGACCGCGTCTGGCGCACCGGGCAGGCGGAGATCGGCAACGAGATGCTGGCGCGCCTGCAGCGCGGGCCGAACGGCGAGCTCGAGGACGTCTTCTTCAATTTCATCTACCAGCCGCTGCGCGACGAACTCGGGCAGACCACGGCCATCATGATGTTCGCCTACGAGGTCACCGAGCAGGTGAACGCGCGCCGCCGCGTGGAACATCTTGCCGACGAGTTGCGCGCCGAGCACCGGCGCAAGGACGACTTCCTCGCGATGCTGGCGCACGAGCTGCGCAACCCGCTCGCGCCGATCAGCGCCGCGGCGGAGGTGCTGCGGCTCGGCCACGCGAGCGATCCGCGGCTGCGCCGCACCAGCGAGATCGTCACGCGCCAGGTGCGCCACATGGCCACGCTGATCGACGACCTGCTCGACGCCTCGCGCGTCACGCGCGGGATCGTCACCATCGAGCACGACGACCAGGACCTGCGCGACATCGTCGCCGCGGCCGTCGAACAGGCGATGCCGCAGGTGCAGGGCCGCCGTCACCAGCTGCGCGTGTCCGCGGGCGACGCGCCCGTGCGCGTGCAGGGCGACCGCAAGCGGCTCGTGCAGGCGCTGGCCAACCTGCTGGACAACGCCTCCAAGTACACGCCCGAGGGCGGCGTCATCGAGCTGGCGCTGACGCACGACGGCGCCGAGGCGACGCTGCTGGTGCGCGACAACGGCATGGGCGTGACGCCCGAGCTGCGCGAGCGCATCTTCGACCTGTTCGTGCAGGGCCAGCGCAGCCCCGACCGCGCGCAGGGCGGCCTCGGCATCGGCCTGGCGCTGGCGCGCCGGCTCGTCGAGCTGCATGGCGGCAGCCTGGACTGCAGCAGCGCCGGCGCGGACCAGGGCAGCGAGTTCCGCATGCGGCTGCCGCTGTGCGGGGCCGCGGCCGGCGCGCACGACGACGGCGTGGAAACGGCGGCGCCCGCCCCGGCGAACGGCGCCGCGAAGCTGTGCATCCTGGTCGTGGACGACAACGAGGACGCCGCCCACATGCTCGCGATGCTGCTGGAGGACGACGGCCACGAGGTGATGACCGAGAGCGACCCGGTGGCCGCGCTCGAGCGCGCGCAGGCGACGCGGCCCGACGTCTGCCTGCTCGACATCGGCCTGCCGCGCATGGACGGCAACGAACTCGCGCGCCGCCTGCGCGCGACGCCCGAGGGCCGCGCCGCGACGCTGATCGCGTTGACCGGCTATGGCCAGGCGTCCGATCGCGAGAAGGCGGCGCAGGCCGGCTTCGACCACTACATGGTCAAGCCGCCCAATCCCGAAACGCTCGAGCAGTTGCTGCGATCGTTGAGCTCGCGCGCCCGCTGACGCGGCGCGGCGGCGCAGCGCGTCGATGGCATCATCGAGGCACCGTCGAGCAAGCGTCGACGGCGTGAACGACGCCCGAGACCGATGCCCCTGCCCTCCTCCGCCGCGTTCAAGCTCACCCTCGCCGTCGCGGCCCTGCTGCTCGCGGGCGGGCTCGCCGATCCGTCGGGCATCTTCACGTGGATCGGTTTCACCGGCGGGCCGGTGGCGGCGCCCTGGTGGTGGGCGCCCTACGTCGTCTACCTGCCGGCGACGCTGGCGACCGTCTTCGCCGGCGCGCGCTGGAGCGACGTCGCCGGCCTGTCGCGCCGGCGCCGGTTCGCCGGCTTCTGGGCCGTCGCCGTCGTCGCCACCGCGCTCGGCGAACTGGCGGCATCGCTGTGCACGCCGCTCGCGATGGCGTGGCGCGGCGAGTTCGTGCTGCCGTGGGCGTCGACCGCGGCCTTTCTCGCATGGAGCACCGGCCATGCCGCGCTGAAGATGGCGCTGCTCGGCTGGCTGCCCGCGGCGATCGCGGTCGTCGGGCGGCGCGGGCCCGCGTCGTCGACGCGGCGCACGGGCGCATGGACGCTGGGCCTGGCCACCGCGGGCCTGGCCGCGCTGGCCGTCGCCGGAATCGGGCCGTGGCTCGCGGCGCACTGGTGGCAGGCGTCGCCGCTGGGCTATGTCTACGCGCAGGACGCGACGCCGTTCGCGCCGACGCCGGCGTCCGGCGCGATGCGCTCGGCGCTGGCGCTCGCGTCGTTCGCGGCTTGCACGTTCGTCCTTGCCGCGCGGCGCCTGGGCGCGACGCGCGACGAGTCGGCCCGCGCGACGTTCGCCGCCGGCGCGATCGCGGGCCTCGGCGCGGTCGTCGCGCTGTTCGCGATCCAGGGCTTGCTGCTGTGGCTGCAGGCCGGCTCGCGCGCCCCCGACCACGACCTGTGGAACCTGCCCGCGCTGTTCGTGCGCGCGGTCGACGCCGCGGCCTTCGCGTGGATCGCGGCGCTGGTCACGGGCAGCGCCGCGGCGGTCGCGGGCCTGTTGCAACGCGTCGCGCTGACGCGCACCGCCGGCCGGCCGGATCGGCTGCTGGCGATGTCGGGCGCGCTGGCCGGCGTCGTCGCGCTTGGCTTCGAGCTGGTCGGCGGCATCGGCCACGCGCCGGCGAATCCCGTCGTCGCGACGGCCTCGGCGTCGATCCCGCTCGCGGTGCGCGGCGATGCGAGCGGCGCGTGGATCGTCGACGCGACGGGCGCGCGCGTCACGCTGCGCGGCGTCAACATCAACCAGCTGGGCGAGTACTTCGCGCGCGACCCGAAGCTGCCGACCGTGCAGCCGCTCGCCGAGCAGGACTTCGCGGACATCGCCTCGCTCGGCATGAACGTGGTGCGGCTGACGCTGTCGTGGTCGCTGCTGGAGCCGGCGCGCGGCCAGGTGTCGCAGGACTATCTCGCGCGCATCCGCCAGGCGCTCGCGTGGGCGCGGGCGCACGGCGTGCGCGTGCTGCTGGACATGCACCAGGACGGCTGGGGCGCGCACGTGGCCGCGCCCGCCGGCGCGCGCTGCCGCGCCGGCACTGATCCGATGACCGGCTGGGACGGCGCGCCCGCGTGGGCCACGCTGGCCGACGGCACGCCGCCGTGCATGGTGTCGGGCCGCGACCTGGCGCCGAACGTCTCGCGCGCCTTCCAGTCCTTCTACGTCGACCGCGACGGCATCCAGACCCGGCTCGTCGCGGACTGGCAGGTGCTGGCGCACGAGTTCGGGGCCGACCCGGCCGTCGCCGGCTACGACCTGCTCAACGAGCCCAATTTCGGCGAGCAGCCGCCGGTCGCGTCGACGCTGCTGCTGGCCAACTACGAGGCGCGCGCGATCCGCGCGATCCGCGCCGGCGAGTCGCAGCGCGCGGGCGGCTTCGCGCACCTCGTGCTGGTGGAGCCCAGCATCGTGTGGAGCGGCTTCGGCATCGACAACCTGCCGCCGCGCGACTTCACGCCCGATGCGCAGGTCGTCTTCTCGCCGCACCTGTACAACGAGTCGATCACCGCCGACCAGGGCTTCGGCCTGACGCTGGTGTCGGTCGAGCGCGGCTATGCGCTGGCGCAGGCCGCGGCGCGCCAGCTGCGCGCACCGCTGTGGATCGGCGAGTGGGGCTACTTCGGCGACGCGGCGACCGACGCGCCGGCGATGCGGCGCTCGGCGGCCGCGGAGGACGCCGTCGACGCGAGCTCGACGTTCTGGGTCTGGAAGCAGGACTGCAGCGATCCGCACGTCTGGCCCGGGCCGGTGGCGGGCAACGTGCGGCAGCTGGGCTGTCCCGGCCAGCGCGACCTCGGCACCGCCGCGCCGATCGCGCGCGTGCTGGCGCGCCCCTACGTGCGCGAGAGCGCGGACGGCGCCGCGCGCCTGCGCGCGAGCGGCGAGACGCTGTCGCTGGCCGGCCGCTTCGCGCGCACCGGCGCGACCGGCGCCTGCGCGCTGCAGCTGTGGGTGCCGGGCGACGCCGCGCCGCGCGTCGTCGACGTCGCGGGCATGAGCGCGCCGACGCTCACGCGCCAGGCGCCGGGCAGCGCGGCGCTCGGGGCGAGCGGCGGGTGGATCGTCGAGGCGTGCCTGTCCGGCGGCGACTATCGACTGACGCTGCACTGAGTCCTCGCCATCCGCCTGGGTTTGGGTCCTGCATCGATGCAACGCCGAGATCCATGTAGACACGCGAGAGCCGGCCCCCGTTGCGGCGCAAGCGCTGACCACGGGACGACAAGTCGCGTTCCTCCGGGCCGGCTCGGACGCTCAACGTGTCGGCGCTGTCCCACAGCGTGTCGCGCCGCCCGCCTAGCCTCGCGCGACCGTGGCCGCCCGATGATTCGAGCCATCCACTCTCTTCTTCACGGGACGAACATCATGCTTCGCTGGGCTCTCATCTTCGCCGTCATCGCCATCGTCGCCGGCCTGCTCGGCTTCACCGGCATCGCGGCCGGCGCCGCGGTCGTCGCCAAGACGATCTTCTACGTGTTCCTCGGCCTGGTCGTGGTGTTCATTCTTCTGGGCGTCACCATCGCCAAGAAACTGTAGGACGCATCCGTGGCCAAGATCCTCTTCGTCGACGACTCCCGCGACAACGCCGACTCGCTGGCGACCTTCTTCAAGCTGCTCGGTCACGAGACGGAGGTCGCCTACGACGGCGACTCCGCCGTCGAACTGACCTCGCAGTTCACGCCCGACATCGCGTTCATCGACCTGCAGATGCCCATGCTGGACGGCTTCGACACCGCCAAGGAATTCCGCTCGCGCCTGGGCGAGAAGCCCGTCCTGATCGCCCTCACGGGCCAGGAATGGGCCAAGACCGGCGACGAGGCCGGCCGTGCCGGCTTCGACGGCTACCTGCAGAAGCCGGCGCAGGCCTCCGCGCTGGCCAAGCTGGTGGATGGGCTGGCGACTTAGGGCCCGTTCACACCAACAACGTGCCCGCGCCGACGTCGATGCTCAGGTCTTTCATGCGGCTCTTTCGAAAGCGCTCGGCTGGGAACGCCTCAGAACCTGTGAATGAATCCGACGCGACCGAGCGGGCCGTCAAAACGCGTCCGATCAAGGCGCAAAGCGCAGACGTAGCTCGGGCTACGGCGAGCATTTGCAACGCAGAGCGGGCGTGTTTTGA
>Ga0302314_10018023_pt1 | contig 11799 bp, 8 predicted proteins | sample III_Palsa_N2_3_FD_200533 | JGI IMG/M metagenome (GOLD analysis project Ga0302314, IMG submission 200533) | Peat permafrost microbial communities from Stordalen Mire near Abisko, Sweden - III_Palsa_N2_3 | ecosystem: Environmental > Terrestrial > Soil > Palsa > Peat permafrost | place: Sweden...
AAACCAAAGAGGGTCCTAGGTAAAATGTCCAAAATGACATTGTCATCGACCGGGATTTTGCCCATATCATTCCCTGGTCAACTTCATCAAGCCAGCAGTGGTACATTTGTTTTTCAATATACCTGCGGACTTGGCGAATTTCGAGACGCCTCCCGTCTGTCCTTTCGCTACAAGAACGACCCGGTTTCCCTCTCGTATGAAGTCGACTTCAGAATGGACGGTAATTCCTAGAAATTCGCGAATAGGCTGCGGAATGGTAACCTGGCCTTTGAGGGTGACTTTCATGGTGGAGGCTTTAGCGTAGTATTACTACCATCAATACGAAGTAATATCGAGATTCTGACATTAACTGTTCAACCAGATATCATTCAGGTGTCTCTCCGCCTCGGGCAGTCCTGCTGCACGTACCGTGCTTTTCATCAAAGCCTCGATGCAGATGCGTATCGTCAGACGCCGGCAAGGGACCTTCCCGGAATCCCAGCTCCCGCATAATACACACAACGGTGATCAAGCATCCGCTCGATCGTTCGTGACGACATACCCCCCGCGGAGACGTGGGCGTCTAGCAGCCCATTGTTTCGGCATGGCCGGCATCACGATTGCTCGCACCATCCCCCGTTTGCGACTGCTGTCGCCAGGTGACCAGGCATGTTCATTATGAAGATCATCGGCTTGGCGCTCTGCATACTCGGGGCAGCTCTCCTGTGGTATCAGGTCAGGGCCATTGCAGGCGAGGAGATCACCGAGGGCAAGGTCATCGAGCTCATCCCGGTGGCTGGATCGAAGGGTGGTACGAATTTCAAGGTGAAGGCCGAATTCTCGGATGCCGCGAAGGTCAGGCACGAATACCTCTCGTCCTGGTCCGCCCACCCGGCCCCCTACGCCCTAGGAGAAACCGTCAGGATCGCCTTCGACCGTGATGATCCGCAAAGCAACCGCCTCTTCACCTTTGGCGCCCGCTTCGGTCCAGGATGGATCATCCTCGGCATCGGTCTGGTCCTGCTCTGGATAGCTTTCGGCTTCAGCTATGGGAACGCCTATCTCCTGCGCCATTATCCTGACACGTTTTGACGAGTTTTCGGACCACCCCCGTCCTGGCGCCGCGCCTATGCCGTGTCGAGTCCATTCCGATCCTTCCTGGAGCACCTGCCGATGACCCCTAAGAACACCATCTGCCTGATGTACGACCGCGATGCGCACGCCGCGGCGCAATTCTATGCCGCGACCTTTCCCGACAGCCGGGTGACCGCCGTCCATAAGGCGCCCGGCGATTATCCGGGTGGCAAGCAGGGCGATGTACTGACGGTCGAATTCACCGTCATGGGCCTGCCCTGCCTGGGCATCAATGGCGGCCCGAGCTTCACGCCCAGCGAGGCCTTCTCCTTCCAGGTCGCGACCGACAGCCAGGCCGAGACCGACCGCTACTGGAACGCGATCGTGGCCGATGGCGGGAAGGAGAGCCAGTGCGGCTGGTGCAAGGACCGCTGGGGCATCTCCTGGCAGATCACCCCGCGCGTCCTCATGGAGGCGCTGGCGGCGGGTGGGGGCGAGGCCAAGCGCGCCTTCGAAGCGATGATGCGCATGGGCAAGATCGATATCAGTGCCATCGAGGCGGCGCGCCGCGGCTGAGCGTCAGGCGGCGGGCACCGCCGGCACGGTGAACCAGAACGACGAGCCGCCCTCGGGCCCTGGATCAACCCCCAGGGTGCCACCGCGGCAGGTGATGATCTTCTTGCACAGCGACAGGCCGATGCCGGTGCCCGGGATCTCGCTGCCGTAGAGGCGCTGGAACATCTGGAAGATGCGCTGCCGGTGCTCGGCCGGCACGCCGACGCCATTGTCGGTGATGATGAAGCGCACCATCCGGCCATCGGCCTGCGAGCCGATCTGGATGCGCGGGGGCGCCTCGGAGCGGTACTTCAGCGCGTTGGTGATGATATTCTCGAACACCTGCTTCAGGCAGATCGGATCGCAGACCACCGGATCGAGACTGCCGATGGCGATCTGGGCGGCGGTCTTCTCGACTTGGGTGGCCAGACTGTCGGCGGCCTCGCGCGCGATCAGGATGCTGTCGCAGGGCGCGTCCTTGGTGGTGTCGGTCCAGCCGGAGCGGGCGTACTGCAGGAGGTTGTCGACCAGGCGGCAGGCGTCCTCGGAGGACTTCATGGCGCGCGTGAAGAACGAGCGCATCGCCGGATCGAGGTCCTTGGAGCGGGCCTGGATCATGCCGAGGTAGCTGGTGATGGTGCGCAAAGGCGCCTGGATGTCGTGCGAGGCAAGGGCCGCGAAGCGGTCGAGCTCGTCATTGACGCGCATCAGCTCCTGCGACTTCAGCTGCACCACCGCCAGCAGCTCCTTGCGCGCATAGGCGTCGGCCTCGCTCTGACGCAGGCTGGCGTAGGCGTTGCGCGCCGCCATCTCGGAGCGGTAGCGGCGGATGTGCGAGCCGAGCCGCGCCAGCAGCACCACGTCGTTGCCGCCCTTGATGACGTAGTCGTCCGCGCCCGCGGCGAAGGCCTTGAGGGTGTTCTCCTCGGAGTCGGTCGCGGTGAGCATGATGATCGGGATGGTGGCGTACTCCGGCACGCGGCGGATGTCCCGGCAGACCTCGATGCCGAGGCGGTCGGGCAGCTCGTGGTCGAGGAGGATGGCGTGCACCGGACTGGAGCGCATCAGGGGCAGCACCCGGCCGCCGAGGTCGGCCTCGACCACGTCCCAGCGCTCGCTTAGCAGCGATCGCATCGACGAGCGGAAGGTCGGACTATCGTCGACCACCAGCACGCGCGCGCGGCTCGCCGCGGAGGGCGAGTCGGGGCGCGGCTGCTGCAGCGACTGGATGAAGGTGATGACCTCATCCGGATCGGTGATGCGCGTGATCCGCACATCCATCGGCGGGCCATCGCCCATCGGCGAGGGATCGAGCAGCAGGAGGTGCATCGGCTCCTCCTCCGGGCGTTCGAGCAGCATGGTCAAGAGCGGCTCGACCGCGGCATCATGCGGATTGCGGTCGATGACCGCGAGATCGAAGGACCACTCGTCGACGTGGTTGAGCGCCTCCTGGGCGCTGGTGAAGGCGGTGACGGCCAGGCCCTCCTCGACCAGGGACTGGGTCAGGCGCGCGCGGACGGTGGTGCTGGCATCGACCAGCAGGACATGGCCGACGGTCACCACGGGCGCTGCCGCCTCGCCCCGGCCGGTCGGCCATGGGGTGTGCTGGCCGCGCGCGGGCGGGCAAGCGTGCTGGTCATGTGGGGGCGCTGGGTCATCTGATGGGGATGTGGGCGTGGTGCTCGTGTGTTCTGCGAGGCGCGCCGAGTCTCCTGGTTCCTGGAAGTGGCAACACGAAAAGGCGTGGCGCCCTGTACAGGGACCAGATCATTTACTATTTTCATAGTAATTTATCTGCGGCATGACCACCCGCGAGCAGCCACCTCAGCCGGCTGTCTGAGCCGCATCGGCTACGACCGTGGGGACGAACGCGGGCAGGCTCAGCAGGAAGGTCGCGCCCGCTCCGGCCGCAGACGAGGCCTCGATGGTGCCGCCATGGCGCTGGATGATGCGCTGTACGATCGAAAGTCCGATGCCGGTGCCCTCGAAATCCTCGGCGCGGTGCAGGCGCTTGAAGGCGCGAAACAGCCGATGCGCATGCTGCGGCGGGAAGCCCACACCGTTGTCGGTGAACTGGTAGCGGACCTGCGGCGGAGTCTGCGGCGGTGCGGACGGGGCCGTGACCGCAAGCCAGGGATGGGTCGCGCGGCGGGTGAACTTGCGGGCGTTGGAAACGAGGTTGAGGAACACCTGGCGCAGGAGCGCGACGTCCCCGAGGCACGGCGGCAGGTCCGCGATGCGCAGCTCCAGGACATGCCCGGGATCAGTGCCCTGCAGTTCGTCGGCGACCGAGCGCACCAGGGCTCCGATGTCGACCTCCTGCAGGCTCACCGGCTGCAGCCCGATGCGCGCCAGGCGCAGCAGGTCGCCGATCAGCTCGGTCATGCGCAGCGCATTGTGGTCGATGTCGTTGAGCAGAGTCCTGGCGTCCTCGGGCAGGATCGCGGCATGGTCCTCGATCAGCACCCGGGCATAGCCGCCGATCACGCGCAGGGGCGCCATCAGGTCGTGGGATACGGAGTAGCTGAAGGCCTCGAGATCCTGGTTCTTGCGCTGCAGCTCCTCGATCAGCACCGCCCGTGCCGCGGCCAGGTCGTGGGCGCTGCGCATCTCAACCGCCGCGACCTCACGCTGCTGCACATGGTCCCGGGTGCGCCGCTTCTCGTCCTCGGCCTGGCGGCGACGGATCTGCACGCGCACGCGGGCCTTGAGGATTTCCATGTCCGTGGACTTCGGGATGTAATCATCGGCACCGACGCTCAGGCAGGCAATCAGGCCTTCGGCATCCTCTCGCGAGGTCAGGATGATGACCGGAATCTCGCGCAGCACGGGGGCGGCCTTGATGCGGCTGCAGGTCTCCTCCCCACTGAGCCCTGGCATGATCAGATCCAGCAGCACGCAGTCGATCGTTTGGACCGCGATCAGGGACAGCGCCTCATCGCCGCCGCGTGCTGAGACCACGTCGTAGCCCTCGCTGCGTAACTGCTCGGAGAGTTCCTGCAGGTACGTCATGCTGTCATCGACCGCCAGGACGCGCTTCGGACCCCGTAGCGGAGCGTGCTGCGCTTCGTGGGCGATGCCCGGACGCAGCAGGTTGGCGAGCTTGGCCAGGATGACGGCCATCGGCTCCTCCTTGCCGGCGAACGCATCGGCGCCCGCATCGAGCGCCGTGACTTCGGCACGCAGCACCCCGGAGCCGGTGAGCAGCATGCAGGGCACCTGGCGCAACGCCGCATCGAGACGCACATGGCGGATCACGGTCGGTCCGTCGATGCCTGGCAGCAGGCCGTCGACGATGATCAGGTCAGGACGTTCGCGCGCCGCCACCTGCAACCCCTCCTCACCGCTTGATGCCACCAGGACGGCGTAGCCGCCGTCCTCGATGGCCTGGCGCAGGCCCTCTCGGAAGGTCAGGCTGTCGTCGATGACCAGCACGGTGCGCGGCCTGGTGGGCTCGGGCCTGCGGGCTCGCACCAATTGATGTGCGGTGGCGACCAGGAAGCCGATGTCGTAGGGCTTGCCGACGTACTCATCGGCCCCGTCGCGCATGCCCTCGAGGCGATGCGCGACCTCCGCACGGCTGGAGAGCATGATGATCACGGTGCCAGCCCCGCCCGGGGCGGCGCGCAGCTCCAGCAGGAAGGCCAGTCCGTCCGCATCCGGCAGCTGGCGGTCGAGGACGATGACATCGAAGGGCCCGCCCGCCGCCAGGACCGCGCGCGCCTGCTCGGCGCTGGCCGCCTGGCCGACCTCGAAGCCGGCCGCGCCGAAAGCCTCGACCAGGTCCATGCGCACCGTCAGGCTGTCATCGATGATCAGGACGCGGGTGCTCATGTCCGGCTCCCGGGCGGCGCCGTCTCGGACAGCTCCATGAGCTGGCGGCCGATGCGCGTCACCGGCAGCACCATGAGCGCGGCCTCGAGGCGCACCGCCTCGCCCGGCATGCCGAAGACCACACTGGTCGACTCGTCCTCGGCGATGGTCACCCCGCCGGCGCGGCGGATGGCGAGCAGGCCCTGCGCCCCGTCGCGGCCCATGCCGGTGAGCAGGCAGGCGATCACGTCCGCGCCGCGCTCGCGCGCCAGCGACAGGAACAGCGCATCGACCGCCGGCCGGCAGGAATGCAGCGGCGGGTCATCGGTGCAATGCAGGCGCCCATCGCGCACCACCAGGTGGCGGTCGGGCCGCGCCACCAGGATGTGCCCGGCGAAATCGCTCAGGCGCTGGCCGTCCTCGGCCATGGCCACCGGCAGCTGCACCTGCTGTGCCAGCCAGTGCACGAAGGAGGTGCCGAAACCGAGCGAGAGGTGGATCACCACCAGGATCGGCCAGGGGTAGCCGGCCGGCAGGCCGCTGAGCACCGCGGTCAGCGCCGCCGGGCCGCCGGTCGAGGTGCCGATCGCCACGATCTTCCGGCCCGAGAGCGGCGCCGGGCTGGTCTCGATGTCGGCGGACTCGGGGGAATGGCGGTGCTGGCCGGAGATGCGGCCGCGCAGATGGGTGATGACCTTGATGCGCGAGACCATGCGCACCATCGCCAGGAGGTTGCGCTCCCAGCTGCCCGGGACTTCGCACCCGGTGGGCTTCTCCAGCACCTCGATCGCGCCGGCGGCCAGGGCATCGTAGGTCTTGAACAACTCGCCGCGTTCCTGCGAACCGGAGATGATCAGGATCGGCGTCGGGCAGTGCGCCATGATCTGCTCGGTCACGGCCAGCCCGTCCAGGACCGGCATGGCGAGATCCAGGGTGACGACGTGCGGCTTGAGCTCCCGGCACATGGCCGCGGCCTGCCGCCCATCGGTGGCCTGGCCCACGACCTCGATGCCCGGATCGGCGCTGAGCACCTCGACGAGGTGGCCGCGCACCGTCGCGGAGTCCTCGGCCACCAGCACGCGGATGCGGGCCATCAACCGAGGATCCCGCGGATCAGGTCGAGCAGGATGCGCTGGTCGAACTCGGCCTTGACGATGTAGGCCACAGCACCCGCCTGGTGGCCGCGCTCGCGCGCCTGGGCCGAGGACAGCGAGGTCACGAGGATGGCCGGGACCTGGCGCTGCACCGGGTCGGCGCGGGTGCGCTCGACGAAGGTGAAACCGTCCATGCCCGGCATCTCGACGTCGACCACGAACAGCCCGTAACGCACCACCGCCGCCTTGGCCAGGGCGTCCTCGGCCGAGACCGCCACCTCGACCTCGTAACCGGCCGATTCGAGGATGCTCTGCTCGAGGGTGCGGGTGGTCAGGGAATCGTCGATGACCAGGATCGGCAGCCGGCGCGGCGCGGCGGGGGTGGCCACGACCGCACCCGGCGCCCAGGCCAGCGCCGCGGCCACCGCCGCGGCGACGTCCAGCACCAGCTGCGGCGCCCCGGCCTCGTCGACCCCGACCCCGGCCAGGACCGCGACCGGCGCAACCCCGGGCGGAAAGGGCTGGACGGTGATCTCGCTGGTGCCCAGCAGCGCATCGACGTCGAGCGCCGCCTCGGCCCCGGCGCCCTGCACCACCATCACCAGGCGGCGCGCGCCGGCCTCGCGCGTCGTGGCCTGCGCGCCGATCAGGCTGCCGAGCGCCACCAGGGCCACGGTCCGGCCCTCGTGCACCAGGGCTTCGCCGCTGGCGGTCGGGATGATCTGCTGGGCGGTCGCCCGCACCGTGCAGCGCACCGCTTCAAGCGGCACCGCCACCTGGCTGCGTCCCGCCTGGGCCAAGAGCGCGCGCGCCGAGGACAACGAGACCGGCATCTGCAGCTCCACGGTCGTCCCCAGGCCGCGGCGCGTGCTCAGGGAGAACTCCCCGCGCAGGCGCTCCACCGCCTCGCGCACCACGTCCAGCCCCACACCGCGCCCGGCCACGGTCGAGACCGTGGCGCTGGTCGACAGCCCACCGCGCAGCAGCAGCGCGGTCGCGGCCGGGTCATCGAGCACCTGCTCAGCGCCGATCAGCCCGCGCTCGCGCGCCGCGGTGCGCACCGCATCGAGGTCGATGCCCTGGCCGTCATCCTCGAGCACCAGGGTGACGCGGTTGCCGCGGCGCGTGCAGCGCAGGCACACCGTGCCGAGCTCGGGCTTGCCCGCCGCGCGGCGCTGGGCCGGGGCTTCGATGCCATGCGCGACCGCGTTGCGCACCATGTGCGGCAGCGCCTCGGTGAGCACCGCCAGCACCGCGGTGTCGATGCCGATCTCGCCGCCCTCGGCCTGCCACTGCACCTGCCGGCCGAGCTCCTGGGCGGCGTCGCGGGCCACGCGTTGCAGGCCATCGAAGAGGGTCGCCAGCGGCATCAGCTGCAGGCGCTCGACACGTTGCCGCAGATCGACGACTTCCCGCCCCAGGCCCTGGAGACCCTCCTGCAGCCGGCGCTGGCTGGCGTCGAGACGGCTGACCAGCTGCTCGGCGAGCTCGGCTTCGCGGTGTGGCGTCAGGGCTTGGCCCGGCGCGTCCTGGAGGTCATGGGCCAGCAGGGTCGCCAGCGTGCGCGCCGGCACGCCGACCGCCTGCAGCGCTTCCAATCCAGCGGTCAATTCGAAGACGCGGCGGCTGGCGCTGGCCAGGCCCTCGACCAGGGCGCTGGCCTCCTGGCTGTCGATGCGCACCGCCCGCGCCGGCGCGAGCCCAGGCGCGCCACCAGCGGCCCCCGCGACCGTCGCGCCGGGCGCGCCACCCGCGCTCGATGCCGGTGCGGGCGCGGCATCCAGGGCATCGAGCTCGCGGCGCATGCCATCGACCAGCGCCAGGCAGGCGCTGACCTCCTGCACCGTGGCGCGGCGCGGCTGGTCGCGCAGCGGGATGAGCAGCTCCTCCAGCGCATGCGCCTGATCGGCGATCATTCCGCGCTTGACCACCCGGGCGGCACCCTTGAGGGTGTGCGCCAGGCGCAACAGCGGCGAGACCGTGGCGTGTCCGGTCTCGTGCTCGAGCGCGAGCGCGCCCTGCGCCAGGCCGTCGATCAGCTCGCGCGCCTCGATGCGGAAGTAGCGGTAGATGTCCTTGCTCATGCGACGATCAGGAATGGATCAGCCGCGACAGGTCACGCGACAGTCCGGAGAGCTGCGCTGCGGTCTGCAGGGTCTGGGTGGTGCTGGTCTCGCTCTCGCGCGCGGTCTGCGAGACATTCGAGATGGCGACGTTGACCTGCTCGATGGCGCTGGCCTGCTGCTTGGTGCTCAGCCCGATCTCCTGGGCCGCGGCGGTGGTGGTCTCTACCAGGCCGGCGATGGCGGAGAAGGATGCGGTGGCGTCGCCGACGTGCAGGAAGCCGGCGTCGACCGCCTTCGAGCCAGCCTCGGTCACCATCACCGTGGTGTTGACCGCGGAGCGCACCTCGTCGATGAGCAGGCGGATCTCCTTGGTCGAGCCGGCGACGCGGTCGGCGAGCTTGCGGATCTCATCCGCGACCACAGCGAAGCGCCGGCCCGAGTCGCCCGCCCCGGCGGCCTCGATGGTGGCGTTGATGGCGAGGATGTTGGTCTGCTCGGCGAGCTCGTTGATCAGGTCCAGGACCGAGCCGATCTGCTGCGACTTCTTGCCGAGGTCGAGCATGTGGCTGACGATCAGCTCGACCTGGCGCTGGATGCCGCCAACCGACTCGCGCGCCTTCTGCGCGGTGGCATCGCCCAGGCGCGTCGAGACCGCGGTCTTGTCGGCGATCTCCGAGACCTGGCGCGCGCTGTCGGCGATCTGCCGCGAGGTCGCGAGCAGCTCGCTGATCGTGGTCGCGATCTCGCTCATCGCGGTGGCCTGCTCCTTGGCGCCGGTGGCCTGCTGCTGCGCGGCGGCCTGCAGCTCGGTCGAGGAGCTCTCCATGTCGCCGACCGCGGTGCCGATCTGGCGGTTGAGCGACAGGACGATGCCCGCGCCGACCACGGCGACGATGCCGATGCCCAGCGCGGTGCCGAGGATGACGGTGGTGATGGCTCCGGCCGCGGCGCCTTTGACCTCATCCGCCTTGCCCGCGAGGATCTGCTGCTGGCCGAGGTCGAGCTTGCCGACGATGCGGCGCACCTCGTCCATGTAGTTCTTGCCGAGATTGCTCATGACGATCTTCTGCGTCGGCTCGAAGCCCGAGGCGCGGCGCGTGGCGATGGTGCGGGCCAACTCGGAGAGCTTGCCGTCGATCTGCGCCTGCAGGGTCTCGAGGTCGCCCTGGACCTCGGGGTTGCTGGTGATCTCGGAGCTCAGCGCGGACATGTCGCGCGGCACCGCGAGCAGGGCGTTGTTGTAGGGTTCGAGGTAGCTGTCGTCGCCGGTGATGACGAAGCCGCGCTGCCCGGTCTCGGCGTCCTTCAGGTGCGACAGGAGGTTGGCCAGGGTGCGCTGCACCAGGGTGGCCTGGGCCACATCGGTGCTGGCCTCGATCAGGATCTTGACGCTGCGGTACGAGACGCTGCCGACCACCAGCAAAGCCAGCAGCGACAAGGCGAAGCCGCCGGCGATCTTGCGGCCGATGGTCCAGGATACAGGCATGGGATCACTCCAGGGAAGAGGGCCGGCGAGCGCTCGCCGGGCCGAGGGGATGCAACAGGGCGGGGAGGTCGATGACCGGGCAATGGCCACCGCCGAAGGGGATGAGGGGCGGACCGGCGCCGCTGGCGGAGCTGGGCGCCAGGTCCCCGGGGCGGACCTGGAGCGAGCCGAGGATGGCGCTCACCGCAACCCCGATGCCCGCGTGGCCGAGCAGCAGCCAGCGGTGGCTGGTCGCCGCCTCGGGCAGGCCGAGCAGCCGTGCGAGGGCGTAGACCGCCGTGGCCCGCCCGCGCACCGCGCCCAGGCCGAGGAAGGCCGGATGCTGCTGCGGCAGGGCGACCAGCGCCGGACAGGTCTCGACCTTGAGCAGATCGACGATGCGCACCGCGTGCGCGCCGGCGCCGGCGCGCACCACCAGCAGCTGGACCAGGTCCCCGGCCCCGGCCAGGGCGGGGGCGGCGAAGGCCGCGTCGAAGGCCTGGCGCAGGCTGAGGATCTGCTCGGAGAGGGCGGTCTCGGGCATCAGGTCCTCCCGCCCTGCACCATGCGGCGGCAGAGGTCGGCGATCGCCTCGCGCGAGAAGCCGCCGCCGAAGAGCGCCAGATGCAGATCATCCTCGTTCGGGATCAGCGCCTCGGCCTGCAGCAGCTCCTCGCGCGCCAGCTGTGGCTTGGCGTCGCGGCGCAGCAGCATGCCCAGGCGCAGATGCGCCAGGGCGAAGGGGCCATCGCTGGTCGCCGCGCTGCGGTAGAAGGTCATGGCCTGGGCGGTGTCGCCGAGCTGCTCGCGGCAGAGTCCCAGGAGGTAGTGCAGCCGCGCATCGCCCGGGGTGGCGGCGAGCTGGCGCCGCGCGGCGCTCTCGGCCTGCGCCTCCTCGCCGAGATGCAGCTGCGCCAGCCCGGCGAGCACGGTGTGCAGCGGCTCCAGGCGGGGCAGGTCCGCGGCGGCGAGCCGGCTGGCCGCGGCGGCATAGCGTTCGTGCTGCAAGGCCTCGATCACGGGCAGGTAGGGCGTCACGCTGGGCGGTGCTCCTGCTGCGAGGAGGACCTCCCCGCTGGGCGGGCGGCTGGCGCTGCCGGCAAGCGTGGCGACGCGCTGCGCGGACTGGTTGATGGCGCTGATCCAGGCCTGGGAGGCCTGCGGCAGCTCGGGCGCCGGCAGCGCCAGGATGGTGGTGGGATCCGCGCTGGCACGGGCATCGAGCGGGGTGCGTACGCGCTCCGGATCGGGGCGGCGGTAATAGAAGGTGCCGTGCGAGCTGCAGGTCTCGAATTCGACCGAGAGGCCGCGCAGCGTCTCGGCATGCCCCATGAACAGGTAGCCGCCCGGCGCCAGGCAGCGCGCGAAGCGCCGCACCACCTCGGCCGCGATCGCCGGCACCAGGTACATCAGGACATTGCGGCAGAAGATGACGTCGAAGCGTCCCGGCGACCAGAACCCGGCATCCTCGACCACCAGGTTGCGCTGTTCGAAGGTCAGGTGCGAGCGGCTCTCCGGCGCGACCAGCACGTTGGCGCCGAGGTTCAGAAAGTGGCGCTCGCGCTGCAGTTTGGAGGTCTCGCGCAGCGACCAGGAGGTATAGACGCCCAGCCGCGCGCGCTCCAAGGCCTGGGCGTTGAGATCGATGGCGGTGACCGCCCAGGGCAGGCCGCCGAGCGTCGCCCCGAGATCCTGCAGCGTCATGACCAGCGAGTACGGCTCCTCCCCGCTCGAGCAGCCGGCCGAGAGGACC
>Ga0302314_10018032_pt1 | contig 11795 bp, 12 predicted proteins | sample III_Palsa_N2_3_FD_200533 | JGI IMG/M metagenome (GOLD analysis project Ga0302314, IMG submission 200533) | Peat permafrost microbial communities from Stordalen Mire near Abisko, Sweden - III_Palsa_N2_3 | ecosystem: Environmental > Terrestrial > Soil > Palsa > Peat permafrost | place: Sweden...
TGCCGGCCAAGCCGGCCCGCGGCCTCATTCAAAGCCCGCTCGGGAGTGTCTTCGCCATCGGGGCGCAACGCCGCCTTCGCAGCTTCCGGCGGCTCTCTCTGCTCGCGTGGTCCCTGGCTACTCGTCTCCGTCAACGCGTTGCTGATAGGGTAGGCGACACCCGGGCGGACGGGCAATGAAATTACCGCCCGGCGACCGGCGCCTGTCTGCGCGCCGAGAGCAGAACAAGCAGATCAAGCACAGCAAGCACACTCACTGAATGTACGTTCATCGATATGAGCGAGATGCTGCCCCTATTCCCGCTGTCGACGGTGCTGTTTCCGGGCATGCGCTTGCCGTTGCACATCTTCGAGGAGCGGTACCAGACCCTGGTCGCCGACCTGCTGGCCGGGCCGGAGCCGAGGCGGTTCGGCGTGATCGCGATCCGGGCCGGCACCGAGGTCGGCGCGGACAGCGTCGCCGCGCTGCACGAGGTCGGCTGCGTCGCGGTCGTGCGCCAGGCCGCGCCCACCGCCGACGGACGCTATGACCTGCTGACCGTCGGCACCGACCGGTTCCGGCTGGTGAACGTCGACCGATCGCTCCCGTACTTGCGGGGCGAGATCGAGCTGCTGCCCGACGCCGCGGCGGGCGAGCCCGGCGCGGCCGAGGCGGCGGCCGGGACCGTGCGCCAGGTGCAGACGGGGTTCCGCACGTACCTGAACGCCCTGGCCGACCAGGGCGGCGGGGTGATCAGCATCGCCGACCTGCCGGACGAGCCCGGGCTGCTCTCCTACGTGATCGGCGCCGCGATGATCATCGACCTGCCCGAGCGCCAGTCGCTGCTCGCCGCGCCCGACGCGATGGCCAGGCTCCGCCTCGAGCGCTCCCTGCTCGTGCGCGAGATCGCCATCCTCCGGGCCACCACCTCCCGCCCGGCTCCCGACTACGCGCACGAGCAGTTCAGCCCGAACTAGGGCCGGTTGTTCTCAGCCGCCGTCGTACTGGCCGTACCCGCCGGCCGGCGTCGTCCCTGGCGCCGTTCCCGGCTCTGGCTGCTGGCCGTGGGCCAGCTTCAGCCGGTCGTACACCAGCGTCACCACGGCCGCCAAGAACGGGGCGAACAGGGTGCCGACCACGAAGTCGGCGATGGAGTTCCGCGCCGCGTTCGGCAGCGCCAGCAGGATCAGCTCGACCACGTACTGCCCGACGATCATGATCACGAACACCACGACGTAGGTGCCGAAGACGCGCCAGGCGTGGCCGCTGACCGTCCGCCAGCTCCGGCCGAACGACGGCGTGGCGCTTGTACAGCGTCCACGCCTCGCTCAGCACACCAGAGAGCGGGTTCATGCGCTCATCGTAAGGATCCGCTCACCCGAAGCCACGCATGACCCTCGGTAATGAATTAATTCCGATCGCCACGCTCACTCGTGGATGATGACCCCGCGGATGTTGCGGCCGGCCAGCATGTCCTCGTAGCCCTGGTTCACCTGATCCAGCGAGTACCTGGTGGTGATCAGCTCCGACAGCTTGAGCTTGCCCGCCCGGTACAGGTCGAGCAGGCGCGGGATGTCGTCGAACGGGTTGGACGAGCCGAACAGCGCGCCCTGCAGCCGCTTCTCGAACAGCGCCAGCTCGAACCCGGTCACGTTGATGGTCTTGGCGGTCGGCCCGGCCAGCCCGGTCAGCACCACGATGCCGCGCTTGCGGATCGCGGCGAACGCGGCCGACACCACGTCCTCGGTCACCACCCCCATGGTCACGATCGCCTGGTCGGCGCCCACGCCCCAGGTCAGCTCCAGCGCCAGCGCCTGCGCCTCCTCGGTCGTCGCGACCGCGTGGGTGGCGCCGAAGCCGAGCGCGGACTCGCGCTTGAACGCGACCGGGTCGACCGCGATCACGTACCGCGCGCCGGCGATCGACGCGCCCTGCAGCGCGTTGACCCCGACCCCGCCGACCCCGTACACGAGCGTCACGTCACCGGGCTTGACCTCGCCCGCCTTGACGGCGGACCCGAACCCGGTCGGCACGCCGCACGACGTCAGCGCCGCCAGTTCGAGCGGGATGTCGTTCTCGATCTTCACCACCGACGCCTCGGACAGCACCGCGGCCTGGGAGAAGGTCCCGAGCAGGCACATCTGCCCGAAGTCGGTCGCCCCCTCGTGGTAGCGGAACGTCCCGTCCGGCAGGCAGTTGTCCACCAGGAACCGGCCGTAGTCGCACAGGTTGGTCTGACCGCGCGCGCAGAATCGGCACTTGCCGCAGACCGGAAGGAACGAGGCCACCACGTGGTCGCCGACGGCCAGCCTGGTCACCCCGATGCCAACCTGCTCGACGACGCCGGCGCCCTCGTGGCCGCCGACGATCGGGTACCTGACCGGGATGTCGCCGGTGCGCAGGTGGTCGTCGGAGTGGCACAGCCCGGAGGCGGCGAACCGGACGAGCACCTCGCCGGTCTTCGGCTCGTCGAGGTCGAGCTCGACGACCTCGAACGGCTTGCCGATGTCCCTGAGCACCGCTGCTCGCGTCTTCATGCAACACCCTCCCGGGGAGATATCCGCAGTGTGAGGGTCATCATCCGCCCGACCGAGCAACCCGGTCAATATCTATCCCATCATCCCGAACGGTCCCCGACTCCGCCCCCGCCGCCCATGACACCGACCCTCAGGCAACGGATAACAGCAAGATCTGATAACGGAAAGATCCCAATAACAGCGTGTGGCGGCCCGTTTGCACCACTCTGAACAGGCGTTATGCCGTGCGGGACGGCTGTCAAGGGTTGTTGCGCCCCGCAACCAGCGCTGGCTATCGTCGGAGGATGCTCACTTTCCGGACTACAGCCAGGCGGTTCGCCGTCGTGGCCGGCATAGCGTGCCTCGGCGTGACCGCCGCGGCCTGCAGCAGCTCGTCTTCGTCGTCCACGTCGACCCCTGCCGCGTCCTCGTCGGCCACCGCGTCCGCGTCATCATCGCCAACCGCCTCCGCATCGGCCAGCGTCACCGGCACCGCGAACGTGGCGTACGCCTCGTCCCTTGAGTACCTGAACGAGAACGTGGTGAAGCCCGCCTTCACCGCCGCGACCGGCGCCGGATACTCCGGCACCGGCAACGCCTCCGGCACGCTCGAGTCCGACATCGCGTCCGGCGAGATCAGCCCGAACGTCTTCGAGTCGGTCGGCAGCGACAACATCACGCCGCTGGAGCCGAAGTTCACCAAGTGGTACGTCCCGTACGCCGGCACCTCGATGGTGATCGCGTACAACCCGAAGTCCAAGTACGCGAGCGAGTTCAAGGCCTACGCCGACGGCTCCAAGCCGCTGAGCACCCTATTCTCGACGCTGCTGCAGACCTCCGGGCTCAAGCTCGGCCGCACCGACCCGAACACCGACCCCCAGGGCCGTGACTTCATCTACATGCTGGAGCTCGCGCAGAAGTACTACCACCTGCCGTCCGACACTGTCTCCAAGATCCTCGGCACCAGCAACTTCGGCACCTCGAACTCGAGCCAGATTTACGCCGAGTCCTCGCTCGACTCAACCCTCCAGTCCGGCCAGCTCGACGCGTCCAGCGCGTTCGTCACCCAGGCGATCGAGCTGCACCTGGACTACATCCCGCTCCCGGTGCAGATCAACCTCGGCAGTGCCGCGCTCGCCTCGACCTACGGGACGGCTACGGTTAAGCTCGAGAATGGCATGACCAAGAGCGGATCGCCGCAGGTCATCAACATCACCCAGATCGGCGCGCCGACTCCGGCCGGGACCGCGTTCATCGCCTACACGCTGTCGCCGGCCGGCCTGGCGCAGTACAAGGCGGGGGGGTTCCAGCTGATCACGCCCACGGTCGTCGGCGACAAGAGCTCCGTCCCGGCGGCCATCCTCAGTGAGCTGGGCTCCTAGCCCGCAGGCTTACTCCGGGGTGGTCCGGGACGGGGGAAGCTCGCGTCCCGGACCACCCCGCCGCGGCGTGCGTGGAAGCGGAGGACGGGCGCCCCGGGTCCGTTCGATATCAGCTGCTTTTTCGCTCGCGGGCGCGGCGGTCATCTGGATCGCACTGCTCGGCCCGGTGATCACGCTCATCACCCGGATATCGCCGGGCGACCTGTGGTCGGCCCTGACCGGTCCGGGGAACCTGGACCCGCTGATCACGTCGGTCGAGTCGGGCGGCGTGACGCTGGCCGTGCTGATCTGCGTGTGCACGCCGCTGGCGTGGATGATGGCGCGGGACCGGCTGCCGTTCCCCAGGATCTGGGAGGCAGGCGTCCTCTGCGCGCTGCTGCTGCCGCCGCTGGTCATCGGGCTGCTGCTGGTTTTCATGGTCGGCCCGTACACCTGGATCGGCTCGATTCTCGACTGGCTCCACCAGTCGGCCACCAACACCTTCCTGGCGCTGGTCATCGCTGAGGTCTACGAGTCGGCGCCGTACTACGTGCTCGGCGCGCAGGCCGCGTTCAGCGGCGTCGACACGCGCCTCGAGCAGCAGGCGGGGCTGCTCGGCGACCGGCCGTTCACGGTGTTCCGGCGGATCACGCTGCCGCTCGCCGCCCCGGGCCTGGCGATGTCGCTGGCGGTCGCGTGGGCGCGGGCGATCGGCGCCTTCGGCGCCGTGGTGATCATCGCGTACCATCCGTTCGGCATACCGATGCAGATCTACACCACCCTGCAGGAGACCGGCCTCTACACCGCGCTCCCGTACGCCCTGGTGCTGCTGGTGGTCGCGCTGCCGCTGCCGCTGGCCGCCTACGTCTGGAGCGCGCGTGCTGAACGTCGACGTCGAGGCTGACCGCCGAGACTTCACCGTCCGCGCGGCCCTTGACGTGGCCGACGGGGAGCGGGTGGCGCTGTTCGGCCCGTCGGGGGCGGGGAAGACGACCGTGCTCGAGGTGATCGCCGGCCTGGTCGAGCCGCGTTCCGGCCGGGTCGAGCTGGGCGGGCGGACGCTGACCTCCACCGGCTCCCCGAGGGTGGCGGTGCCGCCCTGGGAGCGGCGCGTCGGGCTGCTCCGCCAGGATCCCGGGCTGTTCCCGCACCTGTCGGTGCTGGCCAACTTGACCTACGCGCGGTCGGCCCGCAGCGGGCGGGCCAGAGGTCAGGCGGCGGGCGACGAGCTGACCGAGATCGCCTCCTCGCTCGGCCTCGAAGGGCTGCTGGCGGCGATGCCGGCCCGGCTGTCCGGCGGCCAGCGGCACCGGGTGGCCCTCGGCCGCCTGCTGCTCGCGCACTGCGACGCGCTCCTGTTCGACGAGCCGTTCGCGTCGCTCGACGCCGCCCTGCGCCGCTCCCTCACCGGGCTCGTGAAAGATCTGTCCACGCAACGGTCGGTGCCGTCCGTCCTCGTCACGCATCAGCTGTCAGACGCGCAGGCCTTTGCCGACCGGCTCCTGGTGATGGACGCGGGCGCGATCTTGCAGGCGGGAGCGCCCGACCAGGTGGTGCTCCGCCCGGCCGGCCGGCGCGTCGCCGAGCTCGTCGGCTATCTGGGCTTCGTCCCCGTCCCCGGCGCTGCGCACGCGGCGGGGGTGCACCCGGACCGCGTGCTGCCAGGCGCGGATCCGGCCCGCGGGCTCGTCGTCACCGGAAACGTCACCGCCGCCCGGCCGAGCGGGGCCGGCTGGGAGGCGGACCTGCTCGTCGGGGACGCCTCGTTCACCTGCCGGCTGCCGGCCCGCCTGGACGGGTCCCAGGCGACGGTGACGCTCCTCGACCCGCCCTACTTCGGCCCGGACGGCGCGCTGGTCGCCCCGGATAGCCCGGCGCGGGTTACCCGCGGATAACAGCAAGAGGCGTCTCGCCGGAGACTAGCCGACCTCGGTGACCTGGCCGTCGTCGACGGCCAGGTGGCGGGTGACCGAGAGGCCCTCGAGCATCCGGCGGTCGTGGGTCACCAGCAGGAACGTGCCGGGGTAGCCGTCGAGGGCCGATTCGAGCTGCTCGATGGCGGGCAGGTCGAGGTGGTTGGTCGGCTCGTCGAGGATGAGCAGGTTCACCCCGCGCGCCTGGAGCAGGGCCAGCCCGGCGCGGGTCCGCTCGCCGGGGGACAGGCTGCCGGCCGGGCGCGTGACGTGGTCCGCCTTGAGGCCGTACTTGGCCAGCAGGGTCCTGATCTCGGCCGGAACCAGGTCGGGGAGCTGGGCCGCGAGCGCGTCGAGCAGCGGCTGCTCGCCCCGGAAGAGGCTGCGCGCCTGGTCGACCTCGCCGATCATGATCCCGCTGCCGAGCGAGGCCTGGCCCGACGTCAGCGGCACCCGGCCGAGCAGCGCGTCGATCAAGGTGGACTTGCCCGCGCCGTTCGGCCCCGTCACTGTGACCCGGTCGGCCCAGTCGATCTGCAGGCTGACCGGGCCGAGCCGGAACGCGCCGCGGTCGACGACCGCCTCGCGCATGACCGCGGCGACCGAGCCGGAGCGCGGCGCGGCCGCGATCTCCATCTGCAGCTGCCACTCCTTGCGCGGTTCCTCCGCGACCTCGAGCCGGCCGATCATCCGCTCGGTCGCCTTGACCTTGCCCGCCAGCTTCTCCGAGCGGGCGACCTGCGCGTGCAGTACGTGCTTGTCCTTGTCGGTGGCCTTGGACCGCGCCTCGCGGACGCCCTTGTCGGACCAGCCGATCTGAGTCCGCCGCCGCGCCTCAAGCTCGGCCTTGGTCTCCGCGTACTGCTCGTAGTTCTCGCGCGCGTGCCGTCGGGCGGTCTCGCGCTCCTCCAGGTAGCCGGCGTAGCCGCCGCCGTACAGGCGGGTCTTCTGCTGCGCCAGGTCGAGTTCGAGCACCCGGTCGACGGTGCGCTCGAGGAACGCCCGATCGTGGCTGACCAGCACCGTCGCGGCCCGCAGCTTACGGACGAAGTCCTCCAGGATCTCCAGCCCGGCGATGTCGAGGTCGTTGGTCGGCTCGTCGAGCAGGAACACGTCGTAGCGGGACAGCAGCAGCGAGGCCAGGTTCGCCCGCGCCGCCTGGCCGCCCGACAGCCCGGTCATCGCCCGGTCCAGGTCCACCCGCAGGCCGAGGGTGGTGATGACCTTCGCGGCGCGCTCCTCCAGGTCGGCGCCACCGAGGTTCAGCCACCGGTCGAGCGCGGTCGCGTAGGCGTCGTCGGCCCCCGGCGCGCCCGCGGCCAGGGACTCGGTCGCCTCGTCGAGCTCCCGCTGGGCCTGGGACACGCCGGTGCGTCGGGCGAGGAACGCGGCCACGTTCTCGTCCGCGCGCCGGTCCGGCTCCTGCGGCAGGTACCCGACGGTCGCGGTCGACGGGCTGAGCATGACGGAGCCCTGCGTGAGGGCGCCGCCGTCGAGGCCGGCCAGCAGCCGCAGCAGGGTGGACTTCCCGGCCCCGTTCACGCCGACAAGACCGGTGACCTCCCCGGGCGCGATCGTCAGGTCAAGCCCGGAGAAGAGGATGTGGGTCCCGTGCCCGGCGGTGAGACCCTTGGCAGTCAGTACGGCGCTCATTGCCAGCAATCCTAGGCGGGCTGGCTAGTCGTTTTTCAGGCGTCGGCGTCGGAGAGCGTGAGCTGCGAGCTGTGGTAGGCGGCGCGGCCGGCCAGCTCGGGGCTGTAGCGGGCGATGATCTGGCGCACCCGGCGCGCGGCGAGCGGGCCGAGCAGGTCGTAGCAGGTGATGAACAGGTCGCGGGCGGCCGCTCGCGGCCACGCCGGGGGGAGCAGCTCGTACGGGAGGTCGGGGTCCATGGCCGGGAAGGCGCGCCATTCGTTCATCACCCGGGTCCGCGCGACCAGGGCGTCGGCGGTGGTGATCTCGCCCGCCACCGTCTGGTCGCGAAGCAGGCCGGCGAACTCGGTGAACTCCTGGTACCGGTCGCGCAGTCCGGATAGGTCCCAGGCCCGGGCCGGGATGTCGGCGGTCACCAGGGTGGTCCCGGCGGCACCGTCGCCCTCGGCCGCGTCGCCGTCGGCCGCGTCCCCGGCGCCGACCGCGGTGACGGCGGGCAGCGCCGTGGCGCGGAACGCGGTCGCGGTGGAGATGCCGAGGTCCTTAAGCCGGGCCATCACGTCGCCGGCGTGATCGCGGGGACAGACCCACAGGCCGTCGTAGAGCGGCGCGAACCCGAGCCAGCGCAGCTCCTTACGGAGCTCGTCCCGGGCGGACCGGTGCTCCTCGGGGATGGAGAACGCGACCAGCGACCACATCCCATCCCACGGCGCCGGGGTCGCGCCGAAGGAGAAGATGCGCCGCCCGCCGTCGTCGAGCACGTCGGCCGCGCGCGACGACAGCCGGACGAACGTCCGCCGCCCGCTCCGCGACGTCACCAGCAGGCCGTTGCGGGTCAGCCGGGACAGCGCGGCGCGGGCAGCCGAGTCGCTGACGCCGAACTCGGCCAGCAAGCCGACGATGGCGGCCGACGGCAGCGACTCGGTCCGCTGCCACCAGTAGTCGCCGAGGAGCGTGAGCAGCAGCCGGGGCGGCCGTTGGGCGACCGGCCCCGGTGTGGTCCACGGCTGGGGGACGTCTTCGTCCTCCAGAGCGTCAAAAAACGAATCTATGCTGCTCACGGCTGCGCTCACCGCATTCGGGATCACGGAGGTAAGGGATCACTGGGGAGGGTCGATACCCAGGAAGCGGAAGGCGTTCTTCCACAGGACATCGTCTAGTTCGGCTTCCGACAGCCCCATCGAGCGGAGTGTGGAGGCAATCGGCTGTTCCCTGCCCATCGCTGGGTAGTCGGAGCCGACGAGCAGCCGGTCCGTGCCGAACAGGTCCGCCAGGTACCTGATCGCCCGTCGGTCAAAGACCAGCGAATCGTAGTAGAACCTGCGGGCGAGCTCGATCGGTGAATGCTCGGCGAACCACGGGGCGGCCTCCGGGCGCTCCGACTCCGGCAGCGGCGCCTCCTCGTTCCAGGTCCGGCCCCAGAACCACTGGGCCCGGGTGAGGATCATCGGGAAGCCGCCACCGGCGTGGCTGAAGGATATCTTTAGGCCCGGGTACTTCTCAGCAACACCCCCGGAGATGATCGCGGCGGCGCCGAGCGAGGCCTCCGCCCCCACGCCGAACGTCGCCGCGGCGGCGCCGGGCACCCGGTCGGACGGGGCCGGCAGCCCGTGGATGAAGACGGACGTGCCGAGGCGCTCGCACTCGGCCCAGAAACCGTCGAACCGCGCCTCGTGCAGCGACGCGCCGTCGATGTTGGAGGCGATCTCCACCCCGGCCAGGCCGAGCTTGCCGACCTCGGTCAGCTCGGCGCTGGCCAGGTCCGGGTCCTGCAGCGGGATCGTCCCGAGCCCGTAGAACCTGCCCGGGTAGGCGGCGACCAGGCCCGCGATGTACTCGTTGGTGACCCGGCACAGGTCGAGGCCGGTCTTGGCCGGCGCCCGGTAGGCGAGCAGGGCCGGGAACGGGGACAGCAGCTCCGCGTCGAGGCCGGAGGCGGCGGACGCCTCGAGCCGCGCCTCGGCGTCGAACCAGACCTTCTTGGCCGGGAACCGCATCGGGCCGTTGACGAGCAGCTTGGTCGACGCGTCGGGGCCGTCCTCGACGGCCGGCCAACCGGCCGGGTCGCACCCGGCCGGGGCCGGCCCGAAGTCGCCGGGAAAGATGTGGGCGTGCGTGTCGATGATCGGCATGGGTCTGAGCTGTCTCCTTATAGAGCCGGCATGACGGCGACGTGGATGCCGTCCTCGCCGTCGATCTCGCCCGCCAGCAGCTTGATGGCGTGCTCGACGTCATCGAGCCCGAACTTGTGGGTCTGCATCTTCTCGAGCGGGAACTTGCCCGACTCGATCAGCTTGATCGCGTCGGTGTAGGCGGCGGCGTCGACCGAGAAGGCGCCCTTCACGGTGAGCGCCTTGTTGATCAGCATGTCGGTCGGGATCGGGATGTCCTGGTGGCCCTTCAGCCCGGCCAGCACGATCGTGCCGCCCCAGCGGACCGCGTTGATCGCGTCGAGGATCGGCTGCTGCGCCATCGGGGTGAGGTCGAGCACCACGTCGACGCCGTCGCCGCCGGTCAGCTCGCGGACCCGCTCGACCGTGTCCTCCTCGTCCACGTTGATCGCGACGTCAGCGCCGAACTCGCGCGCGAGCTCGAGTTTCTTGGCATCGCGGGCCAGTCCGGTGGCGATGATCAGCCCCGCGCCGACGTACTTGGACGCGAGGATGGCGGCCAGGCCGCGCTGGCCCGCCCCGAGCACCAGCACGGTGGACCCCAGGTGCACCCCGCCGTACTGCAGCGCCCAGCGCACGCCCGCGCCGAGCGGGTTGTACATGACCGCGATCTCGGCCGGAAGGTCGCCCCGGACCGGGTGCACGATCGAGTTCGGGTGCAGGTGCATGTACTCGGCATAGCCGCCGTAGAGCCCGAGGCCGCGCTCGGGCGGGTTGTAGCCGCCGTGGCTGCCGGCCCGGTTCTTGCACTGCATGTACTGCCCGGCCAGGCACAGGTCGCAGGATCGGCAGGGGATGAGGATCTCGACCGCCACCCGGTCGCCGGCGCAGACGCCCCAGCGGGCGGCCGTCGCGGGCGCTATCTCCTCGATGATGCCGAGGGGCTCGTGACCCGGGATCATCGGCAGCCCCCGGGTGCCCATCGCCCCCTTGTACTGCTCCACGTCGCTGCCGCAGATGCCGCAGGCCTCGACCCGCAGCAGCGCACCGTCGTCGGGGCCGATGACCGGGCGGGGGAACTCGCGCAACTCCATCTGCCGCGGTCCGGTCTGGACGACGGCGCGAACCATGTCAGCCATGCCTGTGTGCTCCCTTACTGGGGCTCTGCAGTACCGGGAAGACGATATATGACACTTGGCGCGACGGGAAGCGCGTGATATGAAATCTAATACACGGACAGCCGTGATCGAGGTTGTCATGAGTACGGCCACAAAACAACTGGCGGAAAATATGTAGGACCCCACGTTGGAGGAACCTCAGTAGTGGAGGAGCCTCGGTGGAGACCCGGGTGGCGTCGGCGAGCTTGGCCGGTCGTCCGGCGCCGCGCGCGTTTTGTGACGTCCCCATGAATTTTCCCCGCGCGCCTGAGGGCCGCGCCAACCTCACCGGGCGGAGCGCCAACAAATGCCCGCCCGGCGAAATGAACGAGGGCTGCACGGGCCTTGTGGATGGTAAGAACGTCTGCGGTAGTTAGCAAGACAAAGGAAGGTCGGAGTATCGATGCCGAACGCGATCCTGGACCCCACGGGGACCGTCACCACCAGCGCCGCCCAGCCGGCGGCGGCCAGAGCTCCCCGGCGCGCCAGCCTCAACGGGGCGCGGGTGGGCCTGCTCATCAACACCAAGACGAACGCGCGGCCCTTCCTCGATGAGGTCGGCCGGCTGCTCACCGACCGGTACGGCGTCACCGTGACCAAGCGGACCAAGATCAACTTCGCGGTGCCCGAGCCCGAGGACATCATCAAGGAGATGGCGCAGGAGTCGGACGTGGTCGTGACCGGCGTCGGCGACTGCGGCTCGTGCAGCGCCGCCGCGACCGCCGACGGCGTGGTGCTCGAGGCGGCGGGCGTGCCGGTCGCGGTGATCGTCACCGACTCGTTCCGCGCGACCGCGGACGCGATGGCCTCGCTTCGCGGCGCCCCCGGCTACCAGTACGCCGTCACCGCGCACCCGGTCGCGGTGCTCGCGGAGGATCAGGTCAAGGCCCGCGCCGCCCAGGTGCTCGACGACGTGGTGGCCTTGCTGACGCGGCCGGGCAACGTCGGCGAATGACTCCATCTCCCACCCCCACCCCAGCTCCCACCCCCACCCCAGCTCCCACCCCCACCCCAGCTCCCACACCCACCCCAGCTCCCACACCCACCCCAGCCGCCCCCGACCCCGCCCCTGCCCCCGCCCCTGCCCCCGCCCCTGACCCGGACG
>Ga0302314_10018035_pt1 | contig 11793 bp, 9 predicted proteins | sample III_Palsa_N2_3_FD_200533 | JGI IMG/M metagenome (GOLD analysis project Ga0302314, IMG submission 200533) | Peat permafrost microbial communities from Stordalen Mire near Abisko, Sweden - III_Palsa_N2_3 | ecosystem: Environmental > Terrestrial > Soil > Palsa > Peat permafrost | place: Sweden...
CGCAGCGCCCGAAGGCGCGCTTCGGGGAGCGCCGCGCTTCTGTGGGCGCGGGCGATCATCTCGTCGACCCGTACGTCGGTGGCGTCGATGCCTGCGGTGCGCCAGGCGGCTCGAACGGCGCCGGTGGCGAGCACGCCGTCTAGCGCGATCGTCGAGGTCGATGGAGGCGATGCCGAGGCGGTTTCGCGCGGCGATGCCGATGGCGCGGGGCCCTCCGCGATGAACGGAGGTGGCCGCTCGAGCGCGACGTGTGACGAGCCCTGCGCGATCTTGTCGAACGCGATGCCGAGGACGATGCCCATCCCCACTTCGTGCGCGCCCGTCGGGAACTGCGACGTGAACGCGAGGAGGCTCACCCACGTCTTCGCACGCACGTCCGATGCGCCGACGCGCGCGCGGCCGACCGAAGAGAGGTGCGCGGCGTCCTCGGCGTCGAGGTCGCCGTCGATGAAGCGGTCTTCGGCCGCGTTCTCGCCGAATCCGAACCATGGATCGGCACGCGCCGATCGCGCGAAGGCGGCGAGCGAGACGACGGCGAGGACGACGAGCGAGACGAGGCGAGCGAGCGTGCGCATGACGCGCGGTGAATCCACGCGGCGTGCCGGTGCGCGATCGACGCCGTTTCCCGACGATCGCGAGATCGACGAGGTGGCCGGGACGCTTTTCGGGGTGGCATCGGCCACGCCCCTCGCGGTGTAGAGTCGCCCCTGGATGACCCGCGTCGAATCGCCCCTCGTCGTTCGCCATCGCGGCGAGCACATCGATCTGGTCCTGGGAAACGTCGTGCTCCTCTCGTCCGCGGCGCTGGAGACCGAGCGGGCTTTCGGGGCCATCGCCCCGCCCGCCGCCAAGCGCGTCCTCATCGGGGGGCTAGGGTTCGGCGCGACCCTCCGTGGGGCCCTCTCGGTGCTCTCGGCGGATGCGCGCGTTCATGTCGTCGAGAAGGTCGCGGCGATCGAGCCGCTGCTTCGCGGGGAGCTCGCGCATCTCGGCGGCGGGGTACTCGACGACCCGCGCGTCGTCCTCGAAAACGCCGACATCGTCGACGTCCTCGCGCGCGAACGCGATCTCGACGCCATCCTTCTCGACGTCGACAACGGCCCGGAGTGGGCCTCGTTCCGTACGAACGTGCGAATCTACACCCCCGTCGGCCTCGCCGCGGCGCGCGCCGCGCTTCGCCCGGGAGGCATGCTCGCGGTGTGGAGCGGCTACGCGGCCGACGCGTTCCCAGCGCGCCTTCGCGCCGCCGGGTTCGCGCCATCCATCGTCCCGTTCCTCGAGCGAGGCGTCCTCCGCGCCCGTGCGTACGTGGGGATCAAGAGTGAAGTAGACAGGGCGCGTTCCTCGGGAGAAAAGGACGTCCCGTGAGCGACGCTTCCCCCCACGCACCCACGCCGTTCGCCGCCGGGCTGCCGTCCGAGTTCGAGGACCCGGCGTTCCGCAGGCGGCGCACGCAGAACTGGGTCATCCTCGGGCTCCTCTACGCGTTCTTCTACATGACGCGGTACAATTTCACCGCGACCAACGCGCAGCTCTCGGAGTTGATTGGCTGGCGAAACACGGAGGTCGGCGTGTTCGAGACGGTCATGCCGCTCGTCTACGGCCTCTCCGTCTTTTTCAACGGACCGCTCGCCGATCGGATCGGCGGCAAGCGCGCGTTCCTCATCGGTGCGGCCGGCGTCTTCGTGATGAACCTGCTCTTCGGCGCGTCGCTCTCCTTCGTCGAAACACCCGCCGTGTGGATCACCGGAGCGTCGCATGCGCGTGTCGTCGGCCAGGCGGCGGTGCTCGCGGACGGGCTTACGAGCAAATCGCTGCTCGCAATCATGGCGACCATCTGGGGCATCAACGGCTACTTCCAGTCGTTCGGCGCGCTCGCGATCATCAAGGTGAACGCCCAGTGGTTTCACGTACGTGAGCGAGGGGTCTTTGCGGCCGTGTTCGGCGTCTTGATCCGGCTCGGCCTGATCCTCGCGTTCTCCGGCGTGCCGTTCATCGCGAAGTTCGGCCTCCGCTACGCGTTCTGGGTCCCCGCGGCGTTCGTCGGTGTCCTCTTCTTCTTGGTCTTGCGCTTCGTCCAGAACACGCCGGTCGACGCCGGCTTCCCCGCGGTCGACGCAGGCGATGGTGTGGGTGTCGACGACGGCAAGCCGATGAAGTTTGCCGACGTGCTTCGAAAAGTGTTCGCGAGCCGCGCCGCGTGGATCATCGCGGGCGCATCGATGATGATCGGCATCGTACGGCGGAGCGTCGTCGACGCCTGGTACCCGAAGTATTTCACCGAGACGTTCTCGGTGCCAAAGAGCGAGCTCGGCTCCTTCGTTCCGTACCAGGTCGCCGCCTGGGGGATCGCGATCCTCGGGATCGGGGGAGGCTTCGCCTTCGGTTTCTCGTCGGACAGGATCTACGGCGGGAGGCGAGCGCCCGTCATCACGTACGGCTTCATCGGAATGGCCGTCATGCTCGCGCTTCTCGGTCTCGCGAATCACCTGAGCCTCGGTCCATGGGTGACCGGCGCTTGCCTCATGATGCTGTCCTTCTTCGTCAACGGCGCGCACGGAATGATCAGCGGCGCGGCCTCGATGGACTTCGGCGGACGAAAAGCGGCCGCGACCGCCGCGGGGCTCTTCGACGGGATGCAGTACCTCGCCGCGGCCTTCGTCGGGATGGGCGTCGGCGCGCTCGTCGATCATTGGGGATGGGGCGCGTGGCCTTTCGCGCCGATCCCGTTCGCGTGCGTTGGTGCCGGCCTCATGGCGACCCTGTGGCGCGTCGCGCCAGGACGAAAGGCGCACTGAATCCGCGGCCACTCATTAAATCGTGGCGACGATCGTGTAATATCGACACGGCGTGAGTAATTCGTCCAAAGGTACGCCGGGGGCCGCAGCGCAGGCCTGGGCGGCGCACTGGATCGAAGACGCACGTGCGTCGCTCCCCGAAGCTCCCCCCCACGAACGACCGGCGTGCGCGGCGCGGCTCGCGGCGATGCTCTTCGCCTGCGGGCAGGACGACGAGGCCGAAGCGGTCCTCTCGACCGCGCGGCGCGATGCGGCCATGAGCGGGGATCGCGCGGCGATGGCGCGGATCGAAGTGGCCCTCGCCGACGGTGCGATCTCGCGCGACAACGACGCGCGCGCACACGGCCACCTCGCGACGGCGCGGAGACAACTGAAGCCGATCCCGACGCCGATCGCGGCGCGCGCGTGGATCGTGGAAGCGCGTCTCGCGCGGGCCGAGGGGCGAGCGGCGCCGCCGTGGCAGGGGGACGACCCCGACGCGACGCACGAAGGGCTGTTCGATCCCAGCGAGCGAATGGATCTCAGCGTGGAGCTCGCGCTCGAACGCGCGATCACGTCGCGCCTCGCGCAGGAGTGGACCGCGGCGCGCGCGCACCTCGAACGGGCGCGCGAGCTTTCGAACGTGACCGCGTCGCCGCGATGGATCGCGCTCGTCGAGGTGGAGGTCGGGCTTTACGCGGCGGAGGTCGACGACCCTGGCGCGGCGTACGCGCGCATTCGTCAGGCGATCGTCGTGCTGGGGTCGACGGGGACCAAGCGCGACGAAGGGCGCGCGATGATCCGCCTCGCCGAGATGATGGCGAACAAGCACGTCGAGTCGGAGCACGACTCGGCGGCGCTGTGGCTGGGGCGCGCGTTGTCGGCGCTGGGGCCGGCGGCGACGTGGCGCGACAGGTCCGCCATTCGCACCGGCTTCCGCGCGCACGGGCGGCGCATCCTCGATCGCGTGATGACCGAGGGGACCGCCTCGCGCATCGAGGGGTTCGAACGCGCCCGCGGCGCGCTGCTCGGCGCGATTTCGATCTCGGTCGAAGCGGCGGAGTGCGCGCTCAACGATCTCGAAGCGCAGGTCGGCAAGGACGGCGCGAGCGACGCGGTGCAGTCGCTCGTCGAGCAAGTGCGCGCGGCGGCGCTGTCGATGTCCGCGGCCACGGCGCCGGCGATGGGGGACCTCGATCGCGTCGTCCACGATCTCATCGACTTCATCGGCGCCGCGCTCGTCGAGCGCGATCGCATGCGCAGCTTGCTCGTCGCCTTGAGCGACATCGACGCCGCGACCGATCGCGACGCCTTGCCTCCGCTCATCGCGCGGTTGGCGGCGCGGATCCTCGAAGCGGATCGCGTGGTCGTGGCGATCGCGAAAGACGCGAAGCTCGAGCTCGCGGGGCAGTGGGGCGAAGCGCACGCCGGCTCCGAGCATCTCTGGGAGACCGCCGCCGCCGACGCGATGAGCCGCGAGCGGCCGAAGACCCCGTCGGAGATTCCGGTGGTCCGCCGCTCGGAGGAGCAGCCCGCGGGCCCCGTGCTCGTGGTGCCGATGCACGTGGGGGGCGTGGACGGCGCGATCTACGCCGACAAGCTCGTTCGCAACGGGCACTTCCGCGAGCAGGACCAGGCGATGGCGTTCTTGCTCGCCGAGTACAGCGCGATCGCGCTCGGGCGCCTCCGCGCGCTGGAGCAGGAGCGCGCGGCGCTTCGACGGCTCGCCGTGACGCTCGATGCGATCCGCGACGGCGTCGTTTCGTGGGACGGGCAAGGGGTCATCTTGTCGGCGAACGCCGCGCTCGAGCGGATGCTCCGCGTGCAGCACGGGGACCTCGTCGGCACGCGGGTCCAGGACCAGGCGACGCTGGCGCCGCTCGTGGCGCTGCTCGCGGGGAACGGGCGGGTCGATGGGTCGGTCGTGCGGATGCCCACGGGGAGCTTCGTGGTCAGCGCGCGCCCGCTCGGCAGCGAAGACAGCTCGTCCAACGGGACCGTCGCCACGCTCGTCGAGCTCGATCGTGCGCAGAAGCTCGCGCAACGAATCGGCGCGGCGCGCCCGCGCTACAACTTCGCCGACGTCGTCGGCACCAGCCCGCCGCTCTTGAACGCCGTGTCGATCGCCAAGCAAGCCGCGGCCGTCGACTCCACCGTGCTCATCACCGGCGAGAGCGGCACCGGCAAAGAGATCATCGCCCAGGCGATCCACACGGCGGGATCACGCACCGGCGAGCCGTTCGTCGGCGTCAACGTCGCCGCGATTCCGCGCGAGCTGCTCGAGGCGGAGCTGTTCGGCTACGATCGCGGCGCGTTCACCGGCGCGCGCGCCGAGGGGAACGCAGGCAAGTTCGAGCAAGCGGGGGCGGGGACCATCCTGCTCGACGAGATCGGCGAGATGCCGATGGACATGCAGGCCAAGCTCCTGCGCGTCCTTCAAGAGCGCGTCATCGTGCGGCTCGGCGGTTCGGGAGAACGAGCGGTGCACGCGCGGGTGATCGCGACCACGCACCGCGATCTCTCGCAGCTGGTCGACGAGGGGAAGTTCCGCATGGACCTCCTCTATCGTCTGCGCGTCTTGTCCATCGAGCTGCCGCCGCTGCGCGAGCGCCCCGACGACGTTCACGTGCTCGCGCAGCACTACATGATGAAGTTCGCCGAGCAGCAGCGGAAGCGCGTCCGCGAGCTCGGCCCGCGTGTGTACGAGGAGCTCCAGAGCTACGACTGGCCGGGGAACATTCGCGAGCTGGCGAACGTGATGGAGTCCGAGGTGAGCTTGCTCGCGGCCGATGCCGTGCGCCTCGAACGCCTCGCCACGCGGCTCGCGGGTCGCTTCCACGGTTCGGCGATCCCTTCGACGGGTCAGTTCCGCGCGATGGAAGTGCCGATGCTCTCGCCCCTCTCGCCGATCATCCCGCTCTCCGAGCTGGAGAAGAAGGCGTTCTTGCACGCGCTCGAGCGGAGCGGCCAGAGCGTGGCGCGCGCGGCCGAAGCGCTCGGCGTGTCGAAGGTCACCTTCTACGCGAAGCTCCGTTCGTACGGGATGCACCCGAAGGATCGCTTCGACGAAGAGGGGCCGACGAGCGTGCGGCGGCAGCGGGGCGCGACGCCGGTCGATCCCGTCGATCCCTTCGAGCCGCCGACGCGGACGTCGACGTCGAAGATACGTACGGAGAAGTGAGCTCTTTGCGTTCTCGCCTTGCGCGACCGCGTCCGCTCGCGCGAGCATGAGGGCTGGATGCGCCACGCCGACCTGATCGCGCAGATCCCGCTCTTCGAAGGCCTCAGCGAGACCGACAGCGAAGCGCTCGCGGCTCGACTGACGGAGCGGCAGTTCAAGCCGGGTGAGGTCGTCTTCGCGAAGGACGACAAAGGGTCGGCGATGTACGTCGTCCTCTCGGGCGCGGTGCAGATCTTCCTGCCGCCGCCTGACAAGGACGCGCCGCGCGTCATCCTCAAAGACGTTCGCACGGGCGAGTACTTCGGTGAGCTCGCGCTCTTCGACGACAAGCCGCGATCGGCCAGCGTGGAAGCGACGGTCGACACCGTGCTGCTCGAGCTCACGCGGGACGATTTCGCCGAGCACCTCTCGAAGTCGAAGACCGCGGCCTTCTCCATCTTGAGCGAGATGGCCGAGCGCCTGCGCGTGACCAACGCGCTCCTCAGTCAGCGCGCCGCGACGAACGCCGTCAAAGAGATCGAAGAGAACCTGACGTGGGGCCAGCGCCTCGCGGACAAGGTGGCCGAGCTGAACGGAAGCTGGGCGTTCATCCTGTTCCTGCTGGGGCTCTCGGCGATGTGGTCGGTCGTGAATCAGGCGATGAAGGACAAGGCCTTCGACGTCTACCCGTACCAGTTCTACAACTTGTTCCTGGCGGTGCTGGTCGCGTTGCAAGGTCCGCTCATCGTGATGAGCCAGAACCGGCAGACGATGAAGGACCGCGCGCAGGCCGAGACCGACTTCCGCGTGAACCTGAAGAACGAGGTCGGGATCGAGGTGATCCAGCGCGAGCTCGCCGCGTTCCATGCGGAGACGACGACGCGGCTCGAGGTGCTGGAGCGGATGGCGCGCGCCGAGCGGGTGAGGGCGGAGGTTCCGTCGAAGATCGCGGGCGGGCCGTTGAGTGTGAGGACGCCGAGCTCGGAGTAGCTCGCGGCGCGCTCACCCCACCCCCCCCCAAGGGGAGGGTGAGAGCCCCATACTTGCGTTGACGGAACCCGGGCGCTAGATCGTCCCCGCTGTTCGAGGCGGGAAGTCGGTGTGAATCCGACGCGGAGCCGCCACCGTGATCGAAGCGTGCGATCGAGCACTCTTCGGAAGTCGGGCCACCCTCGGACGGCGCGCTTCTCACGTCTGACTCGTGCACGGTGCACGCATTCGCGGAGAGCGCTCTCCAGGGCGCCGCGCGAGCATCGCGGCGAGGAGTGACGACGATGCGGGTCCGAGTCTGGAGGGGAGCGGCGGTGGCCGCGATGGCGAGCGCGGGGATGGCCTGCAGCTCGGGGGATGGATCCGTTTCGAACGGCGTGGATGCCTCCATCGGCGGAAGCGCGGACGATGACGGTGGGCCCCCCTCGATCGGGACGTCGTGGGACGCCGGGAGCGGGATGGTCTGGGTCGAGGCCGGGACGCTCGGAGGCGATCCGCCGGCCGACGCGGCCAAGCCGATGACCGACGCGGGGGGCTACCCGCTGTGCGACGGCGGGTCGATCGCGAGCGATCGCTTCATCACGCAGGTGATCTCGTTCGAGGCGGGAGCGTGCGCCGGATACGGCGAGGCGGAGATGCCCACGATCGTCGAAGGGCCTCCGGTGGGGGGCGGCGAGTCGCAGGGGGGCACCGATGTGCTCTCGCTCGGCACCGGCGGAACCATCGTCGTCGCGTTCACGCCGAACACGATCGTCGACGGGCCCGGCGTCGACTTCATCGTCTTCGAGAACCCCTTCGAGGTCGCCGGCAACCCAAACAATGTCTACGCCGAGCCGGGCGAAGTCAGCGTCAGCAACGACGGCGTCACGTGGGCCACGTTCCCGTGCACGGCCACGAAAGCCCCCTACGGCGAGTGCGCCGGATGGAACCCCGTCTTGTCGAACCCGAACAACTGCCTGTCGCCGGTTGACCCGTCAGTGGCCGGCGGCGATCCGTTCGATCTTCACGACGTGGGCGTCACCAGCGCGAAGTACGTGCGCATCGTCGACAAGGCGAACGAGGCCTGCTCGAGCGACCCCTCGCAGGACCTCACGACGAACGGGTTCGATCTCGACGCGATCGCGATCGTGAACGCGCAGCTGCCGTAGCCGCTGCGCGTTCGGGGAGCCCCGCACGCTTCAGTGCGAGAAGTGAATCGGAAACGAGCTGCCGCTGCCGGTGCCGGTGCTGCTCGTCTGGCACGCCGTGGGCGTCGTGTAGACCTTCTGGAGCTGCGCCTCGGCGCACGTCCCGAACGTCGATATGCAGGCGGTCCCCGAGTCAGCGGTGAGCGACGGGATGCACGTCGTGGTGAGCGACGCCGAGAAGCTGTCGTTGAGCTCGAGGACGATCGAGCCGAACTCGTTCGGGCTCAGCCCGTCGGTGCCCGAGTCCGAGCTCACCGTCGCCGTGGACGAGAAGAACGCCGTCTGGCACTCCGCCGCCGTCTCGCCGTACGCCGATGCGCACTGGGCGCAGAAGCCCGTCGCGACCGCCGCCTGCGCAGTCGTCGGCGTGAACGTCGCTTCCTTTCCCTCGATGCACGTCCCCACCGCCGACGAGCCCGCGTCTCCGCAGCTCGCGCCCGCCGCGCACGTCACGGTCGCGCCCAGCGACTGGGCGGAGAGCGCCGAGGCGTAGGTCGTACAGTCTTGCTCCTGCGCGAGGTCGCACGCATCGGTGAGGTTGCACTGCTTGACGTAGGCCGTGAGCGCGGAGCAGTACTCGGCGGGCGTCGCGGTCGTGCCGCCGCCCGAGCCGGAGCCAGAACCGGAGCCGCCGGAGCCGGAGCCACCGTCGCCGGTGGTGGGGTTGGAGCTGGTGCTCGAGGTACATGCGCCGACGGAGAAACACGCGGCGACTACGGCGACGACAGCGGAGGCTTGGAGGTTGGTCAATTTCATGCGCGGGACGTTACATCACTGCGCTCCAGGCGTCTCCGATTGGCAGGCGGGGGGGGTCTTCACGGCTTTGTCGATCACGGCGCCGGCGCATACCTCGAACCCTGCGATGCACCCGAGCGGCCCGGCGTCCGCGCCGAGGGGCTTCGCGCACGTCGTGTCGACCGAGGTGACGAGCGTGTCGTTCAGCTCGAGGAAGGCGCTGCCGATGTCGGCCGCGGAGGCGCTGGAGCCGGCTTCGTCGGTGTTGGCCGTGGTGAGCTGCGCGTAGAAGATTTGCGCGCACGATCCGGCGTCTTCTTCCGGGTAGACCGTCGCGCAGGCGGCGCAGTAGTCCGTCGCGAGCTGGAGTTGCGTGGTCGAGGGGGCGATGTTCGCCTCTTGCGACCCGATGCACGTGGCCGTCGCGGTGCTGCCGGCGTCGGCGCACGTGAGGGTCGAGGTGCACGCCGTGAACGCGGTGAGCGCCGCGGGCGAGAACGCCGAGACGTAGTCGGTGCAGGTCTGCGCCGAGGCCACGGTGCACGGGTCGGTGACCTTGCACTGGGTCACATAGGCGGAGAGCGCGGAGCAGTAGCTCGCCGCGCTCGACTGCGTGGTGGTGGTGCTCGACGAGTCGTCGCTGTTGCACGCGACGGCGAACGAGACACCCGCGGCGAAGATCGCGAGGGCAGCGGAGGCGGCCAACGATGTGAGCTTCATGCCGACAGGCTAGCTCACACTTTGCTCAGTCGCCTTCTCCGCCCTCGGTCCCGCCATCGGTCTCCCCGGGGAAGCAGGCCGCGGGGGGAGGGATGGCCTTTGCGATCAGGGTGTTCACGCACTCGAAGAACTCGCCGGAGCAGCTCTGCGCTGACCCGCTGGAGGCCTCCGGCACGCACTGCGAGTCGAACGCCGTCACGATCGTGTCGTTGAAATCGAAGGGGATCGCCGCGAGCTCGCTGATGGTCGAGCCGCCGTCCGGGATCGCGTAGAACTCCTGCGCGCACGCCGCTCCCGAAGGGAGGCCCATCGGCTCCGAGCACGCGGCGCAATAGTCCTGGGCGTACTTCTGCTGCGCGGCCGTCGGCGTGAACGCGCTCTGCTTCGCCGCGAGGCACGACTCTTCGGAGGCGTTGGCGGTGAGGAGCGAGCCGACCGCGCTGTTGGGGAACTCGCCCACGCACGTGGGCTCGGACGTGGCGCATGCGGTGAAGGCTTCGAGGTACGACGCGGAGAAGGACACGCTGTACGACGGGCAGTTTCGGATGAGCCCCGTCGAGCACGGATCGGTGACGTTGCACTTCGCGGCGTACCCGCTGAAGGCCGCGCAGAACTGCGCGGGCGTCGCGCTCGGCGGACCCCCGCCGGCGTCGTCGCCGCTCGAGGTCGCGCACGCCGCTGATACCGCCAGTGCCGCGGCGAAGACGCCGGCGACCCACGATGCACCGAACCGCGAGCCCCTCATGGCCCTCAGGTTAACTCAGTTCGCGTCGCGCATCGCCTTCGCAACGTCGGCCGCTCGCGCTGCGCCTGCCGCGAAGCGCCCTGTAATGTGGCCGTCGGCCGCCACCACGACCGTGGTGGGCACGCCCTCGATCGCGAAGTCCTTCAGCGCCGGGGGAATCGGATCGCCGTAGGCGTTCGTGAGATCGACCCGCAGCGCGACGAACCGCGGCGCCTCGGCCAGGACGCGCCCGTCGTGCCAGATCGTCGTCTCCATCATCACGGAAGGCTGCGACCACGCGGCGCGCACGAACACGAGGAGCGGCTTGTGATCCTCGGCCGCGCGCGCCCGCGCCTCGGGGATCGACGCGAGCCACGGGATGTCGGGGTACTGCGGGAGCTGCTTGAACGGCACCGCGGGCGAATTGGGGACCGGGACGGCGTCGATGTTGCGCGGGCCGCAGCCGACGAGCCCGGCCGTGAGCCCGGCGGCACACGCCAAACCCACACCGAGCGCCGCCTTCACGAGTTTCCCGAACCCTGGCATCCGGTGCCCGTAGCACGAACGGCGCTTGAAATGCCGCTCGCCGTCGTGCGATGTGAACCCGCCATGCTCGACATCGCCTTCATTCGCCAGAACGTCGACGCGGTCAAAGCCGCCATCCGGAACAAGCGCTTCGACCTCGACCTCGACGAGCTTCTCGCCGCCGACAAGCTCCGTCGCGAGCTCACCGCCACGCTCGACGTGAGGCGCGCGCGCAAGAACGAGATCAGCGCGCTGATGCCCAAGGCGAGCAAAGAGGAGCGTCGCGCGCTCATCGAGGAGGGGAAAGAGGTGCGCGCGGAGATCGAGTCGCTCGAGCCCGCGTCGAACGAAGCGAAGAAGAAGTTCGACGAGCTGATGCTGCGCGTCCCCTCCGTCCCGCGCCCCGAGGTGCCGGTCGGCAAGGGAGAGGAGGACAACGTCGAGATTCGCAAGGTCGGCACGCCGCGCGACTTCGGCTTCCAGCCGAAGGACCACGTGGAGCTGATGACGGGGCTCAAGATGGTGAACTGGGACGGCCCGCGGAAGTTCGCCGGCGGCCGTTCGTATGCGTTGACGGGAATGGGGGCCATCTTGGAGCTCGCCGCCACACGCATGGCGATCGACATACTGGTCAAGCGCGGACTCACGATGGTCATTCCCCCCGTGATGGTGAAAGAGCGCGCGATGACGGGGACGGGGTTCTTCCCGCTCGGTCGCGAGGAGGCGTACTCGATCCCGGCCGACGACCTGTTCCTCATCGGCACGAGCGAGGTCGCGCTCGTCTCGATGCACTGCGACGACGTGTTCGACGCCGCGCAGCTCCCCGTGCGGTACGCGGGGATCTCCCCGTGCTTTCGTCGTGAAGCCGGCGCGTATGGGAAGGACACCAAGGGCCTGTACCGCGTGCATCAGTTCACGAAGGTGGAGCAGGTCGTCTTCTGTCTGCCGGACGAAGAGATCGCGGAGAAGGAGCAC
>Ga0302314_10018037_pt1 | contig 11791 bp, 10 predicted proteins | sample III_Palsa_N2_3_FD_200533 | JGI IMG/M metagenome (GOLD analysis project Ga0302314, IMG submission 200533) | Peat permafrost microbial communities from Stordalen Mire near Abisko, Sweden - III_Palsa_N2_3 | ecosystem: Environmental > Terrestrial > Soil > Palsa > Peat permafrost | place: Sweden...
CCAGCGGCGTCGAGTGGGGCCGGAGCTTCCGGGAGGACACCCTCGTCCATGCCCGCCGTCTGTGGGCCAGCGGCCTGGAGTGGGACCGGGGCTTCCGGGAGGACGCCTTCGTCCAAGCCTGCCGTCTGTTGCTCCACGGCCTCGAGCAGGTCGGGACCGACGCCGACGGGGGCCTCGAGCTGGAACCGTGTCTCCGAGAGGATGCTCTTGTGAACGCTCGGGGCCGCAGACGCAGAGGCGCTCAGCTGGTGCGAATCCTCGGCCAGGCCGCCTTCATCGGCGTCGAAAACCGCCGTCGGTGGGGCATCGCGCTCTGATGCCTGCGCTCGCTCGGCGGAGGGCGCGCTCGCGAGATTTGCCAGGCTCTGGTGCTCGATGTCATCGGTCCCGCCCGTGTCCGGCGGCAAGTCGATGCCTTCATCTCCCTGCCGGCCATAGGAGACGAAGTCAGCGGCGGCGGCCAGGGGCACCCGGTCCGCAGGAGAGCCCCCGAACTCGGTGGCCTCGGCATCCCTTTGGGGACGTGTGGCCGCCGGAGCCTCGTCGAAGGGAGCCGGCGGTGGCCCGTCCAGTCCCGGGTCGGTGGGCCGGTCGGCCGCCGCGTCGGACCAGGCGGGGGCATCGAGCGCCGGACCAACCCAGGCGGACGTCGTCGGGGCCGCCGGGCTATCCAGCGAAGGGCCGTTCCAGTGCGTCTCCTCAGGCTCTGGTTCGTCGTCTGGCGAGACGGGCTGTGAAGCGTTGGTTGCCTCCTCGGCGTCCCAGAACTGCGCGGCGGGCTCATCCGGCGTTGTGCCAGCGGCCCCGGCGAGCACCGCGTCCGGGACGGGCGGCGTCGGGGGCGAAAGTGGCGCCGGCCCGGCAGGAGTCGGCGAAGTCGGCGAGGAGCCAACAGTCTCTGGCTCGAGCGGAAGGCCAAGCTGACGCCGAAGCGCCATCCACCGCGCCGCCTCGGCTTCGGTGAGCGCGCTCAGGCTTCGCTTCTCGCTGAGGGAACGCAGCTCGCGAATCGCTGCGCGCGTGTCGGACATCCGTCGCTCTGGGCAACCGGCCCCCAGGAGAGGGCACGGGCCGCTTGTCGAAAGGGCAAGAACGAGTGTACGGCCTTTTCACGCTGAGGGCAGTTTGCTGACCGTTGTCGGATGTTTGCCGCCGATGTGGGTTTGAGGTGGAAGCCTCGAGGCGAATCCGGTACGACGCCATCGATGGGCCCCTCACCCAGCGCAATGTCCGGTTCGCAGAATTTTCACACGGGAGCAGCTTGCCCATACAGGCCCGTGTGACGCAGAACTCCTGCCTGGCCCCAACCCCTTTGTGCCACCAACGGAGTACCCAGTGTCCAGCCCAGGCATCGCGCAGCTCGCCATCAACACGCTGCGGACACTGAGCATCGATGCCGTTGAGAAAGCCAACTCCGGGCACCCCGGGGCACCGATGGGCTTTGCCCCGGTGGCCTACGCCTTGTGGCGGGATGTGTTGCGCTACGACCCGGCCGACCCGCGGTGGCCGAACCGCGACCGCTTTCTCCTCTCCAACGGACACGCATCGATGTTGCTCTATGCCACCCTTTTCCTCGCCGGCGTCCGCGAGGTGAAGAAGGATGGCAAGGTCGGTTCGGGCCCGGCAGTGTCGCTCGACGACATCAAGTCCTTCCGGCAGCTGGGAAGCCGGACGCCGGGCCATCCGGAATACGGGCACACCAGCGGGGTAGAGGCCACCACCGGTCCACTTGGGCAGGGAGCTGCGAACAGCGTGGGGATGGCCATCGCCTCGCGCTGGCTCGGCACCCGCTACAACCGTCCCGGCAAGAGCGTCTTCGACTTCGACGTCTACGCCATCCTCGGCGACGGCTGCATGATGGAGGGCGTTTCCTCAGAGGCAGCGTCGCTCGCCGGGCACCTCCAGCTTTCCAACCTCTGTTGGATTTACGACAACAACCACGTCAGCCTCGACGGGAAGACGGCGCTCTCGTTTTCGGAGGACGCCGCGGCACGTTTCGGCGCCGTGGGCTGGGCGGTCACCCACGTCGACGATGCCAATGACCTGGCGAAGCTGGCCCGCGCGTTTTCTTTTTTCAAGGAGACGCGCGACCGGCCGACGCTGCTCATCGTCGACAGTCACATCGGTTACGGCTCGCCGAAGAAGCAGGACACCAGCGCCGCCCACGGAGAGCCCTTGGGCGCAGAAGAGGTACGCGCGGCCAAGCGCAACTACGGCTGGCCGGAAGATGCACAGTTCCTCGTCCCCGACGGCGTCCGCGCGGACTTCGACGAGGGGCTTGGGACGCGGGGCCGGACAGCGCGCGAGGCCTGGCTCAGGATGTTTCAAGAGTACAAGCGAGACCATCCAGACCTGGCCGACGAAGTGGACCGCATGGCGGCCCGGGATTTGCCGGTGGGGTGGCAGAGCGCGCTGACCGAGTTTCCAGCGGACGCGAAGGGGATGGCGACGCGGGAGTCCTCAGGAAAGGTGCTCGAGGCACTTGGCCAGCGAATCCCGTGGATTGTCGGAGGCGCCGCCGACCTGAGCGGCTCGACCCGGACGTCCTTCAAAGGCGAGGGCCCGATGGAGCCTGACCATCCCTCGGCGCGCAACGTCTACTACGGGGTGCGCGAGCACGCGATGGGAGCCATCGTCAATGGGTTGGTGCTCAGCGGTCTCCGCGGGTACGGGGCGACGTTCTTCAACTTCACGGACTACATGCGTGAGCCCATCCGACTCTCGGCGCTGATGGAGATTCCCTCCCTGTGGGTGATGACCCACGATTCCATCGGCCTCGGCGAGGACGGGCCCACCCACCAGCCCGTCGAGCAACTTGCCGCGCTGCGGTCCGTGCCCCAGCTCTTGGTGTTCCGACCAGCCGACGCCAACGAAGTCATCGAGTGCTGGAGGGTGGCCCTCCAAACACGTCACCGCCCCTCGTTGTTGGTGCTCAGCCGTCAGGCGCTGCCAACCTTCGACCGGAGTAAATGCGGAGCTGCAACCGGAGTTGCCCAAGGAGCATACGTCCTGGCAGAAGCCGAAGGAGGAAAGCCGGATGTCCTGCTGCTCGCCACCGGGAGCGAGGTTGCCATGGCCATGGTCGCTCGGGACCAACTCGCGCAGAGCGGAATCCACGCCAGAGTGGTGAGCATGCCTTGCTGGGAGCTGTTCGAGGAGCAAGACGCCGCGTACCGGGAGAGCGTTCTGCCGGCAGCGGTGGCCGCACGGGTGTCGGTGGAGGCTGCGGCTGCGCTCGGCTGGGACCGGTATGTCGGGCCCAAGGGGACCATCCTCGCCATGCGAAGCTTTGGCGCCTCGGCACCCATCAAGGACGTCCAGAAATATTTCGGCTTCACGCCTGAAAATGTAGCCGAGGCCGCACGGGCGCTGGTCCAGGTCAGGAGATAGACCCGACCATGGGGCCCGTCCTCTGGGCCGAGCGCAGGGTTTCGAGCGCCAGGCGCCCTTCAGTGACCGAGCCCTTCGACGCCGGCCTGGCCCGGTTCAGCGGGGCGGCGTCCTCGCGTAGAAAGAGCATCGAGCAGCATGTGTCGTTGAATCCGGCAGAAGGTAGGGAGACACCATGAATCGCATCAAGGCACTCGGGCAGGCGGGCCAGAGCATTTGGCTCGACTTCATGCAGCGGAATCTGGTCACCACGGGTGAGCTGCAGGGGATCATTCAAAACGACGGCATTGCTGGACTGACGTCGAACCCCACCATTTTCCAGAAGGCTGTGGAGGCGAGCCAGGACTACGACGACCTCTTCACGAAGATGGCGTCCGAGGGGAAGACGGTGGTCCAGGTCTACGATGCGCTGACGCTGCGGGACATCCAGGACGCGGCCCGCATCTTTCATCCAGTGTGGGAGTCCACCCAGCACCGGGATGGGTACTGCTCGCTCGAGGTCTCCCCCAAGCTGGCCCGTGACACCAAGGGGTCCATCGAGGAGGCGCGTCGCTTGTGGAAGGCACTGGGCGCGCCCAACGTCATGATTAAGATTCCTGGAACGCCCGAGGGCGTTCCGGCCATCGAGCAGTGCATCAGCGAAGGTATCAACATCAACGTCACGCTTCTCTTCAGCCAGGAAGCCTATGTCACCGTGGCCGAGGCCTACCTTCGCGGCCTGGAGCGGCGGGCGAAGGAGGGGAAGCCCGTGGCGGAGCTTGCCTCGGTGGCCAGCTTCTTCGTCAGTCGCATCGACTCCGAAGTGGAGAAGCGAATCGGCAAGGCGCGCGCTGCGAGTGCGGACGAGCGGCGTTCTCGGCTGTTCGAGGCGTTGATGGGCAAAGTCGCCATCGCCAACGCCAAGCTGGCCTACCGGCGCTACCAGGCGCTTTTCAGCGGCGCGCGGTGGGACACGCTGGCCAAGCAAGGCGCGCATCCCCAGCGCGTCCTCTGGGCAAGCACCGGGACCAAGAACCCCAAATATTCCGATGTCCTCTATGTGGAGGAACTCGTCGGAAAGGACACGGTGAACACCATCCCCCCGGCGACCCTGGATGCCTTCCGCGACCACGGCAAGGTTCGCCAGAGTCTGACCGAGGACGTCCCCGGCGCGGAGGTCACGATGCGCGCGCTGGAGGAGGCCGGAATCTCGATGAAGGCCGTCACCGACACGCTGGTGGAAGAAGGGGTGCAAAAGTTCGCCGAGTCCTTCGACGAGCTCTTCAAAGCCATCGGCGAGCGCCTCCGCGCTCACGGAGGGAAGGTATGAAGGCGCTCCCACTCTGCAAGACGAGGGAGGTGCCGTGAGCGTGCCGCCGGCCAAGACGGCTTCCGGGGTCCGGGTCGGAGACCCGTGCGTGGTGATCATTTTCGGCGCCTCGGGCGACTTGACGCAGCGCAAGCTGGTGCCAGCCCTGTTCAACCTCCAGACGCAAGGGTTTCTCGCTTCGGAGTTTGGTGTGGTGGGCGTGTCGCGTTCGGAGATGCCTCACGCCACTTTTCGCGAGAAGGTGAAGCCGGAAGACAAGTCCCTGCCCACCGACGAGGCCCGCAAGGCCTGGAGTGAACTCTCGGAGCGAATCTTCTACCAAGCGGGCGATGTGTCTCGTCCAGAGACCTTCAAGCAACTCAAGGACTTCCTCGGCAAACTCGACGCCCAGCTGAAGACGCCCGGCAATTACATGTTTTACCTCTCGGTGGCGCCGGAATTCTTCGCGACCATCGTCAAGGGGCTGGGCAGCGCCGGGCTTCTCGAAGAGAAAGACGGACACTGGCGGCGAGTGGTCATCGAGAAGCCCTTTGGCCACGACCTCGGCTCCGCCATACAGCTCAACCAGGACTTGCGGTCGGTGGTCGGCGAGCGGCAGATTTTTCGCATCGACCACTACCTGGGCAAGGAGACCGTCCAGAACCTGCTCATCTTTCGGTTCGGCAACAGCATCTTCGAGCCGATTTGGAACCACCACTACATCGACCACGTGCAGGTCACCGCCGCCGAGGAACTCGGTGTGGAGGGACGGGGCGGGTACTACGACAGCGCGGGCTCACTCCGCGACATGGTGCCCAACCACATCGCACAGCTGGTGAGCCTGGTGGGAATGGAGCCGCCCATCTCCTTCCATGCCGATGCGGTGCGCGACGAGCAGGTGAAGCTCTTGCGGTCCATCCAGCCGCTGTCCCCCGAGGACGTGCTTCATTCCGCGGTGCGAGGCCAGTACGGGCAGGGACAGGTGAAGGGACACAAGGTCCCTGGCTACCGCGAGGAAGAAAAGGTCTCGCCGCAGAGCAACACCGACACCTTTGTTGGTTTGCGGCTCTACATCGACAACTGGCGCTGGGCCCACGTCCCCTTCTATGTGCGCACCGGAAAGCGCATGCCCAAGCGGGTGACGGAAATCGTCATCCAATTCAAGGCGGCGCCCTTCATGCTCTTCACCCGTACACCGGTGAGCCACCTCACCACCAACCGACTCTTCGTTCGCATCCAGCCCGATGAAGGCATCTCGCTCCGCTTTGGTGCCAAGGTCCCCGGCCCCGTTCTCGACATGGGCGCGGTGGAGATGGATTTTCGCTACGTGGATTGGTTTGGCGCCAAGCCGAGCACCGGATACGAGACCCTACTTTATGACGCGATGGTGGGCGAGGCGACGCTCTTCCAGCGCGCGGACATGGTGGAGGCCGGCTGGCAGATGGTGCAGCCCTTGATTGACGTCTGGAAGGCACTGCCCCCGAGGGACTTTCCGAACTACGCCGCTGGAACCTGGGGCCCCACCGACGCCGATGCTCTCCTGGAGCGTGACGGGCGGCACTGGGAGAACGGCGAGACGTGATTGTTGCCGGGGACATCGGTGGAACACATGCTCGCCTGGGCCTGTTCGAGGTGCACGATGGCACTCCAGCCCTGGTCAACGAGCGCGTGTACCCGAGCCCCAAGTTTTCCGGGTTGGAGGCCGTCCTCCGGGCGTTCGTCGAAGAATTTCGCCCCGTCACCACCGGCGCCGCGTTCGGGCTGGCTGGCCCGGTGCACGAGGGGAAGGTCCGCACGCCGAATCTTCCCTGGGAGGTAGACGCTCGGGCATTGGAAGCTGTCCTCGGAATTCCGAGGGTGGTGTTGATGAACGACCTCGAGGCGCTGGCCAGCGGCATTCCGTCGCTCGCGCTGGCGGACGTCCTGCTCCTCAATCCAGGTGTCGAGACCGCTGGCAACCGTGCCGTGGTCGCGGCCGGAACCGGCTTCGGCGTCGCGGGGCTGATGTGGGACGGAAAGCGGCACAGGCCGCTGGCCACCGAGGGAGGCCATGCCGACTTCGCGCCCCGAAACGTGCTGGAGTCAGAGCTCATGCTCCATCTCTCGAAGCGCTTCGGCCGCGTGAGCAACGAGCGCATCCTCTCCGGGGCAGGGCTGACCAACGTCTACGACTTCCTTCGGGACACCGGACGTGGCGAGGAGCCGGACTGGCTCACTGGACGGCTGGCGGCCGATGACCGAGCCAGGGTCATTTCCCAGTGCGGGCTCGACCGTTCGAGTCCGCTCTGCTCTCAAGCCCTGGACTTATTCGCCACCATCTATGGCGCGGTGGCGGGCAACGTCGCGTTGCTCTTCCTGGCCTTGGGCGGTGTCTACCTCGGCGGGGGAATTGCGCCGAAAGTGCTGGAGCGTCTGAAGGACCCGAAGCTTTTTCATGCTGCCTTCGTGGACAAGGGGCGCCTCCGGCCGGTGATGGAGCAGATTCCGGTTCGCGTGGTCCTCGACGACCGCGTGGGGATGCGCGGGGCGGCCCAGGTGGCGGTCCAGGAATTGGCCAGGTGAAAATCGTCCCCTCCATCTTGGCCGCGGACTACTGGCGGCTCGGCGAGCAGGTGGCCGAGGCAGAGCGGGGGGGCGCGCAGCGCTTCCACATCGACGTGATGGACGGCTCCTTCGTCCCCAACTTCTCGCTCGGACTCCCCATCGTCGAGGCCATGCGCCGCGGGACGACGCTGCCCCTGGAAGTTCACCTCATGATTGACCGGCCCGAGCGGTACACGGAGGCTTTCATCAAGGCCGGTGGCGACCTCCTCATCCTCCACCAGGAAGCGACGCCCCAGTTGCACCGAGCGCTGGACCAAGTCCAGGCGCTGGGCAAGGCGGTGGGCGTGGGCCTCAACCCCGGGACGCCTCTCGGTACCATCGAAGACGTCGTGGAAGAGCTCGACCTGCTGCTCCTGATGACCGTCAACCCAGGTTTCGGCGGGCAGAAGTTCATCACCTCCGTCCTCTCTAAGCTGCAGCGGGCCCGGGCGCTGCTTCGCGAGCGTGCGCCAGCATGCGAGCTGGAAGTCGACGGCGGAATCGACGAGACGACGGGGCCCCTGGCCTTGGCTGCCGGGGCGGACGTGCTGGTTGCCGGAACCTGCATCTTCGCCCATGCCGGTGGGCCGGCCGCCGGCGTCCGGGCCCTGCGTGAGGCCTCACCGCGAACCCGCCAAAGCCTTCCTCCTCGAGGGAGGCCCAACCCCCGTTGCTGAGGGCCGGCGCGGCCGGTCCTGAAAACGAACGGCACCACCCGTCCGTCGCGTCCGGGCGGCGCCAGCTCAGTCTTCTCCCTTGTGGCGGCTCAATAGCCGCCCTACCGCCCCATCGCGAATGTGGAAGAGGGTTTCAGGCACCAGGGACAGGGCGACCGCCGTCACCAGGAAACCGCTCGCCACCAGGTCTCCGACGCTCAGCCGCTCTCCGAGAATGAGGAACGAGGCCACAAGGCCAGCAACGATGGAACCGTATGAGGTCAGCGCGGCCACGAGCGCGACATTGAGTGCGCGCAACGCGATGCCTTGCAGGAGCTGTCCGACCAGCGAGAGCAGAAGAATTATTTCGAGGTCGAACCAGATGATGGTTCGCATGTCAAAATGGCGCAGCGGGATGAGAGCGGCATCGAGCTGCCCCAAGGGCACTCCGAGGAGTGCGAGCATCACACTCCCCAACGTGCCGAACACGCCGACGACGAAGAGCGGCGGGTAAGAACGGTTGAGCTTGCGGATTCCCAGAGTCAAAAGGGCCCAGGCGAAGATGAAACCCCCTATCAGGAGGTCGCCGGTCGGTGTTGCCCCGCCAGTCGTTTTCGAGAGGGTGAGCGTCGAAGCGCCGAGGACACCAATCACGATGGCGAGGATTCGGACCGGCGCGAGCCGTTCCCGCAGCAAGAGCGCGGCCAGGCCAGCCGCCAGCGGTGGAAATAGGCTGAGCAGCAAGACGGCGTGAGATGCGCTGGTCGCGCTCGCACCCAGAGCCGACAGAGCGCACGCTCCGGGGCCAAAGGCGATGCCACAGCCCACAAACAGTCCGGCGTCCTTCCAACTCAGCCGCGGAAGGTGCTTCGGCCTCGTCAGCAGCGCAAGCGCCAGGAACAGCGGAAGCATCCACACACCGCGCGCGACGAACAGGCTGACCGCGTCGAAGCGCGGGGAAGGGCTTGGTGCATAGAGAACCTTCGAGGCGACGGCGTTGCCACCAAAGAAGACTGCCGAGGCGAGCGCCGCGATTACCGCCCAAATTCGACTTCCGGTCTCGTCGTTCCGGGGTGCGACTGGCAGGGTAGCCTCCTTCGTTTCTGTCAACGCGATTCACCCAACAGCCGTGGCCTAGCGTTCGATGCCTTCCGAGGGAGCTGGGAGCCGAGACCAGCGGCCCTCGGCAACGAGGAATACCGAGCCGCGGACGGAGACTTCACCAGACGCAGCCACCCGCACCGCGAGTTCGCTGGGACGACCGGCAAAGCGTCCCTGGCAGAACGCCAGCCAGCCGCCGGGACGTTCGCGCCCGTGCCGGACGAGGTAGGCACCGGCCGGTCCGGCCGCGCTGCCGGTGGCGACGTCTTCCACCGCGCCGCGGTTGTCCCACGTTCGTCCTTCCCGGGCCCCGACATCGAGCAGGTAGACGAATTTCGCGCCGTGCCTGGCCAGGAGCGTCTCGAAATCGGCGTGGAGGATGCGCGCGCGGTCCAACGCCCGCGCCAGAGGAACGATGAGATAGGGCAGGCCGGTGGACACCACTTGCAGTGGCAGCCCCGGCTGAAGGTCCTCTGAGCCAAGGCTGAGCGCAGCCAGGAGGGCGGAGTCCTCCAGCGTCGGCCCGAAGGAGGCCATGCCCTGCTCCATCTCCACGCTGAAGCCGCCGGCGGTGCGGGTGGAGTGCACCTCCAGCCGCCGACCCTCTGGCAACTCGAGCGTGCTGAAAATCTCGGCCTGGGCTCCGGCGAGATGGTGGAGCACCGCGCCCGCGCCCAGCACCGGGTGGCCGGCGAACGGCAGCTCCTCGTCCATGGTGAAAACCTTCGCCCGGACCGCGCTGGAGTCGCCCGGAGCGAGAAAGATGCATTCGAATTGACGCAGCTCCTGCGTCAGGACCTGCATTTGTGAGACGGAAAGAGAGGCCGCCTCAGGGAACACGCCGAGGCCGTTTCCACTGAAGGGCCGAGGCGCGAAGACGTCCACCTGAAAGAAGCGCACGTGGGCTCAGTACTGCCAGGCACCGAGCGCCTTTTGAAACTCCGCCAGTGCATTCGTTGCTGGGCCCACCTGTCGCACTGCGATGAGGCGTTCGTTCATCTGCACCAGCCGCAAGGCCAGCACCCGCGCCAGGGCGAGCGTCAGTTTCAGAGCTGCCAAGTCGTGCGCTTCCAAGAGCCGTCGGAAAGCCGACCCCGGCACCCGGAGGAGGGAGAGCGCGCTCACCGCCAATGCCGAGGCACTCCGTGGCCCGTCCTCGAGCAGAAGGCTGGCCTCGCCGAGCACCGTCGGGCCTTGCAGCGTGGCCAGGACTTGGTGGTGGCCGGAGCCGTCCCGCTTCACCACCTCCACCGAGCCCGACAGCAACACCCACAGCGCGTCGCCGGCCTCACCCTCGCGGAAGAGCGGCGACTGCGCGCTCACCATGCGCGGTTCAGCAATGGCGGCGATGCGGAGAAGCTCGCTCCGCTCCAAACCCTGGAAGAGGGGAACACTGGCCAGGGACTCCGCGACCGTCTCCATCGCGGCAGACGGTACCACACGGGCCCAAGCGAACCGCTGCCCTGGACACTGGAACTCAAATGCCCCGCAGGACGGTGGCCTTTCCCACGCGACTCAGGGCGAGAATGGTAGCGGCAGTCCGAAGAAGCACCTGCCGGCTGCGCGAGACTTGGGCCACCCGCTCGTAGGCGTCTTTCATTGCGCGTTCGAGCTCGGCGTCGACCCGCTCCTCATCCCAGGCCAGATGCTGGAGGTTCTGGACCCACTCGAAGTAACTCACCGTCACGCCACCGGCTGAAGCGAGGATGTCCGGGACCACCACCACACCGCGCTGCTCGAGCAACGCGTCGGCATCCGCCTCGGTTGGCCCGTTGGCGGCCTCGAGGACCACTCGGGCGCGGACTTCCTTGGCAATCTCGAGCGTGAGGACCCCGCCCACGGACGCCGGCACGAGAATATCGCAGTCGGCAGTGAGCACCTCGGTCGCCGCGCAAGGGTTGCCCCCGGCGAACCCCCGCACTGCACCGAAGCGTCGGACGTGCTCGAAAAGCGCCGGCAGGTCCAGCCCGGACGCATCCTGCACGCCGCCCGAAACGTCGCAGACGGCCACCAACCGGGCACCGGCCTCGGCCAGCGCCCGGGCGGTATGGGAACCGACGTTTCCGAATCCATGCACCGCGACGCGCGCCCCCTGCAACGGCTGTCCCAAATCGCGGAGCACCTCCTTGGCGACGTAGAGCAGTCCTCGCCCGGTGGCCGCCTCGCGCCCTCGCGAGCCTCCCAGCTCCAGGGGCTTCCCGGTGACCACCGCCGGGGCGTGTCCATGGTGCTTGCCGTACTGGTCCATCACCCAAGCCATCACCTGGGGGTTGGTGTTGACGTCCGGCCCGAGCACATCGCGGGTGGGGCCGAGGACATCCGCCAGCTGGTCGACGTACTTTCGCGTGAGCCGCTCCAGCTCCTTGGCGGTGAGCTGGGCCGGGTCCACGGCCACGCCCCCTTTGCTGCCGCCCAAGGGGAGGTTCATCACCGCCGTCTTCCAGGTCATCAGCGAGGCGAGCGAAACCATTTCCTGGGCGTCGACGTCGGCGTGGTAGCGCAGGCCACCCTTCATCGGCCCGCGGCTGTTGTCGTGTTGCACGCGCCAGCCGGAAAAGGTGCGGATTTCTCCCGCGTCCATCTCGATGCTTACCTGCACCCTTATCTCGCGCAGCGGCGAAGCCAGCAGCGTCTCGATGCGGTCGCCGAGGTCCATCAACCGGGCCGCGGTGCGGAAGAAGTGCGTGGTGGCGGCGAGCGACATCGACTACCGACGCCGGGCCCGCTCAATCTTCAACGACTTGCCGGCGTGGGTCTGGCCATCGAGCCGCTC
>Ga0302314_10018038_pt1 | contig 11790 bp, 9 predicted proteins | sample III_Palsa_N2_3_FD_200533 | JGI IMG/M metagenome (GOLD analysis project Ga0302314, IMG submission 200533) | Peat permafrost microbial communities from Stordalen Mire near Abisko, Sweden - III_Palsa_N2_3 | ecosystem: Environmental > Terrestrial > Soil > Palsa > Peat permafrost | place: Sweden...
GGACCGAAGAGTCCCTGAGAGAGCTCGAAGCGCCCCAGCGTGTACGTCGCGAGATAGCTTTCACTCGACAACAGCAGGAACGCAATCAACATGGCAATCGCGGTCTGCCAGTGCACCAGACCGGAGAGCGCGAGGCCGGTCATCATCGCGATGGAGCCGAAGACGTCCACCATGTGGTCAACGTAAAAGCCATAGCGCGGGCGCTGCTGGCAGCGCACCCGGGCCAGCGTGCCGTCCATGCTGTCGCCGAACCAGTTGAGCGCGATGCAGACAATCACCGCTACCAGCACATAGCGGTTATAGCGCGAGGCCGCATAGCCGATGCCCGCGCCAATTTGCGCGATGAGACCGAGCCCGGTGAGTTGATCGGACGTGACCCAGCGCGGCATGCGGACTGCCGTCCATTGCAGCACGCGTCTCTCAATGGCCGCGGTAAGCGCTTGATTTAGCCGGCCGGCGGGTTTGAAGTTCACTTCGTCTTTCGTGATGACTGCTTGCATGTGTGTCCTCGTTTCCTGATGTCCGGCGCGACAAACTACTTCTTCAACGCGCTGCACGCCGAGCGCAGCGTGAACTCCATCGACTCGCGCGGAATGCTCTCCACGTATGGCCGAATCACCCAGCCGAGGCCGCTCGGAATCGCGCGCGTCAGCGACACGGCTTCGATCTGCAGGTAGAGGCCGCCGTCGCGCTCCTCGTAGCTCCAGTAGGTATTCAGCCGCCAGAGGAACCCGTGCTCTTGGCTCGGACCGAGCGCATGCTCGCGGCTGGTGCCGGGCGCGTCGATCTCATCAATGCGCGTGCTCCGCGAGAGGCTGTAGCCGTGCTGCACGTCGAGCTGGCCGAAGGTGATGTCGTAGGTCGTGTCCATGACGACCGTGATTACGTGGTGCTGGCGGACGCGCATCCACGCCTGCAGGTTGTCGCCGCTCTGCGCGACAACGCGGGCCTGCAGTACCTGCGGAGCGAAGTGCTGCGGGTAGGACTTGAAGTCGCGCATAAGCCGCTCGAAGTCGGCGGCCCTGGCCCCTGGCGCGAAGGCCGTTCCGCGCCAGTGATGCAGCAGCGCGCCGGAGAAGTCTCCACCAGCCGGTGGCGTGACACGCTCAACGATGAGCTCGCCCGAGCGGACACGTCGCTCTGCATCGAGTCCCGCCGCAGCGAGGAAGGCGTTCGCGGAACGGTGCTGCTGTACCAGCCGCACTTCAACGTCTCGACTGTACGTGTCGAAGGCCGCCGTGGCCGCGGGCGTCGGTTCGGCCAGGAGCGATCGCGGGTCAAGAAACAGCAGTAGGCTGCAGAGTACGGAGATCCGTCGAGAGGGCGTGAACAGGTGTTTCATGTCCCGCATCGTGCGCCGGTCGACGCCTGGAAGCAATGCAACAGACCTCACGCGGCAGACATTCTTCCTCACGGCGCAAGTTGCAGGAAACATGAGGTTTGCGCGAAGACCTCACAGCCGCAGTTGACTGGGATGCAGCCTCAAATTGAGTACACTGAACCGAGCATGGCCGACCTGCCCACTCCCGCGCGCTACCGCTTCGGCGTCTTTGAGGCCGACTCGGCCACTGGAGAGCTGCGGCGTCAGGGCGTCCGCGTAAAGCTGCACGCGCAGCCGTTTCAGCTGCTCTTCCTCCTGCTGGAGCGGCCCGGCGAGATGCTTACCCGCGAGGAAATCTGTCGCGAGCTTTGGCCCGATGGCATCTTCGTCGACTACGAGCACGGCGTGAACTCGGCGGTCAACCGGCTGCGCGAGGCGCTCGGCGACAAGGCCGCAAACCCCCGCTTCATCGAAACGCTGGCGCGGCGCGGCTATCGCTTCCTCGCCACCGTGGAACGAGTTGGCGTGCGTCCAACGAGCCCACCCGCGGAGAAGATTCTCATCCCGCACGAAGCTCAAGCGGCGACGGCCGACACCAGGCCTGGCTTCCTCGACAGCGTTCTCGCCAAGCCCGATGACCTGCCCAGAAGTTCGCACAAGGTCGTGCGTACACTCTTCCTTCTGCTACAGCTCATGTACCTCGGCTTCTACATCGGAGCGCTCGCCAATCTGGCCGAAATCAACGAGCTCTTCTCGCCGCTGCCGTTCGCCACGGAAGTCTTCCTCGTGATGATCGTGACGGCTGCAGTGCTGATCCCGGTTCGCATCTTCCTGCTCAGCGCCGTGCTCTTCCGCGCGCCGGGGATGCGGGGCAAATTCCTTCAGTTGTGGTGGTTTCTTTTGCCCTTCGACATCCTGTGGTCGCTCGCGCCGTTCCTTTTGCTGCACCACATCAACTACGGCCTGGCGCTGGCCTGCATGACGCCGCTCGTGTACTCGCCGTTTGCGCAACGGTCGCTGGTGTTGATGGGCGCTGGCGGTGAACCCGCGTCTACGAAGTAACGACGCTCGGCGCGCGAACCCCACACAGGATCTCGTACGCAATCGTCCCGCACCAGCGCGCGTGGTCCTCGGCGCTTACACCCTCGCCGAGCAGCACTACTTCATCGCCTACCTCGACCTCGATGCCGGTCACATCCACGGTCGTCAGATTCATCGAGACCCTCCCAACAACTCTCGCCCGCTTACCCGCGACCATCACCCAACCATCGCCAACACCAGACGAGGCTTCCCTGCGAAAGCCGTCCGCGTACCCAACCGGGAGCAGCGCCAGCCGCATTGGAGCGCTTGCGACGAACGTCGCGCCATAGCCTACCGTCGCTCCGGCAGCAATCTCCCGCAGACCGGTCACACGCGTCTTCCACGTCTCAACCGGACGCAGCCGCGACGCCAGCTCACCGACACCGCCCTCGACCGGCAACGCATGACCATAGACCGCAAACCCGGTCCGTACCATCGCCCGCGCACCCGCCCATGCAGCCTTTGCCCGCACCCACTCCAGCGTCGAGCCTTCATCCACCGCGGACGTATTTCCCAGATGCACCAGATCCGGCGAGATCCCAGCATCCACAACTTGTTCGAGCGCATGTTCGAACTGCTCCATCTGCTCCGCCGTCACCGCTGAACCACTCACCTCGGCACAGCTCAGGTGAGACATCACGCCCTCACACCGCACCCACGCCGAAGCCGCAAGCCGCTCCAGCGCCGCAGCCAGTTCGGTACCACTGCGCGCTCCCTGACGGGCCATTCCCGTGTCGATCTCCAGATGCACTGCCACCCGCTCGCCCGCACTCTCTGCCGCAGACTCCATCGCAGCCACATGCTCGACGGTCCACACCACCGGCGTCAGTCCCGCCGCGACGATGGCCGGAGCATCGCCCAACTCCATCCCGCACATCACGAGAATTCTTGCATCGCAAACATCACGTACGCGCACGCCCTCTTCGATATCGCTCACACCGAGCCAGCGCAGCCCGGCGCCAGACAGCACCTCCGCCACCAGAGCCGCATCATGACCATAGCCATTGGCTTTAACGACCGCGAGCGTCTCCACATCCGCGCCCACCACCGCCTGCACCGCGCGCAGGTTCTCCACCAGCCGCGCGCCCGAGATCTCCAGCCAACTCTTCACAAGAGCCATTATCTCCGCAGGCGCTGTGATCTTCCGGAGACAAAACAAAAGGAGCGGCCGAAGCCACTCCTTCTTGCAATCCAATCACCTTAGGCCTTAACGCCGCGCCTGTGCCGCATACGAGGAGCGCCGTCGCCGCCGCCGAAGCTCCACTGCCGCACCGGGCCGACATCGACATGCACAAACTGGCTAACGGGATAGTACCCAACACCACCGGCAGCGAGGCTCAGAGCAGCATCGCGCAAACGGCTCGTCGTCACACCCGGCACGCGGATATCGATGGCCTTGGCCAGCATATGTTGCGAGTGCTCGGCCACGCCCGTATCCGCGCTCCGCGTGCGCAAAAAGTTGTTCGACCATGGCGTCCGGTAGCCGCAGACAACATCGATCGTGCCTGCCGTTTTGCCCAGCCGTGCCAACACGTTGTGCAGCAGGTCGAACTCCTTGGGATCGTAGTGGCTCTCGTCCTCGGTGCGATGGTCGCGGAGGAAGTGGTTCAGCTCCGCCATCGCCGACGGTAGATACGTGTCGCCGATGCGGTACACCACGTCGATCGACTCGCCCGTGTGCAGATGATGCAGTTTGAGCTCATATTTCGTGCCGTCTTCCGGCACAAGCAGGTCGCCGACCGGAAGCGTCCCGGGCATCAGCAAAGGCGTCGGGACAAGGGCCAACTCCGTCGCGTGGCGCAACACATGTCCACGCAGGCGAGCAGTACCAGCAGGAGCGACAGGGACGAGCAAGAGGACGAGGGCCGCGACAGAAAACGCCGTCCAAACACGGCGGTAGGAAGAAATCGGGGCCCAGACTACGGAGGGAAGTGCGCGACGCAGGATCAAATTTTGATCTCCAGAAGGAATGCGTACAAACGAATGGCGATCAGCGAATCTCATTCACCATTTGCCGTTCGTTCTATCCATTTTATCGTCGAAAACCCTCCCAGCATCGCACTTCGTATGTAATCCCTTTGTAAACTCGATACCTTGCCCTGATTTCGGGGCTATTCAGCCTCATTTGGGGCTTCCAGCGGCTTGTCAGGCTGGCCCTGGTAAATCTCCTCCACCCGCTCCAGGGTGTCGATCTCGTCCAACGGCTTGTCGCCGCGCAGGCGCAAAATGCGCGGAAACCGCAGCGCAAACCCGCTGGCGTGGCGCTCCGACCGCATTACGTTATTGAACGCCACCTCAATCACCCGCAGCGGCTCGACCGTCCGAAAGTGCCCGTAGTCTTCGAGCGTGTGGGCTTTCAGCCACTCGGTCAGCTCGGCAATTTCCACGTCCGTCACGCCGGAGTAGGCCTTTCCCACATTCAGCAGCTCACCCGCTTTGTCTCCTAAGGCCGGACCGCGCACGGCGAAGGTGTAGTCGCTGAGCAATTGCGCCCGCCGGCCGTGGCCGAACTCCGCGCCCGTAATCACCACATCGAGCGTAGCCAGTTCCCGCTTCAGCTTCACCCACGCCAGTCCGCGACGGCCCGGCAGATACGCCGACCCAGCCGCCTTCAGCATCACGCCCTCATTGGCCCGGGCGCGAGCGTCGGCGTAGGCGCGGTCGATCGCCTCCGCGCTCTCCACCAGCTTCGAGGGCGACAGGATCAGGCGCTGAACGGGCGCCTCAATCGGCCCATCCTCCACCTGAAACAGGCCGCCCTGAGCCTTCGGTTCCAGGGGAGTGTCCAGGCCCGAAACAGTCACCGGCTCCAGCCGCTCAATCACCGCCTCCAGCCGTGCCCGGCGTTCGCTGAGCGGCAGCGGAAGCATCAGCTTTCCACCCTGGAACAGCAGGTCGAAGGCCATAAGTACCACGGGAATCTGCCGCCGCATCGCGCTATCCACGCGCTTGCGCCCGATCCGCTGTCCAAGGATAGAAAACGGCAGGGCTTTGCCCTCAGCCAAGTCCCAACCCAGCAACTCACCGTCCAGGATGAGCGCCTCACCCACGTCCGCGAACGCCTCCGCAATCTCCGGAAAGCTCTCCGTAATGTCCTCGCGGTTGCGCGAATAGATGGCCACTCGCCCCGGCTGCTCGGGGTCACCGCAGTGGACCTGCGCGCGCATGCCGTCGTACTTGTCCTCCAGAAACGCATGCACCCCCTGCTTTTCGTTTGTCGCGACGGACTCGGCCAACACGTCCTCAGCAAGACCTTCTTCCGCACTGTCCAGCGGCTCCAAACTCTCCGGCCCGCTCAGGTCCTCAAACACTTCGGCTGGATCGCCCTTCTTCTTGCGCTTGGCAGACTTCTTCGGCTTTGCCGCCTTCGCGGGCTTTTCCGTAAACCGCTGCACAGCCTCCTCAGGCGTCTCCACGGGACTGGCAAGCATGAACCCAAGCGGATGAAACAGCCGCATCCGCGCCTCACCCAGCGTCCCGGCAAACGCGCGTTTCACTGCCCGCGCGAGGTCGGCCTCCAGCATCACCGCGTGGCGCACCGCCACCACATCCGCGCCGGACGCTACCGCAATCGCCTCCTCAATCAGGCTCTGCTTCACCCCGATGCGCATGTCGCCAAGCATCAACTTCAGCAGATACTTCGCCTCCAACGCGGTCGCCCTATGCAGCAGTCCTTCAACCGTCGCCGCCCGCACCGCCGTCGTCCGCGCCCCCGCCATCACCTCAAATGCGCCCGCGACTTCCGCTAGCAAAAGCGGGTGCCCCACATCTCGACTTTGAGATGTGGGTGCATTGGGATCACTGGATGCCCAAAGGTCCGCCGCCGCCGCTCCCAAGTCTCCATGCCGCCGATACGCCGCTGTCAATGCCGCATCCGTACAGCCGGAGATGCTCTTCACGGCCCGCGTCAGCAGCGCCCCACCGGCATTCAGCTTGCGCGGATCGGCCTCGGCAAACGGCTGCCCGGCGAGATACAGGCAGAACCGCCCAGCATCCTCCACAGACTCCGCCGCGATGCGCCCCACCGCCTCCGCAATCGCCGCACGCTTCTTCAGCCGGCCTGCCTCCCCGGCGAGCTCGTCCGCCAACCTCGCCAGCTCCGCGAAACCTGCCATTGCGCCTTCCTCACACACATAAGGATGCAACACGAGAAGGTCGCGTCCTTCTTCAAGATGCGCCCGTCTCAAACGCAGAGGATTTACCGATGAAAAAGCTCGCTGCGGCCTTGATGCTCCTGCTGCCGGTCGCCCTTATGGCCGCCGCGGCCAAGCCCAACCCCGGGGATTTCACCCTCACGGTGCACGTCATCTCGTCCGGCTCAGGGGCGGGAACCAGCGTGATGGGGCCGTATACCACCCAGGTCCTGGAGACAACAATCGACTCTCAGCCCGTTCAGCTAACCTGCTACAACATCGGAGGGGTGCTGGCCCTCGGCGACTACAAGGCGCGTCTATCGACGGCGGTCCAGGCTCCCAAGAAATTTACGAACGCGTACGACATCTATCGCGGCTACGACTTGCTTCTACCGGACGGCACTGCCCGCACCTACGCCGTCACCCGCCTTGGCCCTGCGGCTGCGAATCCCTAAGGTTCGCGATATCATCTAAAGAAGTGATGATTTACGTTAGTGCAAACCCGGTGCGTACGTCCCGCGTGACCCTCCGTCACGATTTTGCCTAGCTGCGCCCATCCGCGCCGTCTTATCCGCCCACATCCTAAATTTCCTGCTACTCCCGAAGGAGAAGCCATGTTCGACCGCCTCGATCAACTCGAATCCCGTTATGAAGAGCTAAGCACCCAACTCTCCGACCCCAACATCGTCTCCGACCAGGAGAACTACCGCAAGGTCTCGAAGGCCCACCGGGACCTCGAGCCCACCGTCGAGAAGTTCCGCGAGCACCGCAAGCTGCGCGACGCCGTCTCCGACGCTAAGGCCATGCTCTCCGAGCCCGACCACGACATCAAGGAGATGGCCCAGGCCGAGCTCGACGACCTCAATCCGAAGCTCGCCCAGGTCGAAGAAGAGCTCAAAATCCTGCTCCTCCCCAAGGACCCCAACGACGACAAGAACATCGTCCTCGAGCTACGCGCCGGCACCGGCGGCGACGAGGCCTCGCTCTTCGTAGCCGAGGTCTTCCGCATGTATCTGCGCTTCGCCGAGCAGCACAAGTGGAAGGTCGAAGTGCTCTCGCAGACCGACTCCGACGTCGGCGGCCTCAAAGACATCACCGCCATCATGGAAGGCCAGGGCGTCTACGCGCAGATGAAGTACGAGTCCGGCGTGCACCGCGTCCAGCGCGTCCCCGCGACCGAAACCCAGGGCCGCGTCCACACCTCCGCAATCACTGTCGCAGTACTTCCCGAGGCCGAAGAAGTCGACATCAAGATCGAGAACAAAGATCTCCGCGTCGACACCTTCTGCTCCTCCGGCCCCGGCGGCCAGTCAGTCAACACGACCTACTCGGCCATCCGCATCACGCATCTGCCCACGAACACCGTCGTCAGTTGCCAGGATGAAAAGTCGCAGATCAAAAACCGCGAGAAGGCCATGCGCGTTCTGCGTTCGCGTCTATACGAAGTCGAGGCCGAGCGCATCCACCAGCTACAGGCCAAAGAACGCAAACAGCAGGTAGGCTCCGGCGACCGCAGCGAGAAAATCCGCACCTACAACTTCCCGCAGAACCGCCTCACCGACCACCGCATCGGCCTCACCAACCACCAGCTGGCCATGGTGATGGAAGGCCAGCTCCAGCCCACAATCGACGCTCTCATCGCACACAATACCGCCGAAAAGCTAAGCGCCGATTCCGTCGCCGCATAACCCGACTCGCGACAAACTACCCCAGCAACGACCCCTCGTCGTGGCCACCAAACTCATCTGAGTCGCTCTGGCCCGCCAGGGTCGTCTTGATCGATTGCGCTACATCCTCAATCGAGGTCTCTTCGCTCAGCTTCCGCATCTCCGGACTGTTCGCCTCGTGCGCCAGACCCATCTCCGTCGCCATCTTGCGGTCGATGCCCAGCATCGCCGTGATCTCCTTCTCCGTCAGCAGCAGGATCTGCAGCATCAGATGATCGCGTTCATCCGACCGCCTGCCAATCCGCGTCTGCCGCATCAGGATGAAGCTCGCCGCCAGGATCGACTCCATTGCCACGCATGTCTGCAGCAGCGAGAACGGCCTCGGATCGAAGTGCCGTGTGTGCGGCAGCACATTCCATCCGATCCAGACCGCGAAGATGCACAGATGCGCCCCAACAAACCTCAGGCTGCCGATGAAGTGCGCTACAGTATCCGTCAACCGCTCGCCGCGCGTCCGCTGCTCCAGAAACTCCTGCTCATGTTTCGCGATCAGTTCGATCTGTTCCTGTATGTGGCTCTGCGACATGACAAGACCTCACACCCTAGGATGCCACCTGGATACCCAACCGGATACACCCTCTTAGCTGCACAAGCCCACGCGTCGCTCAAGTATCCTCATCGAATGGGTTTTGATTCACGTTTCCTTGCAGCAACCGCAGCCACGTTGCTCGCCGTTGCCGTTCCGCCCACGCTCTCCGCGCAAACTTCAGCGCCCTTCACCCTCCAGCAGGTCCTTAGCGCTCCGTACGCGACCAGGCTCACCGCAGCTCCCACCGGCAACCTCTTCGCCTGGGTCGAACACACTGAAGGCCGCAACAACCTCTTCATCGGCGGCCCCGGCCACGCAGCCCGCCAGCTCACCCGCTTCACCGGCGACGACGGCCGCGACATCTCGGACGTCACCTGGTCGCCGAACGCCGATGCGATCGCCTTCACCTATGGCACGGAGAGCGGTGCCGACAACAAGCCTGCCAACCCGGCCCACCTGCAGCAGGATATGGCCACAGAGGTCCGCGTCGTTTCGCTCGCCGCCGGCCTGCAAGACCACCTCACCGTCCACGGACACTCTCCGTTGTTCTCCCCCGCAGGCGACACGGTGTTCTGGATCGACGAAGGCAAGATCTGGAGTCGCACTCTCGCCGGCGATCCCACACCTCCCACGCCAGACAAGCCACTCATCTACGACCGCGGCTCCGCTTCACAACTGACGCTTTCCCCCGACGGCAATCTCCTCGCCTACATCAGCCGACGCGGCGAAGACGGTCAGCCCTCGCACAGCTTTCTCGCGATCTTCGATCTCCGCACCCATACGCTGCATTTCCCCGCGCCCTCCACTGGCAACGACTCCGCGCCCATCTTCTCGCCCGACGGCCACCAGCTGGCGTGGCTCCGTTCGCCCTTCACTCAGGTATCCGAGTTCGCGCCCAACCGTACCTCGCCCAATCCCTGGTCGATCCAACTGCTCGACCTCGTCACCAACGAAACCCACATCGTCTTTACCCCCGAGCCCAACCAGCGCGGCAGCGTCCTGCCTCACCTCACCGACAGTGAGCCGCGCCTCTTCTTCTCCTCAGATGACGCCATCGGCTTCTACAGCGAGGCCGACGGCTGGGTCCATCTCTACGAGATCCATGCTTCCAGCACACCGGAAGTGCAATGGCTCACGCCCGGCCCTTCTGAGACCGAAGAAGCCGCGTTCAGCAAAGACCATCGCACCCTGATCTACTCCTCCAACCAAATCGCAACCGACCCGCTCGATCGGGACCGGCGACATCTATGGCACCTCGACCTCACCCAGCCAGACACCCTGCCCGTCGAGCTCACCCACGGCGAGGGCATCGAGACGCACCCCATCATCGCGCCTGACGGCACCATCGCCGCGCTCGTCTCCGACGCCCGCACGCCCATGCACCCCGCCCTCATCGCCAAAGACGGCACCATCCTCCCGCTCCACCCCAGCACTCTGCCGCCCGAGTACCCCGCAGCCGCACTCGTCACACCCCAACAGGTACTCTTTCCCTCAAAGCCTCAGCCCACGATCCCGCCAACTACAAACCCCGCCCTCCTGAGCCAGCCGCCTCTAATCCTGCACGGACAGCTCTTCCTCACACCCGCGCCTTCGCAGAAGAAGCGCCCCGCCATCGTCTTCGTTCACGGCGGCCCCAACCGCCAGATGTTGCTCGGCTACCCCGCGATGGATTACTACTCCAACGCCTACGCCATGAACCAGTACCTGGCCTCGCGCGGCTTCATCGTACTCAGCGTCAACTACCGTTGCGGCATCGGCTACGGCATCGACTTCCGCCAGTGCATCCACTCCGGCGCCGACGGCGGCGAGGAATACAACGACGTCCTCGCCGCGGCCAAATATCTCCGCTCGCGCACCGACGTCGACCCGACCCGCATCGGCATCTGGGGAGGCAGCTACGGCGGCTATCTCACCGCCCTCGCGCTCGCGCGCAATTCCAATCTCTTCGCCGCCGGCGTCGACTTCCACGGTATCCACGACTGGAACCTCGAAGACAACGCGAGCGACTGGAAGCAGGGCACCAACGCGCAGAAAGACATCATCGCAGCCAAAGCCCTCGCCAGCTCCGCGCTCGCCGACGTAAGTCATTGGACGTCGCCCGTCCTGCTCATCCACGGCGACGACGACTCCGACGTAGCCTACGCCCAAACCCCCACGCTAGCCGAGGCCCTCCGCGCCCGCAACGTCCCGGTGCAGGAGCTCATCTTCCCCGATGAGATCCACGGCTTCCTTCTCCACAAAGACTGGCTCGCAGCCTACACCGCAGCCGCAGCTTTCTTCGAGCGCACCCTCAAGCCCTAGCGCCCGCTGCGGCCCGCCTTCCCCACGCCAAGCGCCTCCGCGACGCCCTCATCCACCACCGGAACGCCATCCTTCACCGTCACCATCCCGAACCACCCCTTGTAATCCCAGATGTCCCAGCCGATGCCGTCCTTCTCCAGCGTCCGCCGCATATCGCCGATCCAACGCGCCCGGTCAACGGCCGGAGCAAAGTGCCGAAACACACCGAATTCGCCGCAATATAGCGGCACATGACGCTCGTTGGCCCACGCTACAGCCACGCCAATCTGCTTCTCCATCATCGAGACATCCCACCGCTGCTGCCCATACCACGCAAGGCCCTTGCGCACGTCAGGGTCACGCTGCCCAGCTAGCAGCGGCGCCACGTTCTCCGGCGACGAGGGGTACGGCACATCACGCAACGTTTCGAGTTCCTTCATCACGAAGCCCGCACCCTGATGCGTGAACTCCATCGGGTTGTAATCGTGAAACGTATAGATGACGTTCTCATCGCGCACCGGCTCAGTCGCCACCAGCGAGTCGATCGACCCAAACATTGCCCCGGTCGCAATGATCGTATGTCGCGGTGCCTCCGCCCGGATCACCGCAATCGCCTTCGCCTGCTCGCCCGCCCAGCGATACACGTCCATACGCCCCGGCTCGTTCAATACCTCGAAATACACCTTCTCCGGATCGGTCCCGGCGAAGTGCTGCGCGAAG
>Ga0302314_10018039_pt1 | contig 11790 bp, 8 predicted proteins | sample III_Palsa_N2_3_FD_200533 | JGI IMG/M metagenome (GOLD analysis project Ga0302314, IMG submission 200533) | Peat permafrost microbial communities from Stordalen Mire near Abisko, Sweden - III_Palsa_N2_3 | ecosystem: Environmental > Terrestrial > Soil > Palsa > Peat permafrost | place: Sweden...
CCAAGGGCAGTCTCGTGAAGTCCGAGGGCACGACCACGGAGATCGACCCGGAGGGCCGACCGGCGATCGCCTCCGGCGGCGCCCTCATCGTGTACCCCGCTTCGGGAGGGCCCCACGGGTGGGACCTCTACGTCGTCACGCTCGGCGCCTCCGGGTGGAGCGCTCCGCTGCTGCTGACGGCGGACATGGAGGGCGCGCCGGACGACGGCGGCGCGGCGAACGAGTTCGCGCACGATGTCGGCCTGTCCTACGACGGCAAGACCGCCGTTTTCGAGTGCGGTCCCTCGCCCTACCAGACCGACGGCGCTGACATCTGCGTGACCAACCTCGACGGCAGCGGCACGCGCGTCGCAGTGTCGCGCTTCGCCGGGCCGAGCGCGGTCGATTCGAACTACACGCACATGCCCGACTACGCGCCCGACGGCACGGTGGTGTTCGAGGCCGACTGGGTTCCCGGGGGAGGATCGTCGGAGCGCATCTGGCGCTTCACGCCCGACGCGGGCGTCGCGCTCGTCACGCCGGCGGGCATCGGCGACGACAACTCGCCGTGCGTCTTTCCGGACGGGCGCATCGCGTCGCTGTGGCTCCCGAACGCGATCCACGAGCTCAAGGTCATGAACGCCGACGGCTCGAACGCCGTGATGGTCGACACCACCGTGGACATCGACGACGTCGGGCAGAGCTGCGGGCTGTAAGCGCTCTCCCACGCAACGCAGCACTCACTGAAGCGCGATGGTCGCGACCCCGCCGCTCGGCATGACGGGCACCGCGAACATCTTCGTCCCCGCGTCCCACGTGACCGCTCCGACCGAACCGGCGCTCGCGCTCGCCGTCGGCTGCGAGGCCGCATACCCGTGGAGCGTCACGCTCGTCTCGCCGGCCGCGAAGGCGACACTGACCGAGAGCGTGCCGGTGTCCGAAAGCTGCGTGATGCGCTTCTTGCCGAGTGAGACGAACTTCCCGGCGTCGCCCGCGAACGCGATGCCTGAGGGGCCGAGCGGGACGACGACGTAGTAGGAGCTGCCGTTGGTGAGGTCCTGCGTGTAGGCCGCCGAGGCGGCGACGAGCGCACCGGTGCTCTGGAAGTAGTCGAACACCAGGACCTGCCCCGAGTAGCCGAGCGCCGCCGGCGTGAACGACGCCGACACGCTCGTCCCGACGTTGAACGCGTAGACGTACGATGCGCGCATTCCCCCGCCGAAGTCGGTGTACGCCGCGGCCACGAGCGGCGTGTCCACTCCGCTCGCCTGGCTCACGAACGTCGCGTCGAGGGGCACGATGGGCGCGTCCGGCTTCACGATGACGCCGTCGGGACGGACCGTCTGAAGCAGGTTCGCCGCGCTCGCCGTACCCGTCTGGTCGCCGGTGCCCACCATGCCGGCCGAGAGCGTCGAGAGCAGGAGGTTGTCGACCTCGGTGCTGTTGAACGTGTCGCTCCACGGCCACGCGCCGAGGGAGCTCGTGAGCAACGATGTGTAGAGGAAGTCGACGTACCGGGGGCTGCTGAAGCGGTCGACGCTCACGCGCGTCGTCGTGAGGTTGCCGTACTTCGAGGCCTGCAGGTAGTGACGCGGCAGCGGCATGCAGTACTGCATGTCGAGGCCCTTCTCCGCCATCGCGCTCGCCATGTCGTCCATGAACGCGTCCTGGTCGGTGAGGTTCGTCGTGACGGGCAGCGCGGCCTGGTTGAGCCAGTCCTGCTCGTACACGGTGACGCCGGAGCTCGCGATGTACTCGGCGACGGACGCCCAGTACGCCGGGTCGATCGAGACGTTGTTCGACATCGTGTACTGCGAGCGGTACGGGCTCGACGTGTCGATCCAGCGCGCGTGCGTGATGAGGGGGATGCCGAGCCCCTGCTGGAGCGACCCGAGGCCGCTGGGCAGGACGGTCGTGTCGGCCGTGTACGTGTACTGGCCGTCCGCCTTGTCGTTCCACAGCTGCTGCGGACCCTTCGGGTACCACCAGCTGTCGATCTGCATGTACGCGAGCGGGATGCCGATGCTCGTGAAGTAGGAGCTCACACCCTCGAGGGTCGCCGGGTACCCCGCGTCGGCGTCGTAGTTGTAATAGTAGTAGGCGCCGTTGTCGGTCCAGTAGCCGAAGCGCTCGAGGTACGGCGCCGAATCGTTCGCGACGCGCGTCTTTCCGGACAGACCCGTCAGCACGCCCCCCCACGTCGCGTAGGCCGCGTTGATCCCCGGCTCCGCGACGAGCACCGTGCTGTGAGAGAAGCCCGCGGGGATCGACGCGACGGCGGGGTCGATGCCGCTCGAGAGCGCGCCGTTCGAGGACGCCTGGGCGGTCGAGGCGTTCATGAAGTCCGACGCCGCCGAGAGAATGAACGCGTTGGCGTTGCCGTCGAAGAAGACGAACGGGCTGTCGGCCGTGAGCGTAGCGAAGCTCACGGGGGAGAACTCCGTGTCGCTGTAGGTCGCGTGGTACGGGAGCTGCGGGTAGGTCGTGAACGTGGGGAACGGCGCGGCGTCGTTGGTGCTCGCGGCGACGTAGGTCTCGGTGAGGATCGCCGCGGGCTTTCCGTCGTACACGCGGATGCTCCCGGCCTTCGCGGACGTGTCGGTGAACTGGAAGGTCACCTCCTGGTAAGAGCCGACGCCGTCGGCGCCGGTGGTCTGCTGGATGCCGAGCGCCGCAACGCCGAGGCTGCCCGCGAACGTCCAGGCGGGGGTCTGGAAGGTGATGCGGTAGGTGCCGCTGGGGTCGACCTCGACCGCGCCGGGGGCGGCGCCGTCGCCGCTCGTGACGACTCCGCCGCCGTCGCTCGGCGGCAGGGACGCGTCGCCGGCGCCACCGTCGACGATCGTGCCCGCGCTCCCGTCGACGGGCGGCGTCGTCGAAGCGCCGGCGTCGTTCGCGCCGGCCCCCGCACCGGAGGAGCCGCACGCCGCGCACGCGAGAAGACACGCTCCGATCGCGACGACGAGGACCCCGGTGCCCATGCGATGCCTCTTCATGGCTGCGACGCCACCGACGCGAACGTCATTCCGGACGTCCCTGCGAGCACGGTCGGGGGCAACCACGCCCCGCCTGCGTAGCGAATCGCGGCGACGCCCGCCGACTCGGTGAGGACGACGACCGCATCGTCCCCACAGACGCCGGGCGCGACGGACGGAGGGGAAGCGAGCGTCACGCTACCCGCACCGATCGCCGCGGGGCTCGTCCACGCGGGCGTGGCCGCCGGGTCGTAGAGGCTGAAGTACGGAAGCTCGTTGGTTCCAAGGTACGTCATCATGGCGCGTCCCCCCGCGAGCGCCACGAGGGAGGGGGCGGTGTCCGTGAAGGCGTTCGCCTCGATCTCGGCGGGGGCGGACCACGTACCGGCGCTGCGCGACGTGAAATAGAGCGTGCCGGTCGCGTTCGCGTAGAGGACGAGCGTGTCGCTCGCGCCGCCGTCGAGCGCGACGATCGCGGGCGCCAGGGTCCCGATGGTGGCGGCGGTGTGCTGCGCGTCCGGCTGCCACGCGCCGTCGGTCCACGTCTCGTCGTAGAGCGAGCCGTTCTGGCCGCCGTAGGCGATCACGAGCGCGCCGCCGACGCTCGCCGCGACGGGCGGCGCGGGGCCGAAGCCCTGCTTGGAGGCGCCGCCGATCGGGTCGTCGGCCGCGTCCCAGCCCGCAGCCGTGGTGTACGTGCCGTGAACGTACTTGGAGCCCGCGCCCTGGTAGACGAGGTGCAAGGTCGAGCCGACGACCGCGAGCGACGGCGCGCCGGTCGCGGTCGCGCTCGCGACGCCGGCGGGGGACGACCAGCTCCACGTGGACGTCGCGAACTCGAGATCGCCGGTGTTGTCGACGTAGACCGCGACGAACCCGCCGCCGAACGCGGCGATCGCGGGCGGGCTCGCGACGTTGCTCGGGAGCGACGAGACGGACCACGTGCCGCCGGGGACGAGCGTGGCTGCGAACGCGATCGTCGAGGCGCCCGACACGGTGCCGCCGAGCACGCCGATCGTGCCGGTGCACGCGTCGGCGGCGGCGTCCGGGCCTGCGTCCTGCGCGGGCCCGCTGTCGGGGATCGAGGGCTGCGACGCGTCCGGCGCGCCGGGCGCGGCGTCGAGCACGAGGGCGCTGCCGGCGTCGACCACGGCGAGCACCTGGCTCGCTCCGCTGTCCGGTCCGGACAGAGGAGGAGGGGACGCGCCGTCGCCCGGGCCGCCGAAGCAGCTCCAGGCGCCGAGCGGAAGACATGCCAGGGCCGCCAGCCCGAGAGCCCTCGGGCCGAGGTACGGCCTGGTTCGAGTCGCGGCCACCATCGACCCCGCGAGTCTGCCCGCCGGGAAGGCCGAGCGCCTTCCGCGGCGTCGTCAAAGGCTTCCGCGCGGGCGTCAGGGCTATGCTGGCGCGGTGAGCGCACGGGTGCCGTCTGCCGATCTGCGCGTCGAACGGGGCGCCGATCTCCTCGCAGAGGGGCGCGTCGACGCCGCGCCGGCGCTCGTCTTTCCACTGCGCCGGAGCGCCGTCGTGCTGCACGCGGGCGCTCTCGAGGAGCGGCTCGATCGATCGCGCTTCGCGCTGGTGCCGGCCCGCATGCGCTACACCCTCGCTGCGGCGACGAGCGCGCCGGAGGTGATGACGGTGCTCCTCCTCGACGGCGCGTGGAAGAGCGCCGAACGCGAGTACCGCCCCTACGTCGAGCCGAAGACCGTCACCGCGGTGGTGGCGCGCCCGCGCCTCTTCGCGCGCACGCGCTGGGTGGACGAGCTCGCGCATCGCTACCTGTTCGAGCGCGAGACGTGCGGCAAGCACGGGAGCCAGGCGGCGGCGTTCCTCGAGACCGAGTTCGCCAAGGAGGTGTACTTCCTCGGCAAGGAGCAGCTCGAAGGACAGGCGCGCGCGTCGCTCGTGCAGGACGAGGGCGACGTCGCGAAGCGCGCCCTCGCGTGGATGGATGAACGACTCTTCGATCCGTTCTCGCTCGAGGAGCTCGCGCACCACTGCCACGCGAGCGAGTCGACGCTCCTGAGGAGCTTCCGGCGCGAGACGGGCGCGACCCCTGCGGCGTACCTGCGCGAGCGGCGACTGCAGGAAGCGCACTTGCTGCTCCAGAGCGGCCGCTGGTCGGTCGGCGAGATCGCGCAGCGCGTGGGGTACACGAACCTCGCGGCGTTCACCGTCGCGTTCGGGCGGCGGTTCGGCGTGCCGCCCTCGGAAGCGCGGGCGACGGTTCCCGCGGGCCGATTGCTTCCGCCGCACGGGCAGCCACCGAAGAAGGGTGCGGCGCGGAAGCCATGAAGGGACGCTCCGCGTTCGCATTCGCGCTCGTGGAGCTCGTCGCGGGCTGCGCGGGCCCTTCGCCTCCGCCCGCAGCACCAAGTCCGGCGCGACCCTCGCAGGGCACCCTGATCGAGCGCGCGAAGACGGAGACCCGCGACTACTTCTGCAACCCCGACTCGCCGCCGCGCAGGTGCGTCGCTATCCCGAGCGACGCCGCGTGCGCCGAGACGTTCGAGGCGCTGTGGCCGGCCTGCGCGCGGGGGCTCGTGCTGCACGAAGGGCCGGACACGCGGGACCATGAGGCGGGAAGGGTCGTGGGGCGGTGCATGAGCGACGCGTTCGTCGCGAAGTACGGGCGGTCGGGGTCGGCCGAATGCAAGTGACGGCGAGGGTGCATGCCTCGAAGTGAGGACAACGCGGGGCACCGCCACGCCCGCCTCGAAGACGTCATTCTCGCCGAGCTCCGGTCGCTGTTCCGCGATGACGTCTCCGACCCCGCCTTACGCGCCGTCCGCATCGCCCGCCTCGTCCTGTCGGTGGACTACCGCCACGTGCGTGTCCACTACGTCCTTTCCCCCGAGGAAGGCCCGGCTTCCCCGATCCGCCTCGTCGAGGCGCGCCTCCGCCACGCGACGCCCTTCCTCCGCGCACGCCTCGCCGAGGCCGTCGAGCTGAAGCGCCTGCCCGACCTCACGTTCGTCTTCGACGCGGCCACCCCCGCGGGAGACGCCCCGTGAGCCGCACGGCCCCGCGCGACGTTTGACACGACCTCCTCGCGAGCCGGATTCTTCACGCGCCGACGATGCTCCCGCCCATCACGTCCGATCGATTCAAGATCCTGCGCAAGATCGGCGAAGGCGGAATGGGCGAGGTGTACGAGGCGCTCGACACGGAGCGAAACGAGCACGTCGCGGTCAAGGTCCTACGCAACGCGACGACGGAGTCGATCACGCGCTTCAAGCGCGAGTTCCGCGCGCTCCAGGACCTGCACCACCCGAACCTCGTGACCCTGGGCGAGCTCGTCTCGGAAGGCGACACGTGGTTCTTCTCGATGGAGCTGGTGACCGGGGTCGACTTCGTGTCGTGGGTGCGAACGATGCCCCGATCGACGCTCATCAACGACTCGACCAGCGGTACGACGCTGACGGAGAGGCTCGCCGCCGAGTCGGCACGCGGCTTCGACGTGCCGCGCCTGCGGGCCGCGCTCCTGCAGGTCGCCCACGGGCTCGGCGCGCTCCACGCGGCGCAGATGGTCCACCGCGACATCAAGCCGTCGAACGTGCTCGTGACGCCCGAGGGGCGCGTCGTCGTGCTCGACTTCGGGCTCGTGGCCGAGGAGTCGCGCGAGTCGCTTGGCACGACGACGGAGGTCGCCGTCGTCGGGACGCCGGCGTACATGGCGCCCGAGCAGGCCGCGTCGCAGCCGGCGAGCCCCGCGGCCGACTGGTACTCCGTCGGCGCGCTCCTCTACGAGGCAATGACGGCGCGGCCGCCGTTCCTCGGCGCGCCGCTCGAGATTCTCCTGCAGAAGCAGCGAACCGAGCCGCCCCTGGTGAGCACGCTCGTCCCCCAGGTGCCGCCCGACCTCGACGCGCTATGTGCGAAGCTCCTCCGGTTCGACCCTCAGACGCGCGCGGGCGAGGCCGAGGTCCTGCGCGCGCTCGACGGAGCGCGAGGCGTGGGCATGCCTCCGGGTCCGGCGCGCAGCCTCTCGACGGCGCACTTCGGCGTCTTCGTAGGGCGCGACGCGGAGCTTGCGACGCTGACCGCCGCTTACAAGGACACGCGGGCCGGGCTCGGGGTCACGGTGCTCGTGGAGGGCGAGTCGGGCATCGGCAAGAGCTGGCTCGTGCGGCACTTCGCGGAGCAACTGGCGCTGCACGAGCACAACCCGGTGGTCCTGACGGGCCGCTGCTTCGAGCGCGAGACGGTGCCCTACAAGGCCTTCGACGGGATCATCGACGCCCTCAGCCGCTTCATGTCGCGCCTCCCCGCCCGCGAGACGCCGGGCCTGCTCCCGACTCGCCCGGCGCCGCTCGCCCAACTCTTCCCGGTCCTGCGCCGCGTCGACGCGATCGCGCAGGCGCGGCAGCACCGACCCGACGCGATGGCCCCGCAGGAAGTCCGGTCGCAGGCGTTCGCGGGGCTACGGGAAGTCTTCATCCGTCTCGCCGACCGTCGCCCGGTGATTCTCACGATCGACGACCTGCAGTGGGCGGACGCCGACAGCATCGCGCTCCTCACCGAGATCCTGCGCCCGCCCGAGCCGCCGAACCTGCTGCTCGTCGCCACGCGCCGTTCCCGCTCCGCCGAGAGCACGGGTCAGGGCGCGACGATCCCCGAGCCGATCGCGCAGCTTCCGGGAGACGTCCGCCACGTCCACCTGGGCCCGCTGTCCACCGAGCACTCGAGAGCGCTCGCGCGCGCGCTCATCGAGAGCACGGCGCCGGAGCTTCCCCTGGACGTCGACACGATCGCAGGCGAGGCGGGCGGGCACCCGCTGTTCATCGACGAGATCGTGCGCCACATGTTCCTCGTCGGTGCGCCGGCGACCTCTGCGCTGCGTCTCGAAGAGGCGCTCTGGGCCCGCGTGCTCACCCTCGACACGAACGCGCGGCGGCTCGTGGAGCTGGTGTCGATCGCGGGGAGCCCGCTGCCGCAGGACGTGATCGCGGTCGTCCTGGACGTGACGCTCGGGGAGCTCGCGAAGCTCACCGCGTTCCTCCGCATCGCCCACCTCGTCCGGACGAGCGGCACGCGCGGCGCCGACACGATCGAGCCGTACCACGGGCGCGTCCGCGACGCGGTGACCGCCCGTGTCCCGGCGCAGGAGGCGCGCGCGCTCCACCGGAAGATGGCCGACGCGCTCGAGAGCTCCGGGAGCCACGACGACCTCGCGATGGCCGCGCACTGGGAGGTGGCCGGCGAGCCCGAGCACGCGGCCCTGCACATGCTCCGCGCGGCCGAGCAAGCGAGTGAAGCGCTCGCGTTCGATCGGGCGGCGAACCTGTTCGAGCGCAGCCTGGCGCTCCGGCGCAAGAGCACCTCGCCCGACGAGCGCGAAGCGGAGCGCACCATCCAGAAGAAGTGGGCAGAGGCGCTCGGAATGGCGGGGCGCGGGCGGCTCGCGGCGGACGCGTACATGACCGCGTCCGTCGGCGCGAGCCCCACCGAGGCGCTCGAGCTGCGCCGGCGAGCCGCCGAGCACCTGCTGCGGAGCGGCCACCTCGACGAGGGGCTCGTGGCGACCCGTCACGTGCTCGCGGCGGTCCACCTGTCGTACCCGGAGTCGCCGCTGGGCACCCTCGTGCTGCTGCTGCTGTTCCGGGCCTACGCGGCGCTGCGCGGCTTCGGCTACAAGGAGCGCGACACGAGCCAGATCTCCACGCAGGACATCACACGCATCGACGTGTGCTGGTCGGTCGCCGTGTCACTGAGCCTCGTCGACCCGATCCGCGGCGCCCTCTTCCAGGAGCGCCACATGCTGCTCGCGCTCGGCGCGGGCGACACCTATCGCATCGCGCGCGCGGCGGCGATACGGGTCTCCGTGAAGGGGATGAAGGGTACCTCGGCCACCCTGGCGGTCGACGCGGCGATCCGGCAAGCCGAAGACCTCGCGACCAAGTCCGGGAGCGCCCACGCGATGGCCTGGGCGAAGTCCACGAGCGGCATCGCGCGCTACATCACAGGCCACTTCAAGGAGGCGCTCGCTCTGACGCGCGAGGCCGAGCAGATCTTCCGCAACGAGGTCCCCGGGTCGAGCGGCGAGATGTTCCCGGTGCGTCTCTTCACGCTCCAGGCCCTCGCGATGCTGGGCCGGATGAAGGAGCTCGCGACCGAGCAGTCCAGGACGCTGCGCGAGGCGGTCGAGCGCGGCGATCGCTACGGCGCGGTCAACGCGCGGATCGGGATGGCGAACCTCGTGTGGCTCATGAGCAACGAGCCCCGGGTCGCGCGCGCCCGGTGCGAGGAAGCGCTGGGCGAATGGTCGGCGCAGGGCTTCCACCTCGAGCACTACTACGCGCTCATGGCCCTCACCCACGTCGACCTCTACGAGGGGAAGGCAAAGGCGGCGCTCGACCGCATCGAGACGCAGTGGGACGCGCTGCGGCGCTCGCTCCTGCTGCGGGTGCAGTACGTCCGGCTCACGTGCTTCAACCTGCGCGCCCGGGCCGCGCTCGCCCTCGCGAGTAGCGCCGGCACCGGAAAGCGCGGCAAACGTGACAAGAGCGACCGCGCGAGGCTGCTGCGACTGGCGGAGCACGACGCCGCGACGATCGAGAGCGAGAACGCCGCATGGGCGACGCCGAGCGCCCTTCTGGTCCGAGCAGGCGTGGAGGCCTTGCGCGGCGGCCCGGCGACGATGAAGGCGCACCTCGAGCGTGCGGCGGCGCTGTTCGAGGCGAGCGACATGGTGCTCCACGCCAAGGTCACGCGCGGCGCGCTCGGCGCGCAGACGGGCGGCTCGGAGGGACGAGCGATGGTCCGCGACGTGGAGAAGTGGATGCGCGGGCAGACGATCCATCACCCCGCCCAGATGCTCCTGGTGTTCGCGCCCGGGCTCGAGGTGAAGTGATGGTTCGCTACGCGCAGCCTTCGGGACCGCAGACGGCGCCGTCCTGAGCCGCGGGCTCGTCGGCCTCGTCGCGGCTCGCCCACGCCTGCTCGAGCGCGCCGAGGAGCACGTCGGCCGGCTGCGCGCCCGACACCGCGTACTTCTCGCCGAGCACGAAGAACGGCACTCCGTTCACGCCGAGCGCGCGCGCCGCCTTCTCTTCCTCGCGCACCTCGTCCGCGTAGCGGTCGCTCGCGAGCACCGCCCGGACCTCCTCCGCGTCGAGCCCGGCCTCGGACGCGAGCTTCACGAGCACCTCGTGCTCGCCGATCGCCTCTCCCTCCGAGTGGTACCCGCGGAGGAACCGCTCCTTCACGGCCCCCTGCAGACCTCGCTCGGCCGCGAGGTGCAGGACACGGTGCCCGTCGAACGTGTTGCCCGAGCGCGCCGTCGTGAGATGGAGCTCGAGCCCGTCCTTCGCGGCCGTCTCCTCGAGCTGGTGCATCATGGCCTCGGCCTGCTCCCGCGTGCGGCCGTACTTCCGCGCGAGCCGCGTCACATTGTCGCCCTCGTAGACCGTGGGAGCCGACGGATCGAGCTCGAACGCGCGCCAGACGACCTCGACGTCGTCCCGGTGCGGGAACCGGGCGAGCGCGGCCTCGAAGCGGCGCTTCCCGACGGCACACCACGGGCAAACGATGTCCGACCAGATGTCGACGCGAAGCTTTTTCGTCGCCTTGTCCGCCATGGCGAAGAGGTTAAGACCGGGATCGGCCGCTCGCCAGCCTGTGCGCGGCCCTGCGGGCGGCTCGGAGCTCGCGTCTAAAACGCCCTGACGCCCACGATCCTCGCGGTCACCAGCCGTTGCGGCGGCGCCTTCGAGTCGGCCAGGGTGTCGAGCGGATCGGTGATCGCTCCGACGATCTTCCCGAACGTGCTCGCGGTCGGCGACGCGCCGCTGATCGTCTTGAGGACCGACGTCACGTCGAGCGTGATGATGAGGCCGTCGGCATCGTCGGGGATCTTCAGCGGGTAGGCCGCGTGCGCGTCCAGGGCGAGCGCGTCGGCGACGTCGTCCCAGGCCCGGCGGTCCGACGAGGCGTCAAGCACGCGGACGCGCGCGACGAGGCCCCTGCGATCCGTCCAGAACTCGAGGAGCGCGTGGCCGTTCATGGGCGCGAGGCTGTTTCTGACGCGGTCGCGGGTGAACGCGGCGTACTGGCCGCCGGGAACGAGCCCGAGCTCCCACTCGTCCGGCGTGAAGATCTTGGGCTTTCGCTCGCGCGCAGCGGCCTTCCGCTCCGCCTCGGCGATCACGGCTCCGACGCCGGCGCTCGTGGCGCGACCGAGCGCGCCCGCCGTGCCTCCCCCGTGTCCGCCCTGCGGCGCCGCGGAGAAGCTCCAACCCTCGTCGGCGGTCGTCGGGGCCGCGGCGGTCGATGCCGAGGGCTGCGGCGCGGCATGCGCCTCGGGCGTCGACGAGGGTGCGGGCCCCGCCTGGAGGTCGCGCCCCACCGATCGCGACGCGACCCGGGCGATCGGCGCTGCGGGCGATGGCGGCGGCTCCGCCGTAGCGGCCTCGGTGGCCGCGGGCGCGACGGCTGGCGCTTCGAGCTCGACCTCCGTCTCGCTCGGCTGCGCGCGAGGGATCGCCGGTGGCGGCGCGCGCAGCATCGCGATCATCGCCAGCGCGTGCGCCGCGAGGGCGACGGCGACGGCGAGCGACCACCGGGTGCGCGAGCGCGGCGTCATGCGTTCATGCATAGCCGGCTCCGCAGCGAAGCGCCCGCGCCTTCGGCGGCGCTAGGTACCGGAAGGCTTGTGCTTCCCCGCGTCGGGACGCACCAGCTTCGCCCCCGCGTCGGGCGTCTCCTGCCAGGTGCCGCCCTTCTCCGCGCAGTCGTCTTTCTCCACGCCGTGGAGCTGGAAGTAGTGCGCGATCATGAGGTGGTCTTTCACGTGGATCGTGCAGCTCGCGAGCTCCAGCTTGTCGGTGGCCTC
>Ga0302314_10018040_pt1 | contig 11789 bp, 5 predicted proteins | sample III_Palsa_N2_3_FD_200533 | JGI IMG/M metagenome (GOLD analysis project Ga0302314, IMG submission 200533) | Peat permafrost microbial communities from Stordalen Mire near Abisko, Sweden - III_Palsa_N2_3 | ecosystem: Environmental > Terrestrial > Soil > Palsa > Peat permafrost | place: Sweden...
GGCCTCAGCATCACCGACGACGGCGCACTCATGGCCTACGGCCTCGCCGAAGCCGGCTCCGACTGGGTCACCTGGCACGTCCGCAACATCTCCACCGGCCACGACACACCCGACGTCGTCGCCTGGTCCAAGTTCAGCGGAGCCGCATGGCTCAAAGACAACTCCGGCTTTTTCTACGAAGGCTACGAGCGTCCCGACAAGATCACCAAAGAGAACTCCCTTAAGATCGCCAACTACTTCCACAAGGTCTACTTCCACAAGCTCGGCACCCCGCAGTCCGAAGACACGCTTATCTTCGACCGCCCCGACGACAAAGAACTCAACGTCGGCGCCAGCGTCACCGACGATGGCCGCTACCTCATCATCCATCAGACCCGCGGCACCAGCCCCAACAACCAGATCACCATCAAGGATCTCGCCCACCCCGAAGCCGCTCTGATCAAGCTCGTCACCACAGAAGAAGCCGTATTCGATCCCATCGACAACGAAGGCACGTACTTCTACTTCCTCACCACGCTCGACGCCCCCAACGGCAAGGTCATCGGCATCGACCTCGCCCACCCAGAGCGCTCCGCCTGGAAGACCCTCATCCCCGAGTCGAAGAACAAGCTCGACGGCGTCACCCTCGTCCACGACACCCTCATCGCCCACTACCTCAAAGACGCGCAAAGCCACATCGAGCTCCACGCCAAAGACGGCCATCTCCTCCGCACCTTCGATCTCCCCGCCATCGGCGACGCCAGTGGCTTCGGCGGCAAGCGCACCGACGCCGAGACCTTCTTCACCTTCACCAACTTCACCTCTCCACCCACCGTCTACCGCCTCGATCTCAAGACCACTCACTCGACCATCTACCGCCAGCCAAAGCTCCTCTTCGACCCCTCGAAGTTCGAGACCAAACAAGTCTTCTTCTCCAGCAAAGATGGCACCCGCGTCCCCGTCTTCCTCACCTACAAAAAGGGCCTCAAGCTCGACGGCCAGAACCCCACGCTCCTCTACGGCTACGGCGGCTTCAACGTCTCTCTCCCACCCGCCTTTGCCCCCTCCTACGTCCTCTGGATGGAGATGGGCGGCATCTACGCGCAGGTCACCCTCCGTGGCGGCGGCGAGTACGGCGAAGCCTGGCATCAGGCCGGCATGAAGACCCACAAACAAAACGTCTTCGACGACTTCATCGGTGCCGCCGAGTACCTCATCGCCAACAAGTACACCTCCACGCCCAAGCTGGCCATCCAGGGCGGCAGCAACGGCGGTCTCCTCGTCGGAGCCTGCGAGCTGCAACGCCCGGATCTCTTCGGCGCTGCGATCGCGCAGGTCGGCGTCATGGACATGCTCCGCTTCGACAAGTTCACCATCGGCTGGGCCTGGAAGGCCGACTACGGCGCACCCTCCGACAACGAAGCCGAGTTCCACGCCATCTACAAGTATTCCCCTCTCCACAACGTGAAGCCCGGCGTCGCCTATCCACCCACCCTCATCACCACCGCCGACCACGACGACCGCGTCTTCCCCGCCCACAGCTTCAAGTTCGCGGCCACGATGCAAAGCGCCGCGAGCCAATATGAAGGCCAGGCCGGTCCCAACCCCATCCTCATCCGCATCGAAACCCGCGCCGGTCACGGCGCAGGCATGCCCTTATCGAAACGCGTCGACCTCGCCTCTGACGAGTTCATCTTCCTCGTCAAGAACCTCAACATGACCGTCCCCCAGTTCTAGTCTTTTCTTCGTTCCGCCCATCGCTCCAAACAAACGACCGCAGCGCTCCTCCAACGAGCCTGCGGTCGTTTGCTTCTGAGAGGTCGGTTTCCACCTTCAATAAATCCTGTCATCCCGACCGCAGCAGTGGACAGTTCTATCGTCCGCTGCGCAGTGGAGGGACCCCCGTATTTCGCCGTTGCCGTTTTTCCCTCAAGCACGACCAATACGCAATCGAAAGCACGTAACCAACAGAGCCGGGGTGCCCCATCTTCGCTAAGGTAGGCATCGAGCGCCAGCGAAACCAACCGGTAACGCCTTCCGCCCCGCCGTTCGCCAAAAAGTAACTCCCGCAAGGAACAGTACCGCCGCATCAGAAATTTCCAACGCCTCTGGAATCCACGCGGTCCAACTGCGACCATTACTGCATGAACGAAAACGAGAAAGACAAACTGATCCTCACCCTGCTCGCCGCATGGGAGACCTCACTGCACACCGTCGAAGCCCTGCGCATGGTGGTCGAAGAGGTGCCGCACTGGCAGGAGAAGTTCAATCGCTATAACCGCGACTCAGGCCGCACCCTCCACACCACCGCCCGCCTCGCACCCGTCCGCAACGCCATCCGCGAGATCGTCGCCGACGACGGCACCGAGCTCCTCATCGAGAAGACCCAGCGCATGCTGAACCAGAAGCTCAATTAGAAAAAGACAGTTGTCAGCGAACAGCTGACAGGAAAAACGCCCTGCGCGGGCGGCGGTCACTTCGTGACATGTATTGGGCTTCGCGCAGCCCTCCCGTTGGTCGGCACAGAATTCTGTTTGTGACCATCGGGAGCACCACCGCGAAGCGGGTATACCCGTCACGAAGTGACCGCCGCCCGCGCAGGGCGCACTTACTGTCAACTGATCTCTGACAACTGAAAACCGCTGTTAGATCTTCTGCACCCGATGCACGTCCCGCACCCCCGGCACCTTGCGCAGATTCAGCACCAGCCGGTTCAGATGCCGTACATCCACCGTCTCCACCACAAAGTCCACAATCGCATTTCCATCCGCCGTAGGCTTCGAGTCGACCGACCGGATGTTCGTCCCATCGTCCGAGATGATCGCCGTAAACTCCTTCAGCAACCCCGCCCGATCCTCGCACAGCACCGTCAGCTTCACCGGGTAAGTCGTCGCCTTGGCCGTATTCGCCTGTCCCGCATCCGCAGGCGCCGAAGCCCACTCCACCTGGATCCGTCGATCCGACTCATACAGCAAATTCTGCACATTCGAGCAGCTCCGCGCATGCACCGCGACCCCCTTGCCCCGGGTCACATACCCAATAATCTCTTCCCCACGAATCGGGTTACAACACCGTGCCCGATACACCAGCAGATCGTCCTGCCCCTCCACCTGGAGCGACTCCGAGCCCTTCCCAAAGAAGACCCGCTTCACTGCATCCGACATCTGCCCCACAGCATTGCCGACCGTCGTCTCAGCCGGTGCCTCCGCCGTCATCGTCGAACCCGGCTCCAGCTTGTTCAGCACCTGCCGCGTCGAGTACTTGCCAAACCCGATCCCCGCCAGCAGCTCCGCCTGCGTACCCAGCCCATACTCCGTCGCCACGCGCACATAGTCGGCTTCGTCAAACTTGCTCAGCGACAGCTTGTACTTCCTTGCCTCGCGGTCCAGCAGCTTCTTGCCGATCTCGATCGCCCGCTCGCGCTGGTGCTCGTTGATCCAGTGCTTGATCTTGTTTCGCGCCCTGCTGCTCTTGGTAAAGCTCAGCCAGTCGCGGCTCGGCGCATGCCCCGTCTGCGTGCTGATCTCAACAATGTCGCCATTTCGCAGCCGCGTCCGTAGCGGAACGATGCGCCCATTCACCTTCGCCCCGATGGTCGTATTCCCCACCTCGGTGTGAATCGCATACGCAAAATCAATCGGGCTCGCGTCCTTCGGAAGAACGACGACTTTACCTTTTGGGGTAAAGGTATAAACCTCCTCCGGGTACAGGTCGATCTTCAACGTCGACATGAACTCGTTCGGGTCGGTCATCTCCCGCTGCCATTCCATCAGCTGCCTTACCCACGCCAGCCTTGCCTCATCCTTGGCCGTCACCGAGTCCGACGCCTTGTACTTCCAGTGCGCCGCGATGCCTTCCTCAGCAACGCGATGCATATCCTCCGTCCTGATCTGCACCTCGAACTGATGCCCACCCGGCGCAATCAGCGTCGTATGTAACGACTGGTACAGGTTCGGCCTCGGCATCGCAATAAAGTCTTTAATCCTGCCCGGCACCGGCCGCCAGATGCTATGCAGCAGCCCCAGCAGCGCATAGCAATCCTGCACGCTGTTGCAGATCACCCGGATCGCGAACAGGTCGTACACCTGGTCCACAGGAATCTGGTTCGACGCCAGCTTCTGCTGAATCGAATACAGCCGCTTGATCCGCGACTCCACCCGCCCCTTGATCCCATGCTCCCTAAGCTTCTCTTCCAACTCCGCAACGATGCGGTTGAGAAAGCTCTCTCCCTCACCGCGCAGCGAATCCACCTCATTCGAAAGCTGCTCATACGCATACGGATCCGTATAGCGAAACGCCAGATCCTCCAACTCGCCGCGCAGCTTACCCATGCCCAGCCTGTGCGCCAGCGGCGCATAGATATCCAGCGTCTCCCGCGCAATCTTCTGCTGCTTCTCCGGCTTCAAATGCTCGAGCGTCCGCATATTATGCAGCCGGTCCGCGAGCTTGATAATCACCACGCGAATGTCCGTCACCATCGCCAGCAGCATCTTGCGAATGTTCTCCGCCTGATGATCCTCGCGGTTCGCGAACTTGATCTTATCCAGCTTCGTCACACCCTCGACGATGTGCTCCACCTGCTCCCCAAACCGCTTCCCAATCTCCGTCGAAGTCACATCCGTATCTTCGACCGCATCATGCAGCAGTCCCGCCGCAATCGCCGTCGAGTCCATCTTCAACTCCGCCAGCACCTGCGCCACTTCCAGCGGATGAATGATGTACGGCTCGCCACTCGCCCGCTTCTGCCCCGCATGTTGCTGCAGGCAGAACTGCCACGCCTTGCGAATGATCTCGAGATCATCCCCCGGCCGGTTCGCCCGTACCGTCTCAAGCAATGTCTGAAAGTTCCGATCGACCTCATCGATCGCCGCCGCCGTCGACCCCTCCAGATGCGCCGCCGCATGATCCTCAGCCTTCAGCGCCGTCTCTTTGGCGCTCAGCTTCTTCGCAGGCAAAGTCTCGTTGCCGCTCGCCACCGGAGCGCTCAACGTCCCAATCGGCTCCGCCAGCACCGCCGACTTCAAATCCTGATCAACACTTTGGGAGGCGTACTCACCCGCAGGCTTCAGCGGAGCAACGTGCGGAAGAGCCGCTTCCAGCTCCATTCCACTCTCGCCCAGCCCTTCCAGGGCGTCGAGCTTCGTTGCGGCCCCGCGGCCGGCCTGTTGAGAACCAGCCCGCGAAGAGGCTGGATGAGCGTTTGCCATAGTTAATTATAGCCGTCCACGCAACCGCGCCGATCCCCCAAAAGCTTCATCCATCCGCCACAAACCAGCTCTCGCGCCACGTTGGTACACTCAAACCGCACTTGCAACCTCCATGCCGCGCAACGAAACCTTCATCCGAGGATAGGACCCCGCCCATGCTCTGCACGTCCCGCCTGCTCCAAGCCCTCCTGTTCACCACCTCGCTCTCTCTCATCCTTCCCTCCGCGCAAGCCGCCTCCAACCCCCTCGAAGTCAAAACCGCATCCGGCAAACTCCTCGGCAAGCAGTCCGACCAAGTCCGGGCCTTCCTCGGCATCCCCTACGCCGCCCCACCCGTCGGCCCCCTCCGCTGGAAGGCCCCGCAGCCCGCCGCCAAGTGGAAGGGTACCCGCGACGCCTCCACCTTCGGCTCCCACTGCATGCAGCCCGCCCTCTACGCCGACATGATCTTCCGCGACCCCGGCATCAGCGAAGACTGCCTCACCCTCAACGTCTGGACGCCCGCAGCCAAAGCCAAATCCGCCAAGCTCCCCGTCATGGTCTGGATCTACGGCGGCGGCTTCGTCACCGGCGGCACCTCAGAGCCTCGCCAGGATGGCACCAACCTCGCCGCCCACCACGGTGTCATCGTCGTCAGCATGAACTACCGCCTCGGCATCTTCGGCTTCTTCGCCCACCCCACCCTCACCGCCGAGTCCGGCCACTCCACCTCCGGCAACTACGGCCTCATGGACCAGACCGCCGCCCTCCACTGGGTCCAGACCAACATCGCCGCCTTCGGTGGAGACCCCTCCAACGTCACCATCTTCGGCGAAAGCGCTGGTTCCTTCGCGGTCAGTAGCCAGATGGCCTCACCCCTTGCCAAGGGCCTCTTCCACCGTGCCATCGGCGAAAGCGGCGGAGCCTTCCGCAGCCAGGGCCTCGGCTACCCACCCCGCTCCGAAGCCGAGCAAGCCGACGCCGCCTTCGCCCAAACCAACTTCAACGCCTCCACCCTCGACCAGCTCCGCGCCGTCCCCGCCCAGCAGCTCATGGACGCTGAGTTCAAGAAGGCCGACCCCACCTCCACCGCCAAAGCCGTCCGCTTCGGTCCCGACATCGACGGCTACTTCCTCCCGCAAAGCCTCCCCGAGATCTTCAGCGCCGGTCACCAGAACGACGTCGCCCTGCTCGCCGGTTGGAACCGCGACGAAGGCGGCGTAGCCACAGGCACCACCGTCGCCTCGCTCAAAGAAGCCCTCACCAAGCAGTTCCCAACCCAGGCCGACGCCGCCATCGCCGCCTTCCCCGCGTCGACAGACGACGAAGCCGTCCGCGCCCTCTCCGACCTCCACGCCCAGCAGTTCATCGCCTTCTCCACCTGGAAGTGGATCGAAGCCGCCCTCGTCACCGGCAAGCAGCCCGTCTACCGCTACCGCTTCGACCTCGCCCCACCCGCCGACCCCAACCACCCCGGCGGCCTTACCGCCTACCACTCCGGCGAGATTCCCTACGTCTTCGGCAATCTGGACCTCCTGCAGGGCTTCCCCTGGCGCCCCGAAGACCGCACCCTCTCCGACCAGATGCAAACCTACTGGACGAACTTCGCCCGCACCGGAGACCCCAACGCCCCCAACGGCGCAAACCTCCCCAAATGGCCCACCTACTCGACGACAACGGACCGGAAAGTCCTCTACCTGACCCCCACCCCCGAAGCCGTTCCCGACAAGACCCGCCAGCAGGAGCTCTTCCTCGACTCCGTCTGGAACACCGACTAGCCGACCCAAGAGAGTCTGTCATCTCGACCGAAGCTCCTCACAGTCACACCGTGAGGAGCGCAGTGGAGAGACCCCCGAATTGGCTCTTGTCTTGACTGACAACTGACAACTGACCACTGCTTCGTCCTGCCGGACGGGCCCGCTGCGCGCGGGGCGACCACTTCGTGGTGTGTGATCGCTTCGCGCAGCCCTCCCGTTGGTCGGCACAGAATCCTGTGCCGACCAACGGGAGGAGCGACGCAAAGCGGGTATACCCGTCCCGAAGGGACCGCCGCCCGCGCAGGGCGCTTTTAGCGGCTGAAAATTATCAGACACGAATCGAAATTCGGTGTACTCTCGCTGTCATCCCTTGGGTCAGCTTGTACGAATCCACACACCGGAGTCTTACTATGTCTGCTCGCCTTTATCTGCTCTTGGCTGGTGCCCTTGTCGCGGCCAGCTCCACCGCCCACGCCGATGACCTCTTCCTTCTGACCAGCGGAGGAACCTCCATCAGCTTCTCCCTTCCCGCCTCGCCCACCCCACTCGCCACCGGCACTACCTGCGACTCCAGCAGCACCGGCGTCTTCTGCAGCGATGTATCTGTCACGATCGGTGGAGTCACAACCAGCGACTTCGTCAACTTTTACGACACCGGCGATGGAGGTGGGCTCGCAATCGGAGCGACGCTCGATCCGCCGACCTACATCGTCGATCAGCTTGGTGATCAGCTCTTCTCCGGGGCTCTCACGACTCCAACCTTTCTTCTAGGGTCGTATTCGCTCACGAACTCGTTTATCGGGGGATCGACCTACGCGTCCGACTTCGATCTCTCCATCACCTCAACACCGGAACCATCAACCCTCGCCCTGTTCGGCACCGGCCTGCTTGGCGTGATCGGCGCGGCACGCCGCCGCTTCAAGCAATAGACACGTGTCCTGCCGGACGGGCCCGCTACGCGCGGGGCGACCACTTCGTGGTGTGTGATCGCTTCGCGCAGCCTCCCGATGTTCGGCACACGATTCCATGACAGGAAGCGGCAAAAAAGCCTGGGTGCCCCATCCTTCGACAGCCTCACCGTCGAAGGGTGGGACGTAAACTGCTCGCCCGGCCAGCCCCAAAACGCTCATGCCGACCATCGGTCGGGCCACGCGAAGCAATCACTCACCACGAAGTGGTCGCCGCCCGCGCAGGGCGCATTTTAAAAAAGTGACCCCCTACCTGCTAACTCCCTTATTTGCGGGAATTTGACCAGTAACCCGAATGAAACGAGTAAGTTAGCCTCTATAATTCAGCTAACTGCAACAAAACAAAAGAAAACGCCCTGATCCCCCCGGGGGGAGGGTAAAGCGAAGCGACCACGCCGTGACCAGAAATGCACCACAAAGGGCCAGTCAATCTCCACGCATTCCGGCAAGAATCGCGGTCGTACGCCACAAATCTCCCCGTCGAACCAGCCGGAAACCGCCACAAACACCACAAAACCCGCCGAAACCCTCCCGGAAGCGCCCTCAATCCGCCTTGCTCGCTCCACGGCAAGCTATACTCTGGGACAAATCGGTACTCAATGCAGATGACTTCCACGGCAGATGGAAACGGACTAGACACGTCCATCACGGCGTTGCTGGCAAAGCTCAGTAGCGGCAATCGCGACGCTGAAGCAGCCCTGATCCCTCAGGTCTACGGTGAGCTGCGCCGTCAGGCCCGCTACTACATGCGCCACGAACGCGCCGATCACACCCTCCAACCGACCGCGCTGGTCCACGAAGCCTACGCCCGCCTGCTCCAGCAGCGCCCCATTCCCTGGCAGGACCGCGCCCACTTCTTCGCCACCGCCGCCCAGCTCATGCGCCGCATCCTCGTCGACCACGCCCGCGCCCGCGTCGCCGACAAGCGCGGCGGCCCGCAGCATCAGGTAACCCTGATCGACGGCCTCCGCTGGGCCGAAGCCCCCACCATCGACATCCTCGCCCTCAACCAGGCCCTCGAACGCCTCGACGAGCTCGACCCCCGGCAGGCCCGCATCGTCGAACTCCACTTCTTCTCCGGCCTCGGTTTTGAAGAGATTGCCGCTGTTTTACAGCTCGGCGAACGCACCGTGAAGCGTGATTGGAGCATGGCCCGCGCATGGCTCAAGGGAGAGCTCTCCAGGCAGCCATGACCCCCGATCTCTGGCAGCGTCTCAAGCCGCTCTTCGACGGAGCCCTCGATACCCCGCGCGATCAGCGCGCCCAGTTCGTGGCGAGCGTCTGCGGAGACGACAGCGAGCTCAAAGAGCACCTCAGCAAACTCCTCGCCGCCAACGACGAGGGCAGCGGAGCGCTCAGCCCCCTGGACCGCCCCCTCGTCCAGCCCTACATCAACGTCCAGGAATTTTTCGTCACTCTCACAGTCCCCCCCACCCCCGGTGAAGTCATCGCCGACCGTTTCCGCATCCTCCGCGCCCTCGGCTCTGGCGGCATGGGTGACGTCTACGAAGCCGAGGATCTCTTTCTCCAGCCCAGTCGCGTCGCGCTCAAGACCATCAAGCCCGAGATCGCCCAGAACCCCACGATCCTGGCGCGTTTCAAGGAAGAGGTTCTGCTCGCCCGCCGTATCAGCGGCCGCAACGTCTGTCGCATCTATGAGCTCTACATCCCCTCCAAGGACTCCGGCGACGCGTTCGGCACCTTCCTCACGATGGAGTACCTCGAGGGCGAAACGCTCGCCGAGCGTCTTGAGAAGTCGGGCCCTCTTTCGGCCAAAGAAGCTCTTGTCGTTGCTCTCCAACTCTGCGCCGCCCTGCGCACCATCCATAGCGCAGGCATCATCCATCGCGACCTCAAGCCACGCAACATCATGCTCGTCCCCCACGATGGCGAGCACGATAGTGGATTCGACTCAGGACTCGGCTACAGCTCCGGGTACGGTGGAGGAAGTGGCAGCGGAAGCGGTGGCAAGAATCCTATCCGCGAGCGCGTTGTCGTAATGGACTTCGGCCTCGCCCGAGCGCTGCCCTCGGCCAATGCCCGCGCCGAAACCGTCCTCACCCTCCCCGGCGGAACCATGGGAACCCCCGCCTACATGGCGCCCGAGCAGTTCGAGGGCGGCGAAGTCAGTCGAGCCACCGACATCTACGCGCTTGGCGTAGTGCTCTACGAGGTTCTCACCGCCTCCCGCCCATTCGCCGCCCCAACCGCCCTCGGCTCGCTCGTTCGTCGAGGGCGAATGCCTACTTCACCTTCCGCCGTCCGGGAGGGCCTGCCCGCTGTCTGGGACAAGGTCATCCGCCGCTGCCTGGAGTACGACCCCGGAGCCCGCTACCAGTCTGTCGACGAGGTAGAAGCCGCCCTGCGCCACCGCTTCTTTGTCCCCCAATCAAGGCGAAAACTCGCCGTCTTTGCCGCTGGCGGAGGGGGATTGACCGCCGTCTTCCTCACCCTCCTCCTCATCCCTGCGGTCGGGGAGAGGGCCCGGGGGATTCTGTTTGCCAGCCGCGAAAAACACATCGCCGTGCTCCCCTTTGACGTCGCTGGAGGCACTCCGGAGACCCAGGCGCTTGGAGACGGATTGATGGACTCGTTGTCCGATAAGATTTCGAATCTCGATGTGGCGAATAAGGCATTGTGGGTGATTCCCGCCAGCGAGGTTCGCTCGCGGAAGGTGAGTGACTCTTCCTCGGCGCTGCGGCAGTTCGGTGCAACCATTGTTGTGAAAGGCCGCTTCGAACGCCACGATCACGCGACTTTTTTAAGCCTAACCTTGATCGATACGGCCAAGATGCGCGAGATAGGATTTACCACGGTAGAAAATGAGAGCGGCGATCTCGCCTCGCTCGAAAATGAAGCGGTACTTCGCCTCGGACGACTGATGAACCTATCTGTCAAGGAGAGTGCGCCAGTAAGTGGTGGGCAGCCGTCGAGCCGGGCTTCTTATGAAGATTATCTAACCGGGATCGGCTATTTTCAGCGTTTCGATAAGCCGGGGAATATCGATCTTGCGATCAATGCGCTGCAAAGTGCAGTCAAGACAGATCCGCGCTTCGCGCTCGCCTTTGCCCGTCTGGCTCAGATTTACATCATGAAGTATCACCTGGACTCCAACGTGGAGTGGCTTCACACTGCTGAAGCCTACTGCAGAAAAGCAGCGGAGCTGGATGATCGCGTTCCATCGACTTATGTTGAGTTGGCGCATGTGCACGAGCTCACAGGAAATCATGGACTCGCAATCGAAGAGTTTCAGCGGGCACTTGATCTTGATCCGCGGGATGCCGATGCACTCACCGGCATCGCTGCTTCATATCAAAGCGCCGGGCGTACCAGCGACGCTGAAACCGCTTATCTCAAGGCCGCTGAGATCAGGCCCAATGACTGGACCGGCTACAACTCGCTGGGTAATTTCTATGAGCACACGGGGCGGCCACGCGAAGCAATCGTTCAATATCGAAAGGCGTTGCAGCTGACTCCAGATAATTCGGGGCTATACGCGAACCTCGGCATGACTTATCTTGACCTGGATGATCAGGGGATGGAGGGCGAAGCCGAGAAGGCGCTTAAAAAGTCACTCGAAATTAATCCAACTTTTGGAACTTATGGAAATCTAGGATATCTCTATGCGCAGGAGCATCGATTTAACGAGTCGATCGCTGCGAGTAAAAAGGCCATCGAACTCAATAATCGTAGCTCCGATGTGTGGATCAATTTAATGGCTGCATATGAGTGGATCGGATCTGCGGCGCTGGCCAGCGAAGCGAGGGGGCATGCTGTCGAGCTTCTTGAAGAAGCAATCAAGTTAGATCCACAAAATGCGGAAGCACAGGCATATCTTGCAGCGCTCTATGCGAAGGATGGTATGCGCGATCAAGCTACTGCGGCGATCCATATTTCCC
>Ga0302314_10018042_pt1 | contig 11789 bp, 8 predicted proteins | sample III_Palsa_N2_3_FD_200533 | JGI IMG/M metagenome (GOLD analysis project Ga0302314, IMG submission 200533) | Peat permafrost microbial communities from Stordalen Mire near Abisko, Sweden - III_Palsa_N2_3 | ecosystem: Environmental > Terrestrial > Soil > Palsa > Peat permafrost | place: Sweden...
GCGTCCGGACGCCGTCCAAGACGACCACTGCCGCTGGGAAGGGATCGAGGTTTGCAACGGACAGCCACCTCCGCCCCGCCGGTCTTCGACAGCGACTTTCGCGCCAGACTGCGCGAGCTGCTGATTTGGCGCCGGGATGTTCGCAGGTTCCGATCCGAACCGCTGGAGGACGGCGCGCTCGAGCGCCTGATCGAACTCGCCTGCCTCGCCCCGTCTGTCGGCCTCAGCCAGCCCTGGCGTTTCGTGGTGGTCGATGCGCCGACGCGCCGCGCCGCGATCGTGGAGAACTTCACCCGCTGTAATCGCGAGGCGCTGGAAGCCTGCGATCCGGACCGGGCGGCGCGATACGCCGGGCTGAAGCTAGCCGGCCTGAAGGAGGCGCCTTGCCATCTGGCGATATTTGCCGACGAGGCGACGTCGGTGGGGCATGGCCTGGGCCGGCTGACCATGCCGGAGATGTTGCGCTATTCGGTGGTGACCGCCGTGTGCAATCTATGGCTGGCGGCTCGCGCCGAGGGGATCGGCATGGGATGGATTTCCATCCTCGATCCGGCGCAGGTCAATGTGGCGTTGGACGTGGCCGCCGAATGGCGGCTGATCGGCTACTTCTGTCTCGGCTATCCCGAATACGAAGACCATACGCCGGAGCTTGAGCGTGAGGGATGGGAAGCCCGCCGCCCCGTTCGCGACCTTATTCTGCGGCGATAACACCCGGCGGCTTCAGGCGGAAAACCTGCCTATTTCCCTTTGCGGGACCTTCCTTTTTGGGACCGGCGCGGCCGCCTCATATCCATTGACAGCGCGGTCCGTTGTCCGTCTGATGCCCTCGTCGTGGTTCTTCTGGGCGCTTGCGCTCGGAGGCTAAGAGGGAATCCGGTGACGGCGCGTCTTGCGTCCATGCCGGGGCTGCCCCCGCAACTGTAAGCGGCGAGCTGCTGTCGATGAGAGTCACTGGCGCGATCCGTCCCTTGGGATGGGCGCCGGGAAGGCCAGACAGGAGTGTCGACCCGTGAGCCAGGAGACCTGCCGCGACAGATAACGTCCTCCGGCGGGGTGCTCGGTCGGGCCGCTAGTCAGGCGCGCCACCCATGATCGGCGCATCCGCGCTCGCGTCCGTCTCAACCTCTCCGAACGCCAATGGAAGAGGTTCATGTCCGACGCCGCCACCGCCGAAGCCCGACCCATCGATCCCATCCGCGCCGTCGCGGCAAAGATACCGACCACGGTCATCACGGGATTCCTGGGGTCCGGGAAAACCACCCTGATCCGCGGGCTGCTGCAAAATCCCGAGGGGCGCCGGCTGGCGGTGATCGTCAATGAGTTCGGCGACATCGGCGTCGACGGCGAGATTCTGCGGGGCTGCGGTGTGGCGAGCTGCGCCGACGAGGACATCATCGAACTGGCCAACGGCTGCATCTGCTGCACCGTGGCGGACGATTTCCTGCCAACCATGACCAGGCTGATCGAACGGCCGGAGCCGCCTGAGCACATCCTGATCGAGACCAGCGGCCTGGCGTTGCCGAAACCCCTGCTCAAGGCCTTCACCTGGCCCCAGGTCCGTACCCGCGCCACCGTGGACGGGGTGATCACCGTCATCGACGCCGCGGCGGTCGCCGCCGGCCGCTTTGCCCCCGACGAGGCGGCTCTGGCGGCGGCGCGGCTGGCCGATCCGACCCTGGATCATGAAACGCCTCTCGAGGAACTGTTCGAGGAACAGCTGGGCTCCGCCGACCTGGTCATCCTGAACAAGGTCGATCTGCTGAGCGCCGCTGAGCTGGCCCGGGTCGAGGACCAGGTCCGCGCGATGCTGCGGCCCGGCGTGGGGTTGCTTCGCGCCTTGCACGGACGGCTGGATCCGGCCGTGCTGCTGGGCCTCGGCGTCGGCGCGGAGGACGATCTCGCGTCTCGGCCGTCTCACCATGAGACCGAAGCCGATCATGACCACGACGACTTCGACAGCTTCGTGGTGTCGCTGGGCGAGTTGACCCGTATCGAAGGCCTCGTCGACCGACTTGCGCCGGCGTTGCAGCGCCATGACGTACTGCGCCTGAAGGGCGTCGTCGCCGTCGCCGGTCGTCCGGCGCGGCTCATCGTCCAGGCGGTGGGGCCTCGCGTGGAGACCTATTTCGATCGCGCCTGGCGCCCGGACGAAGCGCGGGTCAGCCGGCTTGTGGTCATCGGTCAACGGGGCCTGGACCACGCCGAGGTCGGGGCTGATCTGAGGTCGGCGCTCGCCTGATGCACCTGCTGACGCTCAGACCCGGCACGGTGGTCGAGGGCGACGAGGCGATCGATCTCGGCCAAACGCCGGGCGACATCGTCATCCTCTCCGCCGCCGACAGCGACCTCAGCTGTCTGGTGCGCGCGGCCAGTGAGTTGGAGGAGGGTGCGCCTTCCATCCGGCTGGCCAATCTGCTGCAGCTGCAGCATCCCCTGTCGGTCGATATCTTCGCTGATCGGATTGTGGCCAAGGCCAGGTTCGTCTGTGTCCGGCTCCTCGGTGGTCGCAGTTACTGGCCCTATGGACTGGAGGAACTGGCCCGCGTCTGCCGCGAGCGGAAGGTCGCCTTTGCCGCCCTGCTGTCCGACGACGCCAACGATCCGGACTCCGAGGCCCTGTCGACCCTGGACCTGGCGACGCGCCAGCGGCTGTTGGACTATCTACTGAGCGGCGGCGTGGACAACGCGCGCAACCTGCTCAGGTATGCCGCGCGCCTGATCGAAGGAACAGCTGCGGACGATGTCGCCAGGCCTCTGCCCATGCCCGAGGCTGGTCTCTATTGGCCCGGCGCGTCGCGGGCCGATCTCGACACGCTACGCCGCGCCTGGCGTGCGCACGCGCCTGTGGCCGCCCTGGTCTTCTACCGGCACATGGTCGGCTCCGGCGCGCTGGCCGCCATCGAGGCCCTGATCGCCGGCCTGGTCGCCGAGGGCCTCAACCCCCTGCCGATCTTCGCCCCCAGCCTGAAGAACCCCGCCGCCCAGGGGCTGATCGCCGACCTGTTCGACCAGGCGCGGCCGGACGTGGTGCTGAACACCACCGCCTTCGCCGCCTCGACGCCGGGAGATAGCCGGCAGTCCGGCGTGCTTGAGCGGGCCGGCGCCGTGGTCCTGCAGGTGGTGATGGCGGCGTCCAGCGAGGCGACCTGGCGCGCCGACGCCCGCGGATTGGGCGGCCGCGACCTGGCCATGAACGTCGCCCTGCCGGAAGTGGACGGCCGCATCCTCGCTGGCGCGGCGGCGTTCAAGGCCGAGGCGCGGTTCGATCCGCTGACCCAATGCGGCGTGGTCGAGCACCAGCCGGCGGCGGAAAACATCGCCCATATCGTCAGGCTGGCGAAGGGCTGGGCGGCCTTGCGCCGCACGCCGGCGGCCCAGCGCAAGGTCGCGCTGATCCTGGCCAACTATCCCAACCGCGACGGCCGGCTGGGCAACGGCGTCGGGCTGGACACGCCGGAAAGCGCCATCGCGGTGTTCGAGGCGCTGGAGGCGGAGGGTTACGATGTAGCGGGCCGGCCGCATGGCGCCGCCACGCTGATGCGCGACTTGATCGCCGGGCCGACCAACTCATCGCGCCTGAAGCGTGGGACGAAGCGCGGCGCCTGGCTTGCGCTGGAGGCGTATCTGGACGCCTTTGCGGCGCTTCCCGAACCCACCCGGGCGGCGATGCTGCTGCGCTGGGGCGAGCCCGCCGACGATCCTGGCTTCGAGGACAGGCCAGACGGCGGCGGTTTCCGCCTGGGCGTGCGGACCTTCGGCAAGGTCTGCGTGGGGATTCAGCCGGCGCGGGGATACAATATCGATCCCAAGACCAGCTATCACGACCCGGACCTGCCGCCGCCGCACGGCTATTTCGCCTTCTATGTCTGGCTGCGGCGATCCTTTGGCGCCCACGCCTTCGTCAATCTGGGCAAGCACGGCAATCTGGAATGGCTGCCGGGCAAGGCGCTGGCCCTGTCGCAGGCCTGTTTCCCGGCGGCGATGGCGGGCGCCGTGCCGCAACTCTATCCCTTCATCGTCAACGACCCCGGTGAGGGCTCGCAGGCCAAGCGCCGTATCGGCGCGGTGATCATCGACCATCTGACGCCGCCCCTGACCCGCGCTGAGAGCTATGGCCCGTTGCGGGCGCTGGAGGCCCTGGTCGACGAATACTACGCCGCCTCGGGCATGGACCGGCGCAGGCTCGCGCCCTTGAAGGCGGAAATCCTCGATCTCGCGCGGGCCAGTGGTCTGGACCAGGACGCCAAGCTGAACGCCGCCAACAGCGATCAGGCCCTGGCCGACCTGGACAACTATCTGTGCGAGCTGAAGGAGATGCAGATCCGCGACGGACTGCACGTCTTCACCCGGTCGCCCCAGGGGCGGCTGCGCGATGACCTGCTGGTCGCCCTGACCCGGACCCCCCGCAACCTGGGGCGGGATGGCGACGCCTCCCTGATCCGCGGTCTCGCCGCCGATCTGGGATTGGGTTTCGATCCGCTGGATTGCCGGCTAGGCGATCCCTGGACCGGCGGACGTCCTGGCGTGCTGGCGGCGTTGAACACCGAGGCCTGGCGCACGGCGGGCGACACGGTCGAGCGCCTGGAACAGCTGGCGACGGCCCTGGTCTCGGGCGCCCGCGAGCCCGAACCCGGCTGGACCGCGACGGCGCAGGTCCTGGGGTCGATCCGGGGCGACCTGGGGCCGCGTGTTGACGCCTGCGGCGCCGCCGAACGCCGGGGCCTGCTCGATGGATTGGCCGGCCGGTTCGTGGCGCCCGGGCCGTCCGGGGCGCCGACGCGGGGGCGCCCGGATGTCCTGCCGACAGGGCGCAACTTCTATTCCGTCGACACCCGCGCCGTTCCCACGCCCACCGCCTGGAAGCTGGGGTTCGCCTCGGCCCAACTGCTGGTGCAGACCCATTGGCAGAGCCAGGGCGATCATCTGCGCGCGGTGGTGCTGTCGGCCTGGGGCACGGCCAATATGCGCACCGGCGGCGACGACATCGCCCAGGCTCTGGCGCTGATAGGGGTGCGGCCGCAATGGGATCACGGCTCGGGCCGGGTGACCGGCTATGAGGTGATGCCCCTGGTCATGCTCGGCCGGCCCCGGGTGGACGTGACCCTGCGCATCTCCGGCTTCTTCCGCGACGCCTTCATCGAGCAGATCGAGCTGCTCGACGCCGCCGCCCGCGCGGTGATGGCGCTGGACGAGGCGGCTGAAGACAACCCCGCCGCCGCCCGCTTTCGGGAGGAGATCGCCGCCGGCGCCGATCGTCATGCAGCGGGGGCGCGGCTGTTCGGCTCGCGGGCGGGCGCCTATGGCGCCGGCCTGCAGGCGCTGATCGACGAAGGCGGCTGGCGCGGGCGCGGCGATCTGGCCGAGGCCTTCCTGGCCTGGGGCGGCCATGCCTATGGCGGCGGCTCGGAGGGACGGGGCGACCGGGCTATGCTGGAGCGGCGGCTCGCCCGGGTCGACGCCGTGGTCCACAATCAGGACAACCGCGAGCACGACCTGCTGGATTCCGACGACTACTACCAGTTCGAGGGCGGTCTGGCGGCCACGGTGGAGGCCCTGACTGGCCAGGCGCCGACGGTCTATCACAACGACCACTCCCGTCCGGAACGGCCGGTGATCCGCACCCTGGACGAGGAAATCGGTCGGGTGGTTCGCGCCCGCCTGGTCAATCCCAAATGGATCGCCGGCGTCATGCGCCACGGCTACAAGGGCGCCTTCGAGGTCGCCGCCTCGGTGGACTATCTGTTCGCCTTCGCCGCCACCACCGACGCGGTGAAGAGCCACCACTTCGACTTGGCGCATCAGGCCTTCATCGAGGACGGGGCAGTGCGCGCCTTCATGGCCGAGGCCAATCCCGACGCCCTGCGCGAAACCTGCGCGCGGTTGCTGGAGGCGATCGACCGCGGCCTGTGGCGGCCAAGATCAAACAGCGCCGGCGCTCTGCTGGCAGAGATTGTGGGAGACCTGAAATGACCGACCCCGCCGATCCCGAAACCGCCGAGGCCGGCGCCGACCGCGACGCCTACCACAATGAAAAGATGCGCAAGAAGCAGGCTGCGCGGGACAAGATCATGGCCGGCAAGACCCAGGAACGGGGCCTGGTCATCGTCCATACCGGCAAGGGCAAAGGCAAGACCACGGCGGCGCTGGGCATGGTCTGCCGCATGGTCGGCCACGGCAAGCGGGTGGCGGTGATCCAGTTCATCAAGGGGGCGATGCAGACAGGCGAGAAGGTGGTGTTCGACGCTTTTCCCGATCAGGTGGAGTTCCGTCCCATGGGCGAAGGCTTCACCTGGAATACTCAGGACCGCTCCCGCGATGTCGCGGTGGCCATGGAGGCCTGGGCGGCCGCCAAGGCGCGGATCGTCGATCCGGACATCGACATGGTGGTCTGCGACGAACTCAACATCGCCCTGCGCTATGACTATGTGCCGCTCGCCGATGTGCTGGAAACCTTGCGGACCAAGCCCGAGGGCAAGCATGTGGTCATCACCGGCCGCAACGCCCCAGAGGCGCTGATTGAGGCCGCCGACCTGGCCACCGAGATGGAGTTGCTCAAGCACCCGTTCCGAAGCGGCGTTAAGGCCCAGGCTGGGATCGAGTTTTAGCGCACGGAGGCCTTCGCCCGCCGGGCCTCGGCCTGCAGCCGTTCCAGCGCGTCGGGATAGGATGGGCCGCCGCAGACCGTCATGGCGGAGGGGATGTGCAGGCGCCGGGCGGCGGGAACCGCGCGGGCCAGCGCCGGATGGTCCAGGCTCAGGCTGCCCTCGTCCTGCCCGGCCGAGGCGCCATCGGAGAAGATGAGGAAGTCGGGATGGGCGTAGACGATCTGCTCCAGCGACATCTGCCCCAGAGATCCGCCCTGCCGCCGGGCCAGATTGATCAGGCCGGCGCGGGTCATCAGGTCGTCCATCAGCGAGCCAGGGCCGGTGATGAAGCCGCCGCGCTGGTAATGCGCCGCGACGCCGCCCAGGGGCTGGCGTCCTGCTGCGTCGACCCGCGCCTGCATCGACCGCACCAAGGCCTCGCCGCGCGCCGGCTGGCCGATCGCGGCGGCGACCGCGCGGGTCTCCTTCACCACATCGGCGAAATTGCCCGTGGGCTTCAGATCCAGGATTCGCACCCGGCCTTTCAGCAGCGCCAGCGAGTCGGCGCGGCGGTAGGGACTGGCGATGACCAGATCGGGATGCAGCGCCAGCACGGCCTCAGCCTGGCCGCCGGTGAAGGGGTAGGCCTTGGCGCGATCCGCATAGAAGGACAGGCTGGGGTCGCGGGCGTACCGGGTCAGGGCCGCGACCTGGCTTTTGTCGGCCAGGGCGATCAGGTAGTCGTCCGCGCAGGCGTTCAATGACACGATCCGTTGCGGGCGAGCCGGCGCGGCTTCGGCGCCCCTCACGGCAAACACCAGAACCAGGGCGCCCAGCCAGGCCATCCCGTGGCCCATTCTTCGCCTGTTCAAGCCTGGCCGCATCGCCTACGAATGCCCGCGCCGGCCTCGGGACACAAGCGTGACGAGGCGTATCGGACCGATCCAAACCGAGGTCTGCCGTGGTTCAAGCTTCCGCCGGCGCATTGCGCCGCGCGCCGCCGTTGACGATAGCTCTGCTGGCGGTGGTGGTGATCGCCGCCGCCTCGTCGCTGATGGTTGGCCCGGCGCCGATCCGGCCCGGCGCGGTCCTTGCGGCCCTGATCGGCCATGCCGATGCGGTGACTAGCGACATCGTGCTGCAGATTCGCGCGCCCCGGGCCATCCTGGCTGTGCTGATCGGCGCGATGCTGGGACTGGCCGGGGCGGCGCTGCAGGGGTTGCTGCGCAATCCCCTGGCCGACCCAGCGGTCATCGGCACGTCCAACGCCGCCGCCCTCGGCGCGGTGATCGCCCTCTACTTCGGTGTGGCCAAGGCCTTTCCCCTGGCGCTGCCGGGTCTGGCGGTGGCCGGCGCCCTCATCGGGCTGCTGGCCCTGTTGCCGGTGGCCCGGCGGGGCGAGGGGCCATCGACCCTGATCCTGGCGGGGGTCGCGGTGTCGGCCCTGGCCGGCGCCGGCGTGTCCCTGGCCCTGAACCTGGCGCCCAATCCCTTCGCGGTGTCGGAGATCGCCTTCTGGCTGCTGGGATCGCTCACCGACCGGTCGTTTCAGCACGTGATCCTCGCTGCCCCCCTGATCCTGGTCGGCGCGGCCCTTATCCTGCTGCAGGCCCGCGCCCTCGACGGCCTGGCCCTGGGCGAGGACGCGGCGCGGTCGCTGGGCTTCGACCTGGATCGGGTGCGACTGATGATGGTCGCCGGGGTGGCGATCGGCGTGGGCGCGGCGGTGGCGGTGTCGGGCGCCATCGGCTTCATCGGCCTGATCGCCCCGCATCTGGTGCGGCCCTTCACCGACGGCCGCCCCAGCCGCGCGCTGATGCCTTCGGCCCTGGCGGGGGCGGCGCTGCTGAGCCTGGCGGACCTGATGGTCAGGCTGGTTCCCACCTCCACCGAGCTGCGGCTGGGGGTGGTCACGTCGTTTCTGGGCGCGCCGGTCTTTATCCTGATCCTGCTGCGCGCGCGGCGGCTGTCATGACCGGCCTTGTTGTTGAAGGTCTTGGCGCGGACCTGGGCGGGCGCCCGGTGTTGCGCGACGTCGGCTTCACCGCCGGCGCCGGCGCCTTCATTGGCCTGATCGGCCCCAATGGCGCCGGCAAGACCACCCTGGTTCGCGCCATCTGCCAGCTGACCCCCCTTTGCGCGGGCGAGGTTCGCTGGGATGGGCGGTCGATCAGCCAGATGGAGGCGCGCGCGCGGGCGACCACCCTGGCCTATCTGCCGCAGGGCCAGACCATCCATTGGCCGCTCACCGTGCGCCGGCTGGTGGAGCTGGGCCGGCTTCCGCGTCTGGGGCCGCTGAGCCGGATGGGGCCATCGGACGCCGCCGCCGTGGATGAGGCCATGGCCGCCGCCGATGTCACGGCGCTGGCTGAACGGGAGACCCCCAGCCTGTCAGGCGGCGAACGCGCGCGGGTCCTGCTGGCCAGGGCCCTGGCGGTTGGCGCGCCGGTCCTGCTGGTCGACGAGCCCACTGCCTCCCTCGACCCTTATCACGTGCTGGAGATCATGCGTCTGCTGCGCCGGGTGGCCGAGCAGGGCGGGCTGGTGATCGCGGTGATGCATGAGCTGGGTTTGGTTTCGCGTTTCTGCGACCGGGCCATCCTGCTGAGCGGCGGCCGCGTCGTGGCCGACGGAACGCCCCGGGCGGTGCTCAGCCCGGAACGGTTGCGCGAGGTTTACCGGATCAAGCCGGAGGCGCTGGCGGGCCTCAGCCTGTTCGCGCGGCTGGGTGGCGACTAGAACAGGTTGGGTTCAGGCCGACCCTCACCGCTGTATGTACGCCATTCGAGTTCGCTCTGACCTCGCCCGTTCCCCAGGCCCTGTGCCTGGGGTCCATTGCACTCGGACGGTAGGAAGTTCGAAGCGGCTTCACCGCCCGCGCCTTTATCACTTTGCGCTCGCGCTCAATGGGCCCCAGGCACAAGGCCGGGGGAACGGGGTGGTTTGAACGTCGAGTGTGCCCCCAGAGAAGACCAACGTCGTTCGCGCTAATTTCAACGCGCTCTAGGTCGGCGGCATCCGGCCCATGACCATGTTGGCGAGGGACGTCGGGCGTTTTGACGGCAAGACCAGGCCGGTTTTCGACACCGCATAGGCGCGGGCGTAGGTCAGCAGGTCGTCGGCCATGGTCTGGTCGAGGCCGCCCAGCAGATAGCTCCACTTTCCCGCCACCGAGATCGCCGCCGAGCAGCCCTGATCGCACAGGGACAGGCATTCCACCGGCAGCAGGTCGGCCGCGGGGTCGTCGCCCTCACAGCGCGCCGACAAGGCCTCGAACAACAGGCGGCCGGGCCGCGGAGCCTCATCCTCCATCTCCCGGCCCGCCCGGCAGGTCAGGCAGACGGCCAGGCGTGGCCGAAGCTCGGGGGATGGCTGTGAGGTCATGGGGCCTGGAGACCCCAGCAAGCGCGCCGCGTCAAGCAATCACCCCTTGAGCACCAGCGGCAGCCCGGCCGCCACGAACACCACCCGGTCGGCGGCGGCGGCCACCTGCTGGTTCAGCCGTCCCGCCGCGTCGCGGAACCGGCGCGCCAGGGCGTTGTCCGGCACGATCCCCAGCCCAACCTCGTTGGAGACCAGCAGCACGTCGCGCCCCGGCAGGGCCACCAACAGCCGCGCCGCCTCAGCCTCGAGATCACGATCAGCGTGCATCAGGTTGGAGACCCATAGCGTCAGGCAGTCCACCACCGCCGTCTCCTCTGTACCAACCTGATCCAGGGCGCAGGTCAGGTCGAGGGGCGCCTCCAGGGTTCGCCAGCGCGGACCTCGCTCGGCGCGATGGCGGGCGATGCGATCTTCCATCTCCGCGTCCAGCGGCTCGGCGGTGGCGATCATCACCAGTCCGCGCCCGGTCGCTTCCGCCGCGCGCAGGGCGTGGGAGGTCTTGCCGGACCGGGCGCCGCCCAGGATCAGGGTGATGGTCAAGCTGGAAACAGGCTCCGCGTTGACGGCGCAATGACAGCGCCGCTATAGCCATCTGGCGATAGGTTCCCCGGAAGGGGATGAAAAGGGAACTCAGGTGAAACACCTGGGCTGCCCCCGCAACTGTAAGCGGATAGCCTGCCCGTCAACAGCCACTGGGCCTTTCTTCCATGGAAGAGGGTCTGGGAAGGCGACGGGCGCCGGCGATGACCCGTGAGCCAGGAGACCTGCCTGCCGCAGCTGTCGACCGAGCGGCCGGGGTGCGCCGAACGGTGCGGGATTCTCCCGATGACGGCATTGTTGGCCGGGCGTGGCGTGGGGCGGTTCGTCCCACAAGGCGGACGGCTGTTTGCTGCTGAAGGAGTCGCCGCCAATGCGCCGCACACTATGCCTGACCGTTTCCCTGACCGTCCTGGCCCTGTCACAGGCCGCCCATGCCCAGACCGCGTCCCCCGACGCCGCGCCGGATATCGCCGACGCCCGGATCGCCACCAGCGTCGCACCCCTGGTGGTCACCGCCAACCGGACGGCGCTGGCGCCCGACAAGGTCGGCCAGTCCGTCACCGTCCTGACCCTGCCGCAGATTCAGGCTGACCAGGAGACGGTGGTCGCCGACATCCTGGACCGGACGCCGGGGGTCATCGTCACCCGCAGCGGCGGCGTCGGCGAGCCGACCCTGCTCAATATTCGCGGCGCCGCGTCGGACCAGACCATGGTGCTGGTCGACGGAGTGAAGTTCGACGATCCGTCCGCCGCGGACGGCGGCTATGACTTCTCGGACCTGCTGGTGAGCGACGTCTCGCGGATCGAGGTCCTGCGCGGACCGCAATCGACCCTCTATGGCAGCCAGGCGATCGGCGGGGTGGTGAACATCGTCACCGCCGACGCCACCCGGCCGCTGCAGGGTGACGCCCAGGTGGAAGGCGGCAGCTATGGGACCTTCTACGCCAAGGGCGGGATCGGCGGTCTTGATGGGCCGCTGTCCTGGCGGCTGGCGGCCAACGACTACACCACCACCGGCATTTCCGCCTTCGACGAGCGCCTGGGTGGGCATGAGGCGGATGGATACAGCAACCAGGGGGTCAGCGGCCGCCTCGGCTATGAATTCAGCCCGGACGTTTCCGTCGACCTGCGGGGACTGTTCGTGAGCGCTCGCAGCGATTTCGACGGTTTCAGCACCCCGTCCGGGAACTTCGGCGACGATTCCGAATACGGAACCACCCGGGAGGCGATCGCCTATGCGGGCCTGAACTTCGGCCTGCTGGACGACCGGCTGAAGAACCG
>Ga0302314_10018043_pt1 | contig 11789 bp, 10 predicted proteins | sample III_Palsa_N2_3_FD_200533 | JGI IMG/M metagenome (GOLD analysis project Ga0302314, IMG submission 200533) | Peat permafrost microbial communities from Stordalen Mire near Abisko, Sweden - III_Palsa_N2_3 | ecosystem: Environmental > Terrestrial > Soil > Palsa > Peat permafrost | place: Sweden...
TCGCCGCCCTCCGCCTCGCCGTGCAGGTCGGAATGCTCGGTGCCGACCAGGGTCATGATGATCTGCGCCAGCAGCAGGATGCCGCCGACCAGCGCGATGATGTAGAAGGCATGGATCGTCGCCGATTGGGATTGCCACCAGTCATGCATCCAACGCCGTCCTTTCGTTGCCTCCACCGTATGCAGTGTTGATGAACGGCCATGCTGGAAGGGATTTTGCGCACGCCATCAGAATCCCGCGCGTCGGACAGCGTGCCGGTCCCGCCTCGCGCCCCTTGGCGCCCGAGCTGTAAGTTCTGCTGCGACAGGAGCTAAGCAGCGGACCAGAGCCGGGCGCGAGGCGCACCCGCGCCCTGGGAGGGAAGCCCACTATTGACCCCACTATTGACCAGCGATGGTGCAGCCGCGCAGGGCCATGCTCATGACCATGCTCAAAGCCACCAGCAGCGCCACGCCGATCAGCAGGCTGAACCACGAGCCCGGGAAGCGGGTCAGGTCCATGCCGATATCCTTCGGTGCATAGAACAGGTGCGAGATCGGCCAGAACATCAGCCAGACCAGGTGCACCAGGAAGCGTCGCAGGGATCTGAACATCGGACTCACGACGCTAGGTTAGCGCCGTGCCCAGGCCGCGCAGCGCATTCGCCCCGGATCGGCGCGGGCGTAGAAGAAACTAGGACGACAGGACCTGGTCCGTCGGGATGCTCCGGGAAAAGTCCGTGAGATCCACCTGCATGGTACATATAGCTCATCATGGACGGCTCCGAGGACACCCTGCCGGCGAGCATCGCCCGCGCGCGCGAAGGCGACCGTGACGCCTACGCCGAGGTGGTGCGCGCCTATCAGGCGCGGCTGCGCGCCCAGGTCGCGCTGACCGTCGCCGACCGCGAGGCCATCCTGAGCATCGTCCAGGACGCCTTCGTCGACGCCTGGCGCGGGCTGGCCACCTACGATGGCGAACGGCCCTTTCTGCCCTGGCTGCGGGCGATCCTCCGCACCTGCATCGCCAAGCACTATCGCGAGCAGCGCGTGCAGCGTCGGCATCTTGCCCTGGTCGACGCCGCGCTGCTCAGCCAGCCCTGCGAGGACGCTCCCGTCGAGGATGCTGCCGAGCGCCTCGCGGCCTTGCGCCGCTGCCTGGCCGAGGTGCCCGCCGGCAGCCGCGAGCTGCTGTCGCTGCGCTTCGAGCAGGACTGGCAGGTCAAGCGCATCGCCGAGCATCTGCACAAGAGCGCGAACGCCGTCTCGATGAGCCTGCTGCGGCTCAAGGAGGAGCTCAGTGCCTGCGCGCAGCGGCGACTGCAGGGCCGGCGCTCGTGAACCCCGGCGCCGACGACGCGCTGGCGGCCCTGATCGAGGGCTATCTCGAGGGGACCATCGATGAGGACGGCGCACGCACCCTGGCCGGGCTGGTGCAGTCCGGAGGCGCGCAGGCGCGGCGCATCCGCGACCTGGTGGCCACCGCCGGCCTCATCAGCCTGTCCTACGACCCGGTCACCGCCGTGGACATGGCGCGTAGCGTCGATGAGCACCTCACCGCGGATGCGCAGTATTCCGACCTGCTGCGCTCGGTCAGCGCGGCCATCGTCCCGCGGCGCTCCTGGGCCAAGACCTGGATCGGGCTCGGCGCGCTCGTGGCGGCGCTGCTGCTGGTGCTCGTCAACCTGGCCACGTACACCATCCGCACCGGTCCTCGTGCCTCGGCTGCGATGGTGCAGAAGCTCGAGCCGGCGCCCGCGACGATCGCCGTCCTGCACGGTCCGCTCCAGCCGGACCGCGCGATCGCCGCCGGGGAGCGGGTGACGGTTCCCGAGGGCTCCGCAGCGGTGCTGATCATCGATCACGAGCCGACCATCTGCACGCTCGATGGCGCCGACTGCATCCTCATGCACGGCTCGCCTGGCATCATCCTGCGGCTCCTGCACGGCGGCATCTCCGCCGAGGTCGCCCACCAGCCGCCGGGTGTCCATGTCACGATCAGCACCGCCCAGGCCGTCGTCACGGTGATCGGCACTCGCTTCATCATCAGCGCCGACGCGGCGCGGACGCAGCTGAAGGTCCTGCAAGGATTGGTCGCCTTCCGGGACCGCCTGGGAGGAACCACCGCGGTCGCCGCCGGCGAGGCCGTCGCGAGCCAGGCCCTGCCTGCCTCCGCCCGGCCGGCGTCTACGACGGTCCTGCCCGTCGCCGAGACCTGGAGCCCGCTCTTCCCCGGCGGTGCGCTGGCTGCCTGGACGCAGCAGCACGGCGCGTGGCACAGCGAGCAGGGGACGATCGTCGGCGAGGACCGCGCTGGCGGCCCGGCGCGCATCCTCTCGACCAGGAGCCTCGGCGATTTCACCATGGCCTGCCGCATGCGCATCCTGCGCATCAACTGGGCCGAGATCCAGCTGCTTGGCTACAATGTCTTCGTGCCGGTGGCCCCCGCCCAGCCCGGGACCTGGCAGTATCTGGTGGTTAACGTCCGCGCCGGACAGGTCAGTGCGACCTGCAACGGGCAGGCCGTCCACGTCCAGCCCGGACTTGATCTCGGCGTGGTGCGCTTCGGCATCCTCTCCTTCTATGTGCGCCCCGGCGGCCGTTGTGAGATCCGCGATGCGCAGTTCTGCGAGAATCCGGACCTGCCCCTCCCACCGCGATGATGAGGCACCTATGCGAAACCTGAAGCTGGCGATCATGCTGCTGGCCCTGACCGGCCTCGACCGGCTTGCCGCCATGACCTACGAGATCGGTCCCGGCCTGGCCTATACCCGCCTGAGCGCGATCGATTGGAGCACGCTCCAGCCCGGGGACGTCGTCAACATCCATGGCCAGGCCGCCCACTACAAGGAGATGATCGTCATCGGCTCGAGCGGCACGGCCTCGGCGCCCATCACCGTCAACGGCGTCGCCGGCGCGGGAGGCGAACCGGTGGTGATCGACGGCAACGGCGCCACCACCGACGCGCAGTTCGCCGGCATCTCGACGACCTACATCCAGGGCCTGGGCACGGTCATCACCTATCATGCCAGCTACGTGACCATCACCGGCATCTCCTTCACCGGCGCGGACTCCACCAACACCTTCACCAACAGCGCCGGCACCACCGCCGCGTTCGGTCCCGGGGCGGCGGGACTGTACATCCTCGGACCCTCCGACCACATCACCGTCAACCAGTGCAGCATCTTCGACAACGGCAACGGCTTCTTCGTCAACTCCAACAACAATATCAGCAGCAACGTCCTGGTGCAGTACTGCCGGCTCTGGGAGAACGGCGTGGTCGGCTCCTACCTGGAGCACAACTGGTATTCCGAGACGCTGGGCATCACGGTGCAGTACTGCTATTTCGGCCCCACGCGCCTGGACTCCGCAGGCAGCCAGTTCAAGAGCCGCGATGTCGGCCTGGTGTTCCGCTACAACTACCTCGACGCGGGCGAGGGCGTGGTGCCCGACTTCTCGGGCGGCTCGGCCGCCTACGCCGGCAACGGGGCCCGCAAGATGGACATGGTGGACATCGAGGCGTCCGCCCTGATGGGCCACATCAGCGACGCCGACTACCAGAACACCGATGTCTACGGGAACATCTTCATCAATGACGAGAACCAGTCCTCCGACTGCATCCACTATGGCGGCGACAGCGGCGTGAACGCCAACTACCGGCAGGGCACCCTGTACTTCTACAACAACACCTTCGAGTTCGTCGCCGATCAGGCGGACATCTACAAGGCGGGCATCTTCGATGTCGTCTCCCCGGCGACGGTCCTCGCCGACAACAACATCTTCCATCAGGATACCGCCACCGCCGGCGGCGTGCTGACCGCTCTCGGCTTCATGTGCAGCGGCGGCAACCTCACCCTGGGCGCGAACTATGCGAGCCCGGGCATCAGCGACTGGATGATCACCGACACCCCGGCCAGCACCATCACCACCGGGTATGGCGATGCGAACTGCCATTTGATCAATGCTCCGGGCGACAACCCGGGCTTCATCGACCGCGCCGCGAACAACCTCGGCCTGGCCGCCGGCTCGGTGTGCATCGCTGCCGGCGGTGCCCTGCCCGGGGCGGTCGCGACCAGCAATCCGGTCACCTCCGGGTATCTGGTTCCGTTGCAGTCGCAGAGCCGCAGCTCGGCCACCGATCTCGGCGCCTTCGCGTCTGGCGCATCCTCCGGCACGACCACCTCGACCGGGGCCACCACCGCCACGACCGGCACGACGACCAGCGCGACCACCGGCACCACCGGCACCACCAGTACCACCGGCACCGGCAGCGGCACCGCGAGCACGACCGCGGCTGGGAGCGCGAGCGCGGGCGCCAGCGGCTCGTCTGGATCCGGACCGGGCGGTGGCGGCGCCTGCGGCCTGGGCGGCGGCCTGGGCGTGCTGCTGGCGCTCGCCCTGGCCGGACGGCGCCTGCGCCAGCACCCGCCAGGAGGGCGCTGAGCACATAAACTATGAGGGTAGCTGAACTGGGCGACGGCGTTTCACGGTGCGCGCAGGCCCGCTAGGCAACGGTGGTTTCGAGCACCACCCCGGCTGCTAAGCCGTGCACCGTCCCCTGTCCCCGTCGAGGCTCCATGCAGATCAGCTCCGGTCTTCTTCCCGGTCATGTCCTCCAGCGCGGCGCCCACGGCGCCACCGCGACGCTCAGCGGCAGTGCCGAACATGACGGGGTGGTGGTCGCGAAGGTGACCAGCAAGGGCCGGGCGCTGCCCGGCTGGAAGGCGCGTGCGGTCGGCAAGGCCGCCAAGGGCTCCTTCAAGGCCAAGCTCAGCGGACTGCCAACCGGCGGACCCTATGCGGTGACGCTGGCGGTCGGAACCGAGTCCTGCGTCGTCCCCGAGATCTTCGTCGGCGACCTCTGGCTGATGGCCGGCCAGAGCAACATGGAGGGCGTGGGCAACATGGCCGATGCGGCCAGGCCCCATGCCCTGGTGCGCAACTTCTCCATGGCCAGGGTCTGGGAGCGCGCGCAGGATCCGCTGCACTTCCTTCCCGAATCTCCGGACCGCGTCCACAACCAGGGCGTGGCGCGCACCGCTGCCGAGCTCGCGCAGGCCAAGCGCACCACCCTCAAGGGGGTCGGCGCCGGCGTGTATTTCGGCGTCGAGATGCAACGCCGCTCGGGCGTGCCGCAGGGCCTGATCGCCACCGCCCATGGCGGCACCAGCATGGAGCAGTGGGATCCCCAGAAGCGCTCCCAGGGCGGCGACTCGCTGTACGGCTCGATGCTCGCGAGCCTGCAGCGGGTCGGCCAGCCGATCGCCGGCGTGCTGTGGTACCAGGGCGAAAGCGACGCCAACCCCGAGGCGGTGGTGAAGTACGTCGCCAACATGAAGGCGCTGGTCGCGGCAATGCGCGCCGACCTGCGCCAGCCGCGCCTGCCGGTGGTGATCGTGCAGATCGGGCGCTTCGTCTCGCCGCCTGGCGGCGAGCTGGAATGGAACCGGATCCAGGAGCTGCAGCGCCTCCTGCCGGTGTCGATCCCGCGCCTGGCGGTGGTGCCGTCGATCGATCTCGGACTGGACGACCTGATCCACATCTCCGGCGCCGACTATGCGATCCTGGCCCAGCGCCTGGCGGCGCAGGCTGCACGCCTGGCCTACAACGACCGGCAGGAGCTGCCCGGTCCGCAGCCGGCCACGGTGCGCGTGCTGCACGGCCGTCCGACCGGTCCCGCCATCGAAGTGCGCTTCAATCACGTGGTCGGCAGCCTGCAGTCGTCGAGCCGGCCGCTCGGCTTCAGCATGGTCGATCACCAGCACCGCCCGGTCGAGCAGATCTACAAGACCATCCTCGACCAGGACCGGGTCATCCTCGAGCTGGTCGCGCCGGTGCGCGAGGATCTGCGACTGATGTACGGCTGGGGACGCAACCCGACCTGCACCATCACCGACAGCCGCGGCTCGGGCCTCCCGGTCTGCGGGCCGATGTGGGTCGCCGGCTTCGATCCGCTGTCGCCCTTTCTCACCGAGTGGCAGGTCAGCGGCATCCTTCCGGGCGAGTCGATCGCGGGCCTGACCCAGCCGGATCCGCAGACCTGCGGGCCGCTGCAGCTGCGCTCCTGGGACGGCGGACGCTTCGTGAACATGCACGAGCAGTGGGCCGGCAACAGCGGGCACGCGGTCTTCGTCACCACGGTCAGCTGCGCCGAGGACATGCAGCTCGAGCTGCGCATCGGCTACGACGGCCCGATCCGCGCCTGGATCGACCAGGAGGAGGTCGTGCACGATATGCACGGCATCAACCCGGCGCTCGAGGATGCGCACCGCCTGCGCACCGCGATGACGGCGGGTGAGCACCGCATCACCGTGCTCATGGCGCTCAACCAGGGCCGCGCCTGGGGCTTCTTCATGCGCTTCGGACGCGCGGGGCTCAGCGAGGCGGTACGCCGCTCCGGCGAACCGATCGCCGTGCCGGTGCACAAGCCCTGATCCCGGGCGGCGGCGCCCGCAGTCAGGATGATGATGCGACGCGCGCAGACGGCGCCAGGAATCAGGTCTCCGGCGCCCGATGCGCGGAGCCGCGCAGCCTGAACGAGGTCGGACTGCAGCCGGCGACGCGCCGGAACTGCTTGTTCAGATGCTGCGCATCGAGGAAGCCCAGCCGCTCGGCGATGCGCCGCACCGGCATGTCGGTGTTCTGCAGCAGGCTCTGCGCCATGGTGATGCGCGAGGCGAGCACATAGCGCGCCATGGTGATGCCGTAGCGCGCCCGGAAGGCGCGCGACAGCCAGTTCTGCGACAATCCCACCGCCTGGCTGACGGCGCGGGCGCTGGGCGGGTCGGAGAGGTTCTCGTCGAGCAGCGCCGCGGCGCGCTCGGCGGCGGCATGCGAGCGCGGCGCCTTTTCGCGCGACTCGGAACGCGCGGTATGCGCCGCCAGGGTCAGGATCAGTTCGAGCATCGCCGCCGAGGCCGCCGGCCGTGCCAGCGCCGCCTCGACGGTCGGCGCCGCCATCAGCCCGGCGATGCGCTGCACGGCGTCGACGATCCGCGACTTGAGCGTGCCGAGGTTGAAGTGCACGGGGATGGCGAGCGGGGTACCGACCAGGCGTGCCGGACGGAAGTGGATGCACCAGTGGTGGCCGGGATGGGGCAGATGGTAGCGCGTCTCGCCACCAGCCACCGAGAAGGTCAGGTCGCCGGGATGCAGGTCGACCTGCAGGGCGTCAAGGCGCATCTGCGCATGGTAGTCGTAGATGTGCAGGGCGTGGACGTCGCCGCGGTAGAAGTACTTGAAGTCGCGGTCGTCGAGCGGGTAGCGGCCGGCCACCAGGATCTCAGGCAGGGCGGCGCTCGACCAGGTGAAGGCAGGCATGCTCATGACTGGTGGATCCATACCACACAATGTGGGCTGGGGCCACTTGTCAAATCGCCGCCGGTCCTGCTAGAATGCGCGCCTCCCCCGGAGAACCCATGCCTGCGACCCTGCCGATGTGCCCACCCAGCCAAGACCGCAGCGCGGTCGCGGCCTTCTATGCTGAACATGGTTTCTACCATGCCAAGGGCGTCCTAGCCCAGACCGACGTGCAGCGGCTGGAGCATGACTTCGACGGCATCGTCGAGCAGCTGGTGCGCTCGGGCGAGGTCATCAACGCGCGCTGGAACAATGACAACACCACCGCGCTCGATGGCGGCGGCACCGAGGTCATCCACACCCATCAGGTGCAGAAGTACTCCGCCGCCTGGGCGCGCATCCTGTTCGATGACCGCCTGCTCGACGCGGTCGAGCCGATGCTCGGCCAGGACGTCGTCTTGCACCACACCAAGCTCTTCCTCAAGCCGGCCGGGCGCGGCGCGGCCTTCCCCCCGCACCAGGACTACGGCTACTTCCCGACCGTGACCAACAGCATGCTCGCCTTGAATGTCGCGCTCACGCCCCAGGACGAGGCCAACGGCTGCCTGCGCGTCTGGCCCGGCAGCCACCGCCTGGGTCCCCAGGCCCGCTCGATGGGCGATGACGCCGACTTCGCCAAGCGCTTCCCGATCGAGGAGTCGATTCCGCTGATCTGCGAGCCGGGCGATCTGCTGATCTTCTCCTACCTGACCGTGCATGGCTCGCTGCCCAACCGCAGTCCGCGGCCGCGCAAGCATGTCCTGGTCCAGCTCTTCAATGGCCAGGACAAGATGCAGAGCCCCGGCCATCCGTGCAGCGACCTGGTGCTGCGCGGCTGGAACCACCACATGACCCGCGACGGCGCGAACTGCTCGTAGCCGGTCGCCGGCCAGCGCGCCGTCAGGGCATGCGCTCGCACGGTGAGTAGTCGATCCAGTCGAACGCGGCGCTGGCGGAGCCGAGCGCATAGACGCCGAGCATCAGCCCGGTGAAGCCGCCGCCGAACTCGGTCGTCAGGGTCTTGGTGGACGCCTTGGCGAGGCGTGTCCAGGGCGCCGGGGTGGCGGTCGGATCGGCGTAGAAATAGCCGATCGCCCAGGGATTGCACCACGCCTCGAGGTCGATCCGGGTGCCGGTCACCGGCAGTACCGCGGCGGTCTGCTCGATGTCGTCGGCACGACGGCGCAGCTGCAGCACGATTCCCGAGGCATGCCGCACCAGCCCGAAGTCCTGGTGGTGGCCGCCATTGAGGAAGACGGTGAGCCCGGCCTCGTCGCCGGGCGCGGGAAGCTGGACGGACAGGCGTACCCGGAAACGGCAGTCGCGATGCTCCTGGCGGCGCACCATCATGCTCGGCGACAGCGCCGTCTCCAGGCTGGGGGTCGTGCCATGCAGGCAGAGGTGACCGGGCCGTTCGGCCAAAGACCAGCAGCCGGGCGCGGGGTTGCGCAGGAACACCCAGCACGGTTCGAGGCGGTCGGCATCGAAGTCGTCGCGCGGCGCCGGTGCCGGCCAGGAATGGTCGGGCAGGGTGCTTGCGACCTCCTCGGCGACGCCTGCGCCTGCATTGACCAGCGGCCAGCCGTCCGCCTCCCACGTGACCGGGGCCAGGAAGGTCTCGCGGCCGAGGACATGCTGGGCCATGCACAGCGACCCGTGGCTGCGGATGCCCAGGCATACCATCCACCAGCTCGAGTCCTGGGCCTGCACCAGGTCGCCATGCCCGGTGGCGAGGATGGTGCGCACCAGCTGGTCGCGATGGGTGAGGATGGGATTGCGCGGGCAGGAGGTGTAGGGTCCGTCGGCGGCGGCGGACCGCGCGATGGTGACCATGTGCCCGACATGGGTGGCGCCCTCGGCGCAGAGCAGGTAGTACCACGCGCCGTGGCGCAGCAGGTGCGGGCCTTCGACGCCGAACCCGCCCGAGCCGGCCCAGACCAGCCGCGCGGGAGAACGGTGTTCGCCGCTGTCGGGATCGATGCGGTACTGCACGATGCCGTGCCCACCTTGGTCGCTGCCCGCCTTGGTGAGGTAGCAGGTGCCATCGTCATCGAAGAACAGGGAGGGATCGTAGCCCTGCGCGTCGATCCAGATGGGCTCAGACCAGGGCCCGGCGGGATCGGTGGCGCTGACCAGGAGGTTGCCACGGCCTCCGACATGGGTGGTGATCAGGTAGAAGCGCCCCGCATGCCAGCGTAGCGTCGGCGCCCAGATGCCGCCCGAATGGCCGATGCCGGCCAGAGGCAGCTGGCTGGCCCGGTCGAGCGCATTGCCGACCAGCCGCCAGTGCACCAGGTCGCGGCTGTGGTGGATCGGCACGCCCGGGAACCACTCGAAGGAGCTGTTGGCGATGTAGAAGTCGGCTCCAACGCGGCAGATGCTCGGATCGGGATGGAATCCGCCGATGATCGGATTGGGGACGGGACCGCTCAAGGAAGGAACCGGCTTGTCATCGGCGCATCATCGCGCCGGCTGGCACCGCCAGCAAGGCGCTAGACGATGCGGCAGGCCTCGTCGAAGGGCAGACGCGGCAGGCGCGGGCGGATCTTCGTCCGGTCGCCATAGCCGATGTTGCAGATGAAGTTGGACACCCAGCCGGTTCCGGACAGGAGCCCCGCATCGAGCTTCTGGTTGTCGAATCCGGACATCGGTCCGCAGTCGAGCCCGAGGGCGCGCGCCGCCAGGATGAAGTAGCCGCCGCTGATCGAGCTGTTGCGGAAGCCCGCCTCATCGGCCATCGGCAGGTTGCCGGCGAAATGGTCGCGGATCCCCTTGTTGTGCGGCCAGAGCACGTCCGCCTTGTCGAAGTAGCGGGTGTCGCGCGCGAGGATCGCCGTGACCGGCGCCATCTTCACCTTCTCCTTGTTCATCTCCGCCACGGTCGCGAGAAGCGCGTCCTTCTTCGGACCGTTCTTCACGAAGACAATGCGCAGCGGGAAGAGGTTGGCGCTGGTCGGGCCGAGCTTGACCAGATCGTAGAGCTCGTGCAGCAGCTGGTCGGGGACCTCGCGCGCCTCCCAGGAAGGATAGGTATGGGCATCGGTGAAGAGCTGGCTGATGGCGTCGGGAGCGATGGAGACCATGGTGACCTTTCAGTGCGCAGGACGTCCCTGCTTATCGTGGAGGGCCCTGCACGGCAACCGCCGGGTCTCAGAAGCCGTAGCTGGCCGCGGCCCCGAAGACGGCCCCGCTCCTGATGTCGATGTGGTCGCTGTTGTCGAAAATGTCGCGACCTTCGATGATCTGGCGGTTGGTGGCATAGCCACCGTAGATGCGCACGAAACGGTTCTGGCCCTTGCCGAGCATGGCACCGGCCGTGTAGCGTATCGAGCGGAAGATGATGTGGTCGTTATGGTCGGAGTCATCCTCGCGCTTGAAGACATCGCCACCCCAGTCGAAGGCGGCACTGAGCTTGAAGTATTTCGCCCTGCGAAACGGGCTGTCGTTGATCCCGGCATGCGCGGAGCCGAACCCAGACAGGAAGAGTTCGCTGCGCACCAGGTCGCTGGGCGTCCAGATGGCGGCAAGGATCGGCAATCCGGCGATGACATGCAGCTTGGGGCTGGGATTCCAGAAATAGGCGAAGCCGGGGAAGGGCACGTAGTTCAGCACCGCGCGGTCGCTGCTATAGGAGAGGAAGAACAGCCAGCAGTCGCTGCCGCGCGATTGCTGACGGGTGAAGAGGGTGACCGATTGGCTCAGGTTGTCGCTGTTGACCTGGGTTGGACTGGAGTTGCCGACCGAACCCGAGAATCCGTAGACGGTGCCGTCCTTGAGCACGTAGCGGTACATGGCCCCGACCCTGAGATCGTAGAGGTCATTGGGCAGGCCGAGGCCGCTGTCGGGGAAGAGAGCGGTCGTGTCGCTGTGCGCCCTGGTGTAGGACGCGGTGAGCACCAGTTCCTGATGGTTGTCATGCCAGACCTGCCCCTGCAGCGAGGCGCGGTAGGTGGTCTTCTGGAACTCGGCGTCCTGGCCCTCGACATCGGCGGGAACCTCGACGTCGACCCCGGCGTGGGCGTTGAGCAGCATCGGCGTGATGGTCGGGGAGACCATGGCGAGCGAGGCGGTCGAGAAGTCCTCGGCCCGGAGCGTCGCCGAGATCAGGACGAGGAGGCTAGCGGCGGCGGTGATACGGTGGTCGCGCTGGTTCCAGGTCATCGGCAAAAGCATGGAACGGCCAAGCCCTGCGCCAGCACTTGTTGGCCAGGCACAGAGCTGAGCGCCGCATCAGGGCGTGCGTTTTTCAGGATACCGTCGGTTGCGATGAAGGAATCATGACGGTGTCATGACGGGCCATGCGCCGGTGTTGGCGTCAGCCGTCGCCGGAACCCTCGGGCACGCTCAGCCGCTCGACCGGTCCGAAGGTCCAGCGCGGACGCTTGGCCAGGGCCATCCAGCCATTGCCGTCCCAGGTCGCCTTGACGTCCTCACGGTGGTACTGCACCGCATAGGCGACGCGCGGCATGGGTG
>Ga0302314_10018045_pt1 | contig 11788 bp, 9 predicted proteins | sample III_Palsa_N2_3_FD_200533 | JGI IMG/M metagenome (GOLD analysis project Ga0302314, IMG submission 200533) | Peat permafrost microbial communities from Stordalen Mire near Abisko, Sweden - III_Palsa_N2_3 | ecosystem: Environmental > Terrestrial > Soil > Palsa > Peat permafrost | place: Sweden...
TCGCTGGCGGCGTCTCGACCGAGTTCGATGCCCACCTCGACTCGACACGTGCGCTCGTGCGCGAGATCGCGGCGAGCGAGCCGGATGCGGCATCGCGCAGCGCCCGTCGACTCGTCGGTGACCTCGCCCTCGCCCTGCAGGCGTCGCTGCTCATCCGGAACGCGCCGGCCGCGGTCGCCGATGCGTTCGTGGCCAGCCGTCTCGGAGCTGGTCGGGCCCGTCTGTACGGCGAACTTCCGGCGTCGGCCGACCTGCCCGCCATCCTCGCGCGTGCCTGAAACCTCTTAGCGGAGTTCGGTGAGCACTGCCTCGAGCTGGTCGACAGCCCAGTCCAAGTCTTCGGGTTCAACCACGATCGGGGGCGCAAGGCGGATGGTGCTGCCGTGCGTGTCCTTCGCGAGAACGCCGCGCTCCATGAGTCGCTCGCAGACCTCGCGGCCGGAAGCCAGCTCCGGATCGATATCGATGCCGGCCCAGAGACCCGCACCCCGAACGGAGACGACACCGAACCCGATGAGCGTGCGAAGCCGTGCGAGCAACCGCTCGCCCAGCATCCGTGCACGCTCCTGGTAGTCGCCGGTGGACAGCAGCCCGACCACGGCGAGTCCGACCGCCGCAGCCAGCGGATTTCCGCCGAACGTCGAACCGTGCTCGCCGGGCTTCAGCACGCCGAGGATGTCCGCGTTGCCGACAACGGCGCTGACCGGCACGATCCCACCGCCGAGAGCTTTGCCGAGCAGGTAGAGATCGGGAACGACTCCGGCGTTATCGCACTGGAACGTCGCGCCCGTGCGCCCGAGACCGGACTGGATCTCATCGGCGATGAAGAGCACGCGGTGCCGCGCGGTGATCTCGCGCACCGCAGGCAGGTAGTCGGCGGGTGGGACGACAATCCCCGCCTCACCCTGGATCGGCTCGATCAGGACGGCGACCGTCGTCTCGTCGATTGCCGCCTCGAGAGCAGCCGCGTCGCCGTAGGGCACGCTGACGAAGCCCGGAGTAAACGGCCCGAAGTCGTTGCGCGCATCCGGATCCCCGGAAAAGCTGATGATCGTGGTCGTGCGACCGTGGAAATTACCGTCAGCGACAATGATCGTCGCGCGATCCCGCGGGACACCCTTCACGCGATAACCCCACGCGCGAGCGATCTTGATGCCGGACTCGACCGCCTCGGCACCCGTGTTCATCGGCAGGACCATGTCCTTGCGCGCGAGAGCGGCAAGAGCGGTCACGAACGGGCCGAGCTGGTCGTTGTGGAACGCACGACTGGTGAGCGTGATGCGATCGAGCTGCGCCTTCGCGGCATCCACGAGTACCGGGTTGCCGTGACCGAAATTCACCGCCGAATACGCGGCAAGGCAATCCAGGTAACGGCGACCGGTGACATCCGTGACCCAGGCACCCTCGCCGTGGCTGACGACGACCTCGAGCGGGTGGTAGTTATGAGCGGCGTGCTCCTCCTCGAGAGCGATGAAGGTGGCCGCGGTACGTCGGTCGGCCGAACTCGAATCGGATTGCGTGGGATGCTCCGCCGATCCAGAGCCGTCGGCTTCTGCCCAAAGATGCCCGCCGAACCCGGAAGCCGACGCCTCTGAATCGGCTGCGCTGCGCGAACGCTCAGCGCTGGTGACGACGGCTCCGGCAGCACCAGGTGTGGGCGGGGGCGTGGTTGCTGCCTCCGAGTGGCCATGTGGCGGGGTCATCGACGGAGCTCCAGCGTGCAGCACTTGACGCCCCCACCGCCACGAAGCAGCTCGGAGAGGTCGACACCGATGGGGTTGTAGCCGCGCTCGCGGAGCTGACGCTCGAAGTCTTTCGCACGCGCAGCGATCACGATGTTGTAGCCGTCGCTGTAGGAGTTGAGACCGAGCACCGCCGCATCCTCCTCGGTCACGATGATGGCGTCCGGGTAACGCTCGCGAAGGATCGCGAGGCTCGGCTCATCGAAAGCACTCGGCAGGTAGGCGATATTGGCGGCGGCATTTCCTGAGCCAGTCGGGCCGCCCTCGGGATCCAGCACGGCGATCGCGGTATCGAGGTGGTAGAAGCTCGGGTTGACGAGGTTCAGGGAGATCACCTCTCGACCGAAGATCTCGCCCAGCTCCTGGTGGCTGTTCGAGGCGCTGCGGAAGCCCTGGCCGGCGAGCAGCACACCGCCGACGAGAAGGAAGTCGCCCTCGCCCTCGTTGACGTTCCGGGGGTCGCGCACGTCATATCCGTTGGCCCGGAACCAGTCCATGTACGCGGGACCCTCGGGCTGGCGCTCCGGATAGGTGAAGCTCGCGCCGTAGGCGATTCCGTCGAGCACGAATCCGCCGTTGGCGGCGTAGACCATGTCGGGCAGGCCCCCGATCGGGTCGATCAGCTGCACGTCGAAACCCAGGTCGAGGTAGGTCTGGTACAGGACCTCCCACTGGGCAAGGGCGAGGTTTGTGTCGGTCGGAGTCTCCGGATGCATCCACGGATTGATCCGGTAGGAAACGGTGAAGTATTCGGGTCGGCACATCAGGATCGTGCGGTGGGAAGCGCTGCGTCGTGGCGCGACTGTGGAAGGCTCGGTCATCGTCATGACCCCAGCTTTTCACGCAGTATCGTCAAATTGGCAGCGTCTCGCGCACGGAATCGCTGTCTTTGATTGGTTTTGCACACTTTTTCGCCATAGAGTAACCGGATGGACAGTCTGGACTACGGCATCATCGACCTCCTTCGCCAGAACGCACGGGCGGGCTACGGCGATATCGGAGAAGTCATCGGACTCTCGGCTTCGGCGGTCAAGCGTCGCGTGGATCGGCTGGTCGCCGATGGCGTGATTCGCGGCTTCACGATCCAGGTGGATCCGGCCGTCGACGGGATGGCGACGGAGGCCTATGTCGAGCTCTTCTGCCGCGGCACCGTGGCCCCCGAAGAACTGAAACGGATCCTCTCCGGGGTGCCCGAGGTGGTGGATGCCGGAACGGTGACCGGGTCGGCGGACGCGATCGTGCACATGCGCTCCCGCGACATCCCGTCCCTCGAGATCGCCCTCGAAAAGGTGCGCATCGCACCCAACGTCGATCACACCCGCAGCGCGATCGTGCTTTCGCGGCTGATCCACCGCACCCACGACTGACGACCCATGATCTCGATCGACCCTCGCTCGGCGACTCCGCCCTATGAACAACTGCGCACGCGGTTCATGGGCGAGATTCAGTCGGGTGAGCGGGCGGCAGGGACGCGGCTGCCGACGGTGAGGGGGCTCGCGGAAGACCTCGGCCTCGCGGCGGGTACCGTCGCCCGCGCCTATCGCGAACTCGAAGCCGACGGCTTCATCGAGACGCGTGGCCGCAACGGCTCGTACGTCACAGCACAGGGCGACGCTGCCGAACGGCAGGCACAGGATGCGGCCCGCGAGTATGCCGACCGCATCCGCAAGCTGGGTGTCTCGTCCGCCCAGGCTCTCACCTACGTCGCCCGCGCCCTGGACGCAGGCCGGGACGGGTTGAAGGCCTAGAAGACGAGCTCCGCCATCGCCCGGTCCGGGTTGCCGAACCTGTGAGCGGTAAGCGACACCGCCTGTTCGTGCAGGAACGGCAGCAGCTCGATCCGTCCCGCTGTCGTGACCGGCCCGCCGTAGATCGCGACGTCCGGATCGCCCTTCAGGATGCCGGCGAGCACCGACGGGTCGCCGCCCGCCAGACGGATGCGCGTCGTCCTTAATCCACCCGAGATCAATCGCGCGTGCCAGCGCGCATCCGACTCGACGATGACCGACTGGATGAGCAGTGGCGCGGCAAAATCACCGAACAGGTCGACGAGCTGCTGCGGCAGCGGGATGGCCGTGCTCACGAACAGCGCCGATCCGGCGCGCGTCGCCGCCACCATGAGCCGCGCCAGATCGCCCAACGGCGCGCCCTCGGCCAGGCGAATGGTCACCGGGATAGGCCGATAGCGGAAGACGTTGCGCTCGACACCAAGGTGGCTGACATCCCGCGCGACACCGAACTCGCTCTGCCACGCCTTCTCGTCGCGGACTGCAGCAAGGCGCACCCGATCGAACTCCAGGAAGTCGAGCCCGGCCTGTGCACGCTTGATCACTCGCGCGACCGGCTCGCTGATGCCCTCGAGTGTGAGATCCTCGCCCGGATCGGACTCGAGCGCCTCCCAGCTGCCGAGCGTCATGAGGTAGTTGGGGCCACCCGCCTTGGTGGAGGCGCCCACGGTCGATCGCTTCCAGCCGCCGAACGGCTGGCGACGAACGATCGCACCGGTGATGCCGCGGTTGACGTAGAGGTTGCCGGCGTCCACCTGGTCGATCCAGCGCAGCACCTCATCCGGCTCCAGCGAGTGGATGCCGGCGGTGAGCCCGTAGTCGGTCGCGTTCTGGAGGGCGATGGCCTCATCGAGCGTGCCGGCCGTCATGACGCCGAGGACAGGCCCGAAGTATTCGGTGCGATGGAACGCGCTGTTCGGCGCGACGCCCGTGCGCACGCCGGGTGACCAGAGCCGTCCGGACGAGTCGAGCTGCCGCGGGGTGACCAGCCACTGCTCGTCGCCCTCGAGGGTTGTCAGCGCGCCGAGCAGCTTGCCCGCGGCCGGTTCGATGAGCGGGCCCATCTGCGTCGTCGGGTCGGACGGCAAGCCGACCTTGAGCGTCTTCACCGAGTCGACCAGCTGGCGGGTGAACCGCTCCGAGCGCGCGACGGACCCGACGAGGATCACGAGGGAGGCCGCCGAGCACTTCTGCCCCGCGTGGCCGAAGGCACTCCGCACGATATCCGCGACAGCGAGATCGAGATCCGCCGACGGCGTGACGATGATCGCATTCTTGCCACTGGTCTCCGCGAGCAGCGGCAGGTCGGGTCGCCAGCTGCGGAACAGCTTCGCGGTTTCCCACGCTCCGGTGAGGATGACGCGACCCACCTCGGGCGCCGAAACGAGCTGCTTGCCGAGATCGCCCTCCGCGATGTCGACCAGGGCCAGCACGTCGCGCGGGACGCCGGCCTCCCAGAGGGCTTCGGCCAGGACGGCGGCGCACCGCCGAGCCTGCGGCGCGGGCTTCAGGATGACGCCGCTTCCCGCGGCGAGCGCGGACAGCACAGACCCGGCGGGAATCGCCACCGGGAAGTTCCATGGCGGGGCGACGATGGTCAGCTTCGCGGGCACGAACCGGGCGCCGGGCACTCGATCGAGATCGAGCGCACGATCGGCGTAATAGTGGGCGAAGTCCGTTGCTTCGCTCACCTCCACGTCGCCCTCCGCGATGGTCTTGCCGGTCTCACTCGCCATGACCTCGATGAGTCGCCCGCGGAATGCGGAGAGCACGTCACCCGCATCGTGCAGGATCCGCGAGCGGTCGGTCGCGGGTCGTGCACCCCACAGCGCACCCGCCGCGCTTGTTGCAGCCAGCAGCTCGTCGACGACGTTCGACTCGGTGACGAGCGCCGCCGCGATGGTGTCGTTGCCGAGATCCGAGTCCGTGCTGCGGGCGAGGATGCGACGGCCCCAGTCACGGTTGTCACCCCGCGACGGGTCGGTGTCCGGCTCATTCTCGAAGGCGCCGGGAATCGCGGGCAGCGACGCCGGATGAAGGCGGTCCTGCACGCGATTCGATGCGGGGACATCCTCATCCAGGCCGGACAGGGACGACAGGAACCGCGCCGACTCGCGGGCGAAGATCGCGGGGTCGCTTTCCAGCTCGAACAGCCCGCTCATGAAGTTGTCGGTGCTGGCGTTCTCCTCGAGGCGCCGCACGAGATAGCTGATGGCCGAATCGAACTCCCCGGGGTGCACGACGGGCGTGTACAGGAGAAGCCCGCCGACATCCCGTTTGACGACCTCCGCCTGGCCTGTCGCCATGCCGAGGAGCATCTCGAACTCGACCCGGGTGTCGACGTGCCGTTCCTTGGCCAGCAACCACGCGTACGCGACATCGAACAGGTTGTGTCCTGCTATTCCAATGCGAACCGCGTCGGTGTGCTCGGGCGTGAGCGCCCAGTTCAGCACGCGCTTGTAGTTGGTGTCGGTGTCGACCTTGTGCGCGTAGGTCGCCAGCGGCCAGCCGTGCATGGTGGCGTCGACGTGCTCCATCGCGAGGTTCGCGCCTTTGACCACGCGGACCTTGATGCCAGAACCACCAGCGGCCCGGCGGCCGGTGGCCCACTCGGTGAGTCCCTGCAGGGCGCCGAGAGCATCGGGCAGGTACGCCTGCAGCACGATTCCCGCCTCGAGCTTCGCGAGCTGTGGCTGATCGAGGATACGGGTGAACACCGCGACGGTCAGGTCGAGGTCCCGAAACTCCTCCATGTCGAGATTGATGAATTTCGGCTTCGGCGACACGGCCGCAAGCTCATACAGCGGAGTCAGGCGCTCGACCACGCGGGTCACGGTCTCGTCAAACGCCCACATCGACAGCTGCGCCGCGACGGACGACACCTTGATCGACACGTAGTCCACGTCATCCCGCTCGAGCAGCTCGCGCGTGCCTGTGAGACGCCGATCGGACTCCTCATCACCGAGAACCGCCTCGCCGAGCAGGTTGATGTTGAGTCGGATGCTCTTCCGACGCAGCCGGTGCAGGGTCTTGTCGAGTCGGGCCGGAGTGGCATCCACGACGAGGTGCGCGACCATTCCGCGGAGCACGCGCCGGGAAATCGGCACGATGACCCATGGCAGCAGCCGGGCGAAGCCTCCGCCGACCGTGATGGCGGCCCGCAGGTACCAGGGCAGGGACTTCGGAATGGAGTGGCTTAGAACCTCGAGGTTGAATGCGGCGACCCCGAGGTCCTCGGGGCGCACGACGCGGTCGACGAAGCCGAGCGTGAAGTCGAGGCCGCGCGGGTCGCGCAGAACACCGGCGAGACGCTGCGCGCTCTTATCCGGTGCGATCCGGGCCGACTCTTTAAGCCACCGGTGCACGGTGGCGACGGCCTCATCCGCGAGCGCGGACGGGGTTCCGGACAGTTTCGGGTCAACACTCGACATGCTCACGACACTATGCCTCTCGGGTTTTGAAGCGGTGCCTCCAGCTTGACGTATGGCGACTGCGTAGCAAAAGCAACGGTTTGCACCCGGTATTGTGAGGCAAAGCCGATGCTTTAGCGAGAGGCGGGCGACCAACCGGTGATCGACCTCAAACGACTGAGCCTGCTGCGCGAGCTGAAGCTGCGCGGCACCATTTCCGCGGTTGCTCATTCGCTCTCCTACAGCCCGTCGTCGGTCTCGCAGCAGCTCGCTCTCCTGGAGACGGAAGTCGGTGTGACGCTACTGGTGAAATCGGGCAGGCGAGTTCGGCTCACCCCCGCCGCCGAGTTGCTCGTGGAGCACGCTGCCGGCCTCCTGGAACGCGTCGAGCTGATGGAGACCGAGCTCGGCGACTTCGGGCGAGCCGCCTCGGGAACCGTGCGCCTCGCCGTCTTCCAGTCGGCCGCACTCGGCATCATCCCGGAGGCACTCACCCTCCTGGCGACGGAACATCCGACACTCCGGGTCGAGATCACCCAGCGCGAACCGGAGAGCGCACTCGCCGCTGTCTGGGCGCGTGAATTCGATCTCGTCATCGCCGAGCAATACCCGGGCCACGCGGCTCCGCGCAGCGCCGAGCTCGACCGGGAACCGCTCTGCAGTGACCGGATCCGGCTGGGCGCACCCAGCGAGGAGGTCCTCACGCTGGCGGATGCCGCGCACGTGCCGTGGGTCATGGAGCCTCGTGGGACCGCCTCACGGCACTGGGCCGAACAGACCTGTCGCGTCGCCGGTTTCGAACCGGATGTGCGCTTCGAAACCGCGGACCTGCAGGCGCACATCCGGCTGGTCGAATCGGGTCATGCGGTGGCCCTGCTTCCCGACCTGGTCTGGGGAACGCGCCCGCCGACGATCAGGGTCCGCGAACTCGACGGTCACCCCCGCCGCGACGTCTTCACCTCGGCCAGGCGCAGCGGGAGCGGGAATGCCGCCATCGCGGCCTGTCGTGAGGTGCTGTCTCGTGCGGTAGAGCGCATCTGGCTGGACCGCGAAGCCGAATAGTCGAGCGCCCGGTGTGCGGTCGTCACCCGGGCCGAAACCCCGCGAATCCCTACAATTGGTGCATGACCGAGGTGTCCAGCATCAGCGAGGACGAGTGGGACGTCTGGCGCGCCTTTCACGCGATGCGCAGCCAGCTCGACCTCGTCCTCGACCGCCGGCTGCAACAGGATGCGGGTATCTCCGCGCAGGACTACGGCATCCTTCTCACGCTCTTCGAGGCACCGGGCAACCAGCTTCGAGCCCGCGAACTCGGCGATCTCCTGGGCTGGGAGAAGTCGCGGCTGTCACACCAGGTGACACGGATGGAGTCTCGCGGACTCGTGAAGCGCAGCACCTGCGATAGCGACGCCCGCGGCACGTGGATCGAGATCACCGCCGAGGGTCGGCGAACCCTGCTCGGGGCGATGCGCGACCACGCCCTGACCATTCGACGGCTGTTCTTCGATGTCCTATCGGACGCCGACCAGGCCATGCTCAAAGCCGTCTCGGCACGCGTTCTCGAAAGAATCGATCCGCCCATCTGTGACGACGTGGACTCGCTCGGTGTGAACGGGGACCCCGTCGGGCGTGACGAGCGGTCCGCCGGCGCCGCGTGAGCGATTCCTACGACGTCGTCATCGTGGGTGGTGGCCACAACGGCCTGACCGCCGCCGCCTACCTGGCACAGGCGGGTAAGCGGGTGGTCGTTCTCGAGCGACTTGCGCAGTTCGGCGGCGCGGCCGTGTCCGCGCAGTCATTCGAGGGTGTGGATGCCCGCCTGTCGCGCTACTCGTACCTCGTGTCGCTGCTTCCCGCCCGCATCATCGCCGATCTCGGCCTGAACATCCGGCTCAAGCGGCGACGGTACTCGTCGTACACGCCGCGGCCCGGCGGCGATTCAGGACTGCTGGTCGATGCCGGCGATCCTGCCGCAACGGCATCCGCCCTCGGACGGGATGCCGCGAGCTGGATGTCGTTCTACGACGGCACTGCAACGCTGGCGCGAGCCCTGTTCCCGACCGTTACCGAGCCGCTGCTGACCGGATCGGAAGCCCGCGCCGCCGTGGGCGACGATCGGCTGTGGCACGACCTCATCGATCAGCCGATCGGATCCACGATCGAGCGTTCGTTCGACGACGACCTGGTTCGCGGCGTCGTCCTGACCGACGCCCTCATCGGAACCTTCGCTCCCAATGTCGACGCCACGCTCGCCGCAAACCGCTGTTTCCTGTATCACGTGATCGGCAATGAGACGGGAAACTGGGATGTCCCGGTCGGGGGCATGGGAGCCGTTTCGGCGGAACTCCTGGATGCCGCACGGTCGGCGGGTGCCGAGCTGGTGAGCGCGGCGGAGGTGACGGCCGTCACTCCCGATGGCGAGGTGACCTATCGTCACGGCGACCGGGAGACCACCGTGGTCGGCGCCTACGTGCTCTCGAACGTTGCACCCTTCGCGCTCGAACGGTTGGTCAGCGAGGCCGCGGAGGTGGCGAGCGAACGGCCGGAGGGGGCCCAGGTCAAGGTCAACCTTCTCCTTCGCAGGCTCCCGAAGCTTCGAGACACCACCGTCGCACCCGAGGCAGCCTTCGGCGGCACCTTCCACATCAACGAGCTGTGGTCCCAACTCGACGCGGCATTCGAGACCGCCGCGAGCGGTCGCATCCCGACCCCGCTGCCGTGCGAGATCTACTGCCACTCACTGACCGATCCGAGCATCCTCTCACCCGAGCTCCAGGCGAGCGGCGCCCAGACCCTCACCGTTTTCGGCCTGCACACCCCCGACCGCCTCGTCGACTCCACCAACAACGAGACGCAGCGGCTCGAGCTGCAGCGCGCCGTTCTCTCGTCGCTCGACTCGCTACTCGCCGAACCCGTCGAAGACCTGCTGCTCGTCGACGCAAACGGTGATCCCACCATCGAGACGAAGACGACGCTCGACATCGAGCACGCTCTCGGCATGCCCGGCGGCAACATCTTCCACGGGCCGCTCAGCTGGCCGTTCGTGCCCGACGATGCTCCGCTGGACACGCCCGCGCAGCGGTGGGGAGTCGCGACCGCGCACCCCCGCATCCTGCTGTGCGGCTCGGGCGCCCGGCGAGGCGGCGCCGTCAGCGGGATCGGTGGGCATAACGCGGCCATGGCGGTGCTCGAAACCCTCGTCTGACGTGCGCTCGTGTGACGTGGGCCGCGACCGCTAGCGTTGCTCCATGGTTGATGTAGCTGCTCTCCGAACCCGAGTCACCGGCCCCGTCCTCATCCCCGGCGACGACAACTACTCGGAGGAGTCGAAGGGCTTCATCCTGAACTTTTCGCACACCCCCGACGTCATCGTCGGTGCGGCGTCCGCGCAGGATGTGGTGGAAGCCGTGAGATTCGCTGCGGAAAACGTGCTGCCCGTCCGCATCCAGGCAACCGGGCACGGTGCTCACGCGAACATCACCGACGGCGTGCTGATCACGACCAAACGTCTCGATACGGTCGAGATCGACGCGTCCACCCGGCTCGCCACGATCGGCGCAGGGGTCACCTGGGCGAAGGTGATCGCAGCCGCCGCTGAGTACGGGCTCGCGCCGATCACGGGGTCGGGCGCGACGGTCGGCGCGATCGGATTCCTGCTCGGCGGCGGCATGGGGCCGCTCATCAACAGCTACGGCCTCGGCAGTGACCGGGTGCGCGAGTTCGAGGTGGTCCTGGCAAACGGGGATCTCGTGCGAGCCAGCGGCGATGACCATCCCGACCTGTTCTGGGCGCTGCGCGGCGGCAAGGGCGGCCTGGGTGTGGTCACGGCGGCGCGCATCGAGCTGGTCGAGCTGCCTGCGCTGTACGGGGGCAGCCTGCTCTTCGATGCCGAGAACATCGAGCCGGCCCTTCGCGCCTGGGCGCGCTACGTCGACACCGTCGAGCCCTCCGTCACCACCAGCGTCGCCATCATGCGGCTGCCCGACCTGCCGTTCATCCCCGAGCCCATTCGAGGTCGCACCCTTCTCTCGGTGCGTTTCGCCTACACGGGTGAGGCGGACACGGGCGAACGGCTCGCGGCGCCGCTGCGCGCGGCGGCACCCGTCTACCTCGACGACCTCGGCGTGATGCCGGCATCCGCTATCGCCAAGATCCACGGCGACCCGACGGAACCCGGAGTCGGGTGGGCCGAGGGGCGGATGCTGAGCGGGATCGACCAGGACTTCGTCACGACTCTGCTGGGTTCCGCGGGCAGCGACAGGCAGTTCCCGTTCACCGTGGTCGAGGTGCGGGCTTTCGGCAGCGCGCTCGCCACAGACGTCTCAATCGGCTCTGCCGCCGGAGGACGGGAATCGAAGGGCGCATTGAATGTGGTCGCGGTTCCGGATCCCGAGTTGTTCGCGGCCGTCATTCCCGGTGCGGCCAGTGCGTTCTTCGGCGCTCTCGCACCCTGGATCGCCCCGATCAACAACGTCAATTTCGCAAGCGGTTTCGGCAGCGTTGCCGAGTACCGCGGTGCGTGGCCGCCTTCGGTCTTCGACGAACTCGAGGCCGTGAAGCGCAGGTACGACCCGAGCGGTGTCTTCGCGTACGGCGTGCACGAGCCGGTCGCCTAGCTCGAGCGCCAGATCTGGTGCCGGTGGCTTTACGACCAGTCGCTGGGGAACGTCGCCTTGCTGGGCGGGAGCGCAATGCTCGCGATCCAGTCGGTCATCCACTCCGGAGCGGGCATCGTCGAGGGATCGATTCCCGCCAGCTCACCGAGTTCGGCAACACTGACCGTGCCACCGGACCGCTTCAGAAAACGTCCGCGCATATAGCCGACCGCATAGACCTCGCCACCGCTCAC
>Ga0302314_10018047_pt1 | contig 11787 bp, 6 predicted proteins | sample III_Palsa_N2_3_FD_200533 | JGI IMG/M metagenome (GOLD analysis project Ga0302314, IMG submission 200533) | Peat permafrost microbial communities from Stordalen Mire near Abisko, Sweden - III_Palsa_N2_3 | ecosystem: Environmental > Terrestrial > Soil > Palsa > Peat permafrost | place: Sweden...
CGCCCGAGGTCACACCTTCCTCGGCGTTCCCTGCAGGCCGCGCGCTCGGCATTTGGCAAAGGGCGCTTTGCAAAGTTGCATCGATTGATTCGAAGGCGGTTTTCCGTACCAAGCTTGACAGATCACCATGCACATTGTCAACCCGACCATGCCGCCGGCAGTCGACACGCCCGCGTCTGCGCTCACGTACAAGCCAGTGTCCTCAAAGCATCCGACGTCGCATGCGCCGTCGCACATGCCCACGACGAAAAAGCCCACCAAGATGCCCACGCCCAAGCCCACGCGTCGGCCCACGCCGCACAAAACCCGACGACCCACGACGACCAGGCGCCCTACAACGACGCTCGAGCCCACCACGAGTATGCCCAGCACATTTCCCACCAAATTTGACCATTGCCTGACCGACGGAGGGCCGGCGGCCGATTCCACGCGCTGCGTGCTGCCTTTCAAGGTTATTCTAGACGGCGAAATGCACGTGTTTTCCACGTGCGCGCCCAGCGCCTACCTCCCAGCCGGCGCGAACATTTTGGGCGCCTATGCGCAGCCAGAGCGCACGACCAATGCCACGTTTTGCGCCACGGGTGCGTGCTTGTGTTTGGCGCTGCGTCGAGAGCGCCTGTGGCTGACTCCAGGGTTTGCGCGCGCACAGTGCCAGTGGTGTCCTCCAAAGTAGAAGTCGTGCGCCAATGGGGCTTTTGCGACTGCCCTTCGACGGAGCTGGACCCGCTGCCCGTGCCCACTGTCAGCGGCGTGATTGTTGCCGCCGACGCTCCTTCGCTCGCCCCGTCGACCTTGTCGTTTCGCGCGTTGGAGTCGAGCACCGTTGCCGGTGAGCCCGACGCCACTGAAAGCGCTTTGCTCAACGTGCAGAGCGCGCTTGACCACGGCGACGTGGTCATCGTCGGCGACTGCGCGTTGCTATTGTGTATCGTCGCCCTTGTCGTTATCGGGTGGCGTCGCTCCGTCGCGTGGGCGAGCGTGCACGTCACTCCGCGGCCGCTCAACAAACAGAGCAAGCCGACGGCCCCTCGCTCATCCGTCTCTGCGGCAGCGGCGTGGGCCCCGGAGTGACGTTGACCGTGGTGGCAACGAGCCGGACTGCCACGTGAAATTGACATTATTGAATTTGACTCTTGAGGATATTTTTTATTATAGGGGCCGAACCCCGCCGCGCCCACGACCTTTGGGAGATGGCCGCTAGGTTGTGAGGTCTTGGTCCTCGCGCGAGGGGGCGTATGTGTAGGCTTTTTACTCAATCTCTATAGAGTTAAAAGCCGGTCCTACACGGTGCCTTCTGGGCCGCCGCGCCGATGACCCGCCCGTCGCGCGATGTCAGTCGTATCCACACATATTGAGCTTTTTCGCTGCTGCTTGAGGTCGTCCATCGGGCTGCGCGTGCCGAAGTGGGGGGTCTTGACGGGAATCTTATGCCTTGGCTGAAGGTCGCATGGGCGTCGGGCGTACGTCACCGCGCGGAGCGCTCCTGCCCTGCCGCCTTCGGGGAACGCTTCGGGTGGTGCCCGCGCGTGGCGAGCTACAGAGTGTGGCGCGTTCCGCGTTGCCCCGTGTGGGCGCCTCCAGCACCCGAGAGAGGTGCTTTGCCCGAGGCGGACTTGCGAAAATTTGGGGCCGCGGCCGGCTTCTTACGCTAACAGCACGCTCTGCGAAGATCGCCGATGCCGCGGCGCGCGCGCCTCTCCCCTGAGGAGCTTGTGGTCTTCTGCGAGTGGTGCCTGAGCCATTCCGAGTCGCGGGTGTATACTCTGCATGGCCTGCCCCGCTGAATCGCAGTTCGAGATGCGCTGCCGGCACGGTGACTGCATCGTGCTCAACGACGACAAGGTGCCCATGGTGCTCGTCATCTAGACTCCATCAGCACCACGGCTTCCAGTGGATCCCTCCTCAACCGCGCACCTTGGATCATCTTAATGGACTCCTTCGCCCCGTGCTTCCCGTCGCGCGCACCACGCCGCCTTCCGCCGCGTCTGTGACACTCTGCGTGGCTGCGCTCATCGCCGCGACAGATCTACGTCATGTCGCCGCCGTGCTGGACCAGATGCGCACGGGCCAGGTGAACCAAGCCACTACGACTACCTCGCCTCGGACAACGCTGCGCGCCTCCGGAGCCTTTTGAGCCAAGGCGCGCCGCACATTGCATCCACCAACTTGGCGCAGCAACGAGAGAGCGTCGTACGCGCAAGCTCATCATGCTCAGCGAGGTGATGACGCGCGCTACGTGCAGCACCTCGTCGTCAGTGCCGTATGAACGTCTTGTCAACAAGGTGAATCAAGCACATCAGTCCGACGAGGCTCGCACGCTCAGGGAAGCACTCGACGGCGTGACCGACCGCGCGCGCACCATCTAGACAACGCACCGACGGTCTCGCCGGTGACCTTACTGCCGTCGTCTCGACCATGTGGCGAGCACCGCTGCGAAACAGGGCCGGGCTACAGAGAAACGCGATGGACAGCACGTGTCGTCACTTGAGTTGACAACTGGGTGTTTAGGAGAAAGCTTTCAACGTCGATGCTAAGCCGGGCTACAAAATAAGCTGGACGAGCGCCCGGGCCACCTCACCATGGCAAGGGCTGGAGGCCCGAGCCTGTTTGCTATAAACGGAAATAATCTGTTATTACTCGTGGAAAAAAAAATATTTATTATTATTTAGGAATTAAAATATTTAAAATATTTAAAATATTTAAAATATTTAAAATATTTAAAATATTTAAAAAAAATAGGAAATGGCAAAATGCTCAGCAACTCCAAAGGCAAGGGCGTGCGCTCCAACGCTTCGGCGCGCAAGGCGTGGGATGCTACTATGAAGAAGGAGGTGGGCGTAACGCGAGCGCCAGGCGAGGTGGTGCAAAAAAAGCACACGACGAGGCGCATTATTCGCGAAACCAGGGTTGCGCCGCGCGTGGACGAGCTCGAGCACAAGAAGCGCGCGCGGCTAGAGCGGCTGGAGCTCACCAATGCTTGGGACGCCGTCGAGCCTGCTGACGGGCCCAACAAGCGGTTGCTGCGCGTCTTGTTGGAAGACGTCGAGGAGCAGCGCCAACTAGGCTCGTTTGTGCGCGCCGCTGCGTGCCCTTCTCGCTACCCACCCGCCATGCACGTTTGCGCAGTCACCGGCAAGCCTGCGCGCTACAAGGATGCGGCCACGCATCTGCGCTTCGCCGACCGACGCGCACTCGCCGTGCTGCGCGAAAACCTGCCGGCGTGGGTCAAGCAGACGCCCGCGTCGCCGTACTGGGACGCTGTGGATGAGGTGCTGCAGGCCCCAGCGCAGCAGCAGCATCATGGCGTCGTCGTGCACAGGGCGTAGATGCGCGCACACACACACACGCACACATATAATGTTTATTGTACACGCAACACCGCTAGCAGCACACAAGTCACCGACCGCCGCGCTCTTGCCACGCGAAAAAACCTCGATGCGCAACGCCATAGACGGTGCCGCCGGCGCGGCGCGCCTCGCAATCAAGCAGGAGCCCCTCGCCGTCGGCCGTGAGGTGGCGGAGCGCCGGCCTGGCCACCTCGGCAGGCTCCACAGGCGCGCCCGAGGCGACGTCGACGGCCCACATCTCGCCGTTGACGTCCTCCCAGTGCGCCACGCTGCCGCGCAGCTCGAGCGCGACCACCGGTGCCTCCACGGCGCGCTCGCCCTCGAGCACGGGCGCGCCGCCGCCGCCGCAGTCCCACAGGCGCAGCGTGTTGCACGCGTGCCCAATGTCCGAGTGCAGGCTGCACGCGCGCGGCCACGACAGCGCCACGTGGTACACTGAGCGCGACTGCCACTGCGCGAGCACGGCGTCGAGCGAGCGCGCCAGCAGCGTCAGTCTGCCCTCAAGGTCGCCCACGAGGACGCGGTGCTCGTCCACGGCCACCGCCTTGAGCCGGCCCATGCCGCCGCGCTCTGCCAGCATCGCGCCCGTGTCCAGGCTCCACGTGCGCACGCAGCGGTCAAATGCCACCGTGCACGCCAGCGCGCCGCACACCGCCATTGCCGTGACGTCCTTCGCGTGGCAGTCGCCGCCAACGCCGCCGTCGTCGTCGTCGTCGTCCGTGAGCGAAAAGACCTCAAGCTCGCCCGCTTGCACGCGCAGCGCGAGGGCGTCGGGCCCCACGGCGCCATGCGTGCCCGCGTGCTCGCGCAGCGGCGTGAGCGCCCAGTCCGTCGCCAGCAGCACGCCGCCGTGCAGCGACAGCAGCACCACCTCGCCGCTCGCGCTCGCCGCCTCCACGTTCGCCGCCAGCGCGCGCAGCCGGCGGCCCTCCGCGTCCCACAGCACAGCGCCGCGCGCGCCCGCGGTGACCACGCGGCCGTCGCTACTGCCGCACACCGCCGCCGCCGCCTCGCCCAGCTCGATCTTGGCGCCTGCCCACAGCGTGGCGCGGCCCTGCGCGCACGTGACGAGCGCGCCGAGAGGCGAGAGCGCCACGCACGTCACCGCGCCGCCGTGCGCCAGCGTGCGCAGGCGCGCGCCCGAGGCGGCGTTCCACACGGCCGCGGTGCCGTCGCGCGCGCCGGTGACCGCCGCGCCGCCGTGCACGGCGCAGCACGTCGCCGCGTGGCCTTCGAGCGCGATGCGGCCGCCGTCGCGCAGGTCGTGACGCAGGACGAGGCTGCCGCCGCACGTGATGGCCCACGGCCAGCACGCCGCCACGGCCACAATCTTGTTCAGGTGGCCCTCCAGAGCGCGCACCTCGAGCCCCGTGGCCGCCTGCACCACGCGGGCGCGCTTCTCCGCGCTCACCACCACGAGCGTCGTGTCCGCAAAGGCGCCGCGGGCGCCGTGCAGCCGCACCACGCGCTCGCGCGTCGCACGCTTCAGTCCCGAGCGGCCAGGGCACGGTGCCCACGCGGCGTGCTCGAGCGCGCCCACTGCCAGCGGGTGCGCCGCAGGCAGACGGCCCCGCGCCTGCGCGGCGAGCTCGCGCGGATGCCTGGCCAGCGCGGCCGCGGCCAGGTCGAGCAGGTTGGCCGTCTGCGGCTGCGCGCACGCGCGCGCCAGCCGGTGCACGCCCTCGCGCCCGCTGCGCGCCACGGCGCGCGCCACCGCCGCCTGCACGTCGCCAAACTCGGACCAGCTCTGCGGCGCTGCGTCTCCCATGGGCTCTGGCACGCCGCCGCCCGCGCCCTTTGCGCTGCGCCACGACGCGACAAAGCGCAGCCACGGTGGGCGGTTGCTGAGCGCGACCGAGCCTAGTGCGGCGCGCAGCGCGTCGCCGTCGACGCAGGCGTCCACGGCGTCGATGATGACGACGAGCGCGCCGCCGGGCCAGTCGACTTCGCGCGCCGGCCGCAGCACCAGCGCTTCGAGCAGGTGCGCGAGGCTAAAGCCGAGCACGTCGGCGCTGCACAGAGCGATTTTGTCCACGCCGGCGCCGCGCAGCTGCTGCGCCACGCCCCACACCACGTCGGCCGCCCACTCGCCCGGGCGGCAAAAGTATGCCACCGCGCCATTGCCCAGCTGTCGCGCGAGCTGCGTCAGGGCGACGCGCGGCTCCCTGGCGACGACGACAACGCCGTGCTGCGCCGCCCTAGCCTCGAGCGCGGCAACGTTCACGCCCTCGGCGGCGGCGGCGGCGGCCTCGCTCACCACAGCGCATTCGCTCAAGTGGCGCGGGTAGTCCCTCTCAGCCCACAGCTCCTGGTGCGCCCACGGGTCAAACGCCTCGGGCGACACCGCAGTGCGCACCAGCGCGGGCTTGCCAGCGTCAAAGCTGCACACGAGACCGAGCATGCGCAGACGCGCCAGCGCGGGCGCGCAGTCGACGGCCGTGTGCGGCCCGACAAAGCACACGTCGGCGCGGCGCGGCGCGGGAAAGGGCGGCAGCGCGGGCGACGCCACGGCGCTCGGCGGCTCCCAGCTCTCCATGGCGGACACCGACGCCGTCTCGGTCACCGAGTTGACCGTCTCCACCATTGCGTCCGTGGTCGCCTGCGGCGACGCCCCAACGGCGATGGGCTCGGGCCGCAGCGGCCGGCTGCTCGTACAGCCCATCGCGGTGGTCGTCGCGGCGGGAACAGGAGCCGCGGCGCCTGCAATATTTTTCTCGGTCCACCGTCGTCGGGGCGGAGCGGAGCGGAGCGGCACACGCGATTGCGCCGATGGCCGCGACGACGTTTGACACGCTGTTTCCCGTTCTCGGAGGCGACTTCAGACTCGCAGCGAAAATCTGGTCCGTGCCGTCGCTGCAGCTCGTTCCATTGTCACAGCATCCGCGCCGCGCCATTGCCTACCCGGGTTGGCTGGACAGTGCGTCGTAACACGACTACGCGTGCGAGAGCTGACCGTACATTGCACGCGTGCGCGCAAAGACGCGGGCTCGTTTGATACGCTTGCGCCCTTGCTTTCGCAACGCCTGCAGCTCACCATTGTGTGCATTGACCCACCGGGCTGCGGGTTCTCCGATCACCGCCCGCGGTCGTCCAACTATGCCGATTTTGAAGAGGTCCCGCTCATTGGCGAGGTGGCCGACTGCGTGGGCGTGCGTTGTGTTTTTTTTTTTTTCACCAACGTCTGACGAGTAGGCTCTCACACCCCTGGGCTGCAAAAAAAAGTGGGAGACCTTTGTGCTCATCGGGCATTCGCGCGGCGGCGCAATCACGGCGTGGTATGCAGGTCTGGCGCCGTCGCGCGTGCAGGCGCTCGTGTGCCTCGAAAGCAATTTTGGCATGACGGGGCAGTGGATTCGCGACTTGCTGCCGGGCGCGCCCAATGCCAGAGAGCGCATGAGCAACGCCGTCACCCAGCTGAAGCGCAACCTCAGCCGCGAAGTGCGCGTCTTCCAGTCGCTATCCGAGGCCGTGGAGGCCAACCGGAACAACGTCACGTTCAAAAAGAGCGAAACGACGGCGCGCAACATTGTCATGCGGCACATCCGCCCGCATCCGCAGGGCTTTACGTTTACGCACGACCCCAAAACGTACGGGCAGTCGCAGTTCATCCACGTTTCCGAGGAGCAGACCAGGCTCTTTCTCTCGTCGATTACCGCGCCCGTGCTGCACATCGTGCGCAGCGCCGACGCGTGGTCGCAGTTCCCCAAAGTGGTCACTGAATCCACGCAAAAGCGGTTGAACATGATTCACAACCGCACCAACGTCGTCGTGCCCGGGGACCACCACGTGCACTCGGACAAGCCGGCGGAGACGTGCGCGGCCATTGAGCCCTGGCTGGTCAACGTGCTCAACAAGATTGAGCAGCAGCAAGTCGCCACCGCGGTGATCAATAACGGGGCAATGTCGAGCAAATTGTGATTATTTTTACACGTCGCGCGTTATGTTGTTTGTCACGTGTGCACCTAGCGATAGGTATTGATTGAGGTAGCCAGCGCGCCCGCATCTATTTGCACAAGCCCCCCGAGAGCGCCAGGACCGAACAACCGGCTTCCTACCCCACCACAGAGGCATATGGCGCCGGCTGCGATGGACGGCAAGGCGGCCACGCATGGCGCGCTGGGCTACGAGGGCCCGGAGAAGACGCTGGAAGTAAGCTTTGTTCCAGACGAGGGCCATGGGTTGCACGCGGTGCGTCAAGCGCAATGGGAGACTGTGCTGGAGCACGCGCGGTGCCGTATCCTGTCAGAGTCGCGCAGCGCGGCCGTGGTTGCGTTTGTGCTGAGCGAGTCTTCGCTCTTCGTGTACCCGTGGAAACTCTTTCTCAAGACGTGCGGCACGACGACGCTGCTGGCGTGCTTGCCATCGCTGTTTGAGATTACCACGGCGCTCGGCATGCGCTTGGACTGGCTGCGGTTCTCGCGCAAGAACTTTACCTTTCCCTCTGACCAGACCTACCCGCACACGAGCTTTCCCGAGGAAATCGCGTTTTGCATGGACAAGGTGGTCAGGGACTCCATGTCCGGCCTCGCGCAGGTGCTCGGCGACGCGGACAACTGGAACGTACTCATGGTCTCCTCGCCCGAGCTCATGCGCGCCCCGCCCGACGAAGCCGTGCTCAATGTCATGATGTACGACATGGCGCCCGACGTGCTTGCCATTTTCGCTCCGCGGCCGGGCGAAGACGAGCGTCAGGCAGCAGCGCGCGCTATTGACGAGGCCCGGTTAACAGCCGTGCTGCCCGGGCACGCGTTTGACGCTTGGATGTTTCGGCCTTGTGGCTTTTCGCTCAACGCGCTGTGCGGCGACGCGTTTGCAACCATTCACGTGACGCCCGAACCCGCATTTTCCTACGCCTCCTTTGAGACCAACGCACGCTTTGGCGACGCGCTCTTGCACAACCTCGCGCGCGTTTTCAAACCCACGCGACTTACCGTTACCGTGTTTGCTGGCTGCGAGCCGCTGTGTGCGGCCTTGCCCGGCTATCGGCTCTTGAATCAGCACTCGACCCTGTTCCAGAACAACATCCGCGCCTCGCTGGCAAACTTCAGTACCGCTTAACAAAAAAAGACATTGCCACTCCTCCTATTACGTTTTTCAAAAAGTCACTTGACGGTTGGTAGCAATGTCACGCAGCACGTTGGCGATTTCGAGCGGCGACGCGGGCACTTTTTGCATGCGCGTCGGGTGTATTTTGTTCGCCTTGTTGGCAAAGTCCTCGCGCACCAGGCGCTCCTTCACGAGCTCGTCGAGCAGCTTGAAAGGCTTGGATGCGTCGCCGCTGCATGTGATGAACGCGCCCACCAGCTGACGAGCCGCGTTGAATGCCGGCACGCAAAACGGCTCAGCGTCCGAGCTTCCCGTGGCGTCCACGGCAACGGTGGCAATGTATTCGGGCTTGTCGGCTGCCAGCGGCCGCACGAACAGTCCGCTCGGTCCCGCGAGCCCGCTGGGTCCCCACGACGCTGACGAGACGTCAAAGACGCCCCACGACGACGACGGGGGCACGTTGCCAAACAGCTCGCTCACTGAAATGGCAGCCTGCAATGCCGACGGGCCCGACTGTTGATGCTGCTGCTGCTGCTGCGGTTGTTGCGGGGTCGGCGGGTCCGACGGCACACTGGTCAGCAAGCGCTTCAGACGCGCTTCAATTTGCGCGCGTTCCTTCGAGTTGGTTTCGAGGTCGCGAATGACCCCTGCAACGGCTTGGCTCCACTCGTTGAGGTGCGACGGCACTGCAACCACGGCGGCGGCATTCGACAACACGGGCTCGGGCAACGGAGACGTGTTCGCGCCCTTCCTAAGCGCCGTGGCGTTGCGTTTGGACTTGACCACGACTGACTGCGAGAGGCAGGGCGCCACGGACGCGTCGCCGTCGACTTCCACGACGAAGCAAAACGGGCGTGATTGGTGATTTTTCGACACTTCGCCCACGCGCAATCGCAGCCGAGCCTTGTTGTTTGAGCCGAGCGCGGAGGGGTCGGACAAGTTGGAAAGAATCGACTGCGACGGGATCTCGCTGTTGCCACCGCCATAACCCAACGTCACTTTGAGCTGGGCGCCAGCCGCGGAACTTCCCCTGAGCTCAACGTCAAACTCAATGGCCTTGTCCTTGGGGCCCTCATCCTTGAGCCACTCGCTGGGGAAATCGCCCGTGTCCAAGACCACAAGCGCGCTGGTCCTCGCTCCAAACATTTCGCTCCGAGCGAGCTCCACGCCCTTGTCGTTTTTGGCCACGAGCCGGTAGTTGCCCGCTTGTTTGACAACAACGTTCACGCTTAGCACGCCGTCCACCGCACTCGCATGCAAAAGCTCAGCCCTGGCGCCCTCGGGGCCAGGGTTGGACGCATTGCGAAACAAGCACCCAAGCAGCTGCGCGTCCTGGCCCACGAGGTCGCGACGGTCGCCCGGCGAATGCGTTGCGGGCACCAAGCTCACGGTAGACACACCGCCGCTCAACTTTACTGGAAATGCGACTCCGCACTGGACATAGGCCGGCGGCGCGCGGTCCCACGTCGGCGCGACGCGCAATGCATCCGACGCGTCTGGCGACAAGACCTGCCGCTTGCGCATCATCGTAGCAGGCAACGCCGCTTTTCGATGCGCGGCCGCGCGCGCCGCTGCCCCGCTGCGCGGCGAAAATTCTTCAACACAAGACGGCACCCATTTTGCGCGCGCCGCCGACATATGGAACCTCAGCCGCCAACGAAGCCGCCGTCGTCAGACGCGTCATCGCATGGCGACGCGGAGGCCGCGGTGCCGTCGGTGACGCCCGTGATGTCCAGGAGTGGGCGGGCCGAGCAAGAAGAAGCCTTGCCGAGCATGACGCCCATGGTGTCTAAAGTACTCAGGCCGTCCACGTCGTCGCTCTCGGCGTTTACGCTCGTCACGTTCAAGTGCACGGCGCCCACGCTGCAGGGAGAGACGGTGTGCATTGCAGGCGACCACGCAGACTTGGGCGCATTCAACCCCAACGAGGCAAGGGAAATGGTCACGTCGCCCAGCATTTACCCAATGTGGACCATGTCCGTGCTGCTCCCGCGCGGCGTGCCGCGCACGTACAAGTACATCAAGTGGAGCTTTAAGCGCTTCCAGTGGGAGGATCTCAAAACTCGAATGCACCGCACGATTACGCCCGACGGATCGACGTTCACGGTGAACGATCGCTTTGGCCAATGCGACGAGCCCGAGGAGCCGCCCGCGCTGCCGGCGGTTAAATCGGTGGCCTCCAAGAGGCTGATTTTGGTGGCATTTCACTTACCCATCAAGCTGCGGCAAACGGGCGTGGACGCCGAAGGCCGCGAGCAGTGGGAGGGCGAGTGGGACCAGGACAACATTGCCGCCAAGACGGAGGACAGCGTGAGTAAGGACATTGAGGTGACTTGGATTGGCGCCGTGACGCACGCCAACGTGACGGGCGACTGGTTCGGCTCGCCGTCGGCAGAGCGGCTACGCGCCGTCAACGAGGCGTGCAAGGCCATGAACTGCGTGCCCATCTTCCTCGAGCAGAGCGTGTACACGAACCATTACTCGCTGTTTTGCAAAAAGCGCTTGTGGGACATTTTCCACAACGTGGTGCGCCCGCAAATCTCCGACGACGGCAGCGGGTACGACGGCTACGTGCAGGGCAACAAGCTCTTTGCGCACGCCGTGTTCGAGCACCTCAAGGAGCCCAGCGACATTGTCTGGGTGCACGACTACCACCTCATGCTCGTGCCCAAAATGCTTCGCGCAGTGCACGCGGGGCCGGTCATCTTTTACCTGCACGTCCCCTTTCCCACCTCGGAGATCTTCCGCACCCTCACCGTGCGCCACGAGCTCCTCGAAGGCATGCTGTCGGCGTCAACCATTGGCTTTCACACGTTCAACCACGGCCGGCACTTTCTCACCGCCTGCAGGCGCTTCCTGGGCGCGCAGTCGCGCTCTGTGAGCGGCGGCATGCTTGCCGTGGAGCACCGCGACAGGCGCGTGCTCATTACCATTTCCCACTTGGGCGTCGACCCCACACGCGTGGACGCCGCGCAGTCCACGGACGAGAGCAGGGAGCTCGCGCGCTCCATCCGCGCGAGCGGCACGCACCCCGACCAGGTCGTCTTCGCCTCGATTGACGAGCTGCAGCGCCTGCGCGGCGTGCCGCTCAAGCTTTTGGCGTTTGAGCGCCTGTTGTCGACGACGGGGCGCTGGCAGCATGGCCGCGCGCGCTTCGTGCAGTGGACGATGCGCAAGGGTGCGCGGCAAGAGGACGTCGCGCGCAGTGCCGTGGAGGTGCGCATCTTGGTGGACCGCATCAACGCCGCGTTTGGCCCAGTGGTGGAGCTCAAGGAGTTTGACAAGTCGGACACGCCCACCATTCGCCAGCGCGTGGGGCTCTGGCTGGCCGCCGACGTGTTTGTCAACACGGCCGTGGGCGAGGGACTCAACCTCATGCCGCTCGAGTACATGT
>Ga0302314_10018048_pt1 | contig 11786 bp, 12 predicted proteins | sample III_Palsa_N2_3_FD_200533 | JGI IMG/M metagenome (GOLD analysis project Ga0302314, IMG submission 200533) | Peat permafrost microbial communities from Stordalen Mire near Abisko, Sweden - III_Palsa_N2_3 | ecosystem: Environmental > Terrestrial > Soil > Palsa > Peat permafrost | place: Sweden...
TCACCGCCCTGCTCTCCGTTTCCGACAAGACCGGCATCGTCGACTTCGCCCGCACGCTGCACGAAAGCGGCGTCAAGCTGCTGTCCACCGGCGGCACGGCCAAGCTGCTGGCCGAGAACGGGTTGCCCGTGACCGAGGTGTCGGAGATCACCGGCTTTCCCGAGATGCTCGACGGCCGCGTGAAGACGCTGCACCCGCGCGTGCACGGCGGCCTGCTGGCGCGCCGCGACGTGCCCGAGCACATGGCCGCGCTGAAGGAGCACGGCATCGGCACGATCGATCTGCTGATCATCAACCTGTACCCGTTCGCCAAGGCGACCGCGAATCCGGACTGCACGCTGGAGGATGCGATCGAGAACATCGACATCGGCGGCCCCGCGATGCTGCGCGCCGCGGCCAAGAACTGGCAGGACGTCGCGGTCGTCATCGATCCGACGGACTACCCGCAGGTCCTTGCCGAACTGAAGTCGCCCGAAGGGCTGCAGAAGAAGACCAAGTTCGCGCTCGCCAAGAAGGTGTTCGCGCACACCGCCGCCTACGACGGCATGATCACCAACTACCTCACCGCGCTGGCCGACGACGCCGAGCTGCACGGCGAAGCTGTCCCGAAACGTGGCGACTATCCCGCCACGTTCACGCTCCAGCTCACCAAGGTGCAGGACATGCGCTACGGCGAGAACCCGCACCAGGGCGCCGCGTTCTACCGCGACGCGCAGCCCGCGCCGGGCACGCTGGCCGGCTGGCACCAGCTGCAGGGCAAGGAGCTGTCGTTCAACAACATCGCCGACTCCGACGCGGCGTGGGAATGCGTCAAGACCTTCGACGTCCCGGCCTGCGTGATCGTCAAGCACGCCAATCCGTGCGGCGTGGCGATCGGCGCGAGTGTCGCCGAGGCTTATTCGAAGGCCTTCAAGACCGACCCGACGTCGGCCTTCGGCGGCATCATCGCCTTCAACCGCACGCTGGACGGCGCGGCCGCCGAGGCCGTCGTGCGCCAGTTCGTCGAGGTCGTGATCGCGCCGTCGGTCACGCCGGAAGCGCGCACGATCTTCGCCGCGAAGCAGAACGTGCGCGTCCTCGAAGTCGCGTTGCCCGAAGGCGCGCACGCGATGAACGCGTATGACCTCAAGCGCGTCGGCGGCGGCGTGCTGCTGCAGTCTTCCGACTCGCGCAACGTCGCGCCCTCCGAGCTGAGGATCGTCACCAAGGTGCAGCCGACCGCCGAACAGATGGTCGACCTGATGTTCGCGTGGAAGGTGGCCAAGTTCGTCAAGAGCAACGCCATCGTCTTCTGCGCCGACGGCATGACCATGGGCGTGGGCGCCGGCCAGATGAGCCGCATCGACTCCGCGCGCATCGCCGGCATCAAGGCCGAGAACGCCGGCCTCACGTTGAAGGGCACGGCCGTGGCCAGCGACGCGTTCTTCCCGTTCCGCGACGGCCTGGACGTCGTCTGCGACGCCGGCGCCACCTGCGTGATCCAGCCGGGCGGCTCGATGCGCGACGAGGAAGTGATCAACGCCGCCGACGAGCGCGGCATCGCGATGGTGCTGACGGGCACGCGCCACTTCCGCCACTGATCGCGGCGATCCCGCGCCGAAGGGCCCGCCGCGCGCGGGCCTTTTCCATGCAGGCCGGCGCTACTCGTACGACGTGCCGATCGCCATCGGCGGCGTGCGCGGTACCAACCGGCCCTTCGCGGGCCAGTCCGCGAAGCGGTACAGCACCACGCTGTACAGGCCCATCGAGTCGTCCTCGAACGGCTTCATCTCGGCCGGCAGGATCGCCTTCGTCGAGCCGTCGGCGCCCTTGAAATCGACCGCGGCCGCGGCGTCGCCACGCGGATAGACGAACTTGACGCCGACGCACTTCTTGAAGAACAGCCGCCCGCGATAGCCCGATGCGCGCTGCGCGCTGCGCGTCGATCAGCTGCTCGCAGGCCTCGCGCAGCGTCGCTGCGTCGTAGACGCCGTCCGCGCGCGGCCTGATCGTGTAGCGGCCCGCGAAGTAGTAGCGCCCCTTGGGCCGGTTCAGCCGGACCACCGCGTCCTCGTCGTAGGCCTCCTTCAACTGCGGCATGCCGGCCAGGCCCATCGCGTCGACCGGGATCTGCAGATGCGTCTTCGCCCCGACGACGCTCAGTTCCAGGCCGGCGAGCGGCGCGTCCGGCGCGACCGGGCGCACCTGCATCTGCGCCTGGATCAGCGGGCGAGTGCGCGTGAAGCGCTCGAAGAACGCGGACGCGCCGTACGCGCGGCGATAGCTGCCCCACTCGGCGTCGAGCGCGCCCACCACCTGCACGCTTTGCGGCATCCGCTCGAAACGCTCCGACGACGCCGCGCACGAGAGCCGCTGGGACGTGCAGGCCGGCGCGTTCTGGAGCTTCATGTTCACCCGCGAGATCCAGTTCGGATCGCAGCTGCTGTACGGCGGCGGCGCCGACAACCAGGGGCTGCAACTGAGGATCGGCGCCGACGTGTCGTACCGCCTCGGCGCGCACGACACGCTGACGCTGAGTCCCGGCATCACGCTGGCCGACGGCAGCTTCATGCGCTCGACCTAAGGCATCACCGCGCAGCAGGCGCAGGTCGACGCGCTGCCGGCCTACGACGCGAAGGCCGGCGTGCGCAACGTCCACCTGGACGTCGACTGGGACTCGGAGCTCACCACCAAGTTCACGCTGGACGCCGGCGTCTCGCTGAGCCGCCTGGTCGCCAGCGCGGGACACAGCCCGCTGATCGCCGAGCGCGGCGACGCGCAGCTGTTCGCGGCGATCACGTACCACTTCTGAGGCGCGATCACCGGGTGCGCGGATCGGCGCGCAGCGCGGGAGGGTCGCCGGATGCGAACGCCTCGAGGGCACGCGGCGCGGGCGCCAGCCCGAACAACGGCCGCATCCAGCCGACGCGCCGCACGATCTCGAAGCTCGCGAAGCAGATCGCCACCGTCGCGGCCACCAGCAGCGGGCCTTCCACCAGCGGGCGCAGCCCGAGCGGCTTCATGAAGTGCGCCAGCAGCACGATGGCCGTCTGGTGCACGATGTAGAACGGGAAGATCGCCTCGGTGAGGTAGCGCCGGGCGCGCGAGTCGGCCGGGTTCCATTGGCGCGCGAATCCGAGCGCGGCGGCGATCGCGCACCACTGGTCGAGCGCGTAGAACACGCGCTGGGCCTGGCGCAGCCAGTCGGGCGGCTCGATCTTGTCGTAGTGCGCGAAGTAGGTCGTCACGACGGCCCAGCCGACGAGCGCCAGCGCGAGCGCGATCCAGCGCTGGCGGCGGATCTCCTCCCACACGGCCGTCTCGCGCGCCAGCAGCACGCCCAGCGCGAAGATGCTGAAGTACTCGGCGTGCAGGTACCAGTCGTCGACCAGCGCGTGGGTGTCGGGAAAGCGCGCGACCAGCGCGACGCGGATCGCCGCGAGCCAGGCCACCGGCAGCGCGATGAGCCACGGGCGGCGCAGGCTGCGCGCGACCGCGGCGCCGATGCGGTCGATGTGCCGCCGGGGAATCGCCCACCACGCCAGCGCGGCGACCATCGTGTAGCACCACAGGTAGGCGACGAACCACAGGTGGTTCCAGGTCGGGATGCGCAGGCAGTCCTCGCGGCAGAAGCCGTCGTAGCCTTGCGCGTACAGCGACATGAAGTGCAGATACCCGTCGTGGTATCCGACGGCCTCCGTCACCTGGGCCCAGGACTGCGGCGGCACGATCACCCAGAGGCCCAGCGCGAGCGGGATCAGCAGGCGCTGCGTGCGCGAGCGGACGAAGCCCGCCGCCGACTTCGCGTAGAGGAAGGCCGTCGCGCAGCCCGAGACGAAGAACAGCAGGCTCAGCCGCCACGGCGAGCTGAGCATCATCAGCGGCTCCAGCGTGTGGGACGCGAACGGCGACTTCACGTGCCAGCCCCAGGTCACGTAGTACATGCCCACGTGGAACAGGATCAGCACGCCGAAGGCGAGGATGCGCACCCAGTCGAGGTCGATGCGGCGGTCGGAGGAGGACATGGCCGGCGTCACGAAAGTGAAGGTGCAGGCATCCTGATCGCCCGCGCCGCCCGCTGCGAGCGCTTTGGGGCGACCCGCATTTGCCCCGGGGCGAGCGGCACTGCTCAGCGCTTCAGCGCCGCCAGCCACTCGTCGCGATAGCGCCGCGACAGCCGGATGCAGCGGCCCGACGCCAGCCGCAGCTGCGCGTCGCCGCTGCCCAGCGGCTCCAGCGCCAGCACGTGCGCCGGCTGCACAGCGCACGAGCGGTGCACGCGCACGAAGCCGCGCGCCGCCGGATGCGCGAGGAAGGCCGCGAGGGTCGTGCGGTCGAGCCAGGTGGCCGTCGCCGACTGCAGCTCGACGTAGTTGTCGGCCGCGGCGACGCACTCGACCTCGGCCAGCGGCACGCGCCGCATCTCGCCGCGGTCGGCCACCAGCCAGTGGTCGGCCACCGGCTGCAGCGCGTGCAGCGCGGTGGTCAGGCGCTGGCGCTCGCGCGCGCGCTCGGGCGGCGCGAGGCGCGCGCGCAGCCGCGCCACGCACGCGGCCAGGCGCTCGCGCGTGCAGGGCTTGAGCAGGTAGTCGACGGCGTTGAGGTCGAAGGCCTGCACGGCGTATTCGTCGTACGCGGTCGCGAACGCCACCAGCACGTGCGCGGGCAGCGCCGCGGCGATCTCCAGACCGCTGCGGCCGGGCATCTGGATGTCCAGCAGCACGGCGTCGACGGCGTCGGGCCGCGCCTCGACGAAGGCCAGCGCGGCGGCGCCGTCGGCGGCCTCGCCGACCACGCGCACGTCGGCCTCGTCGGCCAGGAAGCGCCGCAGCTTGGCCAGCGCGGGCGCCTCGTCGTCGACCAGCAGCAGGTTCATGCCGCGCCCTGCGCGCGCGCGGGCAGCGTGACGCGCACGCGCGTGCGGCCGTCCTCGCGCTGCAGCGTGATGCCGGCGGCGTCGCCTTGCAGCGCCGCGAGACGGGCGCGCGCGTTGGCGAGGCCGGTGCCGCCGGCGTGCGGCTCGACGGGCGCGTCGCCGGTATCGATGACGTCGATGCACAGCCGGCCGTCGACCACCTCGGCGACCACCTCGACCTCCGCGCCCGCCGTGCTGCGCGCCACGCCGTGCTTGACGGCGTTCTCCACCGGCGCCATCAGCAGCAGCGTCGGCACGATGCAGCGGCCGGCGGCCTCCGACACCGCGATGCGCGCGCGCAGGCGTTCGCCGAAGCGCTGGCGCATGATCGACAGGAACGGCTCGACCCAGCGCAGCTCCTGCGCCAGCGTGTGCTCGGCGACCTTGGCCGCGCTCATCGACTGGCGCAGCAGGTCGGCCAGCTCCGCGAGGATGCGGTCGGCGCGCTCGACGTCCTCGTGCATCACCGACGAGACCAGGTTCAGCGTGTTGAACAGGAAGTGCGGCTGCACCTGCTCCTGCAGCCGCTCCAGCCGCGCCTGGGCCAGGTGCGCGTTGAGGCGCTCGACCTCGGCGGCCTGGCGCTGTTCGCGCAGGAAGGCGCGCCAGCCCATGGACAGCAGCAGCACCAGCATGTAGGTGACGGTGTCCTTCGCGCCTTCGTAGCCGAGGATCGACAGCAGCGTGCCCGGCTGGTACTCCACGTGGACGAGCGCGTAGACGGCCCAGCGCGAGCCGAACATCAGCGCGCAATGCGCCAGCGCGTACGCGACGACGCCGGCGAGGTGCCCCGCGACGATCGTCGACGGCGGGCTGCCGCGGTTCAGCAGCCATTCGTTCCATCGATAGATGGCCACCGCCAGCAGGCCCGCCGACAGGCTGCCGGAGAGTTCCCACAGGAACGGCTCCCACGGATGCAGGCCGCCGTAGTGCATGTAGCGCTGCCACTCGGCCAGCGCGAAGAACAGGCCGGCCCCCGTCCAGAAGGCGGCGTAGCCCGCCCACGGCAGCAGGCGCCGGCCGCGCGGACGCGCGGTCTGTTCCTGGACATGGGCGATGGTCAAGCGGAACTCCTCGACGGCCGGGACGGGCCTTGGCGCGCGATGTTAGCCGAGCGCCCGCAGCCTCTACACTGAGGCTCATGAACAAAGCCGACGCAATGGGCTTCGTGCTGGCGGCCGTCGCGCGGCTGATCACCGGCGCGCAAGGCCACTGGAAAGGCGTGCCGCCGAAAGCGGAGCAACGCATCTATTTCGCCAACCACCAGAGCCATCTCGACTGGGTGCTGGTCTGGGCCACGCTGCCGGCCGACCTGCGCGTGCAGACGCGCCCGATCGCCGCCGCCGACTACTGGACGAAGACGCCGCTGAAGCACTGGATCACGCGCGAGGTGTTCCGAGCGGTCTACGTCGACCGCGAGCGCAAGGAAGGCGGCCCCGATCCGCTGGCGCCGCTGATCGCCGCGCTCGAACAGGGCGACTCGCTGGTCATCTTCCCAGAGGGCACGCGCAGCAACAAGGGCCTGCCGCAGGACTTCAAGAGCGGCATCTTCCGGCTGGCGCAGCAGTTCCCCGGCGTGCAGCTGATCCCGTGCTGGATCGACAACGTGCAGCGCGTGATGCCCAAGGGCGAAGTGGTGCCGGTGCCGATCCTGTGCACCGTCACCTTCGGCGCGCCGTGCAACCTCGCGCCGGACGAGCCCAAGGCGGACTTCCTCAAGCGCGCCCGCGAGGCGGTGGTCGCGCTGAAGCCGGGGGGCGCGACGTGAGCGACACGCGGCCGCCCGAAGGCGCTCGACCCGCAGCCAAAAGGCGGAGGGCATGCCAATGAAGTACCTGCAATCGCTCACGGCGACGCAGCAGATCGGCCTGCTGTTCCTGATCCTGTTCGGCGGGCTGATGCTCGTCTCGGCCGGCGCGGTGTTCGTCGCGATGCGCGACAAGTCCGAGCAGAACGACCACGGCGTGACCAAGTTTGCCGCCGACCTGCGCGCCACCTGGGTCGGCGCGCTCGTGTTCTGGCTGGCGTGGGTGTCGGGCGCGGCCGGCGCCACGATCCTGTTCGCGCTGTTCTCGTTCCTCGCGCTGCGCGAGTTCGTCACGCTGATGCAGACGCGGCGCGCCGACCACCGCAGCCTGCTGCTGGCGTTCTTCGTGGTGCTGCCGGTGCAGTACGTGCTGGCCGGCAGCCGCAGCTTCGACCTGTTCACCGTGTTCATCCCGGTCTACGTGTTCCTCGCGATTCCGGTGCTGAGCGCGCTTGGCGGCGACCCGCTGCGCTTCCTGGAGCGCAACGCGAAGATCCAGTGGGGCGTGATGGTGTGCGTGTTCGGGCTGTCGCACGCGCCGGCGCTGCTGCTGCTCGATTTCCCGCGCATGCACGACCGCGGCCCGTTCCTCGTCTTCTTCCTGGTCATCGTCACCGTCACCGCGCAGATGCTCGAGGCCTTCATCAGCGGACACCTGCGCCGCCGCCCGGTCGCCCGCCACATCGACCGCTCGTTCGGCCTGCAGTCCTGGGCGCTGGCGTGCCTGGGCGCGGCGCTCGTCGGCGGCCTGCTGTTCTGGATCACGCCGTTCAAGCTGCCGCAGGCGATGGTGATGGCGCTGATCGCAGGCGCCGCCGGCACGCTGGGCGAGTTCGTGATGACGGCGCTCAAGCGCGACGCGGGCGTCAACTACTGGGGCAACTCGGGCCAGGTGACCGGCGCCGTGGGCCTGCTCGACCGCGTCGCCCCACTGTGCTTCGCGGCGCCGGTGTTCTTCCATTCGGTACGCTGGTATTTCCAGCTGAAGAGCTGAGCCGACGCCATGATCCGCATCCTCGGCATCGACCCCGGCCTGCGCACGACGGGCTTCGGCGTGATCGAGTGCGACGGCCCGAAGCTGCACTACGTCGCCAGCGGCACCATCAGCACGACGAAGCACGAGCCGGGCGACCTGCCGGGGCGCATCAAGGTGCTGTTCGAGGGCGTGCGCGAGGTGGTGCAGCGCTACCAGCCGCAGCAGGCGGCCATGGAGATCGTGTTCGTCAACGTCAATCCGCAGAGCACGCTGCTGCTGGGCCAGGCGCGCGGCGCCGCGATGGCCGCGCTGGTGGCCGCCGACCTGCCCGTCTCCGAATACACCGCCGTGCAGATGAAGAAGGGCGTCGTCGGCCACGGCCAGGCGAAGAAGGAGCAGGTGCAGGAGATGGTCGCGCGACTGCTCGCGCTGCCCGGCCTGCCCGGCAAGGACGCCGCTGACGCGCTGGGCCTGGCCATCATGCACGCCCACGCGGGCCGCACGATGTCCGCGCTGGCCGCCGCCACCCCCCTCGCGCGCAGGCAACACGCCCAATATCGCGGCGGTCGTACATACTGACACCCGAACCCCCATTTCCAGAGATCCCATGGCCGACGCAACTCCCTACTTCGGAATCGCCCCCTTCGTGCTGGGCATGAGCCGCGACCTGGTGCGCGCCGCCGCCGGCAAGCCCGACTCCGTCGAGACCTCGAAGGACGACGAGGGCGGCGCGGTCGAGACCTGGTTCTACCAGGGCGGCGAGATCGAGCTCGAGTTCGAGGCCGTGCCCGATTCCAAGCTCGAGTCGATCACCGCCTGGTCGTCCGAGATCACCGTCAACGGCGTGGCCATCATCGGCTGCGAGCTGGCCGACCTGCCGCGCCTGGCGCGCGACGCCGACATCCACGACCTCGAGCTCACCGACGACTTCGCCGACTCCGGCAAGTGCTACCAGAGCGAGCAGCACGGCCTGATGCTGTGGGTCGCCAAGGACAAGGTCGTCAACCTGACGATCTTCCCGCGCTTCGACGACAGCGGCGAGGAGCCGCAGTGGCCGGAATGAGCGTTTGCGCTGGCGAAGCGATGCATTAAGCTTGCGCGCGTGTCGCACCCACCCGCCCGCACCGACCTCGCCTGCCGCAACTGCGGCACCCAGGCGCCGCTGAAGTTCTGCCCCGAGTGCGGGCAGGAGACGACCTTGCATCCGCCCTCGCTGGGCGAGTTCCTGCACGAGTTCGTCGGCCACTACGTCGCGCTGGAGGGCGCGCTGTGGCGCACGCTGGGCATGCTGCTGATGAAGCCGGGCCGGCTGACGCGCGAATACCTGGACGGCCGCCGCCGCCGCTACGTGCTGCCGCTGCGCTTGTACCTGACGGCCAGCTTCCTGTTCTTCCTGGTGCTCAAGCTGAGCGTGAGCGTGAGCGGCGTCGAGCCGGCGCTGGTCGTCAAGATTGACGGTCAATCGATGTCGATGGCCGAGTACTCGGCCCGATCCGCCTCCGGCGCCGCCTCGGGCACGGCGCTGCCGAAGCTCGAGACCATCCATCACGCAAGTTGCGGAGGCCCCCGCCAGGCGGCGTGCGGCCGGGTGACGACCTACATGGACGGCCTGCTGGCACGTTTCGAGGCCAACCCGGATCAGGTCATGGAGCGCATGCAGGGCGAGATGCTGCATCTCGCGCCCTACGCGATCTTCGTGCTGCTGCCCGTGTTCGCCGGCATCATGATGCTGGCCTATCGCAGCCGCCGCATGACCTATGGCGAACACTTCGTGTTCAGCCTGCACCTGCACGCGTTCTGGTTCATCGCGTTGCTGGTGATACAGCTCGTGCCGCAGTCGGTCGGCAGCGTGCTGCAACTGGCCGTGCCGATCTACGGCACCTGGGCGATGCACGAAGCCTACGGCGGACGCTGGGCGTGGGCGATCCTGCGTGCGCTGGTCGTCAGCGCCGTCTACACCGTCGTGCTGATCTTCGCGATGGCCGCGCTGAGCATGGCCCTGCTCGCCGCCAGCAACTGAGAACCTGTGAACGAACCCGCCACGCCTGCTCGTCCCGTCAAAACACGCCGGCAGTGCAGGCGCCTGGCGCGCGCTCAGGACGCCGACGCGCCCGCCTGCACCCAGCCGCCGCCCAGCGCGCGGTAGACGGCGATCCGGTTCTGCAGCAGCGCCAGCTTGGCCTGCACCAGCAGTTGCTGCGACGCGAACAGGGAGCGCTGCGCGTCGAGCAGGTCCAGCGAGCTCTGCACGCCGTTGGCGAACAGCATCTTGGACAGCCTGAAGCGCTCGGCCTCGGCATCGGTCTCGGCCTGCTGCGCGGCGAGCTGGTCGACCAGCGTCGCGCGCCCGGCGAGCGCGTCGGCGACGTCGCGGAATGCCGACTGCACGGCCTTCTCGTACTGCGCGGTCGCGATGTCGCGCTGCGCCTCGCTGGCGCGCAGGTTGTTGCGGTTGCGGCCGGCGTCGAAGATCGGCAGCGTCACCTGCGGGATGAACGTCCACGCCGCGTGGTCGAACAGGTGGCTCAGCGACGGGCTGGCCGTGCCGTAGCTGCCGGTGAGCGTGATCGTCGGGAAGAACGCCGCGCGCGCCGCGCCGATGTCGGCGTTGGCGGCGATCAGCTGCTGCTCGGCCTGGCGCACGTCGGGGCGTTGCAGCAGCACGCTGGACGACAGCTCGGTGGGCACGTCGGGCAGCGCCATCGCGTCCCACGCCGGGGCCGCGGGCAGCTGCGCCGGCAGCGGGCCGCCGATCAGCAATATCAGCGCGTCCTCGTCGAGCGCGCGCTGGCGCTTCGCGCTGACGAAGGCGACGCGCGCGGTCTCGACCAGCGACTTGTTCAGTTGCAGGTCGATGCTCGACGCCACGCCGTTGTCGTAGCGCAGCTGGAACAGCTTGAGCGTGTCGGTGCGCGTCGCGAGCGTCTGCTCCGCGACGTCCAGCAGCGCCTGGTCGCCGGCCATCGCGTAGTAGGCGTTGGCGACGGAGGCGACCAGCGAGATCTGCGCCGCCTTGCGCGCCTCCTCGGTGGCCGACAGCTGCGCCAGCGCCGCGTCGGTCAGCGAGCGCACGCGGCCCCACAGGTCGACCTCGTAGCCGGCGACGGCCAGGCCCACGGTGTCGACCGTCGGGTAGCCGGTCTCGCGCGTGTGCGTGCCCTGCACGTCCAGCGTGGGGAACTCGTTCGCACGCGTCAGGCCCAGCTGCGCGCGCGCGACCTCGATGTTGAGGACGGAGACGCGCAGGTCGCGGTTGTTGGCCAGCGCGGCAGCGATCAGCTGGTTCAGGCGCGCGTCCTGGAAGTAGGCCTGCCACGGCTGGGCGGCGGGCGCGATGCCGGTGGCCGGTGCGGCGGCCGAGGCCGCTGCACCCGGGAACGCCGCGGCCACGGGCGCGGCGGGGCGCTCGTAGTGCGGCGCCATCGTGTTGCAGGCCGCGAGCAGGCAGGTCGCCGCGGCGACCGCGATTGGGGTCAGGAATGGAGTCTTCATCGCTTAGTGCTTGAACGAGCGCGAGTGCGCGACGTCGAAGTCGTGCTGGCGCTTGCTGCCCTTGAACAGGCTGCGCACGAGCACGAAGAACAGCGGCACGAACACCACGCCGACGATGGTGGCCGTGGCCATGCCGCCCATCACGCCGGTGCCGATCGCGCGCTGGCTGGCCGAGCCCGCGCCGGTGGAGATCGCCAGCGGCAGCACGCCCAGCACGAAGGCGAGCGAGGTCATGATGATCGGGCGGAAGCGCAGCCGGATCGCCTCGAGCGCCGCCTCGACGACCGGCTTGCCGGTCGCCTGCAGGTCCTTGGCGAACTCGATGATCAGCACCGCGTTCTTGGCCGACAGGCCGATGATGGTGATCAGGCCGACCTTGAAGTACACGTCGTTGGCGAAGTCGCGCGACCACGCGCCCAGCAGCGCGCCCAGCACGCCGATGGGCACCACCAGCAGCACGGCCATCGGGATCGACCAGCTCTCGTACAGCGCGGCCAGGCACAGGAACACGGCCAGCATCGAGAAGCCCAGCAGCAGCGGCGCGGTCGAGCCCGAGAGCTTCTCCTCGCGCGACTGGCCCGTCCACTCGTAGCCGATGCCCGCGGGCAGCTGCGCGG
>Ga0302314_10018050_pt1 | contig 11785 bp, 12 predicted proteins | sample III_Palsa_N2_3_FD_200533 | JGI IMG/M metagenome (GOLD analysis project Ga0302314, IMG submission 200533) | Peat permafrost microbial communities from Stordalen Mire near Abisko, Sweden - III_Palsa_N2_3 | ecosystem: Environmental > Terrestrial > Soil > Palsa > Peat permafrost | place: Sweden...
ACGAGATCGGCAAGACCCGCATCGTGCTCGCCGGGCTGTGGACCGGAGTCTGCATCGTGGGGCCCGCGCTGTCGGCGATAGACCAGGGCTTCGAGGTCTATTTCATCGCCGACGCTTGCGGCGACGTGTCGACCGAGGCGCATGATCGCGCCGTCCAGCGCATGATCCAGGCCGGCGCCCGCCCGATGACGTCGTTGCAATACATGCTCGAACTGCAGCGCGACTGGGCCCGGACCGAGACCTACGACATGACCACCGGCATCGCCAAGAAGTTCGGCGGCGCCTATGGCCTGGGCATCATCTACGCCAAGGCCATGTTCGGCGCCCACGAAGGCTGACCCGTCTTTGCACACGCGGGGCCGCCATCCGGCGCGCCCCGCGACCCGGTCTCGCGGAGCCCTCCGATGAAACCCTATCTGTTCTCCCTCGCTGCGGGGCTGCTGGTCGGGGTGATCTACAGCCTGATCAACGTGCGCTCGCCCGCACCGCCCGTCATCGCCCTCATCGGCCTGCTCGGAATCCTGATCGGCGAGCAGATCCCTCCGGTCGTCAAGAGCGTCTGGCAAAAGACCCCGGCGGTGCAATCCTGGTTGGACCAGGTCAAGCCGCACATGTTCGGCCATCTGCCGAAAGGGCAAAACGCGCCCGACGCACCGCCGCCCCACGCGCAAGGCTAAGGAGCTTTCCATGACCGAAGCCCCCACGATCCAATCTCAAGTTCCCGATCTCATCCTGCATCGCGGGTTGTTCACCACGCTGGATAAGGCGAATCCGACGGCGAGCGCCGTCGCAATTACCGCCGGCCGCTTCAGCCATGTCGGGCACGACACGGAGATCATGCCGCTGGCAGGCCCCCGCACGCGGATCATCGACCTCAAGGGCAGGCGCGTCCTGCCCGGACTGATCGACAATCACCTACACATCATCCGGGGCGGGTTGAACTTCAACATGGAGCTGCGCTGGGACGGCGTGCGCAGTCTGGCCACCGCGATGGACATGCTGAAGCGCCAGGTGGCGATCACGCCGCCGCCGCAGTGGGTCCGCGTCGTCGGCGGCTTCACCGAGCATCAGTTTGCCGAGAAGCGCCTGCCGACGATCGAGGAACTGAACGCGGTGGCACCCGACACGCCGGTGTTCTTGCTGCATCTGTATGACCGCGCCTTGCTGAATGCCGCGGCGTTGCGCGCCGTGGGCTATGACCGGAATACGCCAGCCCCGCCGGGCGGCGAGATCACGCGCGACGCCAACGGCAACCCGACCGGCCTGCTGCTGGCGAAGCCCAATGCGGGCATTCTCTACGCCACGCTCGCCAAGGGCCCGAAACTACCGTTCGACTATCAGGTCAATTCCACCCGACATTTCATGCGCGAACTCAATCGGCTGGGCGTCACCGGCGCGATCGACGCTGGCGGCGGCTTCCAGAATTATCCGGACGATTACGCCGTGATTCAGAAGCTGTCGGACGAGGGCCAGCTCACGATCCGGCTCGCCTACAATCTGTTCACCCAGAAGCCCAAGGGCGAGAAGGACGACTTCCTCAACTGGACGAAGACGTCGAAATACAAGCAGGGAACCGACTATTTCCGTCATAACGGCGCCGGCGAGATGCTGGTTTTCTCGGCCGCCGATTTCGAGGATTTCCGCCAGCCGCGCCCGGACATGGCGCCAGAGATGGAGGGAGAGCTCGAAGAGGTCGTCCGGGTCCTGGTTCAGAACCGCTGGCCCTGGCGTCTACATGCGACCTATGACGAGACGATCTCCCGCGCGCTGGACGTGTTCGAGCGGGTGAACCAGGACCTGCCGCTCGAGGGCCTGAACTGGTTCTTCGACCATGCCGAGACGATCTCCGACCAGTCGATCGACCGGATCGCGGCGCTCGGCGGCGGTATCGCGGTCCAGCATCGCATGGCGTTTCAGGGCGAATATTTCGTCGAGCGCTACGGCCCGGGGGCGGCCGAGGCGACGCCACCGGTCGCCAGGATGATCGAGAAGGGCATCAAGGTTTCGGCCGGCACGGACGCGACCCGCGTCGCCTCCTACAATCCCTGGGTCTCGCTCGCTTGGCTCATCACCGGACGCACCGTCGGCGGCTTGCGCCTTACGCCGCAGCGCAATTGCCTCGACCGTGAGACGGCACTGCGGATGTGGACCGAGAACGTCACCTGGTTCTCGAACGAAGAGGGCAAGAAGGGCCGGATCGAGATCGGCCAATTCGCCGACCTGATTGTACCCGACCGGGATTTCTTCGCCTGCGCGGAGGCCGAGATCGCCGACACCAGCGCGCTCATGACGATGGTCGGCGGCAAGATCGTCTGGGCCGCCGGTGATTTCGCCTCGCTCGACCAGAACCCCGTGCCGCCGGCCATGCCGGACTGGTCGCCGGTTCGCAGGTTTGGCGGCTATGCCGGCTGGGGCGAGCAGCCGCAGGCCAATCTCCAGCAGAAGGCGGCGGCGGCCTGCGGCTGCGCCCACAGCTGCGGCGTCCATGGCCATGACCATGCGACCGCCTGGTCAGCCAAGTTGCCGATCGCCGATCTGAAGGGTTTTTGGGGCGCGCTCGGCTGTGCCTGTTGGGCGGTTTGACATGGGGCGGGATCCGGCCTGGATCGATCTCATCCTCGATAGCCCGTGGCTGTGGCCGCTGGCGCGTCTCGTGCTCTGTTCGGCCTATCTGCTGGGCGGAATCGTCAAGCTCGCTGACCTCCCCGCGGCCGCGGCCGAGCAGGCACATTTCGGTCTCGATCCCGGCTGGCTCTGGGCGGCGACGGCAATCATTGTCGAGCTGGGGGGCTCGGTCCTGGTGATTTCCGGCCGGCTGGTCTGGCTCGGCGCCGGCGCGCTGGGCGTGCTGACCGCGATCGCGACGCTGGTCGCAAACCCGTTCTGGTCGCTCGCGGGTCCTGCCCGGGCTATGGCCGCCAACGGCTTCTTCGAGCATCTGGGCCTGATCGCCGGTCTGGTGCTCGTCACCTTGCTTGCCCGTCACCGCACGGCGGCAGTTTGAACCATCTTCGATCTTTCGGGAGCTTCCATTATGTGTCTCGTCACCCGCGTGGCATCGGCAGCGATGCTGATCGGTGCCACCCTCGGCAGCCTGCCGGCCCTGGCTGCTCAGCCCGTCGCGGTCGCGCCGCAATACGACACGACCCATGTCTATGTCGCACCAGAGGATTTCGACCGCTTCGTCGCCAGCCTGGTCGCGACCTTTGGGGGCACCACGACCAAGCAGGGCGTGTTCACGGTCACGCCGACGCCCAGCCTGACCATGTCGCAGCTGGTGCTGACCCCCGCGGGCAGCGTTTCGGTCTTCGGCTTCAAGACGCCGATCCCGGCGCCGTTCGGAGCGGAACGGACGGGCTATCTGGTCACCGAGATGGATGCGGCGGTCAAGGCGGCGCGGGCGACCGGTGCCGACGTCATCGTCGCGGATTTTCCCGATCCGATCGGCCGCGACGCCGTCATCCAATGGCCGGGCGGCGTCAATACCCAGATCTATTGGCATACGACGCCCCCCAATTATCCGGCGCTGCAGACGATTCCGGAAAACCGGGTCTATGTCTCACCGGACCGGGCGGCGGCCTTCATCAAGAGCTTCCTGGCCTTCTCCCACGGCAAGATCACCGTCGATCAGCCGCAGGCGCCCGGCATCGGTATCGGCCGGCCGAGCGAGACCTATCGTCATGTCGCCATCACGTCGAGCTTCGGCAGATTGGCCGTGTTCGTGACCGACGGGCATCTACCTTATCCCTATGGGCGGGAGATGACCGGCTATGAGGTCCCGGACCTCACCGCCACGCTCGACAAGGCCAAGGCCGCGGGCGTCGAGATCCTGGTGCCGCCCTATGCGGTCGGCACCAAGATGGAAACGATGGTGAAATTCCCGGGCGGCTATATCGCCGAAATCCACGGTCAATGAGGCTCGGCGTCGTTGCGGCGATCGCGGTCGGCGCGGTCGGCGCGGGTTTTGCCGCCCGCGCCGACGACGATGGCGCCGCCGTCCCGGCGTCGCCGCCGGCGCGTCCGGCGATCGCCTTCAACCGCTGGCAAGAGGATTGGTCGGTCCTGGCCGACCCGGCGCTCCAGACCGAGCCGCTCGACAGCCTCAAATATATCCCGCTCGGGTCCGACCCGATGACCTACCTGTCTCTCGGGCTCGATCTGCGCGAGCGCTACGAGCAGAACGATGCCACCGGCTTCGGCACCCGCGGCGCACCAGCGGAAAATTACGTCATCAGCCGGCTCGAGACCCACGCCGATCTTCACCTGGGTCCGCGGTTCCAGCTGTTCTCCCAGGTCGAAAGCGCCTTCGCCCCCGGCAAGGAACGATTGACGCCGGTCGACGAGAACCGGCTTGATCTCGAACAGGCGTTCGCCGCCTATGTGCAGCCGATGGCCGATGGCTTGGTACGGCTGCGTATAGGCCGCCAGGAGATGGGCTTCGATCTGCAGCGCTTCGTCGCGGTCCGCGACGGGCCGAACGTCCGGCAGGCGTTCGACGCGGCCTGGGTCGATTATGAAACCGGTCCCTGGCGCCTGATCGGCTTCTACAGTCAGCCGGTGCAGAACCTGAACCTGCGCGCCTTCGACGATTATAGCAGCGGGCGCGTGACCTACGGCGGCGTACGGGTTGAACGCAATGATGTGGGGCCGGGGAGTTTGTCGGCCTATTACTCGCGCTTCACCCAGGACAACGCCCGGTTCCTGACGGTTCAGGGCAACGAAGGCCGCGACATTTTCGATGTCCGCTACGCCGGCAAACTGGATGACTGGGATTGGGATCTCGAGGCCATGGGCCAGACCGGCCAGATCCGGAACCAGTCGATCCGGGCCTGGGCGTTCGGCAATCTCGTCGGCTATACCTTTGCGACCGCGTTCTGGTCGCCGCGGTTGGGGTTGCAGTTCGATGGCGCGTCGGGCGACAGCCGCCCGCATGACGGTGTGCTGGAGACATTCAACCCCCTGTTTCCGAACGGCTATTATGTGACTCTTGCCGGCTATACCGGTTATGTGAATTTCATCCATTTGAAGCCCTCGGTGACGCTCCATCCTCTGCCGTCCCTGACGATCCTGGCCGCCGTTGGTGCGCAATGGCGCCAGACCACGGCGGATGCGGTCTATACTCAGCCCAACGTCGCCGTCGCCGGCACCGCCGGCAAGGCGGGGAGCTATACCGGGACCTATGGGCAGTTTCGTCTGGACTGGCGGGCGACCTCGCACGTCTCCACGGCGGTAGAGGCCGTGCATTTCGCCATTGGCGACGCGATCCGCCGCGCGGGCGGCCATGATTCCGACTATCTTGGCGTCGAAATTAAATACGGCTGGTGACCTGATGAAACTGACCCTGCCCCCGGTCCTCAGCCTCAATGCGGGCTATGTCGATACCGCGGGCTTCCTGGCGCTGCAGGGCCTGTTCACCGCCCATGTCACCGGCAATTTCGTGACGCTAGGCGCCGCCCTGGTGCTGGGTACGACCGGCGTGATCGCAAAACTATCGGCGCTGCCGCTGTTCTGCCTGGTCGTCCTCTTGACCCGACTGGCGAGCCGCGGGCTGTCCGGTCGGAGGCTGCCGGCGCTTCGGCTGCTGCTCGGGCTGAAGCTGCTCCTGCTGGTGCTGGGCGCCACCATGGCCATCCATTTCGGCCCGTTCACCGATGGCGACGCCCGGACGGCGCTGGCGACCGGCATGGCGCTGGTCGCCGCCATGGCGATCCAGAATGCCGTTCACCGCATCCATCTGGGCAGCGCGCCGGCGACCACGCTGATGACCGGCAGCACGACCCAGATCATGATCGACCTGGCCGATCTGGCGGCTGGCCTGCCCATCGAAAAGCGGCCGCTGATCCTCGGCCGACTGCAGCGCGCCGCGATCAGCGTCGGCGTCTTCGCCATCGGCTGCGCCGCGGCGGCGCTCGCCTATGCCGAATGGGGCGTCTGGTGCTTTTTCGTGCCGCCGCTCTTGGCGTCGGTGGCGCTGGTGCTGCGGATCGAAGAATACGAAAAGCCGGCGTAAACCACCCGCTTTGGAATGCCCGCGGATGGCGCATGCTGTGCCAAATTCGATGCGATCGCCGTTCGGGGGCGCGGTCGGAAAGGCCAACGGCCAACCCGGAACCTACGGTCAGCTTCGAGGCGTTTGACGGGCGACCTTTCAAATCTCGACGACGGTAGAGGCGGTGCGTTTTGCGATCGGAGTCCTTGGAACGATCACCAGCTTTCCCTTAGGGAAGCCTGTCCTCTCGAGTTCGACGACGGCCGAGATCGCTTCGGACAGCGGCACGATGCGGCCGATCGCCGGGACGAGCTGGCCCCGCTCGGCAGCTTCGGTGATGCCCGCCAAGCATTGTGGTGTCGGATTGCCGAACACCAGATGATGTCGCGACGGGAGCAGACAGCCGATCAGCTTGGCGGGCGTGGGAACGATGTGCAGCGACATGCCGCAGCGTTTCAGCATCGCGCCGCACTGGCTTAGCGACAACGCGCCCGCCGTATCGAAGACCACATCGAAGCGATGTCGATACGGCGCGATGTCGAGGGCGCGATAGTCGACCACCTCGCCCACGCCCAGCGCCAGTGCTTCCTCGCGCCCGGACGCGCTGCAACTGCCGACGATTTTTGCGCCGCGCATGCGCGCAATCTGCACCGCCGACCGTCCAACCCCACCCAGACACCCGGTGATAAAGGCCGACTGGCCAGCTCTCAGCCTTGCCTTCGCCACCAGCGCGTTCCAGGCCGTCACGCTCACTATTGTCAAGGCGGCCGCCTGCTCGAACGAGATGGATGGCGGCTTGAGTCCAACGTTTTTTTCGTCTGCGACGACGTATTCGGCGAACGCGCCCGCTTGACGGATGGAGGTGACGCCGAACACTTCATCGCCCGCCTCGAGCCGCTCCACCCCCGGCCCGACGGCTTCGACCACGCCGGCGAAATCATGGCCCAGGCCGCGCGGAAACCGGAACCCGGTAAGCACCTTCATCTCGCCCCGGCGAATTTTCCAGTCCATCGGGTTGGCTGCTGCAGCCCTGACCTGAACACGAATTTGGCCTCGACCCACGTCGGGTGGCGGCACCTCGTCCAGCCGCAGTTCCTCCGGGCCGCCATAGTGGAGATACTGAACGCGCTTCATGAGGCGCTGATCGGAACAATTGCCACCTTCATTGTGGCGCTGGCGAGCCGGATTTCACGAAGGGGCTGGTAGGCGTCGCTGTCCAGCCAGGCGCGGAAAGCAGCTTCAGACGGCCAACGCTGAATCGCGAGAGGAGCAAAACCGGGTTCCCCATCGATCGAGATTCCGCCTTGTGCGACCAGCTCTCCACCCAGAGGGCCAATCAGTTCGCTTGCGCGCTGGACATAGGTCTTCAGCCCTGCCGGATCTTCGACCGAGACAACTTCCATGACAACGAATACCGCAGTCTCTGGCATTGCATTTCTCCGATTAAATGGCTTTCGGACGAGATAGTGGGCGATTGAGTTCAGACGATCTATGCGCTAGCGTCTATAATCTATTGGAGATCGTCTAAAGATGGACCCGCTGTCCGATGTCATCTCGTTGCTGGAGCCGAGAAGCTATCGCGTCGGCGGCTTCGAGGCGGGCGGCGATTGGTCGATCCGCTTCGATCCATTTGACGGGATCAAATGCTACGCCGTGACCTTGGGCGCGTGCTGGATCGCGGTGGAGGGTGCTGGCGAGCCGGTGCTTCTCAAGCAAGGCGACTGCTTCCTGTTGCCACACGGCTGGCCGTTCCGAATCACAAGCGATCCGGCCCTGCCACCCGATGATTGGCGGCGCCATTTTCTCGGCTCCCGCGACGGCACGCTGGTCAGGCTGAACGACAGCGGCGGGGTCACGGTGCTTGGCGGCCATTTCCAGCTCGCCGGGCCGCAGGCGGAAATGCTGCTCAGCATGCTGCCGCCGATCGTCCATCTGCGGAGCGAGACTGATCGCGAGACTTTACGCTGGGCCTTCGACCGGATGCGGCAAGAGCTGGTCGATCCCAAGCCGGGAGGCTTCCTGATCGTGCAACAGCTCGCCTACATGATCTTCGTCCAGGCGCTCCGCCTCCACCTCGACGAGGGCAATGGCGTCGGCTGGCTGTTTGCGCTCTCCGACAAGCATGTGGGAGCCGCGATCGCGGCGATCCACCGGGAGCCGGCGCGGCGCTGGACGGTGGCGGCACTGGCCCTCGAAGTCGGCATGTCGCGATCCGGTTTCGCGGCGCGATTTCGGCAATTGGTCGGCGATGGACCGATCGAATATCTCACGCGCTGGCGGATGCGGCTCGCCGGACGCAGCCTGTCGCGCGGCGAACCCATCGGTGCGATCGCCCGCTCGCTCGGGTACGAATCAGAAAGCGCGTTCAGCACTGCCTTCAAGCGCGTGATGGGCAGCACGCCTCGTCGTCACGCGCGCCTGGCGGCCGTTGCGTAGGAGGCTGGTCCGTTTAGGCGGATTGAGGGCAACCGATCACCACCTCGCGATCGCGGGCCTGCGCCGACAGATGCAGTCCTTGAAGCAGATGGAGCAACAGGTCGAGGCCGCACCTGACAAGCAGGTCTCGTTGACCGATCCCGCTACCCGTTCCATGGCGACCAGCGGCCGGGGCACAGGCATGGTCGGCGACAATGTTCAGACCGCCGTGGACGCCGAGCACCACCTGATCGTGGCGCATAAGGTGACAAACATCGGCCATGGCCGAACCCGGTTCGAGCCCATGGGCGTGAAGGCGCAGGCGGCTACGGGATGCGAGCAGATCACCGCCCTGGCGGTTCGCGGCGACTTCAGCGGCGAACAGATCCTGGCGTGCGAGGCAAAGGGTCTGCGCCGCTTGTGACCTTCGCGGGATGAGTTCTGTGATTATTCTCAGGTGAATTGCGGCGACAGGACAATTTGTCCGGGCAATTTACCTGATGCGCTTCCGCCGAGTGCGGAAAGTCCAGCAAATCCGTCGCTTCTAATCCCGGCATGACATTTGTGTAATGAATCAGGTCTGGCCGTTCGGGAGACTCAACCTCTCCTTAATGGAACAATAACATTTGATCTCCCGCGCTCCTCAGGAATGCAAGATAATGAAAAATAGAACAAAGGCTCTGATGGCCTTCGCCATTGCATTTCCACTTTCGGACGCAAGGGCAGATGTTACGCCAAAAGATCTTCAAGTCATGGCGCGCGCGCTCGGTTTTACCGAAAAGCCGGCGACCGGCGACGTCGTCATCGGCATCGTCTATGCGCCCGGCAATCCGCAGTCCGCGAAGGAAGCGGACGATCTGCAGAAGCTGATGGGCGACGGGCTCAAGGCCGGCGCGATGGTGCTGAAGCCCAAGCTGGTGAAGATCGACGAGGTGGCCGGTGCCGATGCCGGTGCCTTCCTGCTGACCGAGGGTGTCGGCGCCGATGCGAGCAAGCTCGCCGCCGCCACCAAGGCCAAGCAGAAGCCCTGCGTCACCACCGACATCGCCCAGGTCCAGAGCGGCGCCTGCGTCATGGGCATCAAGTCGGAACCGAAGGTCGAAATCATCGTGAACAAGGCCGCGGCCGCCGATAGCGGCGTCAGCTTCGCGGCCTCGTTCCGGATGATGATCACCGAACTTTGAGTGGCCCCAGGCCCGCTCCCTCTCGACAAGGACATTCGATCATGCGTTACAAACTTCTCGCCGCCACCTCGGCCCTGGCACTCACCATTGCCGGCCATGCCCAGGCCCAGACCATCGACTATGGCTCGCTCGAACAATTGTTCGGTGAGCCGGTCACCACCAGCGCCACCGGCTCGCCCCAGAAGGCGACCGACGCCCCGGCCTCGATGGAGATCATCACCGCCGACGACATCCGACGCTCTGGCGCCACCGACATCCCGGGCGTGCTGAAGCACGTTACCGGCGTCGATGTGCTGCAATTCGGTGCCAATGATTCGGACGTCAGCGTGCGCGGCTATGATCAGCCTTACGAGCCGCGCCTGTTGGTGCTGATCGACGGCCGACAGGTCTATGCCGATTTCTACGGCTTCACGCCTTGGAGCGCCCTGCCAGTCGAGCTGTCCGCGATCCGGCAGATCGAGGTGGTCAAGGGCCCGAACAGCGCGCTGTTTGGCTTCAACGCGGTCGGCGGCGTCATCAACATCATCACCTACAACCCGCTCTATGACGATGTGAACACCGCATCCGTCACCGGCGGCACGCAGTCCTCGGCCCAGGGTTCGGTCGTCAGCACCTTCAAGCTCGGCGGCGTCGGCGGCGTCCGGATTTCGGCAGGCGGCCGTTCGAACGACGATTTCTCCACGCCGCTTCCTGCCTTGTCGGACGGCACGCGGCGCGGGAACAATCGCGGTGCCATCGACGTCGATGGCGTCTTCCGCCTGGGCGACAACGTGCAGGCCACCTTCGAGGCGAGCCATACCGAGGCCGATCAGACCGATTTGACCTCGATTTATGCCTACGGCTTCGATCGGTACGGCACCGATTCAGTCAAGGGTCAGATCAATGCCGACACCTCTTTTGGCGCCATTCAGGCATCGGTCTACAGCAATTGGCTTCGCTACCAGAATATGTCACAGAATTCGACCGATCCGTTTGAAATAACTAATCAAGTCAGTGTCGCGCAGGTGCAGGACACATTCAAGCTCGGCAGCGACAATACCTTCCGGGTGGACGGCGAATATCGTCACAACACGATGGATACCGCAAACTTCCACGGCGATCATGTGTTTTACGATGTGCTTTCGACCAGCGGTATGTGGGACTGGAAGATCTTGCCGACCGTATCGCTGACCAATGCGTTGCGGCTGGATTACCTGACGCTGGGCCGGGATGGGACCGCGCCCGCAAACTTCCTCAGCAATTCCTATTGGGACCGCTCGCTCACGCAGCCTAGTTTCAACAGCGGGCTGGTTTGGCAGGCGACCGACGTAGACACGCTGCGCCTGACCGGGGCGCGGGGCGTGCAGGTACCGAACCTGCTGTCGCTCGGCGGCGTCTTTCAGCCGTATGGCGGCAACACGTTCATCTCCGGAGTCCCGACACTCGCGCCGACGATCGTGATGAACTACGAAGCCTCCTGGGACCGCACGATGCCCTCTCTGGGCGGTGTGTTCCGCGCCGATGTGTTCCATCAGACCAATCAATCAGTTCTGAGTTCGTCAACGTCCACTGCCGTCTCACAGGTAAACGGCGTGACTCTGATTTCCGCCGCCAATATCGGGAGTTCCAATGCCAGCGGTCTGGAGCTGTCCTTCAAGGGGCATTTCCTCGAGGATTGGCACTGGGGTGCCAGCTACACGCCGGAAATTATCACGGATCACTTCGACCTACCCCTGGCCGTGACGTTCGTCGACTTCCAGCACACGACGCCAAACCATATCGTCAAAGCCAATCTCGGCTGGGCGCATGGTCCGTGGGAGATCGACGGATATCTGCAGTACAAGTCGAGTTTCTACGGCACCACCCTGACACCGGGCACGTATATCGGCGGTCCGACCGAGCTCGCGCTGATCTCGGACTATGTCGCGTTCGATGGCCGCGTCGCCTACAAGCTGAACGATTGGGCGACGCTCGCGCTTTCGGCCCAAAACGCCAGCCAGTCGAGCCAGCGCCAGACGGCGGGCGCCAATGTCGAGCGGCAGGTGTACGGCACACTCTCCGTCAACTTCTGATCGGCTTGAACCCGAGGCGCCGACGGTCGGCGTCTCGGGCAGCATCTTGAACGAGAGATCCCATGAATCGTTTGATCCGAATTGCCGATTGGCCGTTCACGGTGAAGCTCGGCCTGGCACCGGCCATCGCCGCCGCACTGATGGTT
>Ga0302314_10018053_pt1 | contig 11784 bp, 11 predicted proteins | sample III_Palsa_N2_3_FD_200533 | JGI IMG/M metagenome (GOLD analysis project Ga0302314, IMG submission 200533) | Peat permafrost microbial communities from Stordalen Mire near Abisko, Sweden - III_Palsa_N2_3 | ecosystem: Environmental > Terrestrial > Soil > Palsa > Peat permafrost | place: Sweden...
TCTGGTTGTCGTCCATCATCTTGGTGAGGAGGGCCTGGTCGAGCGAACCCCAGTTGACGCCGATGCGGACGGGCTTCTGGTGCTTGACGGCTACTTCGACCATGGTGCGGAAGTTGTCGTCGTCCTTGCGGCCGATGGAGCAGTTGCCGGGGTTGATGCGGTACTTGGCGAGGGCTTCTGCGCAGTCGGGGTACTTGGCGAGGAGGAGATGGCCGTTGTAGTGGAAGTCGCCGACGATGGGCGTGTTCCAGCCCTTTTTGGCGAGGCCTTCGACGATGTAGGGGACCGCTTTGGCAGCTTCGTCGTTGTTGACGGTGACACGGACGAGCTCGGAGCCAGCGCGCGCGAGGGCGGCGATCTGCTGGATGGAGGACTCGATGTCGGCGGTGTCGGTGTTGGTCATCGACTGGACGACTACGGGAGCGTCGGAGCCGACGCGGATGTTTCCGATGGTGACGGGGACGGTTTTTCTGCGGTGAATAACAGGCATGGCAAGGTCAATTTTACCACCTGGTTAATGGGGAGGCGACTCCAGAACCCTGCGCGCCTCCGTGAGGTCAACAGCAGATTCCCTTCGGGAATGACAGAAAGAGAAGCAAGAGCAACAACAAAGGCAACGGCTTTGAACGCAAAGGTCGCAAAGGGAGCTAAATTTCGCGAAGGAAGGCAGAAGCTTAGCTCTGTTTAGATCTTATTTTCCACCCATGGCGATGATGCCGTCATGGGTGGGCACCCGAGAGGTTGCGGGGGGATTGAGATCGGAGTTTTAGGGTTCGTCTTGTTCTAGCAGGCGGCGAGTTTCGTCGAGGTTGAGGAGGTTGCCGTCGATGGAGAACTCGAACTCGCCGGCGTTCTCTGGGACGGGGATCACGTTGTCAACGGTGTAGCCGCGCTCGCGAAGAGCCTTCACGATAAGGTCGGTGTCGATCATGCTGGTGCACCTCTTTGTGTGTGAGATGCGGATTGTTGGGATGTGGTGATGGGGACGCTTCCGTGGCATGTGAAGCGCGGTGGCTAATTTATGTAGCTGATGAGGAAGTTGGCTACATAGATTCCGGCGGCGCCGAGGAAGACCGCCAGGAGCATGGTCATGCGGGGGCTTTGGCGGCGGCGGGCTTCGGGGAGGAAGTCGCTGGTGGCTAGCTGGATGAAGAATCCGGCGGCGATGGCCAGCAGGATGACGGAGCTCTTTTGGGAGAACGTCCACCAGACGGTGGCGAGGCCGCCGAGCAGGGGGGCTAGCGCGTCGGCGATGAGGAAGCCGTAGTCGATGGGTTGGGCTGCGTCGCCGCCGGTGGTGAGGAGGACGGTGTTCATGCCGTCGCCGAGGTCGTGGGCGGCGATGCCGACGGCTACGGCGTATCCGGCCTGGTGGGAGGCGGCGTAGGCGAGGCCGATGGCCATGCCGTCGCGGAAGCTGTGGAAGATGAGCATGGCGCCGCCGATGCGTCCGGTAGCGCGGCGGGAAAAGGAGGAGTTCTCCCAGTGCGTGGTGAGGGCGTCCAGCCCGTTGCCGAGCGCGAGGCAGACGAGGAAGGAGATGAGGGCGATGCCGAGGACGTTGGCGGAGCTGAGGCCGGTTGGGGCGCCGAGGTCGATGGCTTCGGGGAGGAGATCGAGGAAAGCTGCGCCGAGAAGGAGGCCGGCTCCGAGGGCGATGAGGAATCCGAGTGAGCGCCGGAAGCGGATGGCCATGAGGCCGCCCGCGAGGGTGGAGAGCACAGGGATGATGAGGAGAACGATAGGCACGCGGCGGGCTTTCCGTAAAGCTTAAGACTAACTCATTCAGATGATTAGGCTGGTTGTTTGGACTCGTGAGATCGGTCGTGGAAGTGGGGTTTAATCAGCGAAAATAACAAGATGCTGACGCCTTTAGACCGGGAGTGGATGGAAGCCCGGGCACGGGCGGCGGGGTTCGACCTTGCGGGGGTGGCGGATGTCCCGGACCCGGCGAGTGGGGAAGCTGCGTTGCAGGAGCAGCGGTTCAGCGAGTGGGTGGAAGCTGGCCATGCGGGGGAGATGGAGTATCTGAAGCGGACCGATGAGGCTGGGGAGCTGGTTCGTGGGGATTTACGGAGAGCGATGCCGTGGGCGCGGTCGGTGATTGTGTGTGCGTTGAACTACAACGCTGAGGCTCCACGGTCGATTGAGGCTGCGCCAGCGAGCAGCGGATGGATTGCCCGGTATGCGTGGAGTGGGCGCGAGGGTGAGGCTGGAGGGAGCGACTATCACGAGGTGTTGCTGCCGAAGCTGAAGGTGGTTGAGGCGGAGTTGAAGGCGCGGTTTGGTGAGGGGTGTGAGACGCGTTGTTATGTGGATACGGGGCCGATCGTGGAGCGGGGGTATGCGGCTCGGGCCGGGGTGGGGTGGATTGGGAAGAATACCTGTGTGATGAATCAGAAGCAGGGGTCGTGGCTGCTGCTGGGGGTGATTGTGACTTCGCTGGAGATGGAGCGGGGTGCGTGGGCGGTGCCGGCTGCGGATCGGTGTGGGTCTTGTACGCGGTGTATTGATGCGTGTCCTACGGATGCGCTGGTGGCGCCGCGGCAGATGGATGCTTCGCGATGTATTGCGTATCTGACGATTGAGAAGAAGGGAAGCATTGCGGAGGAGTTGCGTGCGGAGATGGGGAGGCAGGTGTTTGGTTGCGATATCTGCCAGGATGTTTGCCCGTGGAACAGGCGTGCGCCGGTGGGGAAGTCTGGAGCGTTGCCGCCGCGGGCGGAGTTGGTGAATCCTGCGCTGGAGTGGCTGGCGCAGATGGATGGGGCGGCTTTCAATCGTTGGTTTCGGGGGTCGCCGCTGGAGCGGACGAGGCGGAAGCGGATACGGCGGAATGTTGCGATTGCGATGGGGAATAGTGGGCAGCGGGAGTTTTTGCCGCAGCTTACGCAGTGGGCGGCGGAGGAGGATGCTGTCTTGGCAGAGGCTGCGGGGTGGGCGATTCATCGTTTAGAAGACGGGGCCAAGTAGACTCAGAGGTATGGCGGATGAGAACGAACTCAGCATAGCTCCGCGTAAGAATGAGGCTGTGCCGGTTGTCGAGGAGCGCGGTGGGCTTGCGCCGGATGCGGGGCAGGAGCCGATAGCGGCGAACCTTGCGGCGAAGCCTTCGCAGCGTGTGGCAAAAAGTGGGACGTGGGAGCAGCTCGTTGCGCTGGGCGGCTACATGACGCGGACCGAGGTGCATACCTATGCGTTCAGTGTGGCGGCGCAGGTGATTCTGTCGCTGTTCCCGTTTATTGTGCTGATGCTTACGCTGGCGCAGAAGGTGTTTCACTCGGCGAAGATGGCGGATGTGGTTGGCGAGATGATGACCAACTTTCTGCCGAACAACCAAGAGTTTGTGATGCGCAATATGCGCGCACTCGCGTATGCACATACGCAGGTGCGGGTGTTTTCTGTGGTGATGCTGCTGGTGACGACGACGGGGGTTTTTCTGCCGCTGGAGGTTGCGCTGAACAGTGTTTGGGGGGTGCGGAAGAATAGGTCTTATCTGCGTAATCAGGTGGTGTCGATTGGGTTGGCGATTGGAGTTGGTGTGCTGGCCATGGCGTCGGTTGCGTTGACTGAAGCGCAGCGTACGGTGATGGACTGGATCTTCTTTGGCCATACCGATAACGCTGTGTTCGTCTTTGTGGGGCATGCGTTTTTGCAGATATGTGCGCTGATTGCGAGTATCGGTTTGTTCTTCCTCATCTACTGGGGATTGCCGAATCGCAAGGTGCCGGTTCGCGCGGTGTTGCCGACGGCGATTGTGATGGGGGTACTGTGGACGGGGGCGAAGTATCTCTACATCCTTGCGCTGCCGCACCTTGATTTTCACTCGGTGTATGGGGCGTTTGACGTTTCGGTGAGCTTGATTATGTGGGCGTTTTTGTCGGGGTTGTTGCTGCTGGCGGGGGCTTATGTTTCGGCGACGCGGCAGGCTTTGCGGGAGACTCGGGCTAGTGAGATGGCGGGGTAGGTGGTGACAGCAGATTCCCTGCGGGAATGACAGAAAGAAAAGCAAGAGCAACGGCAAGTGCCTTGACGCAAAGTTCGCGAAGGGAGCGAAGTTTCGCAAAGTAAGACAATGGCCTGGCAGGTTTAGGGGTTACTTCTTACGCTTGACGGTGGGCTGCTATGGAGTGGGCCTTGGCATTCGAGATTCCCACGTCCGAAAATCCGGACATGGGGCACCCCTTTTCTTGCGGGTGTTGGCGAAGAACGGGAGACAGCAGATCCTTCGCTATGCTCAGGATGACAAAAATCAGGCGATTGCTTTGGATGACGAGATCAAGCGATTACTTCGTCGTGAAGGACTTTACGACGATGTCGTTGGGGTGGCTGCCGGCGGGGAGCATGGTGAAGAGGGAGGGGCTGCCGGTGTTGGTCTGCAGGCGGATGACGGAGACGTCGCCGGAGCCTGAGTTGACGGTGAGGAGGAGGTGTTCGTCTTCAGAGAAGGCTATGGCGTCAGGGTGGGAGCCGGTGCGGACGCCGGTGACCAGGCGGCCGTCGTCGATGCTGTAGAGGCTGGCGGAGTCGGCGCCGAAGTTAGTGACCCAAAGGCTGGAGTTGTCGTGGCTGATGATGGCGCGTGACGGCTTGGAGCCGATGACGTAGGTGCCGCTGACGTCGTTGGTCCAGGTGGAGATTTCGGAGATGCTGTCGGAGTCGAAGTTGGTGGAGAAGACTTCACCGCCGTCTGGTTTGAGGGCGAGATGGGTGGGGGTTTTGCCGACGTCGAGCAGGGCTAAGAGTTGGTCGTGTTGCAGGGAGCTGTCTTGCTGGCCTCGCCAGGAGTCGGGCGTGGCGGCTAACCAGATGTCCATGACCTGATGGCCGCCGGAGCAGGCTATGAAGGCCTTGGCGCCGGAGTTGAGGTCGGATGGGGAGTTAGGGGAGATGACGACGTCGGTTGCGCCGGGGCAGCCGGTGAAGGCTTCGCGAAAGGTGAGGGGGTGGGTGAAGGAGTCGCTGATGGAATATACGGAGACGCTGCCGGCGAGGCGGTTGCTGACAACGAGGGTACGGTTGTCGGGTGAGACGCGGGCTAGGCCGGGGCCTTCGCCGGTGGCGGCTACGGCGATCTCGCGGCGGGCGTCGAGGTCGATGACGCTGACGGTGTTGGAGGCGGAGTTGGCGACGTAGGCACGCTTGCCGTCGGGGGCGACGTCGATGAAGTAGGGGGTGCGGTGGACGCCGATGGTGGCGACGACGTTGTTGCTGGTGGTGTCGATGACGCTGACGGAGTCGCTGCCGGTGTTAACGGCGTAGACCTCGTTGCGGACGGGGTTTGCGGCGATCCCGGTGGGCTGGTGGCCGACCTGGAGGAGGCGATCCTGACGCAGGTAGACGAGATCGAGCACGGCGACGGTGTTGGAGGCGCCGCCGGTGATGTAGGCGAACTCGTGATAGCCGGTGGGGTAGCTGGGGAAGGTGTTGCGATGGCAACCGGAGAGGGCCAGAGGCAGCAGCGCGAGGGCGCCGGGGAGCGTGCGGAATCTTCTTAGTCTGGAAACGCGGTTCGACACTGTTTTGGACACTGTTCTGGAGTGTATGGGGCTGTTGTAGCCTCTGCAACTCTTGGGCGTGGAAAGAAACATATTTTGCGCGGAACGCAACCTTACGAAAAGGGCTGGGTTTAGAAAATCGACACGGTAGCCCAGTACGCAGCCGCCGGTTAGGCAGAACTCTTCGGACAACGGAGCAGGGTGCAAGCCCTCTCCGTTGCTTTTTTAAGGCTTGGATTTACGCCATTGGCTGAGAATCCACAGAGCGTAGCCGAAGAGGAGCACCCAGACGACCGAGTAGGCGATGAGGACGTAGCCGATGGGGTGCAGGCGTGACAGGATTTCAATATCCACGGGGTACTCCTTCTTCCAGAAAGTTCAGAGCGAAGGCTTCAGCCTTGCGTTGGCGGCGGCGTTCTAGGGCGTAGCGGAAGACCAGCAGGAAGGTGGTGAACATGGCCCAACCGGCGATGTTCCAAAGGAAGGCGGCGTACATGTGGGGGTCGAGATTGCCGTCACCGGTAAGGACGGGGGCCGGATGCTGGGTGCGCCACCAACGGATGGACATGTAGGTGATAGGGACGTCTACCGCGGCGAAGACGGAGAGCACCGCAGCGAGGCCGTGGGTTTGTCCGCTGGAAGAGAGCCGGCGCAGCATGAGGTAGCTGACGTAGAGGAGCCAGAGGAGCAGAAAGGTGGTGAGGCGTTCGTCCCACGTCCACCAGATTCCCCAGACGGGACGCGCCCAAAGCATTCCGGTGATGAGCGTGATGCTGGCGAGGATGACGGTGATTTCGGCGGCGGCGAGGGCGAGGGCATCGGCTGCGGCGGCACGCTGTGGGTTGCGGGAGCGGTAGTAGAGGTATCCGAGCGCGCCAGCGAGGTTGATGTAGGGGAAGATCAGCGCGAGCATGGCGTTCGGTACGTGGTAGTAGAAGATTCGCTGGAGGTCGCCCATGGTGGCTTCAGTGGGAGCGATGTAGATCGCCTGCCGGAAGCCGATAGCGAGGACCGCGAAGGTGGCAAGGAGCCAGAGGATTGTGAGCGGTTTGTAAGTGCTGCGTGTCTGCACGATGGTTTCAGTTTATCGCGATCTTTGGGGTGCGCTTATCGGTGTTTGGAGAGGTGTTGTTTTCCGGCCAACGAAGGTGTTCCGGACCCTGGGGTTGGTAAGGCAAAAGCAAGAGCAACAGCCTTGAACGCAAAGGTCGCAAAGGAGAGAGCGAAGGTCGCGAAGTAAGGCGATGGGGCTCTGGCATTCGAGGTTCCCACGTCCCAGAAGCGGGACATGGGGCACCCCTTTTCTTGCGGGTGTTGGCGGAGAACGGGAGACAGCAGAGCCTGATCCTTCGGCGGGCTCAGGGCGACAATATTTATGCTGCAAATTCTAGGAACGGGGTGCTGGTTTTCAGTCTTCGCGGAGGACGAGGTCGAAGAAGAGGAGGCCTAGGGTGGTGAAGATGACGTCGTAGCCGATGAGGGCGCGGAGCCAGACGCTGGGGTCGGTTTCGCCGGTGAGGACGCTGGTGGTGGCCTGGATCATGGCTAGCAGCGCGGGTAGCGAGATGGGGAAGAGCACCAGCGGGAGCAGAAGTTCGCGGTTGCGGGTGCGCAGGCTGAGGGCAGCGAAGAAGGTTCCGTTGACTACGAGCGCCCAGGTGCCGAGAGGGAGAATCGCGAGCAGGAGCCATGTCTGGCCGAGCGGATGCAGGTTGTAGAAGACTGCGAAGACGGGAGCGAGGACGACTTCGACTGCGGTGACGAAGAGGAAGTTGGCGAGGGCTTTGCCGATGAAGAGGCTTGATGCGGGGGAGGGTGCGAGGCGTTGGGCGTCGAGGACCTGGTTGCGGAGTTCGCGGGACCAGGACTGATTGAGTGCTGTCATGGCGGCGAAGAGGAGGCCGACCCAAAGCAGGCCGCCGCTGATCTGCCGGGCGATGGAGGGGTAGGCGGTGGGGTCAAAGGCCAGAGAGAAGACGACGACCACCAGCAGCGAGAAGAAGAGCATGCCGTTGATGGAGTCCTTGGCGCGCCACTCCAAGCGCAGGTCTTTGCGCAGGTGGGCCAGGACGTATTGCGCGTAGCTCATGGTTCCATCGTAACTTGTTGGGGATTCTGTAGATGGTTGAGCGGAGATTATGCTTTCTCTGGGGCGATGGAGGCACGGCACTCGCCGAAGCCGATGGATACGTAGCCGTCCCGGCAGGCTTGCCCGCGGAGGGTTACTTCGTCGCCGTCGTGGAGAAAATGCCGCGTTTCGCCGGATGGGAGCGTGAGGGGGTTGGCGCCTCCGTGAGTTATCTCCAGTAACGAGCTGTAGCCGTCTGGCGATGGCGAGGAGATTGTGCCGGTTCCGAAGAGATCGCCGGGGAGGAGGTTGCAGCCGTTTGAGGTGTGGTGCGCTACCAGCTGGGCGGGTGTCCAGAAGAGGTTCCTCGCATTGCTTCGCGTGAGACGGAGTGGGGCCATGCCCTGGCTGCGCATCGTGGCTGAAGTCAGCAGGACTTCGAGCTGGATGTTGAGCGCGCCTGCGGCTTGATCGGACTCCGAGAAGAGATATGGGAGTGGCTGTGGATCCTTTTCAGCGCGAGGCGACTGGGCCTCACGAAAGGGCGCGAGAGCTTCCGGTGTGATGATCCAGCCGGAGATGGTGGTGTGGAAACTCTTGGCCAGGAAGGGACCGAGGGGTTGGTACTCCCAGGTTTGAATGTCTCGGGCTGACCAGTCGTTGAGCAGGCAGTACCCGGCGATGGTTTGTTCGGCTTGTTCGATTGGGATGGGGCTTCCGAGCTCGTTGCCGGGGCCGATCCAGATGCCCAGCTCCAGTTCAAAGTCGAGTCGCTGCGTTGGGCCGAAGGTTGGTGTTGCTTCGTCGGGAAGCTTGTGTTGCCCTTTGGGGCGGCGTACGGACTGGCCGGAGACTTGTATGGAAGAGCTTCGTCCGTGGTAGCCAATCGGCACCCATTTGTAGTTTGGCAGCAGAGGATTGTCTGGGCGGAAGAGCTTGCCTACGTTTTCTGCATGCACAATGCCCGCGTAGAAGTCGGTGTAGTTGCCGATGCTGGCTGGTAGCAGCAGGTCGCACGACGCGGCGGAGTGTAGAAGCTCGGGACGCTCTGTGGCTCCCTGTGAGAGAAGAGCGGAGACCGCTTTGCGAAGAGCAGTTCTGTGCGGGGCGCTCAGGGCGAGGAGCTCGTTCAGTCTATCACCGTTGGCTGCCTTGCAGGCGGTCAGAGCGTCGCTGCTTAGCAACCCGCTTTGCGCTAACGCTTGCAGCGAGAGGATGTGATCGCCGATTGCGACGCCGGCTTGTGGAATGCCGTTGGACGGTCGAAAGATTCCCAAAGGGAGGTTTTGAATGGGGAAGTCGGGATGACCGTTTGCGTCCTGCACCCAGGAGCGGAGGTGAGGGTCATGCGTCGCATCGAGTGGAGCTGGCATCAGGACTCCGCACCGGGAAGGGAGAATCGCTTCTGCAGCTTCTGGCCGTAGTCGGCGTAATCCTTTTGCATGGCTGGCGTTTCGGCGGCGTACTGCGTGACGCGCTGCATGAAGCGTGTTTCAAACATGAAGGCGAGCGTGTTCGTTAGCTTGACGGGCTTCAGGTCTGCCTGGCTTGCTTTCTCAAAGGCGTCTACGTCTGGGCCGTGCGGCAGCATGGTGTTATGCAGTGAGAAGCCACCCGGCACGAAGCCTTGCGGCTTGGCGTCGTACTGCCCGTAGATCAGCCCCATGAACTCGCTCATTACATTCATGTGATACCAGGGCGGACGGAATGTGTCTTCTGCAACGAGCCAGCGCTCGGGGAAGCAGACGAAGTCGACGTTTGCGGTGCCGGGCATTTCAGATGGCGACGTGAGTACGGTAAAGATGCTGGGATCGGCGTGATCGAATAGGAGCGGCCCCACGGGGGAAAAGCGGCGGAGGTCGTACTTGTACGGAGAGTAGTTGCCGTGCCAGGCAACGACGTCCAGCGGCGAGTGCGGGAGCGTGGTCTTCCAGAAAGATCCACCCCACTTCACGGTCAGTTCGCAAGGCTCGTCGATGTCTTCATAGGCAGCAATGGGGGTAAGGAAATCGCGTGGGTTGGCGAGGCAGTTTGCGCCGATGGGGCCGCGCTCTGGCAGGGTGAACTTGCCGCCGTAGTTTTCGCAGACGTAGCCGCGCGCCGGGCCAGCGGGTAGTTCGGCGCGGAACTTGATGCCGCGGGGAATTACGGCGATCTCGCCGGGTTCGATGTCGATGACCCCGAACTCCGTGCGCAAGCGAAGCTCCCCTTGCTGAGGCACGATGAGCAGTTCTCCGTCAGCGTTATAGAAAGTCTCCTGCTGCATGGAGCGAGTGGCGCAGTAGATGTGTGTGGCCATGCCTGCCATTGCGCCAGCGTCGCCTGCCGTTGTGATCGTATGCATCCCTTCGACGAAGGAAACGGGCACGTCAGGGGCGGGGATTGGATCCCAACGCATGGGAGCTGGAGGCAGTTCGACTTCAACGCAAGGTGCTGTGCGCCAGCTTCCTGCATCCCGCTTTTCCATGCGGCCCCAGTGCTGCACGGTAGGGCGGATACGGTAGAGCCAGCTTCTTTCATTCGCGGCGCGAGGCGCGGTGAATGGCGATCCTGAAAGCTGCTCCGCGTAGAGGCCATAGGCACAACGCTGCGGCGAGTTTCGGCCTATGGGAAGCGCTCCGGGAAGCGCCTCTGTCTCAAAGCCGTTCCCGAAGCCGGAGTTATAGCTTGTGTTGATCGCCATTGCTGCTCATGTCCTTGAGTTGCGGATTAGAGATTGCCGCGGCTGGCCTGTTCCCGCTCGATGGCTTCAAACAATGCTTTGAAGTTGCCTTTGCCGAAGCTGCGGCTGCCCTTGCGCTGGATGATCTCGAAGAAGAGTGTGGGTCGGTCTTCTACCGGCTTGGTGAAGATCTGCAGCATGTATCCTTCATCATCGCGATCTACAAGGATGCCTAGCTTCTCAAGTTCTTCGATGGGCTCATCGATCTTGCCGATGCGTTGCTGCAAGTCTGTGTAGTAGGAGTGCGGGACGGTGAGGAACTCGACGCCCTGGGCCTGCATGAGCGTGACGGTTTCGAGGATGTCCTTGGTGGCGAGTGCAATATGTTGAACGCCTGGGCCGCCGTAGAAGTCGAGGTACTCTTCGATCTGCGATTTACGTTTGCCTTCGGCCGGTTCATTGATCGGGAACTTCACGTAGCCGTTTCCGTTAGCCATTACCTTCGACATCAGTGCGGAGTACTCGGTCGAGATATCGTTGTCGTCGAAGTGCTGATAGAGGCCGAATCCCATGACGGTTTCATAGAACTTGACCCACTCGTTCATCGAGTTCCAACCGACGTTGCCGACGCAGTGATCGATGTGCAAGAGGCCGACGGGCCGCGCCACCAAGTCTTCTGTGACGGCACGGTAGCCGGGAAGGAATGGCCCTGAGTAGTCCTTGCGTTCGACGAATGTGTGCAGGGTGTCTCCGTAAGCGGCGATTGCGGAGACGACCGCCGTTCCGTGTTCGTCTGTTGTCTCGGTTGGCTCGACGACGCTGCGACCGCCGCGGCTTGTGGTCTCCTTCCAGCTTGCGCGCGCATCATCCACCCAGAGCGCGATGGAATGAACGCCGTCGCCGTGGCGCGCGATGTGCTCCGCGATAGCGTTGCCGGAGCGAAGCGGCGTGGTCAGCACGAACCGAACCTTGCCCTGCTGCAGAACGTAGCTTGCACGGTCGCGGTTTCCTGTTTCGGGTCCGGAGTATGCCACCAGGGACATGCCGAAGGCGGCGCGGTAGAAGTAAGCGGATTGGCGAGCGTTGCCCACGAAGAATTCAACGTGATCGGTGCCGCGAAGGGGTAGGAAATCGACTTTCGGTTCGTTGACCGATGATTGCGAGACAACAGGGGCTAATGTGGCCATACCATCCTCCAGAACCGGGTGGACCGCAGTGCGGCGACGCCGGGGCTCAGTGATGTCACTTTACTCGTAACGGAACGTGGCTGTCGCGGGGTACGGCTTCAAGGCCAGACAGGCTGAGAAATAAGGTACTTGGGGCTGCGCTTGCGTTGTTCTATTGAGCGGCTGAAGACACACGGTTTGCGTATGCTGAAGTGCTCAGAAACTGGTGGGATGATGGATTTGCTTGCGATGGGGTTAGGGGTGTGGTACAAACGATGTATTCAACCCGTTTCGGCGGGTCGGATTTCATGCAGAGTGGTTGAGGGACGAGCCCTGTGACGCCACGACAACCGGACAGAACAAGTACCGGTGTCAACTCTCTCCTGGAAA
>Ga0302314_10018054_pt1 | contig 11784 bp, 12 predicted proteins | sample III_Palsa_N2_3_FD_200533 | JGI IMG/M metagenome (GOLD analysis project Ga0302314, IMG submission 200533) | Peat permafrost microbial communities from Stordalen Mire near Abisko, Sweden - III_Palsa_N2_3 | ecosystem: Environmental > Terrestrial > Soil > Palsa > Peat permafrost | place: Sweden...
ACGTGGCCCTGGTCGTGGGGGCCAACGACACCGTCAACCCGGCCGCCAAGACGACGCCGGGCAGCCCGATCTACGGCATGCCGATCATCAATGCCGACGAGGCGGAGAACATCATCTTCCTGAAGCGCTCCATGCGCCCGGGGTTCGCCGGCATCGACAACGAGCTGCTCTACGACCCCAAGACGACGCTGCTCTTCGGGGACGCCAAGGACACCCTGCAGAAGCTGGTGGCGGCGGTGGCCGACGCCTGATCCGCCCGCCCGCGGCCTCCTGTCGCAGGGGGACGTGACCCCAACCTGAACCAGGTCCGCCACTACGTTGGGGAGCTATGGAAGAGGTAGTCGACGTGGTCGACGGGGACCTGGACGGCGCGCCCGGAGCGCCGACGGAGCGCCCACCGCACCCTCTGGTGGGCACCCAGCGCACTCTGCAGATCATCCTCGGCCTGTTCTGGATCCTCGACGCCGCCCTGCAATTCCAGCCCTTCATGTTCTCGAAGAGTTTCGTGAACACGTTCATCGTGCCCAACGCCGCCGGGCAGCCCACGGTGATCCGGTGGGTCATCACCAACGTGGGTCACTTCCTCGCACCGCACATCGTCGTCTGGAACACGCTGTTCGCGCTGACGCAGTTGCTCATCGGCGTGGGCCTGCTGTTCCGGCCCACGGTGCGCCCGGCCCTGGCGATCTCGTTTCCCTACGTCTTCGGGGTCTGGTTGTTCGGCGAGGGCTTCGGGTTGCTGCTGACCGGCTCGGCCACCGCGCTCACCGGGGCGCCGGGGTCGGTGCTCATGTACGGCCTCATCGGTGTCATGGCCTGGCCCCGCGCCACCCGGCGACGCGCCACCGGCACTGTCGGGGCCGACGCCCCGAAGACGGGGGTGGCGTCGTCGGCCGCCGCCCGTGGTCTCGGTGGCGCAATCACGCCCCTGGCCGTGTGGAGCGGCTTCTGGGCGCTGGCCGCCGTCCTCTTCGTGCTGCCGGACAACCGGACGCAGACGTCCATCACGAGTGCGATCACGGGCATGGCGCCCGGCAATCCGCATTGGTACAGCCAGTTCCTCACGACCACCGGCGGCCACTTTGCCTCGGTCGGAACCCAGACGGCCTGGGCGCTCGCCATCGTCTCGCTGATCATCGGGCTCGGTCCTCTCTTCGCCCGCCGCCCGGGCGTCTTTCTGGCCGCCGGCGGCGTGCTCTCCGCCCTGTTCTGGATAACCGGGCAGGGACTGGTCGGTGCGATCTTCACCGGCAGCGGGACGGATCCCAACACCGGGCCCCTGATCGTCCTGCTGGCGCTGGCCATGGTGCCGGTCGTCCGGGCCGATGCGACCTCGTCACCGCCGCTGGCGGCGTTGCTTCGGCGCAATCCCATCCTTGCCCTCGGCGGGGGGGCCGCTCTGAGCCTGGCCCTGGTGCTCAGTGCGGCGTACCCGGCCCCGGCGGCGGAGTCGACCGCCATGGCGATGTCCGGCATGGTGGGGATGTCCGGCGACACCCCGTCGAGCGACACGGCCGCCACGGCGTCGTGTACCGCCGGCAACGCGGGGACCGCCCGCTCGGGCCTCGACCTGACCAACACCCCCTACATGATCATGGGGGGCACGGCCGGCATGAACATGAACGGTGCCGATGCCTCGGCGGCGGCCGGGCTGAACACCACCAAGGCGAACTGGGACTACACGGGGCCGGCGTTGCCCACGGCGCTGGCCCAAGAGCTGCTCGCCGACGGGAAGAACGGTCCCGACCAGATCCACATGGCGGCCACCGGGTGTGCCAGCGAGCCGACCTTCTCGCAGGAGATCAACGCCACCCAGTACGTCCAGGCCACCAGCGAGACGGTGGCCCCCTACGCCGATCCGGCGGCGGCGGTGGCCGCGGGATACATGGCGGTGTCGCCCACCACCTACCCGGTCGTGTACTACGTGAACCCCGCCATTGAGGCGGCGAACGCCGCGGCCAAGCGGACGCTCAGCCCTGCCCATGTCGACGGCCTGGTCTACGCCCAGATCCCGTCGGGACAAGAGGTGCTGGCGGCCGCCATGTACGTCCTGCCCGCCACGGTTCCCAAGGCGCCGATGCCGTTCGGGGCACTGGTGCAGTGGCACCAGCGGACCGGTGTCTGCGGGCCGCTGACCGGATCGCTGACCACCCTGAACATCACAGGCACCACGCCGTGTGCCACGAGCTCGGTGCAAAAGCCCACGCCCTACCTCACCATGGTGTGGCAGGTCCCGGTGGCCGGCGGTCCCACGGCGATCCAGCCTCCGGACATCCAGATAGTGGAAGCGGCGATCATGCAGGCTGCCACCTGAGGATGAGCCTGCTGCGCCCCGTTCATCCCCGAGGGGGATGGACCGGATCATCCGGCCTTCCCTAGGCTGCAGTGCGATGACGCCGCCCTCGACCCTTGTCGGACGCGGCATGGCCGCCCTCCATGTCGATGGAAAGCCTTCGTGCAGGCCCCCGGCGACGGGAAGGCTTCTGCTGGCGACCGTGCTCTCCATCGGCGCCTCGTTGGCGGCGGACGCCGCCCTGGTCGCGCTCGGGACGAAGGTCTTCCCCTCCACCAAGGGATACGTGCACTTCGAGTTCCACGACTACGCCCGCCTGACCATCATCGGCGTCGTCATTGCCTGCGCCGCCTGGCCGGTCGTGGCGCGCCTGAGCTCGGCTCCCCGGTGGCTCTTCTTCCGCCTGGCGCTGGCGGTGACCGCGGTCCTCCTCCTGCCCGACCTCTACATCCTGCACCAGGGTCAGCCGGCCCGGGCGGTGTGCGTCCTGATGCTGATGCACGTGGCCATCGGGTTGCTCACCTACAACCTGCTGGTGCACGTGGCGCCGGTGCGGAGCAGAAGCGAGAGCAGAAGCCAGAACGGGAGCCAGCCCGCCGCCTAGCGCGGCGCGATGCGGTCCACCTCGGCCAGGACGGCGGCGCTGGGCTGCCACTTTCCCGCCGCCACATTGGCGGTGATCTGCTCGGGCTTCGTTGCTCCCGCAATTACCGAGGCGACTGCTCCATGGGAGAGCAACCAGCCGAAGGCCAGCTCCAAGACGGTGTGACCCTCGCTCCGGGCCAGCGCGTCCAGGGCGGCCACGGTAGCCAGGCGTTCGGGGGTGAGCTCGTTCTTGGCCCGCTCGCCCCAGGCGGCCATCCGGGTTCCTTCGGGAATCTCCTCGCCGGCCCGGTACTTTCCGCTCAAGAGGCCACTGGCCAGCGGGAAGAAGGGCAAGAACGCGGTCCCCGTGCGATCGCAGAAGGGGAGCACCTCGTCTTCTGACTCGCGGTAGAGCACGTTGTAGTGGTTCTGGACGCTCACGAGTCCGGGTGCGCCGTCGGCCACCGCGCTCTGGGCCTCTTCGAGCATGGTGCCGTCGAAGTTCGAGCAGCCGAACTCGCGCACCTTGCCCTCCGCCACGAGCTCGGCCAGCGCGCCCACGGTCTCGGCGATCGGCGTCTTCTTGTCCGGCGTGTGCTGCTGGTAGAGATCGATGCGGTCGGTGCCCAACCGGCGCAGGCTGTCCTCGACCGCCGTACGGATGTAGGCCGCCGAGGCGCCGCCCTCATGCCCCTCGTAGGGCACGCCGAATTTGGTGGCCAGGACGATGTCATCCCGCCTGGTGCCGAGGGCGGCGCCGAGATACTCCTCGCTCTTGGTGCCGCCGTAGATATCGGCGGTGTCGAACAGGGTGATCCCGGCGTCGAGGGCCGCATCGACCACGGCTCCGGTCTCCTTGCGCCCGATGCGCATGCCGAAGTTGTTGCAACCCAGCCCCACCACGCTGACCGTGAGCGAGCCGATTGTGCGCGTGTCCATGGGGTGAGCTCTCCTCTGTGAACGGTCGGGTGGGTACGGATGCCCGAGTCGGCAGTAGCGTACCGGCGGCACGGGCCGAACGATCCGATACGACACGAGGAGGCAGAGGATGGCACAAGGCGCGGTTGACGTGACGGTGGACGCCGCTCCGGACGCGGTGTGGGCCAAGGTGGGGGACTTCGCCGGGGTCGGGGAATTCTTCCCCGGCATCGAGTCCTTCCGGCTCGAGGGCGACGACCGGATCATTGGCATGTTCGGCATGGAGATCCGCGAGCGGCTGGTCTCGCGGGACGAGGCGACCCGCACCCTCTCGTATTCGGTGGTGGACGGGGTGCCGCTCGAGAGCCACACGGCCACCATCACCGTGGAGCCCGACGGCAGCGGCTCCAAGGTCACATGGGCCTACGACGTCGAGCCGGCGGAGATGGCCCCCATCTTCGGCGACACCTACAAGGGCGCCCTGGCGGCCGTGGAGGCGGCGTTCGCCTGAGCGTCGACCTCGAGGTGGGTCTGCGTTCCCGCTGGTCGCGTACCCTGAGGGCGTGACCGGGGCCGCGGGGGACGACAAGGCGGGCCCGGCCGCGGAGCCGGCGTTGCGGCCGCTGACCGAGGACGTCCCGCAGATCTATGCGCGCCGTCTGCCCGAACCAAGCCGCCGCGCCCTGCTCCGCCGGGGGGCCACCATCACCAAGGTCGTGGGCACGCGCTTCGCCCCGGTTGCGCTGCGCCAGCTCCGCACCATCCGCCAGGGTGCGTTGCCCGGGGTCCAGCTGGCCCGTCCGCTGCGCAAGAGCTTCGAAGACCTGGGCGGGACCTTCATGAAGTTCGGGCAGATCATCGCCTCGTCGCCGGGCATGTTCGGCGACGATGTGGCCGACGAGTTCCGCGCCTGCCTCGACACGGGGCCGGCCGTTCCATTTCCAGAAGTGCGCCAGCGGGTGGAGGAGGATCTGGGCCGCCCGCTCAAGGCGGTCTTCGCCGAGTTCGAGCCCGAGCCCATCGGGACGGCATCGATCGCCGTGGTGCACCGGGCCCGCCTTCTCGACGGGCGGACGGTTGCGGTCAAGGTGTTGCGGCCCGACGTCGAGCACGTGGTGGCCACCGACCTCGACCTCATGCAACCACTGATGGAGATACTGGTGCGCCAGACCGGAGACCAGTTGGCCGGGTCCACCCTGCAACTGCTCGATGGCTTCCGGGTGCAGATCGGCGAGGAGTTGGACCTGCGCAACGAGGCCCGCTCGCTGGCCCACTTCCGCCGCCTGCAGGACGAGTTCGACCTCAAGCTGATGGCCGTGCCCGAGCCCTATGGCGAATTCTCCGGGCGCAACGTGCTCACCATGGAGTTCTTCGACGGTGTGCCGATTGACGATCTGGCCCAGGTGGCCGACCTCGGCTTCGATCCCACACCGTTGGTGCAGGAGGTCATGCGGGCCTTCTTCCTCACCACGGTGCGCTGGGGTGCCTTCCATGGCGACGTCCACGCCGGGAACATGATGATGCTGCGCGACGGGCGGATCGGTGTCATCGACTGGGGCATCGTCGGGCGGCTCGACCCCCAGACCCACCGCTTCTTCATCTCGCTCCTCTCCGCCGCCATGGGGAACGAGGAAGCATGGACCGACGTCACGGGCTACATCACGCACGCCTACGGCCCGGCGATCGGGGAGGCGGTAGGCCTGTCCGGCGACGAGCTCACCGCGTTCGTGCGCAGCATCTTCGAGCCCGCGCTGACCCGGCCCTTCGGCGAGGTCAGCCTGGCCGGGTTGATGCAGACCATCCAGCTGCAGGTGGCCCGGGCCCAGGGGATCGAGGCCCACGCCCGCACCCTCGGGGCGATCCTCCATCGCCTGCGCTCCCAGCGGCGTATCCGGCGCATGGCCGACGAGTCCGGCGGGCTCATGTCGGACTTCGACCGGGGCACCTTCCTGTTGGCCAAGCAGCTCATGTACTTCGAGCGCTACGGGCGCCTCTTCGTATCCGAACTGCCCATCCTCAACGACCGCGCCTTCATCGGCCAGCTCCTGGCCGGGGTCGACCTGTCCGGCGCCCAGGGCCCCCTGCCCTCCAATGGCACCTAATTGGAATCTGTTCTAGTTTCACCAGGCCGCTTCGGAGCGGCCTGACACGGGGAGGTGAGGGTGGCTGACGAGGGGATCCACTACAGCGCGGACCACGTCCTGGAATATCCCTACGTGCGGTCGGTCGGGCCGGTCATCGGCGCCTTCTTGACCGGGCTGCGGGACGGGAAGGTCGTCGGCATCCGCGGCACCGGGGGCAAGGTCATCGTGCCCCCCACCGAATATGACCCCGAAACTGGTGAGGAGACCACCGAGATGGTGGACGTCGGGCCCGAGGGGACGGTGACCGCATGGTCGTGGGTGCCCCGGCCCCGCCCGAAGCATCCGCTGCAGTCGCCGTTCGCCTGGGTGCTGGTGCGCTTCGACGGAGCGGACACATCGTTCCTCCACGTGCTTCCGGCGGCCGCCAGCACCGACGTCTCGACCGGCATGCGGGTGCGACCCGAGTTCGCCCCCGAGGCCGAGCGGGTGGGCCACGTCAACGACATCCGCCACTTCGTGCCCGTCGGAGGCGCGTCGTGAGCGAGCCGGTGACCATGATGGCGGCCCCGATGCGCCTCGACTACGTCTTCACCCCCGGGGTGGCCCAGAGCAAGAACCTGCACGGGCTCGAACGGGGCGTTTTCATCGGCCAGCGCTGCCCCAAATGCAAGAAGGTGTACACGCTGTCGCGCGGTTCGTGCCCGGTCGACGGTGTCCCCACCGACGAGATCGTCGAGTTGCCCAACACCGGGACGGTGACCACCTATTGCGTGGTGAACGTGCCCTTTGCCGGACAGGCCATCGAGATCCCGTACATCTGCGGGCAGATCCTCCTCGACGGGGCCAACCTCTCGTTCATGGGGCTCATTCAGGAGATCCCGGCCGACGAGATCCGCATGGGACTGCGCGTCGAAGCGGTGTGGGTGGCCCCCGAAGACCTAGGCCCGACCATGGCCTCGGTCAAGTACTTCCGGCCGACCGGGGAGCCCGACGCCGACTTCGAGAGCTACAAGGAGTACCTGTGAGCGGCTTCCCGGATCTGACGTCGGGCAACCGACCCGTCGGCGTGGTGTCGTTCGCCCAGCACGACAACGTGCGCCGCGAGGGCGCGCACAACGAGGTCGAGATGCTCATGCCGGTGGTCGCCGAGGTGTTCGGCAACATCGGCATCACCAAGGACAACGTCGGGTTCATCTGCTCGGGGTCGACCGACTACCTGGTCGGCGGTCCGTTCTCGTTCGTCGCGGCGCTCGACGCCGTGGGCGTATGGCCGCCGCGGGCCGAGTCCCACGTCGAGATGGACGGGGCGTGGGCCCTCTACGAGGCCTGGGTCCTGCTCCAGGAGGGCGAGATCGACGCCGCCCTCGTGTACAGCTTCGGACGGTCCTCGCCGGGCAACCTGAGCGAGATCCTCGCCCTGCAGCTCGACCCCTATTACATGGCCCCCTTGTGGCCCGACCCCACCTCGCTGGCCGCATTGCAGGCTCAGGCGATGATCGACGCCGGGCTGGCCACCGAGGCCGACTTCGCCGCCGTGGCGGCGCGGGCCCGGCGTTCCGCCCTCGGCAACCCGAAGGCGCAGGTGGCGTACGACCGTTCACCCGAAGATCTCCTCACCGAAGAGTACGAGGTCGCCCCGCTACGCCGTCATGCGCTCCCCCCGTTGACCGACGGATGCGCCGCCATCGTGCTGGCCGCGGGCGACCGGGCCTACGAATGGTGCGAGCGACCGGCGTTCATCACCGGGATAGACCATCGGACCGAGGCCCACGCAATCGGGGCGCGGGACCTCACGCACTCGCCCTCGACGAAGTTGGCGGGGGAGAAGGCCGGCGTGGCCCGGTCCGGTGTCGATGTGGCCGAGCTCCATGCCCCCTTCGCCCACCAGGAGTTGATCCTGGTCGATGCCCTTGGATTGGGACCCGACGTCGACCTCTCGCCGTCGGGCGGCGCGCTGGCGGCCAACCCGATGATGTCGGCGGGCCTCATTCGCATCGGCGAGGCGGCGCGCGTCATCTGGTCGGGTCGGGCCGACCGCACCGTGGCCCACGCGACGTCGGGCCCGTGCTTGCAACAGAACCTGGTCTGCGTCCTGGAGGGTGTGTGATGTCCGAGCGCTGTGCAGTCATCGGGATCGGCCAGACCGTGGCCAAGTCAAAACGGGAAGACGTATCGATCGCCGGGCTTGTCCGCGAGGCGGCGCTCATGGCGGTCGAGGATGCCGGGCTCACGTTCGCCGACATCGACGCCGTGGTGATCGGCAAGGCGCCCGACATGTTCGAGGGCGTCATGATGCCCGAGCTCTACCTGGCGAGCGCGCTCGGCGCCGTGGGCAAGCCGTTGATGCGCGTGCACACCGCCGGGTCCGTCGGCGGCTCGACCGCCATCGTGGCCGCACACCTGGTGGCGTCGGGCATCCACAACCGTGTCCTCACGGTGGCGTTCGAGAAGCAGAGCGACTCCGACGCCATGTGGGCCCTGTCCGTGCCCCAGCCATTTTCCAGCCCCTTGCTCGCCGGCGCCGGGGGGTACTTCGCTCCCATCATCCGGGCCTACATGCACCGGTCGGGCGCACCGCGCGACATCGGCATGAAGGTGGCCGTCAAGGACCGCCTGCACGCGCTGAAGAATCCCTATGCCCACCTCCACCTGCCCGACATCTCGCTGAAGATGGTCGAGGACTCCATGATGCTGTGGGACCCCTTGCACTATCTCGAGTCGTGCCCGTCCTCGGACGGCGCCGCCGCCATGGTCATCGGGTCGGAGCGGGCCGTGGCCCAAGCCGAGTCGGACACCGGTCGGCGTCCGGCCTGGATCCACGGTATGGCCATGCGCTCGGAGCCGACGTCGTTCGCCGGCCGGGACCAGGTCAACCCCCAGGCCGGCCGGGACTGCGCGGCCGACCTCTACCGCCAGGCCGGGATCAGCGATCCCCGGGCCGACTTCGACATGGCCGAGGTCTACGTGCCGTTCAGCTGGTACGAGCCCATGTGGCTGGAGAACCTGGGCTTTTGTGCCGAGGGGGACGGATGGAAGCTGACGGATGCAGGCGCCACCTCCCTCATCGGCGGGGGTGACATCCCGTGGAACTGTTCGGGAGGCGTCCTCTCCTCGAACCCGATCGGAGCGTCGGGGATGTTGCGCTTCCTCGAGACCGCCCTGCAGATCCGGGGGCTGGCGGGTGAGCACCAGGTGCCCGACGCCCGGCGTGCCCTCGGCCAGGCCTACGGCGGCGGCTCCCAGTTCTTCTCCATGTGGGTGGTCTCCGTCGACAAGCCCTAACGGATCGGGGCCCGGCCGATATGCTCGGCGGTGCCCAGTAGCCAACCGACCAGGAGGTCGTCTGTGAAGGTCGTGGTGGACTTCGACGAGTGTGCCAGCAATGCCGTGTGCATGGGCATCCTGCCCGAGGTCTTCGAGGTGCGCGACGACGGGTATCTCTACGTCCTGAACGAGAACCCTCCCGAAGAGCTCCGGAGCAGGTTGCGCGAGGCGGTCAACGGTTGCCCGACCGGTGCCATCTCCATAGAGGAAGACTGACGCACCGCCTTTCCGCACCGCGACGCGGCACCATCGTGTGCCGCCCCCCGACATGACCGACCCCACCACCGACGTCGCCCCCCGCGTGCGCTTCGCGCCGTCGCCCACCGGGTACTTCCACGTCGGGGGGGCGCGCACCGCCCTCTTCAACTGGTTGTTCGCCCGCCAGCACGACGGGACGTTCGTCCTGCGGGTGGAGGACACGGACGAGGAGCGCAACCGCACCGAGTGGACGGACGGGATCATCGCCGCACTCGATTGGCTCGGCATGGCGCCGGACGAGGGGCCGTACTTCCAATCAGCTCAGGGCGAGGCGCACGCCGCGGCGATTGAGGCACTCTGGGAGAGCGGGGCCCTCTACGCCTGTGCCTGCACCCGGGCCGAGATCGATGAGCGCACGCGGCTGCGGGCCGCGGCCGGCGACCCGACGCCGGGGTACGACGGGCACTGCCGCGATCTGGGTCTCGACCGCGGCGAAGGTCGTGCCCTCCGCTTCCGCACGCCCGACGAAGGCAGCACCACCGTGTCCGACCTCATCCGGGGGGAGGTGGAGTTCCCCAACCGGGCCACCGAGGACTTCATCTGTGTCAAGGGAAACGGCAAGCCGCTGTTCGCGCTGGCCAATGTGGTCGACGACCGCAGCATGGCGATCAGCCACGTCTTCCGGGGCGAGGAGCACCTGCCCAACACCCCCAAGCAGATCATGTTGTGGCAGGCGCTGAACGAGGCGACCTCCTCGGACCTTGCCCTGCCGGTCTTCGCCCATCTCCCGCTGCTCGTCAACGAGCAGGGCAAGAAACTCTCCAAGCGCCGTGATCCGGTGGCGGTCGAGATGTACCGTGAACAGGGTTACCTTCCGGCGGCGTTCCGCAATTACCTGGCCCTTCTGGGCTGGAGCCCCGGGGAGGAGGAGATCGTCCCGTTGACGACGTTGATCGAGCGCTTTCGCATCCAAGACGTGCAGCGATCACCAGCCTTCTTCGACGTGCGCAAGCTGAACCACATGGACGGCGTCTACATACGTGACCTCCCCGCCGGTGCGTTCATCGCTCTCTGCCAGCCCTGGGTGAGCCCGCAGCCGGGCGAGTGGGTGGCGGGCATATGGCACGATCCCGACAGCGGGACGGCGGCGGTCGCCGAGGGCCCGCCATGGCCAGCCGATCGATTCGACCCGGCGGTGTTCGCCCGCATGGCCGAGGTGGTGCAGGAGCGCGTGTCCACGCTCGCCGAGGTGCCGGCCCTGGTCGACTTCCTCTTCCTGGCGGACCCCCCGATCGATCCCGAGAGCTGGCAGAAGGCCATCGGGCGCGACGACGTGGCGCCGGCGATCCTCACCGATGCGCTGGACGCCTACGCCACCTGCGCCTGGACGCGCGACTCGCTGCATGAGGTCACCGCCGAGATCGGGCAGGCCCACGGGCGCGCCTTGGGCAAGGCGCAGGCGCCCATACGGGTGGCGGTCACCGGGAAACGGGTGGGCCCGCCCCTCTTCGAGTCGCTCGAGGTGCTGGGCCGCGACGAGACGCGCCGCCGCATCGGCGCCGCGCTCGAACGGCTCGCGGCGCCAACCTGATGATCTTCGGACCGATCCGCCTGGCCATTCGCATCGTCTCCCTCTTGCTGGTGGCCCTCGTCATCTATCTCGCGGTCAGCCTCGTCCAGGTCTGGCTGACGTCGCGCCAGTACAAACCCCATCCGGCTGCCGCCATCGTGGTGATGGGTGCGGCGCAGTACAACGGCGTTCCCTCGCCTGATCTGCAGGCGCGCCTCAACGAAGCCGTGATCCTCTTCAAGAAGGGTTACGCCAACCTGATTGTGGTGACGGGCGGCAAGGAGAAGGGCGATCTCCATACCGAAGCCGGAACGGGTGCGACCTACCTGGCCAGCCAGGGCATCCCGTCAAGTGACATCCTGCAGGCGGGAGGCAACGACACCTACGAGAACGTGGCCGACGCCGTCCCCCTCCTCAAGGCCCGCAACGCAACCACGGTGCTGGTGACCACCGATCCGTTCCACGAGGACCGCTCCATGGCCATTTCCTCCTCGTTCGGACTGACGCCGTCGCCCACCCCCACCAAGACGTCCCCGATCAAGGGGTGGTCCACCGTGCCCTACTTCTTGAAGGAGGGCGTCGGCGTGGGCCTGGGCCGGATCATCGGCTTCAACCACCTGGAATGGCTGCACGACGCATAGGCCGACCCCGGCCGACCGGGGCCGACCGGCGCCGACCGGCGCTGACTGACCCGACAGGCTCGGCTAACCTGATCGTCCACCCATTCGGGGGTGGTGTAATCGGCAACACGACTGGTTCTGGTCCAGTTATTGAGGGTTCGAGTCCTTCCCCCCGAGCACCGGCGGAATCCT
>Ga0302314_10018055_pt1 | contig 11784 bp, 1 predicted proteins | sample III_Palsa_N2_3_FD_200533 | JGI IMG/M metagenome (GOLD analysis project Ga0302314, IMG submission 200533) | Peat permafrost microbial communities from Stordalen Mire near Abisko, Sweden - III_Palsa_N2_3 | ecosystem: Environmental > Terrestrial > Soil > Palsa > Peat permafrost | place: Sweden...
CGGGGTGCCGCCGGCGGCCAGCCAGCGGGCGATGTGCCCGCCGAGGGCGCCGGTGCCGCCGGTGATGAGCGCGCTGCCGCGCGTTGTCCAGGGCGCGGCGGTGCGGGCCGGGGCCGCGTGGGTGAGCCGGCGGCCGAAGAGCCCGGCGGTCCTGATCGCCACCTGGTCTTCGCCGCGGCCGGCCAGGACCGCGCACAGGCGGTCGGCGGCTCGCTCGGTCAGCACGGGCGGCACGTCGATCAGGCCGCCCCAGCGGTCCGGGAGCTCGAGGCCCACGACCCGGACGAGACCCCAGGCCTGGGCTTGGGCCGGGCTGGTCAGCACCTCTCCCGGGCCGGCCGCGACCGCTCCCGAGGTCAGCGCCCAGAGCGGGGCGAGCACGCCCGCGTCACCGAGGGCCTGGATGAGCGCGAGCGTGGCCGAGAGCCCCTCGGGCACCACGTCGACCCCGGGAACGGCGGTCTCGTCGAGGGCCAGCAGCGACAGCACGCCGGCGGCCGGCTGGCCGTTCAGGGCGTCGCGGATCTGCCCGGCGAGTGCATCGCGGCCGGCCTGGGCGGCGACGCCTACCGGGATGACCCGGGCGCCGCGGGCGGTCAGGGCCGCCGTGCACCGCGCGGCGAGGCCGGTTTCCGCCTGACCGGCGAGGACGAGCCAGGTGCCGTCGAGCGGGGCGGGCTCCGGGTCGGCGACCGGGGCCCAGGTGACCCGGTAGCGCCAGCCCGCGATCGTCTGCTCGTCGCCCTCGCGGCGGCGCCAGGACGCGAGCGCGGGCAGCAGCTCGGCCAGGGGCCGCTGCCCGTCTATGTCGAGCGCGTGGGAGAGCGCGGCCAGGTCGCCGCCCTCGACCGCGGCCCAGAACCGGGCCTCGGCCCCGGCGGAGGCCCCGTCCGCGCCGCCGGCGCTGGGGGTTCCTTCCGGGAGGCGCGCGGGCTGGAGCCAGTACTGCTGGCGCTGGAACGCGTAGGTGGGCAGTTCCACCCGCTGGCCGGCGGGGAGCACCGCCGTCCAGTCCACCGGCACGCCGGCGACGTGGGCGCGGGCCAGGGCGGTCAGCAGCCGGGCCGGACCGCCGCTGTCGCGCTCGAGGGTCCCGGTGATGAACGTGGTGCCGGCGCCGCCTTCGAGGGTCTCGGCGATCGCGGCGGTCAGGACCGGGTGCGGTGACACCTCGATGAAGGTCCGGTGGCCGGATTCGGCCAGTGCCGTGATGGAGTCGGCGAACCGGACTTCTTCGCGGAGGTTGGCGTACCAGTAGGCGGCGTCGAGTTCGGGGCCGTCCAGCCAGCGGCCCGCGACCGTGGAGTACAGCCGGGCCTGGCCGTGACCGGTGCCGGGGCGCAGGCCGGCCAGGTCGCGGGCGAGGACCGGCTCCAGGCTCGCTACCTGGGGTGAGTGGGCCACGAAGTCGGCGCCGGTCACCGGCCAGCGGAGCACGTGCCGGGCCGCCAGCTCGGCCTCGAGCTCGGTGAGGGTCCGGGGGTCACCGGAGACGACGGTGGCGGCCGGGCTGTTGACCGCGGCCACGTGCAGCCGGCCCTCCCACCGGGTGAGCAGCTCGCGGACGGCCGGGGCGGGCATCACGACCGACAGCATCGAGCCGGGCGCGCCGAGCCGGGAAAGGGCGCGGCCGCGGACCGCGATCAGGCGGGCCGCGTCGTCGAGTGAGAGGATCCCGGCCACGGTCGCGGCGGCGATCTCGCCCTGGGAATGGCCGACCACGGCCTCCGGGGCGACCCCGGCGGCCTGCCAGGCGGCGGCGAGCGCGACCATTACCGCCCACAGGGCCGGCTGGGCCACGTCGGCGCGGTCGAGGGTCGGCGCCCCTGACTGTCCGGCGAGTACGTCATCCAGCGCCCAGTCCACGTGGGGGGCGAGCGCGGCCGCGCACTCGGCCAGGCGGGCCGCGAACACCGGGCTCGCCTTGGCCAGCTCGGTGCCCATGCCGGCCCACTGCGCGCCCTGGCCGGGGAAGACGAAGACCACCTTGCCCGCGTCGCCGGCCGCGCCGGTGATCGTTTTGGGCGCGGGCTGGCCGGCGGCGAGCGTGGTCAGGCCGGCGGCGAGCTCGTCGCGGGTGGCGCCGGTGATCACCGTCCGGTGCTCGAACACCGACCGGGTGGCGGCCAGGGCCCAGGCCACGTCGGCCGCGCCCAGTTCCGGCCTGGCGGCCAGCCAGGCGGCCAGGCGGCTGGCCTGGGCGCGCAGGCCGGGTTCGGTCCGCCCGGCCAGGACCCAGGCCAGCGGGCCGGGGCCGAGCAGCTCGATGGGGCTGCCGTTATTGCCGTCGTCGTTGTTCTCGTCGTTGTTCTCGTCGTTGTCGTTGTCGGGTGCGTGGGGTTCCTCGAGGATGATGTGGGCGTTGGTGCCGCTGACTCCGAAGGCCGAGATCCCGGCGCGCCGCGGCTGGACGCCGGCGGGCCAGGGCACGGGGTCGGTCAGCAGCCGCACGTCCCCGGCCGACCAGTCCACGTGCGGGGACGGGACCTGGGCGTGCAGCGTGCGCGGCAGCTCCTGGTGGCCGAGAGCGAGGACCATCTTGATCAGCCCGGCTGCCCCGGCCGCGGTCTGGGTGTGGCCGATGTTCGACTTCACCGAGCCGAGCCAGAGCGGCTGCCCGTCCCGCCGGTCCTGCCCGTAGGTCGCGAGCAGGGCCTGGGCCTCGATGGGGTCGCCGAGCGGGGTGCCGGATCCGTGGGCCTCAACCACGTCGACGTCGGCCGGGCGCAGGCCCGCGTTGGCGAGCGCGGCCCGGATCACCCGCTGCTGCGACGGGCCGTTCGGCGCGGTCAGGCCGTTGGAGGCCCCGTCCTGGTTGACCGCGCTGCCCCGGATGACCGCGAGCACCGGGTGCCGGTTGCGCCGCGCGTCGCTCAGCCGCTCGACTACCAGCATGCCGGCGCCCTCGGCGATGCCCATGCCGTCGGCGGCGGCGGAGAACGACTTGCTCCGCCCGTCCTCGGCCAGGCCCCGCTGCCGGCTGGTCCAGACGAACACCGAAGGGCTGGCCGACACGAATGTGCCGCCCGCCAGGGCCACCGTGCACTCCCCCGAGCGCAGCGACTGGCAGGCCAGGTGCAGGGCCACCAGCGCGGACGAGCACGCCGTGTCCACCGTCACCGCCGGGCCCTCGAGCCCGAACGTGTACGCCACCCGACCGGACACCACGCTGGTCGTGGTCCCGGTGAGCAGGTGCGCTTCCAGGTTCTCGGCCCCTTCGGGCAGGGACACGCCGTAGCCGGTGAAGCTCGCGCCGGCGAACACCCCGGTCTGGGTGCCGCGCAGCGAGGCCGGCGGGATGCCCGCTCGCTCGAGGGCCTCCCAGGAGACCTCGAGCAGCAGCCGCTGCTGCGGGTCCATGGCCAGGGCTTCGCGCGGGCTGATGCCGAAGAACCCGGGATCGAACTCGCCCGCGCTGTAGACGAACCCGCCTTCGCGCACGTAGGAGGTGCCGGCGTGGTCCGGGTCGGGGTCGTACAGGCCCTCGGCGTCCCAGCCGCGGTCCCGCGGGAATCCCGAGATCACGTCGGCGCCCGCGGCGAGCAGGTCCCACAGTTCCTCGGGGGTGCCCGCCCCGCCGGCGAACCGGCAGCCCATGCCGACGATCGCGATCGGGTCGCTGTCGGCCGCCGCTATCGCTATCGTCCGCGGCGGCGCGGCGCTGACGCCGAGCAGTTCGGCCCGCAGGTACTCGGCCAGCATCACCGGGGCCGGGTAGTCGAACAGCAGGGTGGCGGGGAGCGTGAGCCCGGTCGCGGTGCCGACCCGGTTGCGCATGTCGACCGCGGTCAGCGAGTTGAAGCCCATCTCGCTGAACGCCCGGCTGATCTCCACGGCCTCGGGCGACGGGTACCGCAGCACCGTCGCGGCCTCGGCCCGGATCAGGTCGGTCAGCATCCGGTCCTGCCCGGACCGGGGCAGGGCCGCGAGATGGCGGCATAGCTCGGCGGCGGCGCTCGCGCTCACACCGGCCGTGGCCGGGTCGTCCCGGGCCGCGAGGGCCCGCCTGACCTCGGGCAGCGAGCCGATCAGCGGGCTCGGGCGGCGCAGGGTGAACGGCGGGGCGAACCGCGCCCAGTCCACGTCCGCTACCGTGACCAGGTGCTCCCCGGCGTCGATCACCTGGGCGAGGGCGGTGACGGCCAGATCCGGGTCCATCAGCCGCAGGCCGCGCTGCCGCAGCTGGTCGCCGTCGCTGCTGGCCGCGATCCCGTCCGCGTCGAACGGCCCCCAGGCCACCGACGTGGCCGCCAGGCCGCGGGCGTGCCGGTTCTCGGCCAGGGCGTCGAGGAACGCGTTCGCGGCCGCGTAGCTGGCCTGCCGCACGCCGCCGATCGCACTGGCGACGGAGGAGAACAGGACAAAGGCGTCCAGGCCGAGGGCGGCGGTCAGCTCGTCCAGGTAAGCCGGGCCGGCCGTCTTGGCCGCCAGGACCCGGGCCAGCCGGGCGGTGTCGAGGGTCTCGATCGGGTCGTCGTCGAGGACGTCGGCGACGGCGCAGAGCACGGCGGTCAGTGGCGGCCCGGCCGCGGTGGTCCGGGCGACCACGCCGGCGACCGCCGCCCGCCGGGTGCAGTCGCACGCGATGACCTCGACCGCGGTTCCCGCCGCGGCCAGGGCGGCGACCAGGGCCGGGATGCCGGGGGCGGCCGGCCCGGACGCGGAGGCGAGCACCAGCCGGGCGGCGCCCCGGCCGGCCAGCCAGCGGAGCACGGGTCCGCCGAGCGCCTGCGTCCCGCCGGCTACGAGCACGGTGCCTGATGGGGCCCAGGACCCGGTGCTTCGCGGCTGGGGGGCACGTTCTAGGCGGCGGGCGAAGGCTCCGGCCGCCCTGATGGCGACCTGGTCCTCGCCGTCCTCGCCGCGGCCAGCGAGCACGGCGCAGAGCGTTTCCGTGGCTTGGTCGTCGAGTGCCGACGGGTCGAGTGACGGGGGCAGGTCGATCAGCCCGCCCCAGCGGCTGAGGTACTCCACCGCGGCGACCCGGCCGAGGCCCCAGACGGGGGCCTGCGCGGGCCTGGTCACCGCGTCGCCCGGGACGGCGGCCACCGCGCCGCTGGTCACGGCCCACATCGGCGCGTCGACCCGCGCGTCGCCAAGCGCCTGGATCAGGGTCAGGGTGGCGGCTAGGCCGGCGGGCACGGACGGGAATCCCGGCTCCGGGGCCTCGTGCGGGGCCTCGTCCAGGACCTCGTCCAAGGCCAGCAGGGACAGTACGCCCGCCGCCGGCTGAGGGGCGTCCGCCAGGGCCTGGCTGATGCGGGCGGCGACCTGTTCCCGGCCGGTTTCGCCCGGGGCGAGCTGGAGGGTGACGACCTGGGCGCCGTGCGCGCGGAGCGCCACCGTGCAGGCGGTGGTGGTGTTGGCGGCGGCGCTGTCGTGGGCGGTGATGTCGTCGCCGGTGTTCTCGTCACCGGCGTTCTCCGCAGCGGCGTCTCGGGCGGGGAGCACGACCAGCCAGGTGCCGGTGAGCCCGGCCGAGGCCGGGGTGGCGGCGGGCACCCAGGTGACGGTGTAGCGCCAGGGGGCGACGGCCGCGTCGCTGTCTTGCCCGTCTTTCGCGGCCGGGGCTGGCGTGGCCCCCGGGGACGGGAACGTCAGCCAGTACCGCTGGTGGTCGAACGCGTAGGTCGGCAGCTCCACGGTGCGGGCGGGCGGCAGCACCGCGGCCCAGCTGACGCCGACGCCGGCCACGTGGGCGGCGGCCAGGGAGTCGAGCAGCCGCCGCGGGCCGCCGTCGCCACTGCCGAGGGTGCCGGTGATCAGCGCCTTTTCCGCCGCGGTGCCCTGGAGGTTCTCGGCGATCGCGGTGATCAACACCGGGTGCGGCGACACCTCGATGAACGTCCGGTGCCCGGTGCCGGCCAGGGCCAGGACCGAGTCGGCGAACCGGACCTCACGGCGGGCGTTGGCGTACCAGTACCCGGCGTCCATCTCGGGGCCGTCGGCCAGCTGGCCGGTCACGGTGGAGAGCATGGGCACCCGCCCGGCCACTGGGCGGATCCCGGCCAGCTCCCGGTCGAGGACGGCGGCGAGCTCGGTGACCTGGTCCGAGTGGGCGACGAACCCGGTATCGGGCACCGGCCAGCGCAGCACGTGCCGGGCCGCCAGCTCGGCCTCGAGGCCGGCCAGGGCTTGCGCGTCACCCGACACCACGGTCGCGGCCGGGCTGTTGACGGCCGCGACCGACAGCCGGTCCCGGCCGGCCAGGAGCTCACGGACCGCCGCTTCCGGCATCACCACCGACAGCATCCGGCCGGAGCCGCCGATGGCGGCGAGCGCCCGGCTGCGCACCGCGATGACCTTGGCCGCGTCGTCCAGGGTGAGGATCCCGGCGACGGTGGCGGCGGCGATCTCGCCCTGGGAGTGCCCGGCGACCGCGTCCGGCAGCACCCCGGCCGCCTCCCAGGTCGCGGCGAGCGCGACCATGACCGCCCACAGCGCCGGCTGCACCACGTCCGCCGCTTCCAGGCCCGGCGCTCCGGGCGTCCCGGCGAGCACGTCGGTCACCCGCCAGCCGGTGTGGGGCTCGAGCGCCCGCGAGCACTCGGCCAGCCGGGCCGCGAACACCGGGCTGGCCTCGGCCAGCTCCGTTCCCATCCCGGCCCACTGGCTGCCCTGCCCGGGGAAGACGAACACCACCTTTCCGGTTCCCGCGGCCCCGGGTACCCCGGTCGCGACCCGCGGCCCGGGTTGTCCGGCGGCCAGGCCCGACAGGCCCGACAGGCCCGACAGGCCCGACAGCAGCTCGTCCCGGCTGGCGCCGGTGACCACCGCCCGGTACTCGAACAGCGACCGGGTGCTCGCCAGGGACCAGCCGACGTCCTGGGGGCTGAGCTCCGGGCGCGCCGCCGCCCACTCCGCGAGGCGGCCCGCCTGCCCGGCCAGGCCGTCCGCGGACCGCCCGGACACCGGCCACGCCCATACCCCGAGGCCGGCGGCGAGCACCGGCGGTCGCGCCTCTACTGGAGTCTCGCCGTCCGCCTCAGCGGGTTCGGTCTCGGCTGGTTCCGCTTGCGCGGGTTCCGCTTCCGCGGGTTCCGGGGCCGGAGCTTCCTCGAGGATGACGTGGGCGTTGGTCCCGCCGATACCGAACGCCGACACCCCGGCCCGCCGGGGCTGCCGGTCATCGGTCCACGGTGTCTGCTCGGTGAGCAGCCGGACTTCGCCCGCGGACCAGTCCACGCGGGGCGAGGGCTCGGCGACGTGCAGCGTGCGCGGCATTTCCTTGTGCCCTAGGGCGAGCACCATCTTGATCACGCCGGCCGCGCCCGCCGCCGCCTGGGCGTGGCCGATGTTCGACTTCACCGACCCGAGCCACAGCGGCCGGCCCTCGGGCCGGTCCTGGCCGTAGGTCGCGAGCAGCGCCTCGGCTTCGATCGGGTCGCCGAGCGCGGTACCCGAGCCGTGCGCCTCCACGACGTCGACCTGGTTGGCCCGCACCCCCGCGCTTTCCAGGGCCGCGCGCATCACCCGCTGCTGCGACGGGCCGTTCGGCGCGGTCAGGCCGTTGGAGGCCCCGTCCTGGTTGACCGCGCTGCCCCGGATGACCGCGAGCACCGGGTGCCGGTTGCGCCGCGCGTCACTCAGCCGCTCGACCACGAGGACCGCGGCGCCCTCAGCCCAGCCGGATCCGTCGGCCCCGGCGCCGAACGACTTGCACCGGCCGTCGGCGGACGCGCCCCGCTGCCGGGAGAACCCCACGAATACCCCGGGCTTGGCGAGCACGGTGACGCCGCCGGCCAGAGCCAGGCTGCACTCGCCGCCGCGCAGCGCCTGGCAGGCCAGGTGCAGGGCCACGAGCGAGGACGAGCACGCGGTGTCCACCGTCATCGCCGGGCCCTCGAGCCCGAGCGTGTACGCCACCCGTCCCGACACCACGCTGGTCGCCACGCCGGTCACCAGGTGCCCTTCGAGGCCGCCCGCTTCCGGTGCCGGGTCCGCGCCCGGCGCGGCGCCCCAGCCGGCCGAGGCCGCGCTCGCCCCGTACCCGGTGGCGAAGGCGCCCGCGAACACCCCGGTCTGGCTGCCGCGCAGCGCCCGCGGGTCGATGCCCGACCGCTCGACCGCTTCCCAGCAGACCTCGAGCAGCAGCCGCTGCTGCGGGTCCATGGCCAGGGCCTCGGGCGGGCTGATCCCGAAGAACCCGGGGTCGAACTCCGCCGCCTCGTGAAGAAACCCGCCGTGGCGCACGTAGGAGGTGCCCGGGTGATCGGGATCGGGGTCGAACAGTCCCTCGATGTCCCAGCCGCGGTCGGCGGGGAAGCCCGAGATCGCGTCGGTGCCGTCGGCCAGCAGCCGCCAGAAGTCTTCGGGAGAGGCGACGCCGCCGGGGAACCGGCAGCCGATGCCTACGATCGCGATCGGCTCGCTGCCCCGGTCTTCCAGCTCGCGAACGCGCCGGCGGGCCTGACGCAAGTTAGCGGTGACGAGCTTGAGATAATCACGCAGTTTATCTTCGTCAGCCATTAATTTTCGCCATTTCCCGATCGGCCACTGAGCACCATTATTCGAATCCAACGGCTGCGGGCCAAGGGCGGAACTTACCCGGCCGTTAGGATGCTAACTGCCTGCCGCGACAGGGGGCAACAGCCCGCAATCGCGCTTACTTGATCGCCTGTTCAACTGCGCCGCGGCATCACTTGAGCACCGGCGAGGAACAGGAATTAAAAGGACAGTAACTTCCGGTGAATATTCTTCGGCCGGGCAAATGATTTAGGGCGCGGCGAGGCCGGCGAACTGGCTGTTGTAAAGCTCGTGGTAGGCGCCGCGGCGGAACAGCAGCTCGTGGTGACCGCCCTGCTCGACGACCCGGCCGTCGGCCATGACCACGATCGTGTCGGCGTCGCGCACGGTCGACAGCCGGTGCGCGATCACGAAGCTGGTCCGGCCGGCCCGCAGGCGGATCATCGCGTGCTGGATCAGCGCCTCGGTGCGGGTGTCGACGCTGCTGGTGGCCTCGTCCAGGATGAGGATGCCGGGGTCGGCGAGGAAGGCCCGGGCGATGGTCAGCAGCTGCTTCTGGCCCGCGGAGATGCCGGAGGCCTCGCCGTCGAGGACGGTCGCGTAGCCGTCGGGCAAGGTGGCGACGAAATCGTCAACGTGGGCGGCCCGGGCCGCGGCCTCGATGTCCTCGTCGCTCGCGCCGGGCCGGGCGTAGGCGATGTTCTGCGCGATCGTCCCGCCGAACAGCCAGGCGTCCTGCAGCACCATGCCGAAGCACTGTCGTACCTGGTCGCGGCTGAGGTCCCGGTAGTCGATGCCGTCGAGCAGGATCTGGCCGCTGTCGATCTCGTAGAAGCGCACGAGCAGGTTGACCAGGGTGGTCTTGCCGGCCCCGGTGGGGCCGACGATCGCGACGGTCTGGCCGGGCTCGGCCTCCAGCGTGAAGTCCTCGATCAGCGGGGTGTCGGCCGCGTAGCGGAAGCACACGTGCTCGAGCCGGACGCTGCGGGCGGCCGGGTGAGCCCACTCGACCGACGCCCCGCCGACGATCGCCGTCTCCTCGGGCGCGTCCAGGAACGCGAAGACCCGCTCGGCCGACGCGAGCCCCGACTGGACCGAGTTGAGCTGGCCGGCGAACTGGGCGATCGGCGTCGAGAGCTGCCGCGAGTACTGGATGAACGCCTGCACGGCGCCGAGCGAGATGGCGCCGGTCGCCACCCAGTACCCGCCGATGACCGCGATGGCCACGTAGTTGATGTTGCCGACGAACATGACGATCGGCAGGATGATCCCGGACAGGAACTGGGCGCGGAAGCTGACCCGCGCGAGCCGCTGGTTCCGGCCGCGGAACTCTTCCTCCATCTGCCGCTGCTGGCCGAACGCCAGGACCAGGGCGTGGCCGGCGAAGCTCTCCTCGACGAGGCCGGTCAGCTGCCCGGTCTGCTCCCACTGGGCGTCGAACCGGGACTTGGACCGCCCGGCGATGAGGGACGCCGCGACCAGGACCAGCGGGATGCTGACCAGTGAGATCAGGGCGAGCAGCGGGTTGATCACGAACATGATGACCAGGACGCCGAGCATCGCGAAGGTGAGGGTGGGCAGCTGGCTGAGCGCTTCCTGGAAGGCCGTGTCCACGTTGCCGACGTCGTTGGCGACCCGGCTGAGGAGGTCACCGTGCGGGTTCTGGTCGAAGTACCTGAGCGGAAGGCGGCCGAGTTTGTCCTCGACCGACCGGCGCAGCCGGTACGCGGTGCGCTCGGAGATGCCCGCGAGCAGGTAGCCCTGGCACCAGCCGAGCGTCGAGCTCAGCGCGTAGAGCACGGCCGCGAGCACGAGCACGAACCCGAGCGCGGAGAAGTCGACGCCGGCTCCCGGCTGGACGTGCATCGCGGCGAAGATGTCGGCGAGCGACCCGTGGCCGCGGGCGCGCAGCAGGGCGATGGACCGTTCCCGGGACACGCCCTGCGGCACGAGCTTGCTGACGATGCCGTCGAACAGGATGTTGGTGGCGATGCCGAGGATCGCCGGGCCGGCGACGAAGCTGCCAACGGAGAACACGCACAGGAAGGCAACCGCGATCAGCTTGCCCCGCTCCGGGGCCAGCAGGCCGGCCACCCGGGCCGCGGTCCGCTTGGGCTGGTCGTCCGCGGGCTGCTGACTGGTCATACGGACGCTCCCTCGCCTAGCTGAGACGCGACGATTTCCTGGTAGGGAACGCAGTCGGCGAGCAGCTGCTCGTGGGTGCCGAGGCCGACGACGCTCCCGGCGTCGAGCACGATGATCTGGTCGGCGTCCATGATCGTGCTGACCCGCTGCGCGACGATGACCACGGCGGCGTCGGCCGTCGCCGCGCGCAGCGCCGCCCGGAGGCGGGCGTCCGTGACGGGGTCGAGAGCCGAGAAGCAGTCGTCGAGGAGGTACAGGCGCGGCTGCCGGACGAGGGCGCGGGCTATGGACAGGCGCTGCCGCTGCCCGCCGGAGACGTTGGTGCCGCCCTGGTCGATGGGAGCGTGGAGCTGCCCGGGCATGCTGGCGACGAAGTCGCGGGCCTGGGCGATGTCGAGCGCGCGCCACAACTGCTCGTCGGTGGCGTCGCCGCTGGCGAACCGCAGGTTGCTGGCGACCGTGCCGGCGAAGAGGAACGGCGTCTGCGGAACCAGGCCGATCCCGGCCCGCAGCGACTCAAGCGGCTGCTGGCGGACATCGGTGCCGCTGACCAGCACGGCGCCGTCGGTAACGTCGAGGAACCGGGCGATGAGGTTGAGCACGGTGGTCTTGCCGCTGCCGGTGCCGCCGATGATCGCGCTCGTCTGCCCGGCCCGGAAGGCGAACGTGAGGTCGTGCAGCACCGGGCGCTCGCTGCCGGGGTAGCCGAAGCCGGCTTGCCGGAACTCCACGTCGCCGGTCGCCCGGGCCGGGATGACCGGGCGGGCCGGCTCGGCGATGGCCGGGACGACCTCGAGCACCTGGTCGATCCGTTCCGCGCTGGCCATGGCGTGGGGCATGAGGATGACGACGAGCAGGGCCACGACGATGTACGCGAGGATCTGCATGATGTAGAGCACGAACGGGGTCAGGGTGCCGATCGGCATCGATCCCTCGCTGACCAGGCGGCTGCCGAACCAGATGACGGCCACGGTCAGCAGGCTGGTCAGCCCGGTCGCGACCGGGAACAGGATCGCGATGATCCGGTCGATCCGCAGCCCGGTCCTCGTCATGTCGAGGTTGGCCCGCCCGAAGCGGTCCTGCTCGAAGCGGGTGCGCAGGAACGCGCGGACGACCCGGACGCCGGTGATCTGCTCGCGCAGCACCGCGGTGATGCGGTCGATCTTGCCCTGA
>Ga0302314_10018057_pt1 | contig 11783 bp, 12 predicted proteins | sample III_Palsa_N2_3_FD_200533 | JGI IMG/M metagenome (GOLD analysis project Ga0302314, IMG submission 200533) | Peat permafrost microbial communities from Stordalen Mire near Abisko, Sweden - III_Palsa_N2_3 | ecosystem: Environmental > Terrestrial > Soil > Palsa > Peat permafrost | place: Sweden...
ACTCATCGTCCGCCGCGGTGAGCACCTCGACGCCGTTCGCCGCGAGAACCTCGAGTGCGCTCGCGAACGCCGGCGCCGACAGCGCGTGGGTATCGAACCCGATGAACAGCGGCCCGTCGATGCTTCGCTGCCGCCGGTACGCGCAGATGGCCTGGGTGACGGCGAGCACGTGGTTCTCGTTGAACCCCACGCTGAAGGAGCTCCCGCGGTGTCCGGACGTGCCGAAGGCGACCCGCTGAGCGGCGATAGCCGGGTCGGGCTTCATGCTGTAATAAGCCGTGATCAGCCGCGGCACATCGACCAGACGGTCGGCCGGCGCCGGTTTGCCGGCAAGCGGGTCCAGGCGGACGCTCACGAGCGCGTGCTCATGTGGTGGCGAGCGTCTTGCTCTTGTCTGCGATGCTCTGCATGAGCTCTTTCCAGGACTTTACGAAGGACTCCGCACCTTCCAGCTGCAGTTTTTTCGCGAGCGCGTCCACGTCGACGCCGGCTGCGGCGAAGCGCGCGATGACCTGCTCCGCATCGCCGCCGTCGGCGGCGAGCGCCGTCAGCGTCGCGTTCCCCTTGCCTGCGGCAAGCGCGGCGAGGGTTTTCTCGGGCATGGTGTCGACCGTGCCGGGGGCCGCCAGCGCCTCGACGTACAGCGTCGGCGAGGCGTTCGGATCCTTGGTGCCCGTACTCGCCCACAGCATGCGCTGCACCCGTGCTCCGGCGGCGGCGAGTGCGCGCCAGCGCGGAGTCTGCACGAGATCGTTGTGCGCCTTGTACGTGCGCGCCGCTATCGCGATGCCGAGACGGTTGCGCAGATCCGCGGGCACCTTGTCCGCGACCGCCTTGTCCCAGCGGCTGACGAAGAGCGACGCCACGGAGCTGCTCGTCCGCACGTCGAGCTTGGCGGCGATACGGCGCTCGAGACCGCGCATGTAAGCTTCCGCCACGGCGAGGTACTGCTCGCGCGAGAACAGCAGGGTGACGTTAACAGGGACGCCCGAAAAGATCGCTTCCTCGATCGCGGGCACGCCGGCGGGGGTGCCGGGGATCTTCACGTACAAATTCGGCCGGTCGGCCAGCTTGTGGATGCTGCGCGCCGCCTCGATGGTGGATCGCGTATCGTCCGCGAGCAGCGGGGACACCTCCATCGAGACCCAGCCGTCGACCCCTTCGGTACGGTCGAATACAGGACGAAACAGGTCCGCCGCGCGCTTGAGATCCTCGAGCGCCAAGTCAACGAACAGTCCCTCGCCCTTGGCGCCGGCCTTCGCTTTCTTGCGGATGCCGTCGTCGTAGAGCGAGGAGCCGCCGATGGCCTCATCGAAGATGGTGGGATTGGACGTCAGTCCCGTAACCGAGTACTCCTTGATGTAACGGCTCAAGGTCCCATCGTCGAGGATGCCGCGGGTGATGTTGTCGAGCCAAAGACTCTGGCCGAGATCGTGCAATTGCTTGGGAGTACTCATGGTTGTACCTCGAAGTCTGATGAATGAAGGTTGAGCAGGTCGCCGATGCGCTCGATGACGCGATCGGGCGGGGGTTGAACGGAATTGGACCCGGGCGCCAGCGCATAGTGCCCCTGACGGACGAATACGGTGGTCAGCCGCTCCTTGAGCTGACTCTTCATCGCGGCGAGCAGATTCGGCTTGTCGTCCACCACCACGTAGTGCGCAGCCGGGTAGCGGCGTTGAACGTGATCCAGCACCTTCTCCTTGTGAATGTAGATCAGCACGGCGCCCTCCACGGCGTTCCAGATGCCGGCATGTTTGATCTTGCGCGGCTGGAATACCACGTCCCCGTCGGACAATATCACCGGACGCCCCAGCGTGCGCAGGTGCGCGATGGCCTGCAGCGCCTGCGGGTAGAGCAGATTCGAGAACTGGTATTCGAGCAGGAAGTCGGACATGCCGAGAAAGCGCGGGTCGTCGTCGAGTCCGTCGCGGAATAATTGCAAGCTCCCCAGATAGTCGGCGAAGCCGGCCTTCGCGCGCAACTCCTCGAAAATACCCCAGTAGCGCTTGCGTGCCTCGAGCCCGAAGTCCGATTCGATGCGTTTGCCGAGATCGGCGCCGAAACGGTCGTTGTCGAGCAGCGTATCGTCGACGTCCAGCAGAAACACGGTATCGGCGCTCAGCATGGCGAGGATGCCTCGGCTTTCGGATCGTGCCAGCCGCCGCCGTCCTCGATCACGGCGTTCGCCTCCGGCGGACCCCACGTGCCGGGATCGTATTGCACCACCGGCGCGGGGTTCTGCAGCACGGGATCGACGACCCGCCAAGCGGCCTCCACGGCGTCGCCGTGCGTGAACAGGGTGCCGTCGCCGCGCACGGCATCGCCCAGCAGCCGTTCGTAGGGCGACTTGTCGCTCTGGGTGTGATGCCGCGCGATGAGCTCGACCGGCTCGCCGCGCATCTCCTCGCCGCTGCGCTTGACGAGCGCGCCCGCGCCGATCACCACCTCGGGGCTCAAGCGGAACCGAAAATAGTTGCAAGGCATGGTGTCGCTCGCATCGAAGACGGCGAGCGGCGGACTCTTGAGAGTCACGCGAACTTCCGTCGCCGTGATGGGCAGAGACTTACCGGTACGGATGTAGAACGGTACGCCTTCCCATCGCCAGCTGTCGATATACACCCTCAAGGCGGCGAAGGTTTCCACCTGCGAGTCCTTGGCGACGCCTTTTTCGTCGCGATAGCCGCGGAACTGCCCGCGCACGACCTTCTTCGGATCGAGCGGCCGCATCGCGCGGAACAGCCGCAGCTTCTCGGCCTGGCGCGCCTGCGGATCGTGGTTGCCCGCCGGCGGGTCCATCGCGAGCAGGGAGGTCACTTGCAGCAAATGATTCTGCACCACGTCGCGCACTGCGCCGACCTCTTCGTAGAAAGCGCCGCGGCCCTGCACGCCGAACGCCTCCGCCATGGTGATCTGCACGTCCTGCACGTGCTCGCGATTCCAGATGGGCTCGAGAAACCGGTTCGCGAAACGGAAGTAGAGGAGATTTTGCACCGCCTCCTTGCCGAGGTAATGGTCGATACGAAAGATGGACTCCTCGGGGAACACCGCGAGGAGCGTGACGTTGAGCGCCTGGGCGGACGCCAGATCGCGGCCGAAAGGCTTCTCGACGATGACGCGCGCGTCCTTGGCGCTGCCCGAATTGGCGAGCCCCTGGACGACGCTGCCGAACATGCTCGGCGGAATGGCGAGGTAGTGGATGGGCCGCTTGGCGAGTCCGAGCTCCTTGCGCAGCTTGCTGTAGGTCTCCGGGTCGGTGTAGTCGCCGTTGACGAAGCGCAGCTGAGCCTTGAGCTTCGCGAAAGCCTCGGCGTCGAACTTGCCTGCATGCTCGAGACTTGCTTGCGCGCGAGCCTGAAGCTTCTCGAGTGTGAGACCCGAGCGTCCCATGCCGATGATGGGAATGTTGAGCCCATCGCGATTGACCAGGGCGTTGAGCGCCGGAAACACTTGCTTGAAGGCGAGATCGCCCGTCGCGCCGAAGAACACGAAGGCGTCGGATTCGAGTGTGCTCATCGCTAAATTCTCCGCTCGCGGCGCAGCTGCTCGAGCTCTTCGAGCAGCTCCAGTACGAGCGCTACGCCGGCAACGTTGATTCCCAGATCGCGCTCCAGGCGCAGCGCGATGCGGGCCCGCCGTACTTCCGTACCATGAAAGCGCCACTCGGTCTTGTCGATCTCGATCACGCTGATTTCGCCCCGCGTGCCGAGCACCCCTTCCTCCACCAGCTCGACGATGTGCTGTTCCTCCACGGCGAACATGCGGCACAGATCCGCAACGCTCAGTTCGTCCCTTTCCTCGAGGATATCACCGGACAGAAAATGCTCTTCGGATGTCGGCATGATTACACTCCGAGACTGGCACGGGGATTGAACGGCAACGCCTCCGCGAGCGCGCGGTAAGCGGCTTTGCCCTTGTCGTCGGTCGCTTGCGGCAGGGCGATTTGCAGCACGGCGTAAAGATCTCCGGGCGGCGAGGCGGGAATACCCCGCCCCCGCAGGCGCAGCTTCGTCCCGGCCTGCGATCCGGGAGGAATCTTCAGCTCCACCACGCCGCCGGGAGTCGGCGTCTTCACGGCGGCGCCGAGCGCGGCTTCCCAGGGCGCCACGGGCAGCTCGACATACAGATCGCGGCCCTCGACTCTATACACCGGGTGCGGCTGAAATTCGACTTCGACGTACAGGTCGCCCGCCTTGCCCTCTCCTGGCGGCGCCGCCCCCTGGCCGGCAAGCCGAATGGTCTGCCCGGGCAATATGCCTTTCGGTACGCGTACGTTGAGAACGCGCTCGCGTGTGCTGATTCGGCCTTCGGAGTCGATCTCAGGAACGCGCAGGGTAAGGCTTCTCGATCCGCCTTCCAGCGAGGCCTCCAGATCGAGGAGCACCTTGGCGTGGTGGTCCTCGCCGTGCCCGGGATCGAAGCCGCGCCGCCCCGCGCGGCCCGCGCCTGCGCGGGCCCGCCCGAAGAGGGACTCGAAGAAATCGCTGTAGTCTCCGCCTCCCTCTGAAGGCCCGCCGCCGCTGAACTCGAATCCCGTCCCGAAGTCCGGGGGCGGACGAAAATCCTGGCCGGGCCGTGGTCCCGATCCGAGCTGATCATAGGCCGCGCGCTTTTCGGGACTGCGCAGCACTTCGTACGCCTCGCCCAGGTCCTTGAAGCGGGCCTCGGCGTCGGGTTCCTTGCTGACGTCGGGATGGAATTTCCGCGCGAGTTTGCGATAGGCCTGCTTGATCTGGGCCTCGGTCGCGTCGCGCGCGACACCCATGACCTTGTAATAATCCTTGAAGTCCACCGGGCACCTGTCGTGAGAGCAGTGAAGGATACTATGCGCACATGGCAGTCGATTGAATCATCCTCTGGTGCACCTTGTAGGCGGGTTCCTACGCCTTCGCGACTCGAGCCGGCCGCGCCGCCGCTAGAGCTGATAGGCGAGAGTAAGCACCAATCCCTCCGCGAGATCTCGCCACAAGCCCGGTGCGCGCGCGTCGAATGGGTCCGCTTCCGGCATCAGGTCGGTGATCCAGTTCGCGAGCCATTCGATCTCGCGCTTGCCATAGAACACGATGGCCGATTCGTAGTTGAGCAGCAGACTCCGCGAATCGAGATTGGGAGAGCCGGAAAGGGCGAGGCCGTGATCGAACACCACAGCCTTGGCGTGGTTCATGGTGCGCAGCAGGTGAATCGATACGCCGGCGGTCGCGAGCGCCCGCAACGACCGGTTGCGCACGAAATCCGCGAGGCGATGATTCGATTTCGCGGGTATGCACAGATGAACTTTGACGCCGCGCCGCGCGGCGAGGCGAATGGCCGTCTCGAGGCTCGCATCCGGCACGAAGTAAGGCGTCACGGCGAGCATGCGCTCGGTGGCGTGAAAGCACGCGTCGATGAGCACAGCTCTCACGGTGTCCTCGGTCTGATCAGGTCCGCTCGGCAGAAATTGTGCGCGGCCGGCCAGATCGTCATCGGCGGCGGCGACCGCACGGGCCGCCGGCTTGCCGCCCGCGGCCACCCAATCGACCTCGAACTGATTCGCCGCGGACGCGGCCACCGGCCCATCCAGATCGAACGACAAGTCTCGCCAGGGCGGCAATCCCGGTGTCCCGCAGAAATATTCGGCCGCTAGATTGCGTCCGCCGGTCCACAATCGTTCGCCGTCGGCGACGACCCACTTGCGATGATTGCGCAGGTTCCGGGGTCCCTGAGTTTTGCGCGCCAGCAGCGGCGAGAACACGGCCGTCTCGGCGCCGCCCTCGCGCATGCGCCGGAACCAATGGCTCGGCAGGAATATCGCGCCCACGCCATCGATGAGAAATCGCACCCGCACACCGCGCGCGACGCAGGCGATCATGCGGGCCGTGACGTCCTCGCCGAACGGATCATCGCCCAGCATGTAGGTGCACAGGTCGAGGCGCCGTTCGGCGCCATCCATGAGCTCGAACAACGCGCTCGCTGCCTGCGTACCGTCGGTGTGCATACGCACGCGCGCGGGGGCGGGCGCCGGCAGCCCGAAGCTCTCGATCAACGACTCCGCCCAGTGCGTCGCGCTCGACGGTCCGATGAGGCAAGGCGTGGTCTTGCGCGACAGCTTGCGGCGGCCGAACAATAGATAGGTGGGAAGCGCGACGTAAGGCAGCGCGATCATGGCGAACACCCAGGAAATCGCGACGGACGGCGGCCGCCGCTCGCGCTCCAAGCGCGTGGTCAGCACGTAGGTGAGCAGGGCCAGCATGATGGCCAGCGAGTGCAGAGTGATACGGGGAAACCAGTCCGTCACAACCGTCCTTGCGTCCTTGGGATCAGGCGAGCAACCGGCGCAGCACGCCCGGCAACAAATCCGGCAGATCTTCAGCGAGCAGCCCCGGCCCGAAGTCGCTTGCCGCGGCCCCATGCAGCCAGACGCCTGCCGCCGCGGCTGCGAACGCCTCCATGCCTTGCGCCAGCAATCCGAGAATCATGCCGCCGAGCACATCCCCGGAGCCCGCCGTCGCGAGCGTTGAAGGCGCATTCGAATTGATCACCGCCCGGCCGTCGGGCGCGGCGACGACGGTGTCCGCGCCCTTGAGCACGATCACCGCGCCGCTGGTGCGCGCCGCGGCACGTGCGCGAGACAGCTTGTCCCCGGAGGCGTCGAACAGGCGCGCGAATTCACCGTCGTGAGGCGTGAGCACGCACGGTCCGGCCACTGCGCCGAACAGAGTCTGGCGGTCCTGTGCGAAAGCGCTGATGGCGTCAGCGTCGAGCAGCACCGCGCGGCGCGTCGCGAGCATCGCGAGCGCGCGGCCTTGGGTTGCCGCATCTACGCCCGCGCCCGGTCCGATGAGCAGCGCATTGAAGCGCTTATCCGCGAGGAGCTTGCCGAGATCCGCGGGCGTGGGAGCTGCCCGCACCATGATGCTCGTCAGCGCGGCCGCGTAGATCGGCAGCGCCTCGGCCGGAACCGCGATCGTGGTGAGCCCTGCGCCCGCGCGCGCCGCGGCCCGCGCCGCCATGCGTGCGGCGCCGGTGGTGGGATAGCCGCCCCAGAGCAAGGCGTGGCCGCGCGAATATTTGTTGCCGGAGGCGCGCAGCTGCGGCAGGCCGCCTCGCCACAGCGCCGGATCGTTCTCCCAGGTCTCGAGCGGGATGCGCTCGAGAAGGGCGGAGGATGTGCCGATGTCGGCAACCACCGTCTCGCCGCACAGCTCGCGGCCCGGCAGCAGCACGTGGCCGGGCTTCTTGCGGGTGAAGGTGACGGTGAGTACGGCGGGCACCGCGCCGAGCGATTCGCCCGTGTCGCCGAGAACGCCGCTCGGCACATCGACGGCGACGATGGGCACGCGCCGTTCCACCGCAGCGTCGAGGATCCGTGGGATCTCGCCGCTCAGCGGCCGGCGCAGGCCCGATCCGAACAAGGCATCGACCACGAGATCGGCTTGGTCGACCACGCCGCTATCGAGGGGCTCGGCGGGACGCCGCCAAAGCATCGCATGGTGCCGCGCATCGCCGCGCAATTGTTCCATCGATCCCGCCAATGCGAGCCGCACGGGCCAGCCCGCGTCGGCGAGCACACGCGCGACGACGAATCCGTCGCCGCCGTTATTGCCCGGCCCGCACAGCACCGTGGTCGGCCGCGGCGACCAGCGGCGCGCGATCTCGCGCGCCACGGCCGAGCCCGCGTTCTGCATGAGCTCGACGCCGGGCGTGCCGGCTTGCGTGGTCAGGCGGTCGGCCTCCTCCATCTGAGCGACGCGGAGGAGCGCGGTCGCGTCGGCGGCCGAGCCGCTCATGCTCGCGCGTCCTGCCCGGGGGCATACTCGAGCGCGACCAGCACCTTGCCGAAATTGCGCCCCGCCAGCAGGCCGAGAAAAGCCTCGGGCGCGCTCTCGAGTCCCTGCACGACGTGCTCCCGGTACTTGATCTTCCCCGCCCGCAGCCATCCGAGCATCGAGTCCAGGAATTCGCGCCGTCGATGCTCGTGTCCGTCGCTGATGATGAAGCCGCGCACCGCGAGACGCTTCACCAGAATCGCGCGCATGAGGAGCGTTGCGGAATCACCCGGCGATTGCGCCGGGCTCTCGTTGTATTGCGAGATGAGTCCGCACACGGGAACGCGCGCGTGGGCGTTCAGCAAGGGAAGCGCCGCCCTCAGCACTTTGCCGCCGACGTTCTCATAGTAGATGTCGATGCCGCCGGGGCACGCGGCGGCGAGCTGCGCGTCGAGCGTCGCGGAGCGATGGTCGATGCAGTCGTCGAACCCGAGCTCGTGCACGGCCCAGGCGCACTTGTCCGCACCGCCCGCGACGCCGACGACCCGGCACCCCCGGATTTTCGCGATCTGGCCGACGACCGAGCCGACGGCTCCGGTGGCCGCGGCGACCACCAGCGTCTCGCCCGGCTGAGGTTTGCCGATATCGAGCAATCCGACGAACGCGGTGAAGCCGGGCATTCCGAGCACGCCGAGCGCGTACGACGGCGGCTCGATGTCCGCGGAGAGCTTCACCAGCGAGCGGCCCGTGCTTACTTCGTATTCCTGCCAGCCGCTGTTGGCGAGCACGCGATCGCCCGGGCGAAAGTCCGGGTGGCGCGATGCGACCACGATCGACACCGTCTGCCCGATCATGACGTCGCCGACGGCGACCGGAGGTGCGTAAGACGGCGCATCGCTCATGCGCCCGCGCATGTACGGATCGAGCGAGAGGTACACGCTGCGCAGCAACAGCTCGCCTTCGCGCGGCGCTGCGAGCGGCACGCTCTCGAGGCGGAAGCACGCGAGCTCGGCGGCGCCGCGAGGCCGAGCCGCAAGCACGATGCGACGATTGGTCACGACGTCCATGTTCAACCTCGAGTCAGGGTTCCGATCAACGCGCCGACGCCCGCGGTAACCGCCATCGCGAGCGCGCTCCAGCTCGCGACGCGCAGCCCCGCGGTCATGATGCGCGCTCCCCCGGCCTGCGCCGAGAGCGCGCCGAGAAAGAAGAGACTGGTCAGCGAAGCGGTCACGGTGACGGGTATGACGTAAGGCGGGGGCGCTAGCAGGGCCGCCAGCAGCGGCACCAAGGCCCCGACGGTGAAGCTGCCCGCGGATGCGACCGCGGCCTGCAACGGGCGCGCCAGAGAACGAGCGGAGAAACCGAGCTCATCGCGCGCATGCGCGGCGAGCGCATCGTGTGCCGTCAATTGCTCCGCGACTTCGCGCGCGAGACTCGCCGAAAGTCCGCGGCGCCGGTAGATGTCGGTGAGTTCGTGACGTTCGCCGACCGGATCCGACTCGAGCTCGGCGCGCTCCTGTGCGAGCGCGGCCGCCTCGCTGTCGGCCTGCGAATGCACCGACACATATTCGCCGACGGCCATTGACATCGCGCCGGCGACCAAGGCGGCGACCCCGCTCAGCAAGATGTCGGCGTGACTCGCGTGCGCCGCGGCCACGCCGAGGATGAGGCTCGAAATCGACACGATGCCGTCGTTCGCTCCCAGCACGCTCGCGCGGAGCCACGACAATGCGCTCAAGCGGTGACGCTCGTGCGCGCGATGGGACATCGGCGGATTTTTCTCGCTGGCGTTAACCATAGTCAGTCAATTCAACGTATTGGCAAATATTCTTACGGCCGCCTCACACGATCCCCGAAATTTTTAATCGCAACGACAGTGGCGATGCGCGCCCAACATGGGTACTCTGAGCGCTCAAAATAATAGCGCTTATCGGCGCGCGGTTGAGTGGGATCTCCCCGGCACACGGCCTTCAGCCGGCACACGACCTTCAGGAAGGGAAGTATGCAAAGTTCGTTATCGTGGATAGAGTGGCTCGATCGTCTCGATCGGGTCCTGAACGGCGCGCGCGAGGACGTTCGCGCGCTGGTGAGCTTCGACGATCCACAGGCGCAGGCGGTGGTGGAGCGCTGCAAGCGCCAGCTGACCGCCTTGACCGATGATTTGCGCTTGCTGGATCGGCGCGTACTCTCGGCCAAGCCCGGAGGCGTAAACACGGATCGTGCGGGCAATCTGCAGAAGGCGCTCGACACGACGGTGTTTCATTTGGGGACCGCGGTGAAGGCGCCCGTTGCGGATTCACGCAGCGCGCGCGAGCGCTTGATCACCACCATCGACTCAGCGCTGCGCGACAGCTGTTACGAGGCCGCCAAGTTGCTGGATCCGGTGCGCCTGCGCGCCTGAGGATGCGCGGAGCGTATCTATACTTTCCTGGTCCGCGGCCCCGCAAAGAACCAAAGGATGAAGCCTAGGACCGGCAGCACGACCACGATTACGGTCCACAACACTTTGGCCGCTGTGCTTACGCTGCTTTGAAGAATGTTCACGATCGCCCAGACATCGGCGATCAGAACGATCAGTCCTCCGAAGCCCTCATACCGCATGGTTTTTCCTTATTGACGAGATGTGCCTGACGCATGGTAGGCCGCGCGCACGCGCCGAAGCAATGCCCAACCTGTACCAAGAGACCAGTGATCCCGCTCCCTCGGCACCCGCGCTCGAGGACGATGTGCGCGCCGACGTGGCGGTGGCCGGAGGCGGCATCACCGGACTTTCGACGGCGCTGCACGCCGCGCGCTCCGGCGCCGCCGTGGTGCTGCTCGAGGCCGAAGAGCTCGGATTCGGCGCGTCGGGCAGAAACGGGGGACAGGTCAATGCCGGGCTGAAGCTCGACCCGGACACCGTCGAGCGCGACTTCGGCGCGGATCTCGGCCGGCGCATGAATGCGCTGGCCGGTTCCGCTCCCGCGCTGGTGTTCGAACTGGTGAAGCGGCACGGCATCGCTTGCGATGCGCGGCAGAACGGCACGCTGCGGGCGGCCGTGCATGCGCGGCACGCAGCGGCGCTGCGCGCGACTTGCTCGCAACTCGAGCGGCGCGGAACGCCGGTCGAACTGCTCGAAGGCGATGCGCTCGCGCGTGCGACGGGTACGGAACGCTATTCGTGCGCCATGCTCGATCGACGCGGCGGCGATTTGAATCCGCTACTGTATGCGCGCGGTCTGGCGCGCGCGGCGATCGAGGCGGGCGCTCGAGTGCACGCAAAAAGCCGCGCGCTCGGCATGCGGCGCGTGGACGGGGGCTGGCGGCTCGACACGGGCAGAGGCTCCGTCACGGCGAGACACGTGGTGCTGGCGACCAACGGTTATACCGATTCCCTCTGGCCGGGGCTCCGCCGTACCGTCGTGCCGCTGTTCGGCGCGATAGCGGCGACTGCGCCGCTCGCCGCCGCGGCGCGCCGGATCATTCTTCCCGACCGGCCGGTGCTCTATGAGAGCGGCAACATCACGGTGTATTACCGGGTCGACTCGCGGTACCGCCTGCTGCTCGGCGGCCGTGGGCCGATGCGCGAGATCGACGCACCGGCGGCAATTCCACATCTGACTCGCTACGCCGCGAAACTCTGGCCGGTCCTCGAGGGCATCGAATGGACGCACGCTTGGGGAGGGCGGCTGGCGATGACTCGCGACCACTATCCCCACGTGCATGAGCCCGCAACCGGTGTGCTCATCTGTCTGGGATACAACGGCCGCGGTGTGGCGATGGCGACGGCGATGGGGCGGGCGCTTGCGGACCGCATGGCGCACCCGGACGCGGCCTTCGACATGCCGCTCACACCGATTGTGCCCATTCCCCTGCACGGGCTCTGGCCGGTCGCGGTCAAGGCGGCGATCTTGAGCGGACGAGTGCGCGACTTTTTCGGAGTCTGAGCGCGGCCGGTGGGCCTAATTGTCGGTGTAGAACTGGTGCAGCCGCCGCATGTCGATGATCAAGTCGTAGTGCTGGCCGGCGGGCAGCTTGTAACCCTCCGAAAATTCG
>Ga0302314_10018058_pt1 | contig 11782 bp, 10 predicted proteins | sample III_Palsa_N2_3_FD_200533 | JGI IMG/M metagenome (GOLD analysis project Ga0302314, IMG submission 200533) | Peat permafrost microbial communities from Stordalen Mire near Abisko, Sweden - III_Palsa_N2_3 | ecosystem: Environmental > Terrestrial > Soil > Palsa > Peat permafrost | place: Sweden...
CGCGCCGAAGCGGCCGGGAACGGCGGCGCCGCCGTTCCCGGTGGCAGCGGCCTCGTCCCATCGCCTCTGAACGCCCGGGCCGAGGGCGCCTGGCTGGACCACATCGCCGCCCTCGACGCCCCCGCCAAGGCCCTGATGGCCAAGGCCGCCGAGGCCCGCACCCTCACCGCCCGCGGCTGGACCCGCACCCTGCGCCTGGCCCGCACCATCGCCGACCTCGACGGCGGCGGCCCCGTGCGGCGCGTCCACGTCGCCGAAGCGCTGATCTATCGCCGCGTCGCCCCGACAGGCGATGGCGTGGCTGAACCAGACTTGGCGTTCAGTCGCGCGTGAGCCCGAGGAAGGCTTCGGCGGCAGCGCCTAGCCGTCTGCGCGGGGAGACACTGGCTCGCGCAGGCCGATCAGCGCGGCGGCGCGGCCCCGGATGAACTCTCGCCATGTGGCGTCGCCGACCAGCTGCGGGGCGAGGGTCTCCATGTGGGCCAGGCCCAAGATCATCACGAACGCCGCGTGAGCGAGAGCCTGGGGATCGAGGCCGGGGTCGAGCGCGCCGGTCGCCTGAGCCGCCGCCAGCCCGTCGCCGACCTGTCCGATCTGCGTCTCCAGCGAGCGTCTTAGAAGTTTCCGGATCTGCGGATCCCTGGTCGAGGCCTGGTGCATCTCGATGGAGAGCTGGCGTACCCGCTTCAGCCGCCGCTCGGTGTAGCTGGCGACGATCGTCGGGAGGGCGGAGACGTCCAGCTGGACCCCGGGCGGAGTCACTGGCGTCGACTGCACCGCCCGCCGCACCACCTCGAAGAACAGCTCGGCCTTGCCGGCGAAGTGCTTGTAGATCGCGCCCGCGGTAATGCCGCTGGCCTTGGCGATCGCCGGCATGGTGACGCTGTCGAAGCCGCGTTCGGCGAACAGGCGCTCGGCGGAGGCCAGGATCCTCTCCCGCGTCGGAATGGCGGCGCTCGCGCTCGCCGGGTCGGTCGTCCGGATGGCCATGCAACCGCAACTATGGAAGGCCGCCAATCATCCTGGCAAGTGAATAGCTATTTACCTGCCCGACAATCGGAGGTAAATGATCATTCACCAAATCGCCAACGGGAGATCCCAGATGGATCGGACTTTTGTCGTTACGGGCGCGGCGTCGGGTATCGGGGCGGCGACCGCGCGGCGTCTGGCCGGACGCGGCGCCAGGGTGATCACCAGCGACCTTCACGACGCCAACGTGATCGCCGACCTCGCCACCGCCGAGGGCCGGGCCGCCCTGGTCGAGGGGGTGCGCGACCGGTCAGGCGGCCGGATCGACGCCATCGTCGCGGTCGCCGGCGGCGGGCCGCCCGAGACCTGCATCGCGCTCAACTTCTTCGGCGCCGTCGCGACCCTGGAGGGCCTGCGGCCCCTGCTGGCCGGCAGTCCGGCGCCGCGCGCGGTGGCGGTTTCGTCCATCGCCTCGCTGCGGCCGCCGCCCGCCGGCCTGGTCGAAGCCTGTCTCGCCCTCGACGAAGCGGCCGCGGCGGAAGTCGCGCCGCTCGCGCACGACGTGCAGACCGGGCTTGTTCTCTACGGCGCCGCCAAGCTCGCGCTGCAGCTGTGGTGCCGCCAGACCGCGCCCGACCCGCAATGGGCCGGCGCCGGTATTCCCCTCAACATCGTGGCGCTCGGTTTCTACGACACCCCCGCCGCCGCCTACGTGCTCGGCGATCCAGGCAGCCGCGCGGCCATGTCCGCGCTTGCGCCCCTGTCCGCCGCCTTTCCCGGCCGGCCCGACGAGGCGGCCGCGCTCCTCGCCTGGTGCGTCAGCGCCGAGAACTCCCAGATGACCGGCCAGATCCTCTATGCCGACGCGGGCATCGAGTGCGCCGCTCGCCGGCAGCGCGCCGCATGAACGCCCTGCCTCTTCACACCGCACGGCACTGGGTCCGCCACAACGGCGCCCGGATCGCGCTCGAACTCGGTGTCAACCTCGCCCTGCCGTACGCGATGTTCCGCCTGGTCCAGCCAAGGCTCGGCGATGTCGGTGGCCTGATCGTCGGGGCCGCGCCGCCCCTCATCTGGAGCGTCGCCGGCTTCATCCGCGTGCGCCGCATCGACGCACTTTCGCTGGTGGTCCTGCTTGGCATTGCCCTGTCGCTGATCGCCTTCGCCGGCGGCGGCGGCGCGCGCATGCTTCAGCTGCGCGAGCATCTGGTGGCTGGCGTGATCGGTCTCGTCTTCCTGGGCTCGGCGGCGATCGGCCGGCCGCTCATCTACCAGCTTGCCCGCGCTCGTCTCCGCCGCGCGGACCCGGAGAAGCTCGGCGTGTTCCAGTCGCTGCGCGGCGGCCCGATCTTCCGGCGCGCCATGATGGTGATGACGCTCGCCTGGGGGATCGGGCTAGTCGCCGAGTCCGCGCTGGCCACCGTGCTGGTCTTCACGATGAGCATCAAGGACTACCTGATCGTCACGGGGATCATCGGCTATTCGGAGATCGCCGCCCTCACCGCCTGGACCTACTGGTACGCCCGCCGCCGTCTTGCCGCGGCCGCGAGGGCCGGCGCGACGACCGCCTCCCCCTAGCTACGACGGGCTTCGTTTCAGATTGAGGCGATCCTGGAACGATCTCGCCACAAACAGCGGCCATAAAGCCCGGCATGGACACGCATATCGACACCCATGACGAACTGAAGTCGGCCCACGTCCTCGTCGTCGACGACGATCACGGGTTTCGCGAGCAGGTCACCGCCTATCTGTCCGACCGCGGTCTGGTCGCCGAGGGCGCAGCCGGTGGGGCCGAGATGGACCGCATGCTCGAGCGCGACCGTTTCGACATCGTCGTCCTCGACCTGATGATGCCGGGCGAGGACGGCCTGTCGATCTGCCAGCGCCTGGCCCGGAAGCCGGGCCCGGCGGTGGTCATGCTGAGCGCCATGGGCGAGGAGGCCGACCGGATCGTCGGGCTGGAGCTGGGGGCCGACGACTATCTCGCCAAGCCCTGCAATCCCCGCGAGCTGCTCGCCCGCCTGCGCGCGGTGCTGCGGCGCCGGCGCGATGGCTCCCCGGACCTGTCGGCGTCCGCCTGCTACGCGTTTGCCGGCGCCCAGCTCGACGTCACGCGGCGGCGTTTGAAGGGGGCGAACGGCGTCGCCATCTGCCTGACCGGCGGAGAGATGTCGCTTCTCATGGCCTTCGTGACCCAGCCCAACCGGATTCTCACCCGCGACATGTTGCTCGAGCAGGCGCACGGCGGCGACGCCGAGATCTACGATCGGGCCATCGACGTGCAGATCAGCCGCCTGCGCCGCAAGCTGCAGGCCTGCGTCGACCGCGACCTGATCACCACCTATCGGGGCGCCGGCTACCTCTTCAACGCCACGCCGACCCGCCTCTGATCGCCGCCGCCGTGTCGGCGTCGTCAGCGCCTTTCGCGCCCGGACCCCTTCTATCGGAGGGCGCGTCCAAGCCGGCGTCGCCGGCGCTCGGCCTGCCGATCGCCGTGCAGGTGATCGCGCTCCTGACCATCAGCGTGCTCATCGCCCAGCTGGTGACCGGCGTGCTTGTGGCGGTCGTGCCGCCGCCCAGGCCGCCGATCTACCATCTGGGCGAGGTGGCGGCTGCGCTGCGTGGAGGGCCGCTGCTCGTCGGTTACGGCCGCCGGCTGGAGCGCCTCGCCCAGGCCACGCCGCCGCCGGACCGGTCCGGCAGCCGCGGTGACGAGCAGAGCCGCCAGAGCCTTGCCATGCTGGTGGGCCAGCCCGAGGGCCAGGTCCGGTTCCAGGATCTGGGCCTCGCCGGCTCCAGCCGCTGGGTGGCGGCGGCGCTGTCGCCGTGGCGCCCGCCCAGGCCGCCGGGGTTTCGTCCGCCCGGCGGCCACCACGGCGGCCTGTGGCGCAACCTGCCCCCCTGGGCGCGCGCCAGCTGCCCGGTCCCCGGCGCCTCTGCCCCGGGCGCCCCCGCCGATCCCCATCGGCTGGTGCTCGGCGAGTTCATAGCCGCCGTCCAGCGTCCGCAGGGCGATTGGCTCGTCGTCAGGCCGACGCCGGAAGGCTTCCCCAACGACTGGGAACGGCGGGTGATCCTGTGGTTCGGCGTGAGCTTCATGCTCGTTCTGCCGCCCGGCTACCTTTTCGCCCGCCGCATAACCGCGCCGCTGCGGGGCTTTGCCGCCGCCGCCGAGCGCTTCGGCAAGGATCCCAACGCGCCCTCGCTCGCGCCCACCGGCCCCGCCGAGATCGGCGTCGCCGCCCGCGCCTTCAACCAGATGCAGGTCCGGCTCAAGCGCTATGTGCACGATCGCACCGCGATGGTCGGGGCGATCTCCCACGACCTGCGCACGCCCCTGGCCCGTGTCAGGTTCCGGATGGAACGGGCGCCGCCGGAGCTCAAGACCGCCGTCGAGGGCGATCTCACCCAGATGGAGGAGATGATCAGCGCCGTGCTCAGCTTCATCCGCGAGGGCGGCGCCTCTGGCGCGCGCGAGAAGCTGGATCTGCTGTCCATCGTCGAATGCGCCGTGGACGACGCGGCGGCCGCCGGGGCGGAGACCTCCGTCGTCGCCGAGGCCCATCCGGTCGTCGACGGCGATGCTTCGGCGCTCCAGCGACTGTTCGCCAACCTCATCGACAACGCCGTCCGCTACGGCAAGAGCGCCCGGGTCAGTCTGCGGCGGGCCGAGGGCGCGGCGATCGTGGAGATCGCCGACGAGGGCCCCGGCCTTTCGGACGAGGAGCTCGGGCGCGTCTTCGAGCCGTTCTACCGCGCCGAGCGCGCCCGCACCCTGAACGGCGGCGGCATCGGCCTCGGCCTCGCCATCGCCAGGTCCATCGCCCGCGAACACGGTGGCGACATCCGGCTGGTGAACGCCGCCAACGGACTCATCGCCCTGGTCGAACTGCCGGAGCACGCTCCCTCCAGGTAGGCGCGCCCGCCGGCCGGGTTCAGCGATCCGCGAAGGTCCGGGAGAAGGCGGCCAGCCAGGGTTTCACGTCGACCTGCTGAAGGCCGGCCTTCACCGTCGGATCGCCTTCGACAATCGCACGCGCCTCGTCGAGCGACCCGGCCTCCACGATCGCCAGGCCCGTATTGCTGCCATCCAGAAACGGCCCGCCCACGACCAGGCGGCCCTGCGCGAGCAGGCTCTGCATGTAGCGCGGATGGGCCTTGATCCCCGGCTGATCCTCGAACCTCTTGGCGGGATCGAAGGCCGGTCCAGGCCTGTAGAACACCACGAAACGGGCCTTGGGCGCGGCCGCCACCGCTCCCTGAGCTGCCGCCTTGGCCGCGAGCATCAGCCCCGCGCCGACGCCGAGCACAGTTCTTCGCAGCATCTCCACCTCCCTGGGGCTCGCGCGTGTCCGGGCGACGCTATCACCAGGGCGCAACGCGACAAGCGGCGCTCGGCAACCCTCCGAGCGAACGGCGGTTTTCACAATCCTCGCCATGCCGTACGGCTCGCGGTTGTAAAGAATACGCCGGAGGATCGCCCCGATGAGCCAGCCCGACCCCTATGGCGCCTACACGCGCCTGAAGTTCGATCGGCCGCATCCCAAGGTGTTGCGCGTGCGGCTCGACAACGGGCGGATGAACACCGCCGACCACGCCATGCACGCCGAGCTGACGCGGATCTGGAACGACATCGACGCCGATCCCACCGTCAACGCCGTCATCGTCACCGGCAACGAGCGGGTGTTCTCGGCCGGCGGCGACTTCGCCATGGTCGATGATCTGATGAACGATCCCGTCGCCCGCGCCCGCGGCTGGAAGGAAGCGCGGGCCATCGTCTACAACCTCATCAACTGCAACAAGCCGGTGGTCAGCGCCATGCGTGGCGTCGCGGTGGGGGCGGGCCTGGTGGTGGGCGTCCTCGCCGACATCTCGATCGCCACCAAGGATTGCCGGATCATCGACGGCCACACGCGCCTTGGGGTCGCGGCCGGCGACCACGCCGCGATCGTCTGGCCGCTGCTGATCGGCATGGCGCGGGCCAAGTACTACCTGCTGCTCTGCGACCAGCTGCTGGGCGAGGAGGCCGCCAACATCGGCCTGATCAGCCTGGCCGTCGACGACGCCGACCTCGACGCCAAGGCCGTGGAGATCGCCATGCGCCTGGCGACCGGCGCCCAGGCGGCGATCCGCTGGACCAAGCATTCGCTCAACAACTGGCTGCGCCAGATGGGCCCGACCTTCGACGCCTCCCTGGCCCTGGAGTTCCTCGGCTTCGCCGGCGACGAGCCCCGCGAAGGCGTCGCCTCGCACCGCGAGAAACGCGCGCCCAACTGGCCGCCCGAAAGCCCGGTCTAGGGCGTGGGCCGCTTGACCCCACGCCGTTTACAGCCAACCGTCGGCGCCGAACTCGGGAGGAGATCGCCATGACCGAACCGCTTGTGCAGCGCTGCACGGAGGGCGCGATCGCCCGCATCACCCTGGGCGATCCCTCCCACGCCAACGCCTTGTCGTCGACGATGATGACGGCGCTCGACGACGCCCTCGCCGACGCGATCGCCGACCCGGCCGCGCGGGTGATCGTGCTGGGCGCGGCGGGGAAGATCTACTGCGCCGGCCACGACCTCGGCGAGCTGCGCTCCAGCGACGAGGCCGCCGGGCACGAGGCGCTGTTCGCCCAGTGCAGCGCGCTGATGATGCGCATCGTCGGCTCTCCCAAGCCGGTGATCGCCAGGGTCCAGGGCGCGGCGGTGGCCGCCGGTTGCCAGCTGGTCGCCAGCTGCGATCTCGCCTTCGCTGTCGACACCGCCAGGTTCGCGGTCTCCGGCATCAATCTCGGCCTCTTCTGCTCGACGCCCGGGGTCGCGGTCGCCCGCGCCGTCGGCCGCAAAGACGCCCTGGACCTGCTGCTCACCGGCCGGTTCGCCTCGGCCGCCGAGGCGGTCTCCATGGGCCTGATCAACCGGGCCGTTCCCGCTGCCGATCTCGACGCCGCCGTCGACGAGGCTGCCGCCGCGATCGCCGCCAAGCCCCCCGAGGCGATCGCCCTTGGCAAGGCGGTGTTCAACCGCCAGGTCGAGGCGCCGCTGGCCGACGCCTACGCCGTCGCCTCCCGCGCCATGGCCGAGAACCTCGGCTACGTCAGCGCCAAGGCCGGCATCGACGGGTTCCTCAAGCGGTGAGCCCGGGTAGTGTGATAGCAGGAGCAGGCATGCAGCAGGTGCTGGCGGGCGTCCGGGTCCTCGACTTTGGCCGCTACATCGCCGGCCCCTACTGCGCGACCCTGCTGGCCGACTTCGGCGCCGAGGTGATCCGCGTCGAGAAGCGCACCGGCGGCGAGGATCGCTTCCAGGCCCCGGTCTCGACCACCGGCGACGGCGCCCTCTTCCAGCAGGTCAACCGCAACAAGCGCGGCATGACCCTGGACCCCATGACCGAGGCTGGCCAGGAAGTGGTCCGCCGCCTCGTCGCCACCGCCGACGTGGTTGTCGCCAACCTGCCGCCGCAGACCCTGGCGGCGATGAAGCTCGACTACGACAGCCTCGCCGCCATCAAGCCGGACATCATCCTTACCATGGTCACGGCCTATGGCCGCGGCGGACCCTACAGCGATCGGGTCGGCTTCGATGGCATCGGCCAGGTGATGTCCGGCGCGGCCTACATGACCTCCGAGGGCGACGGCGAGCGGCCTTTCCGCTTCCAGGCCGCGTGGGTCGACTTCGGCACCGCCCTGCACTGCGCCTTCGGCACGGTCATGGCGCTGATGGCCCGCCAGCAGACCGGCCGCGGCCAGGTCGTCGAGGGCGCCCTGCTCGCCACCGCGCTGACCGTCAACAACGCCACGCTGATTGAGCAGGCCATGCTGGCGATCGACCGCACGCCGACCGGCAACCGCGGCCAGACCTCCGGACCCGTGGACATCTTCCGGACCCTCGACGGCTGGATCCTGGTCCAGGTGGTCGGCGACCCGCTCTACCGCCGTTGGGCGCGGCTGATGGGCGAGGACCACTGGCTGACCGACGCGCGCTTCAAGGACGACATCACGCGCGGCGAGAACGGCGCCCTCCTCTCGGAACGCATGAGCCGCTGGTGCGCGACGCGGACCTCCGGCGAGGCGCTGGCCATCCTGGGCGAGGCGATGATCCCGGCCGGCCCGGTGCTGCGGCCCCAGCAGGTGCTAGACGATCCGCACGTCCAGGCCATGGGCTTCTTCCAGCCCACCGACTATCCCGGCCTCCCGGCCCCCGCCCCGATCGCCCGGGCCGCCGTCGCCCTCTCCGACACCCCCGCCGAACTCCGCCACCGCGCGCCCACCCTGGGCGAGCACACCGACGAGATCCTCACCGACCTGGGGTACGACGAGGGAGAAATCGCCGATCTCCGCGCCAGGGCGGTGATCTGACTCCGACCCGTCACCCGGAGCGCGGGCTTCCAGCCCGCTCTTGCTCGCCTTCGGCGGCCGAGTTTGACATTGGACTAACCTTTCCGTCTGTCGCGTGACGAAGGAACGGGAAGTTGAAGTGAATGCTGAACGGTCGATAACCATCGCGCCTCGTCCCTGGCGCGCTTCGGCGCTCGCCGCGACAGCCGCCTATTTCGGCTTTTCAGTCGTATGGACGGCCGTGATAGCGATCCTTTGTCGACCCCCTGTACCAGCCCATGAGTCTTATTTTTTAGTTGTGTCTGGTATCGCGTTTAATGGAATTGGTTTTGCGCTCGAGGGTTTGTTCCTATTGATTGGTTGGATTTTCTGGGGAGCGGCGCTTTTTATGACGCGATCGATGATATATGTGACGCGTCTATTGGGTTGGCAAAGTTGGTTCATGGCGTGCCTTCTCGGAGCTGTGTGCAGCCTGCCGATTGGCTTAGCCTTTGCTGGTTTGCTCTTCGGCGGCCAATACGAGCGCTATCGGGAAGTGCTGGTGGCCGCTCCGGTCAATGGAATACTCGCTGGCTCCATCGCCTATTGGACCTCGGGCGCCAAGCTACGGCCATCCCCCGGCGCTCGCCCGAACCTTACCGCTGCGGGCTAGCGCCGCTGCGCCTAGCATAGGGGGCCTTCCGCGACCTCGAACCAGCCCACAGAGAGATCGCGCCGCTGCGAGTTCTCGGTCTCGATCAGCGCGAGCTTCCAGTCGCGACGCCACCCTCTTGATCTGCTTCTCCCTCTGGATCGCTTCCAGCTTGGTCTGATGCTCCTCGTACCAGACGAGGGTCTTGCATCCGTACTTGCTCGAGAACCCCGCGAAGGTCCCAAGGTTGTGTCACGAGCGCGCTGGTCATGCCGGCCAAGCGCTTGCGAACCGGCGGACGGCAACGCCTGGCGCCATCGCGCTTTCCCCGGACTATTGACTTGATACATTGCGATATGCGATGTTTTGCAAGTTCTTTCTCATCGTGAGGTTCATCGGTGTCGCGGAAGGCGGTGCCGATTCTGCAAATGCCCTCTCGCGGCGCGGGAGGGCGCGTGCGTGCGTCCGTCAATGTCAGCCGCCTCGGCTCACCCAGGCCCGGCGCACCGTACCTACGGTCGTCTACGGTGAGAATTGACCGGTTCTTCCGGTAGCGCCTTGGGCACGCCCGCGCCGCGGGCCGCTCCTCTCTGCGCCGAAAGTTCGGCCTCGTTGGAAGAAAATCAGTGAATACAAATCGTTAAACGAAGTCTTGTCGCACCGGGCGGCGTGTTCAGCCCGTGAGACCTGCCCGGGACCTGCCAAAACCTGCCGGTCAGCTGCCCTGCCGCTGCCGGCAACCGGCCCGGATCCGGCTGAGCACATGCCCGCCACGCACCGGGACCCTGCCCCCGGGCGCCCGGGATCTGCCGCGAACCTGCCGAGACCTGCCCGCCGCCCGTCAGCCCACCGATTCCAGCCGCGCCAGGATGGCCCGCGCCGCCGTGCCGGGGTCACCGGGAGGCAGGCGCGGCGGGCGTGAAGGCGCCTCCGGCGGCCGCGTCGCCGGCGATGCGGCCGAACACGGCGCCGGCGGTGAGGCCCGTGCCGCCAGGATAGTTCTCGTAGAACAGGCCGCCGACCATCTCGCCGGCGGCGAACAGGCCGGGGATCGCGACGAGATCCTGGTCCAGCACCTGGGCGCGCCGGTCGATGCGCAGGCCGCCGAAGGTGAAGGTGATCCCGCAGGTCACCGCATAGGCCTCGAACGGCGGTTCATCGAGGCGGTTGGCCCAGTTGGACTTCGGCGGCGAGACGCCCGTGGCGGCGCGGCCGTCCTTGCGGTTGGGGTCGAAGGGAATATCGGCGCGCACGGCGGCGTTGAAGGTCGTCAGAGTCTCCAGCGCCCTCGCCGGATCGACACCGTCCAGCTTCCCCACCAGGTCCTCCAGCGTGCCGGCCGTCACCTTGGTCACCTGACGTATCCGGTACTCGTCGCGCAGCAGGTGCTTCACCTTGGCGTCGAACACCTGCCAGGCGAACTGCCCCGGCTGGGCGAGGATCACCCGGCCGTACTTGGCGTAGGTGTAGTTGCGGAAATCCGCGCCTTCGTCGACGAAGCGCTCGCCCCGGGCGTTCAGCATCACCCCGAACGGATAGGAGTGCTTCTGGAAGCCGTCGCCGACCGCCAGGTCGCCGAACTCCGGCGCGTTGCGCTCCCAGCCCACGGCGTGGCAGCCCGACCACTGGCCGGCGGCCATCGCCCCGATGTCGAGGGCCATCCGCAGGCCGTCGCCGGTGTTGAAGCGGGTCCCGCGCACCTTGGCGGTGTCCCAGCCGGGTCCGAGGTAGCGCGTGCGCCACTCGACGTTGGCCTCGAAGCCGCCTGCCGCCAGCACCACGGCGTCCGCCCAGAGCTCGGAGGTCCGGCCGTCCTGGCGGACCCGCACGCCGTGGACGCCATCATCGGCGGCGACGAGGGCTATCGCCCGGGCGCCGTAGCGAACTTCGATCCCCATCCGCGCCGCGATCGCCGTCCAGCCCGCCACCAGCCCCGGCCCGCCGCCGGCCGCCTCCACGGTCAGCCCGCCCCAGAAGACGAAGCGACCGTCGACCAGAAACGCCTGGCGTCCCCAGATCGGGTTGAAGCGGATTGCGTTCCGCGCCATCCACAGCAGGGTGTCACGGCTGCGCCGCACCAGAAGCTCGCAGAGATCGGGATCGGTCCGGTAGTCGGTGACCCGGCCCATGTCCTCGAAGAAGCGCTCCTCGGAATAGGCGCCGAAATCGCTGCGCGCGACTTCCTCGTCGGTCAGGTCCGGCATCAGCCGGCGCAGGTCTTCGGCCCCGTCGTAGGCGAACCGCATGGCCCCGGCGGTGAAGCGGGTGTTGCCGCCCGCCTCCGCTTCGGGCGCCCGTTCGAGCATCGTCACCCGCGCGCCCCGCTCCGCGGCGGCGACTGCGGCCGCGAAGGCCGCGTTCCCCGCCCCCACCACGATCACCTCGGCCATGGCGCGCGCCCTACCGCGGGCAGGCTGAAGTCATGCCCCCTGCAGCTTGCCCGCCGCTTCGCCGATCGCCCGGTCCAGCGCCTCGATCACCGTGTCGCATTCGGTGCGCGTGATGATCAGCGGTGGCGACAGGACAATGGTGTTGGAGTGCCGCACGCCGCCGCCCGAGCGTCCGACCAGCACCCCTTCGCGGCGGCAGAAATCGACCACGCCCTGCACCAGCGGGCCGGCCAGCTGGGTCTTGCTCTCGCGATCGGTGACCAGTTCGATCCCGATCAGCAGGCCCTTGCCGCGCACCTCGCCGGTGATGGCGTGCTTCATCAGCCGGTCCTTGAGGCCGTCGATCAGATAGGCCCCCATGGTCGCGGCGCGCTCGGCGAGCTTCTCTTCCAGGAGGATCTCGATGTTGCGCACCGCCACCGCGGTCGAGGCCGGATGGCCGCCGTAGGTGTTGACCTGGAACATCTGCCG
>Ga0302314_10018060_pt1 | contig 11782 bp, 10 predicted proteins | sample III_Palsa_N2_3_FD_200533 | JGI IMG/M metagenome (GOLD analysis project Ga0302314, IMG submission 200533) | Peat permafrost microbial communities from Stordalen Mire near Abisko, Sweden - III_Palsa_N2_3 | ecosystem: Environmental > Terrestrial > Soil > Palsa > Peat permafrost | place: Sweden...
TTGACGACGAGCCATCGCTTCTTCATGGCTGATATACCCCACGGAGCAGCCGTGATGCCTGCGTGACTTGTTCTTCAAACGCTTCGGATTCGCGTGTTTCGGCGGTGCGTGGCCAGGGTAGGTTGATTTTGATTTCGTGCGCGACACGTCCCGGACGGGCTGCGAGAATTACAACGCGCGTGGAGAGAAACACGGCTTCGGCGACGGAGTGCGTAACGAACAGGACGGTCCATTCTTGTTCTGCATAAAGGCGCAGTAGTTCTTCGTTGAGGCGGTCGCGCGTCATCTCGTCGAGTGCTGCGAAGGGTTCATCCATCAGTAAAATGCGAGGCTTGGTGACGAGGGCGCGGGCAATGGAGGCGCGCATCTTCATGCCGCCGGAGAGCTGGCGCGGGTAGCGCTTCGCGACGGGCGTCAGGCCGACAAGCTCAAGCATCTTTGCTACGCGGTCTTTGCGGGCGGAGCTTGCGGCATGCTCCAGTTCCATGCCGAGACCGACATTCTGCTCGACCGTTCGCCACGGCAGCAGCGTCGCGTCCTGAAAAATAAAGCTGACGTGATCGCGGGCGCTTTCGGGCGTCATTCCGTTCACGCGAACTGTGCCTTCGCTTACGGGGCTCAAGCCAGATACCAATTTAAGCAAGGTGGATTTGCCGCATCCGGATGGGCCGAGGAAGGTGACGAATTCACCGCGCTCGACGGTTAGAGTGATGCTTTCGACCGCGACTGCTGCGTTGCGATAGCGCTTGGTTACGCCTTCGAACGCTATCTCCGGGGCGGGTGCGTTACTCTCCTTTACCATCCGCAGTCTCCTTTAATGGGCATGAAGACTGCGGAAGGATAATTTGCGGAGTGCAGGACCTGCTGCGTGGAACGGCCCCAGTTCCAACTGTCTGCATCCTGTGACGACACTGCGCTCGAAGGATTTCGATCGTAGAGAGGAAATGCAGAGCTTGCGATTTCGAGGCGCAGGCGTTCGCCGGGTGCGAGGGCAAACGAGATTGGCTCGAGCCTGAATTCCCATGTGTGAATCTTGTCGGCAGTGTAGCAGGCGTCACGGAATAGCCAGGTGCTGCGGGCGATGCCGATGCAAAGGAACTCTGCGCGGCCGCTTGCTGTTACGCGCACCAGCTTTGCTGTGAAATCCGCGTGAGCAGCGGATGTAGATGCGTAGAGCTTAATGCGGGGATGGCCTAAGATCTCGGTGACGCGCGACACCGGCGGCGCCGTGTAGATGAGCAGGTTGTTGCCCATTTCCAAAACTGATTGATCAAACGGGCCGCTCAAAGCTTGTAGACCGCCGGGCGCTGCGACGGGCACTTCAGGGTCGTAGACGAAGACGTCGCGGGGCTGATCCTCACCGGGCAGAGTGGCTGTGAGAATGCCGTCACCCTTGCGTGAGTTGGCATTTCCTTTGCTGTGCAGATAGAGCGGATATTCTGCAGCAGTTGGCCATTCTTCGGCAGTACGCCACTCATTGGGACCAAGCGCGAAGTAGCGAATGCGGGGCTCACTCGTGAATGCGGATGAATCTTTGAGCCAGTGATCGAACCAGCGCAGAAGAATCTCATCCGTGTTGAGGTTGGCAGCTTCGCCGAAATTTGAATCACCTGCGCGATCTCCCCAGGGAATGTGAACCCAGGGGCCGGCGATGAGATATTGATTGTTGCGCGCAAACTCGGTGCCCGCATGATTGCGCAACGCCAGATAACCGGCGATAGAGCCCTCGAGATATGTATCGAACCAGCCGGCGATGTGCAGTGCTGGAATAAGAATCTGATCGAGGCGCGTGCTGATGTCGAGACTAGACCAATACTCGCCCGGCTCGCGATGCGTGAACCAGTCACGCACGTAGCTGGGCAGTGCTGGGTCTGCAATCGCGGGATGCTGTGCGTACGGCACATGGCTGGACTGCGCGCGGATGTTGGCCCATGCAGCTTCAAGCCTGTCGCTGGCATCGCGCAAGCCGAAGCGACGGGCATCTTCGCGCAGCATCTGAATGCCCCACCCGAGTGCAGAGCCTAGGCGCAGTGCGCCGTGATGATAGAACCAGCCGTGATAGAGGTCCGCGGCGGTCATATGCGGAGCGATGCACTGCAACCCCTCGGGCTGTTCTGCGGCGGCAAGCAACTGCGTTGCGCCTTGATACGAAAATCCGTACATGCCAATGCGGCCGTTGCATGCGGGCTGGCTGCGCAGCCAGGCTATGCTCTCGGCTCCATCACGGGCTTCGTGGCGAAATGGATAGAAGGCGCCGTCAGAGCCACGGCGTCCGCGCACATCTTGAATGGCGACGTGATATCCGTGACGCGCAAACCATGTAGGGTGTGCGTAGGCGACGGTTGAAGCGATGTCGCGGCCATAAGGCTGCCGCATCAGCAGCGTGGGCCACGAGCCGCTGCCGGCAGGATAGTAATGATCGGAGACGAGCTTGGTTCCATCCGACAGCTGACACTCAACTCCGCGCTCAAGACGAACGCCGCTTCCGCAATCGACAAGAGCGCCGGACATGGTCAAGCTCCGTGCCTCGGCTCGAAGTTATACATGGCTACTAGAATTTCGGCGATGCGTGCCGCTGCTTCGTTGGACCATCGCTCGCCGTTCTCCGCTGTGGCGGGCGAAGGATCACCCAATACGCCACTGGGCGCGATGTCTTTGGTGAGCCACGCGAAGTTTGCCGAAGAGCCCTCTGGCTTGAGCAATTCAGGTTCGTCGACACGCGCGATGTAATTCGTGGTGTACTCGCTTGCATGCACCAACCCCGGCGTTGCGTGAAGCAGGAATGCGGTTTCGATTTCGCCGGCGTGGAATCCGTAGGTACGCTCTTGCTGGCTGACGCCCTCGAAGGCCGCACCGGGCGAACCGAAGAGCGAGAAGGTGCGCAGGCCAAACTCCGCGCGCAGATCGCGGGCAAGAACATCGACAAGAGACGTGTTGCCGCCGTGAGTGTTGTAGAGGACGAGTTTTTTGAAGCCGCTTGCGGCGATGCTTGCGCCCAGGTCGCGCACGACGGCGAGAAACGTTTGCGCGCTCAGCGAGAGCGTGCCTGGAAAGCCGATATGCTCATTGCTCTTGCCATAGCAGACAGGTGGGAGCGCGTAAACTGGCAGCTCGGCGGGAAGCGTGGCGAGAGCTTTGCCCAGCAGCAAATTGTTGATGAGCGTGTCAGTCGCTAAAGGAAGATGATGGCCATGCTGCTCGATGGCCGCGGTGGGCAGCACCAGCAAGGTGGATTCGCGCGGCAACGCGTCTACCTGCTTCCAGGTGAGATATGCAAAGTTGCGCGCGTCGGGAATCCAGGTCTTCATTGCGTCACCGTCTGTTTACGAAAGCTGATCATCTTGCCGGGATTGAGCAATCCGCGTGGATCGTATTTCTGTTTTGCGAGCAGCTGAATGTTGTCGGCACGAAAGCGGCCTGCATCTTCAAGATAATTTACGTGCGGGTTGGCCACGAAGATGCCGATGGATCGGCAATAGGCAATCATGTCGTTGAGCCGTTCTTCGGTGGTGAAGCGCACGATAGGAATCGCCCCAGGAATGATGATGCCGTCGCCGTTCTTCATGAACTCGATGTGAAAAAGAATCTCATTGCCGTAGCGTTCGCGCAGCAGACGGAATTGCTGTTCGCATTCGGTAGGAGAAAATCCGCATTGCAGATACGTGTAAGCAGGGTCGGCCTTCATGGCCCACAGGGTGGTGTGGTTCCATGTGTAGTCGCTCAGCAGGGGCTGTGTGCGCGGGCCGGTGAATTCGCCAGTGAAAGTGACTTCGCCACCGGCTGATTCAGCTGCGGCGCGCAGTGCGGCGGCTTGCGCGGTGGCAATCATGATGAGAACCAACGATTTTTCTGCGCGCACGACCTGCTTGATTGGGGCGAAGAAGGACGGGATGGGCCACTCGAAAACCGTGGCGAGGCGCTTGGTCCACGTGGGTTCTACCGCAATGGTTTCTGTAAATCGAAATGCATGCTCATAGGTGTCAAAGGCGGCGGTAAATTGCGTCCATTCGACTGCGGGCGCGAGGGCGAACCAGATGCGGGTGAGCACTCCGTTGGTGCCCCAGGCGTGCAGAATTTCATGCACGGCTGCGCCTTCATGCAGCACGACGCGCGGCTCGTCTTCCATGGTGACGACTTCAAAGGCACGCACGTTATCGAAGTCGCGCAGCTGGCCGTGGGTGACGGAGCCAATGCCGCCGGAGCCGCCAGAGAGAAAGCCTCCAACAGAGGCTTTGGCCAGTGTTGACGGGTACATGCGCAGCTCCCAGCCTTTCTTGCGGGCCTCAGTTTCGAGCACCGCGAGGCGCAATCCCGGCTGGCAAACGGCAACACCGTCAGGCGTGATTTTTTCGAGCTTGTCCATCAAGGAGAGATCGAGCACGATGCCTCCGTGGAGCGGGACGCACTGGCCGTAGTTGCCAGTTCCGGAGCCGCGCACGGTCACGGGGATTTCATGTTTGCCCGCGAAGCGAAGAACTGCGATCACTTCGTCCACGCTGATTGGTTGCACCGCGACTTCGGCGATCTTGTCGACGAGGAGGGGGCGCAGCACGGGCGAATACCAGTAGAAGTCATGCGAGAGGCGATCAAGCACCGCCGGCGCAGTCAGCACGCGCGATGGATCGGCGACGACTTTAGACAGTTCCGCTGCAACTGCGGCCAGCATAGGTGGAACCCCTCGAAAACTTAATCGAGCTTGCAATTGGACTACTTGCGTTTGCGGGTGGACCAGAGCCGAAATGCCCGCAACATACGGGGATGGGTAAAAAGAGCATAGCATTCGTCGCGCAGAATGGGGCCATCGACGACGCACGGCATATCGCTGCGGGCGGCGACCTCAGTTGCCGGAATGCGGATCTGGTTGCAATGGCGATTGGCGTCTTCGATGGTGGCGCCGTAGACAACGCGGTCGAGCCCTGCCCACAGTGCCGCGCTCATGCACATGGGGCAGGGCTCGCAGGTGGTGTAGAGTGTGTATCCAGCGAGCGAGACTCGCTTGAGCCGCTTGGTGGCTTTGCGAATGGCGCGCACTTCGGCGTGCGAGCTGGGATCGAACTCCTGCGCGACTGCGTTTAGCGCTCGCAGCAGCAGCTTGCCGGATTTGGTGTGGATGATGGATGCGCCGAATGGGCTCGGGCACGGAGTGCTCATGGAGCGGGCAGTGAATGCGGCGATCGCGGCCATCTGCGTGCGATCGAACGCCGGGCCATGCGATGTGGATGCGGCTACTCCCATACTCGAACGTAGCACGGCAGTGCGGTGGATTGCCTTGTAAAATTCCGCAGCGGGCGCGCCTGTTTTTTACCGCATACAATCGGTCTATGGATGTTGAGGGCTGGACCATTCGAAGCCTGCGTACCGCATTGGCAAGTGGAAGGGTGCGGCCTTCGGAGCTGGCGGAGGCCGCGCTTCTGCGGGCCAATGGGAATGCGGGACGCAACACCTATCTTTGGCAGAATGCAGCATGGACGCGCAATGAAGCGGCGCGCGCCGAGGCTATGCCGCGCGGCCAATACGGCCCGTTTGGCGATGGCCACGGTGCGCTTTGGGGCTTGCCGGTTTCTGTGAAGGATTGTTTCGACCTGGCCGGCGCGCCCACCAGTTGCGGCGTGCATTTTTATCGTGATTTGCACGGAGTCGCGGCGCGGGACTCATGGCTGGTGGAGCGGCTGCGGGCCGCCGGAGAGGTGATTACAGGGAAGACTCATCTGCATCCGCTGGCGTATGGAATCACGGGCGAAAATCGGGAGTTTGGTGACTGCCTGCAGCCTGACGACTCGACTGCGCTGACGGGCGGTTCGTCTTCCGGGGCGGCGGCCAGTGTGCAGGAGGGGTCAGCTGTGCTGGCCATCGGCACCGACACGGGCGGGTCAATTCGAGCGCCTGCCGCACTCTGCGGACTGGCGGGGTATCGCGCTTCGTTGGGGCGCGGCGATTGGCGGGGCGGGGCGCATCTGGCTCAGTCTTTCGACACTATGGGTTGCTTGTTTCGTGATCTTGCGGACGCGCCGCTGCTTGGCGGCCTTTTCGCAGATGAGGTTCCCGACGGGCAGCCGAGAAACTTCACTCGTTTTGCGGTTGTCGCGGACGGCTTTTTTCACGATTGCGAAGTCGAGATCATCGACAGCCTGCACGCAACTACGCAGGCGCTGGAAGCGCTTGGCCTGCGATCCTCGCGGATCGATGCTGGATGGTGGGCGGACTCGTTCGAGATTTTTGCTCCCATCCAGGCTTGGGAGGCAGCGCGCATTCACGCCGGGCATTTTGAGCAGTTTGAGGCGTCGATTCGCGAGCGGTTGGAGTGGGGCGCAAGCATCGGCGAGGCAGAGATTGCTGCTTTGCGCAAGCGGCATGCGGGTTTCCGCGATCGAATGGACGATTTGCTGGCTACGCACGAGCTGATTCTGCTTCCCGCATCACCCGTTGCGCGCCTGGTTGCGGGGTCCGATCACAGCAAGACGCGTGCCCGCCTGCTGCGCTATACCACGCCGTTCAGTTTGGCCGGCGTGCCGGTGGTGACCATGCCCTGCGCAGTGGGCGGTATGCAACTGGCGGCCGCGCGGGGTTGCGACGAGGCGCTGCTTAAAATTGCATCGAAGTTCGGAGCCAACCGAGTGGACACTCGCAAAGACAGCTAGAAAGCGCGAGCGCCGCGACTGGACTCGTGATAAGTTTCAATGCAAGCATCGCCACTTTCTCTTCCCACGAGGTCAGCGTTGAGACCAAGCGGAATTTTTGCTGCAACCGCGCTTTCACTGGCGGCCACGTGCGCGATCACAAGCACTGGCTGCCACAGCAACCAACCTGCGGCCGCAAGTGGACTTACTCCCATTAGCCTGCAACTGGACTGGTATCCGCAGCCGGAACATGGAGGATTTTTCGCGGCACAGATGCTGGGCTACTACAAAGCCGAGGGTCTGGATATAACGCTGCTGCCGTTGCCGCAGTACGGCAGTGTCGCGCAGTTGGTTGCTTCAGGAAAGGCGGACTTCGGGCTTGGCTCGAGCGACCAGGTGCTGGAGTGGAACTCGAATGGCCTGCCACTGGTTGCGGTTTCAGCCACCATGCAGCACGACCCGCAGGCGGTGATGGTCCACAAGGACTCGCCCATCCACGACTTCAAGGACCTGGAAGGCCACACCGTCGCCGCGCAGACCGGCGCTACCTGGCTGAAGTATGTGACGCTGCGCTACAACCTGCACCAGGTTCGCGAAATTCCGACTACGCTGTCCATCGCCAATTTTTTGACGGACCCCGGCTACGTGCAGCAGATTTTTGTGACCAGCGAGCCGTATTTCGCCAAGCAGGCTGGCGCCGAAGTGCGCACGCTGCTGATTAGCTCGTCTGGATACGACCCTTATCGCGTTTCGTTTACCACGCGTGATTTTGTTGCGCAGCACCCTGACCTGGTGGCAAAGTTTGTGCGCGCCAGCATTCGCGGCTGGCAGGCTTATTTGAAAGACCCCGCGCCGACGAACGCGTTCTTGCTGAAGCAGAACCCGGCGCTGAATCCGGCACAGGAAGACTTCTCCGCGCAAGCGCTGCGCGATGGAGGCTTTATTACTGGCGGCGACCCGAGCGGAGCGCAAACGGGGCACATGACCGCCGCGCGCTGGCAGGCCAATTATGAGCAGCTCAAGACGCTGGGAATCCTGCACGGGCCGGTGGACCCAGCGACCACCTACGCGCTCAATTTTGTGCCGTAGCAGGGACAGACGCCACTCGCGGAGCTTTGCGGCTTGAGCGACAATGGAAGAATGACCGACCTGGAACGCATCTTGTCTCTTTGGCGCGAACTTGAAGTCGCCGGGGCAGACTACGTGCTTGCCTCGGTGGTTGCTGTCGAGGGACCGAGCTATCGCAAGCCCGGCGCGCTGATGCTGTTGACCGCGGATGGCCGGCGGGGCGGGACGGTGAGCGGAGGCTGCCTGGAGGCCGAGGTGACGAGCCGCGCCTGGTGGCTGACTGCGAATGGGCCGACTATTCAGCGTTACTCAACTGCCGACGACGATGGTGACCGGCCATTCGGCTCCGGTTGCGGCGGTGTGATTTATCTGCTTCTGGAGCGGCGAAAGACAGCCGCGCCGCTGCTGGCTGCGCTGGCAAAGGCCTTTGACCAGCGCGCGCCGCTAGCTGTGGCGACTGTTCTGGAAGGCGACCAGATTGGCCGGCGCGCATTGGCTGGGCTTGAGTCCGAGATCAAGCTTGAGTCCGAGGTCAAAAATGATGCGCTGCAAAAACTCGCAGAGCGGTGCCTGGCACGGCGCGAATCGACAGAAGGCGTAGTTGATGAAATCGGAATTCGAGGCAAAGTCTGGACGGATTACCGTCCGGCTCGACCAGCGCTGGGGATTTTTGGCGCAGGCGACGATGCGCAGCCGCTGCTGCTGATGGCGAAGGAACTGGGCTGGTTTGCATTCGTTGCCGACGGCCGCTCGCACCTGGCTACACGGGCACGATTCCCAGCTGCTGACGAGCTGAGCGTGCTGCCCATCGAGGATTTGCCCGGTATTTCGCAGGGGGCAACGCTGAAGACGTTTAGCCTTCTTCAAACGGAAGATGCAGCGGTGGTGATGACGCACAGCTTCGAGCAGGATTCCAAGGTCCTGGGCTGCCTTCTCGCGGCAAAAGCACGGCCGGCCTACATTGGCGTGCTTGGACCGCAACGCCGCACGCGGGAATTGCTAGGTGAGGCTGCGAGACTGCTCGATCTGCCGGAAAGCGCGATTGCAGGACAGGTAGAGCGCTGGCTGGGCAACATCCATGCGCCGACCGGGCTGGACCTGGGCGCGGAGTCGCCGGAGACGATCGCCCTTTCGATTCTTGCGGAAATTCAGAAGCTTCGTACGGAAGCCACTGCGCTGCCGCTTAGCGATGTGCGCGCATCTGCAATGACAATAGGGATTGTTTCTTGATTCAGATACGCTGCCTGTTGCTTCGCGAAGGATTTGCACTAGAATATGAACTCTGACTCACGCGGAAATTGGCCCCATGAAAGCCCGGCCGGCTTAGCCCGTCGCCGCAAGGAGTGGATGGATGGAATCGGCGCCAATCGAGATCGGGAAAGCTCTTGCCGAGCAGCTACCGCCTCTTACTGCGAATGCGGCGGCGGTTGAGGCGGACCGATGTTTGTATTGCTACGATGCACCCTGTACGCACGCTTGTCCGACTCATATCGACATTCCCCGCTTCATCAAGAAGATCGCATCGCACAACCTGCGCGGCTCGGCGGAGACAATTTTTGCTTCAAATCTACTGGGTGCGACCTGCGCGCGCGTGTGCCCGGTGCAGGAACTATGCGAGGGCGCGTGCGTGCTGGGCGCGGACCACAAGCCCATCGCGATTGGCCGTCTGCAGCGCTTTGCCATGGACTACGCTCATGAGCATCGCAGCTTTCCGTCGGTGAAGGCCGCGGCGACGGGCAGATCGATTGCTGTGATCGGCGCGGGGCCTGCCGGGCTTTCCTGTGCGGGCCAGTTGGCCATGCTTGGCCACGCCGTGACGATTTTTGAGAAGCGCGCGATGGCCGGCGGTCTCTCCACGTACGGAATCATCGCACTGCGCGAACCGGTGGAGATTGCGCTCGAAGAAGCACGCATGATTGAGGGTCTTGGCGTTGAAATCAAGACAGGAATTGAATTCGGAAAGGATGTTCTGCTCGCGCAGCTTCAGCAAGACTTCGATGCCGTTGTGCTGAGCATTGGGCTGGGCAATACGCCCTGTCTCGGCATCGAGGGCGAAGAGGCGATTATCGATGGACTGGAATTCATCGAGTCGAGTAAGACTGCTGCCGCGACCATGAGCGTTGGCCGGAATGTGCTGGTGATTGGCGCGGGTAACACGGCGGTGGATTGCGCCACCATTGCGAAGCGGCTGGGCGCAGAGCGAGTGACGATGGTGTACCGGCGCACCGATCGCGAGATGAGCTGCTATGAGCACGAATACGATTTTGCGCGCAAAGAAGGCATCGAGTTTCGCTTTCTCTCGCAACCTTCGCGGGTGCTGCTTGAGAACGGCAAACTCGTTGGCTTGGAGTGTCTGCGCGTCGAGCTGGGTACGCGGGATGGGTCGGGGCGGCCTTCGCCGGTGGCCGTAGCAGGATCGGAGTTTATGCTCCCCGCAGATCAAATTGTCAAAGCAGTGGGGCAGGAAAGAGCGGCGCTGGCGTTGCTGCTGGGCCTCGATACCAACAAAGGATTCATCGCCGTGGACAATGGCTTTCAAACGAGCACGGCCGGTGTTTACGCCATTGGCGATTGCATTCGTGCGAAAGGCGCGGCCTCGACGGTGATGGCTGTGCAAGACGGCAAACTGGCCGCCGCGGCAATTCATCAACAGCTCGCACAACGTGCGGAAATGGCCGAGGTGAGTTAGCTATGGCAGACCTTCGCATCAACTTCGCCGGCATCAAATCGCCCAATCCGTTCTGGCTGGCCTCAGCTCCGCCAACTAATACCGGCGCGCAGATTCACAAGGCATTTGAAGCCGGATGGGGCGGCGCGGTGTGGAAGACAATTGGCGCTCCGGTGCTCAACGTTTCCAATCGCTACGGTGCGTGGCATTATGGGCGTCAGCGCATGCTGGCCATCAACAATGTTGAGCTCATTTCCGACAGGCCCATCGAAATTAATCTGCGTGAGATTGCCGAAGTGAAGCGCGCGTGGCCGGATCGCGCGGTTATTGTTTCCGCGATGGTGGACTCGAAGCCCGAGGCGTGGCGCGAAATTGTGGAGCGCATTGAAGACACGGGTGCGGACGGCATCGAGCTGAACTACGGCTGCCCGCATGGCATGAGCGAGCGCGGCATGGGTTCCGCCGTCGGCCAGGTGCCGGAGTATTGCGAGCGCATTACGCGGTGGGTGATGGAAGCGGCAACCATTCCAGTCATTATGAAGCTGACGCCGAATATCACCAACATCGTTTTGCCCGCGCGCGCCGGAGTTGCTGCGGGCGCGAATGCTCTCTCGCTTATCAACACCATCAATTCGATTGTCGGCGTTGATCTGGATACGCTGGAGCTGACGCCGAGCATCGGCGGCAAGGGCGGCCACGGCGGCTATGCGGGCCCGGCCGTGAAGCCGATCGCGCTGAACATGCTGGCGCAGTTGGGCAAGGACGAGATTGTCTCCCAGTCCGGCATTCCTATCTCCGGCATGGGCGGCATCGCCAACTGGCAGGATGCGGCGCAGTTTCTTCTTCTTGGCGCGTCGAGCCTGCAGGTATGCACGGCGGTGATGCACTACGGCTTCCGCATCATTGAAGATCTGTGCGATGGGTTGTCAAACTGGATGGATGAGAAAGGCTTCAAGACGATTGCCGACGTGAGCGGCCGCAGCCTGCATCGAGTATCGGACTTCAAGAACTTCGACCTTTCGTTTCGCGCAGTCGCCCGCATCGACGCGGAGAAATGCATCAAGTGCAATTTGTGCTACGTGGCATGCAACGATACTGCGCACCAGTGCATCGATCTGGTTTCGCCGGAGGGCGCGCTCGTTGCGCCGCTGACTTACGACGTGCGCTCGAACGGCAAGGTGGAGGCGATAGAGACGCGCCCGCAGCCGCAGGTGCGTGAAGAGGATTGTGTGGGCTGCAGGCTTTGCTATAACGTGTGCCCGGTAGACAATTGCATTGAGATGGTAGAGGTTCCGTCGGGCCGCGAAGCGGTGACGTGGAGTGAGCTCTCTGAGCGGCAGCCGCAAGTGACTGAGGATTGGGAGACAATGAAGGCTTATCGTGAGCGGGTCGGCATTCACATACACTGAAGCACGTTTTGCCACACTGA